>Ga0070670_100004491_pt1 | contig 11690 bp, 2 predicted proteins | sample KBSS63metaG_FD_64665 | JGI IMG/M metagenome (GOLD analysis project Ga0070670, IMG submission 64665) | Switchgrass rhizosphere microbial communities from Kellogg Biological Station, Michigan, USA - KBS S6-3 metaG | ecosystem: Host-associated > Plants > Roots > Rhizosphere > Soil ... | reverse complement strand
CCCGGCGGCGAGACGACCCCCTCCATCGCCGTCGCGCCCGCGGAGACCACGTCGTACGGTGTTCTCGTAACCGACGGATCGGGTTGCACGATGCACGGAGAGATCACGGTCGTCGGAGCTCCGCCGGGGCAGTCGTGCGCCGCGCCGGTAATCGAATCGATCGCGCCGGAGTCCGGGACGGCAGGCGGCGGGATCGCCATCGAAGTCGTCGGTTCGCAGTTCCAGCCCGGTGCGTGGGTGACTATCGGCTCATCGGCGGCCACGGGCGTGTCGGTCGGAGCGCAGCAGATCGCCGCAACGGTCCCGGCTCTGCCGGCCGGAAAGGTGCACGCGGTGCGAGTCACGAATCCCGACGGGCGAGGAGGCGTCCTCGCGAACGGCTGGTTCGCCGACTTCCTCGACGTGGCGCCGGCGCACCCGTTCCATGACTTCGTCGAGTCGATCGTGCGTGCCGGGATCACGTCGGGTTGCGGCGCGGGCAACTACTGCCCCGACGCGGCCGTCACGCGCGAGCAGATGGCCGTGTTCCTCCTGAAGGCCGAGCACGGCGCGGTCTATTCCCCGCCGGCGTGCTCCGGCGTATTCGTCGACACACCGTGCCCCGGCCCGTTCACCGACTGGATCGAGCAGCTCGCGGCCGAGGGGGTCACCGGAGGATGCGGCAGCGGCAACTACTGTCCCGCGTCCCCCGTCACTCGCGCGCAGATGGCGATCTTTCTGCTCAAGACGCTTCTCGGCTCTGCGTACGCGCCCGCTCCGGCCTCGGGCATCTTCGGCGACGTGCCGCCGGGCGCCTTCGCCGCCGACTGGATCGAAGACCTCTACGGCCGCGCGATTACCGGAGGCTGCTCCGCGTCGCCCCTGCTCTACTGTCCCGGCGCATCCAACACGCGCGGCCAGATGGCCGTGTTCCTCACGAAGACCTTCGGGCTTCCTTGAACTTGAACCTTGAACCTTGAACCGTAAACCGTAAACCGCGCGCCGCCTCGATCGTCTCTGTGTCTACGATGAGACGACCGACGAAGAGGAGATCGGCGCGGATCTGGGCCATGGCCGCCGCACTGGTGGCCGCTGCCGCGGCGACGCGCGCTCAGACGGGATACGTGCCCCTGACCGAGATGGGCCCGCGGACTTACCTGGGCTTCGAGGGCGGCCTCTATCCGCACGCGAGAAACGAGCTTCCGTCCGCGCACGCCGCCGCCGGGCTCGGTTTCGCCGCGGCGATCCAGCCCCTCGACACGGACGGCAACCCGAGCCCGAGCGGCCGCATCGCGCTCGTCTCGATCGGCATGTCGAACACGACCCAGGAGTTCTGCTCGCAGGGCGGCCTCCCGCCCTGCGACGCGTGGACCTTCGTCGGCCAGGCGCTCGCCGACACGGAGGTCGACCACACGTCTCTGGCGTTCGTGAACGGGGCGCGGGGCGGGCAGACGGCAATGACGTGGGACGACCCGGCGGATCCGAACTACGACCGCGTGCGCGATGTGGACCTCGCCGGCCAGGGACTGACCGAGGCGCAGGTGGAAGCGGTGTGGCTCAAGGTCGCGGACGCCGATCCGACGGTCTCGCTCCCCGACTCGAATGCGGATGCCTGGGTCCTCGAGGGATACATCGGCGCGATCGCGCGCGCACTCCGCGTGCGCTATCCCCATCTGCGTCTCGTCTTCGTCACGAGCCGGATCTACGCGGGCTACGCGAGCACGACGCTGAATCCCGAGCCGTACGCCTACGAGTCGGGCTTTGCCGTGAAGTGGGCGATCGGCGCACAGATCGCCCAGGCCCAGGGCGGCGGACCGGATCCGGTCGCCGGCGACCTCGACTACGGAAACGGAAGCGGAAGTGTCGCCCCGTGGCTCGGCTGGGCGGCCTATCCGTGGGCCGACGGCCCGACGCCTCGCTGCGACGGCCTGACCTGGGACCCCGCCGATTTCCAGTCCGACGGCACCCATCCGTCCCAGCTCGGCGAGCAGAAAGTCGCGACCATGCTCCTGGATTTCTTCAAGACCGATCCACGGACGCGCCCGTGGTTCCTCGCGCACGGCAACGCGGCGATCGCGCCCGCCTCCGGTGGTGCGGGCGGCGGCGAACAGATCGCGATCTCGGGCCGCGGCTACCTGGACGGCGCGACCGCGTCGATCGGCGGCGTGCCCGCCGGAAACGTGTCGGTGACTCCCACATCGATCGGCTCGACGACACCGGCGCTCGCCGCGGGAACGCTGAACGACGTCGTCGTGAAGAATCCGGACGAGACGGCGGTGACGATCCCGTCGGGCTTCTTCGCCGACTTTGCCGACGTGCCGCAATCCGATTCCTTCCACGACGACATCGAGCGGATCCTCCGTTCCGGGGTCACGTCGGGCTGCGGCGGCGGCGCGTACTGTCCCGACCTCCCGGTCACACGCGCGCAGATGGCGGCGTTTCTCGTCCGCGCGCGATACGGAACCTGCTTCGCCCCTCCGGCCGCCACCGGGACGCTGTTCGGCGACGTCCCGGCCTCGGACCCGTTCGCGAGCTGGATCGAGCAGCTCGCGGCGCTCGGCGTCACCTCGGGATGCGGCGGAGGCAACTACTGCCCCGAGTCGGCCGTCACGCGCGCGCAGATGGCCGTCTTCCTGTTGAAGACGCTGCTCGGCCCCGCCTACGCGCCCGCGCCGGCGACCGGCCTCTTCGGCGACGTGCCGCCGGGCTCCTTCGCCGCCGACTGGATCGAGGATCTGTACGCGCGCCAGGTCACGGGAGGCTGCTCCGCGTCGCCCCTGCTCTACTGTCCCGACGCGCCCAACACCCGCGGCCAGATGGCCGTGTTCCTCGCCAAGACGTTCCACCTGCCTTAGGGCGAGCGCGGCGCGTCGGCGCGTTTCCGCGGCACGTATAATCCGCGGATTCCGACCGACAGAGGAGACCGCATGCTCCTGCGCAGGACGCTCGTTCACGCTCCGCTTCTCGCCATCGCCCTGTCCGCGGCCGCAGCGCCGCCCGCGTTGTCCGCCGCCGACCAGGTCACGCGCAAGGTCGACCCGTGGGTCCTCCAGACCGCGTCGCGCGGCGACACGGAGTTTCTCGTGATGCTGCGCGAGCAGGCCGACCTGCGAGGCGCGGGTGCGATCGCGCGAAAGGGAGAGAAGGGCGCCTTCGTCCTGGACGCGCTGCGGTCGGAGGCGGCGGTGAGCCAGGCGCCGCTGCTGGCTTTCCTGAAGTCGCGGGGCGCGGAGTTCCGCGCCTACTGGGTGGCCAATGCCGTCTGGGTGCGCGGCGGGCGGGACCTGGTCGACGCGATCGCCGCGCGCGGCGACGTCCTGCACGTCTACGCCAACCCCCGAGTCCGGCTGAGCGGACCCGTCGAGCGGCACGCCTCGCCCGCGGACACCCCCGAAGGGATCGAGTGGAACGTCTCCAAGGTCCGCGCGCCGCAGGTCTGGGCGCTGGGAATCACCGGACAGGGCGTGGTCGTCGCCGGGCAGGACACGGGTTACCAGTGGGACCATCCCGCGCTGAAGGCCCAGTACCGCGGATGGAACGGCTCGTCCGCCGACCACAACTACAACTGGCACGACGCGATCCACTCCGGCGGCGGCGTGTGCGGCGCGGACTCGCCTTTCCCGTGCGACGACTTCGGGCACGGCACGCACACGATGGGGACGATGGTCGGCGACGACGGCGGCTCCAATCAGATCGGCGTCGCCCCCGGCGCCCGGTGGATCGGCTGCCGGAACATGGATCAGGGAGCGGGGACCCCGACGACCTACACCGAGTGTTTCCAGTGGCTCCTCGCGCCGACGGACCTCTCGGATCAGAACCCGGACCCGACGAAGGCGCCGCACGTGATCAACAACTCGTGGGGCTGCCCGCCGAGCGAGGGCTGCACCGATCCCACGATCCTGAAGACGGTCGTCGAGAGCCTGCGGGCCGCCGGGATCGAGGTCGTCGTCTCCGCCGGCAACGCGGGGAGCAGCTGCTCGACCGTCGAGGACGCGCCCGCGATCTACGACGCGTCGTTCTCCGTCGGCGCGACGGACTCGAGCGACAACATCGCGGGCTTCTCGAGCCGCGGCCCGGTGACGGTCGACGGGAGCGGACGCGCCAAGCCGGACATCTCAGCTCCGGGAGTCAACGTGCGATCGAGCGTCCCCGGCAACGGCTACGAGTCGCTCAGCGGGACGAGCATGGCCGGGCCCAACACCGTGGGCGTCGTCGCTCTGCTTCTCGCCGGCGTTCCCGACCTCATCGGGAACCCGGACGGAATCGAAAGCGTCCTGACGCTGTCGGCGGCGCCGCGCACGACCGCGGAGACGTGCGGCGGCGTGCCGGGCAACCAGGTCCCGAACAACACGTACGGGTGGGGGCGGGTCGACGCGCTCGCCGCGTTCGTCCAGGCGGACCTCGCGATCACGCAGACGGACTCGCCGGATCCGACGGTGCCGGGCGCCGCCGTGACCTACACCCTGACCATCGTCAACAACGGCCCCGGAACGGCGCCGGACGTCGCCGTCATCGACGGCCTGACCCTGAGCGCGCCCGTGCAGTCCGCGACGCCGAGCCAGGGCAGCTGCACGACCGGCGCCGCCGGCGCGCACTGTGACCTCGGCGACATGGCACCGGGAGCCACGGCGACGGTGGTAATCGTCGCGACCCCGACGGTCGCCGCGACGCTGACGAGCAACGCGACCGTCTCGTCGGGCGGGATCGATCCGATCTCGAGCAACGACGCCGCGGTCGTCCAGACGACGGTCGTGGACTGCCCGTTCCCTGCGCCTTCGATCACGGCCCCCGCCTCGGTCCCCTCCGCGACGGCGGACCTGAGTGCGACGGCGGACTCGGGCGCCGGCCACTCCGACGCGTGGACCCTGATCGGCGGGACGATCACCGGCGGGCAGGGCACCGCTTCCGTGACCTTCACCTCCGGCGACCCCGGAACCACGATGACTCTTTCCGTCGTGGATTCGATCCCCGGATGCGCCGCGCCCGAGACGAGCGTCCCGATCTTCGTCGACTTCCTCGACGTTCCGCCGGCCAATCCGTTTCACGAATTCGTCGACCGCATCGCGCTCGCCGGGATCACGGGGGGTTGCGGCAACGGTCTCTTCTGCGGGGACGCGTCCGTGACCCGCGCGCAGATGGCCGGGTTCCTCCTCAAGGCCGAGCACGGCTCGGCGTACGTGCCGCCGGCGTGCGTCGGCGTCTTCGCGGACCTTCCGTGTCCCGGCTCGTTCACGGACTGGATCGAGCAGATCTTCAACGAGGGGATCACGGCGGGCTGTGGCCTCGGCAACTACTGTCCCGACTCGCCCGTGACGCGGGCGCAGATGGCCGTCTTCCTGCTCAAGGCCGAGCACGGATCGGCGTTCACGCCGCCCTCGTGCACCGGCGTCTTCGGAGACGTCGCATGCCCGGGGCCGTTCACGGCGTGGATCGAGGCGCTCGCCGGCGAGGGCGTCACCGCGGGCTGCGGCGGCGGCAACTACTGTCCCGACGCGGCGAACACGCGCGCGCAGATGGCCGTGTTCCTGGTCAAGACGTTCGCGCTGCCGTAGCGAAGCGCAAAGTCGCGACGTCGCGAAGCGCGCTTCCGATCGTCGGCGGGAGGAGCTCGCCGTCCCCCGCCGCGCCTCGTCGCGCCGCGCACACGAATCCGTGACGCGTCCGAGACGGGTGCGCGCGCGCTGATCCCAACCCACAGCCGGACCGAGACTTACCTGACCCTCGGGCCAGTACGACCTTGACCCTAGGGCCAGCTTCCCCCATACTTCGTTTTCCACCAAAAACAGCTCGGACCGACAGGCCAGCAGGAGGCCGCGTCGTTGCACTTCTCCACACGATCGCGGATCGCGAGGGGCATCGTCATATCGCTGCTGGCGCTCGCCGTGGGCGCGGCCGCGGCTCGCGCCGCAACCTCGTACAAGCAGCCGGGCTTCTCCGAGTCGGTCGTCTTCAGCGCCCTGACCAATCCGACGGTCGTCCGGTTCCTGCCGGACGGGCGCGTGCTCGTCGCCGAGAAGAGCGGCCTGATCAAGGTCTTCCCCAACATCTCGACGAACACCTACACGGTCGTCGCGGACCTACGCACGAAGACGCACAACTTCTGGGACCGCGGCCTGCTCGGGCTCGCCGTCGATCCCAACTTCGCGACGAACAAGTACGTGTACGTCCTCTACGCGCACGACGCGGCGATCGGCGGGACGGCGCCTCGCTGGGGAACGCCCAATGCGACGTCGGATCCGTGCCCGACTCCGCCCGGCGCGACCACGGATGGGTGCGTCATCTCGGGCCACCTGTCGCGTCTCACGGCAATCGGCTCCGACTGGACCGCGAGCGAGCAGGTGCTGATCGAGGACTGGTGCCAGCAGTTCCCGAGCCACTCGACCGGCTCGCTGTCGTTCGGCGCCGACGGCTATCTCTACGTCAGCGGCGGCGACGGCGCGAGCTTCAACAACCAGGACTGGGGTCAGTTCGGCGGCGGCACCGGCAGCCCCACGCCGAAGAACCCGTGCGGCGACCCTCCCGTCCCCGTCGGCGGCAACCAGGTGAAGCCGACGGCCGAGGGCGGGGCGCTGCGCAGCCAGAGCCCCCGCCGCACGGCCGGCGAGCCGCGGCTGCTCAACGGAAGCGTGCTGCGCGTCGACCCCGCCACCGGCGCCGCCGCGCCCGGCAACCCGCTCGGCGCGAGCCCGGACGCCAACGAGCAGCGCATCATCGGCTACGGCTTTCGGAATCCGTTCCGCATGATCGTGAAGCCCGGCACGAACGAGGTCTTCGTCGCCGACGTCGGCTGGAACACGTGGGAGGAGATCGACCGGATCCCGGACCTGACGGCCGCGCGCAACTTCGGGTGGCCGTGCTTCGAGGGCAACGCGGCGCAGTACTCGGGCCTCAACATCTGTCCGCCGCAGGCCCAGACGACCGCGCCGCTCTTCACCTATAACCACTCCGCGTCGGTCGTGGCGGGCGACGGCTGCACGACCGGCAGCTCGTCGGTCGCCGGGATGGCCTTCTACCAGGGCGGCAGCAACTACCCGGCGGCCTACGACGGGGCACTCTTCTTCTCGGACTACTCCCGCGACTGCATGTGGGTGATGTTCCCGGACGGCGGCGGGGTGCCCGATCCGACGACGCGCGTCGCCTTCGCGTCGGCGGTGCAGGGCCCGGTCAACCTGGAGATCGGGACGGACGGGAACCTCTACTACGCCGACTTCGACGGCGGCAAGATCTGGCGCGTCAAGTACGGCCTGGACGCGGTCGCCGTCGCGACGAGCGCGACGACCGGCACCGCGCCGCTGACCGTCAGCTTCGACGGGAGCGGATCCCTTCCCGCGCAGGCCGGCGACACGCTGACCTACGAGTGGGACCTGAACGGAGACGGCGAGTACGACGACTCGACCGCCGTCGCGCCCACGTTCCAGTACGCCGTTCCCGGCACCTACGCCGTCCGGCTCCGCGTCACGGATCAGCGCGGCGGGTCGGACCTCTCGGGAGTGATCAACGTGTCCGCGGGCAACACCGCGCCGACGGCGACGATCGACTCGCCGCTGCCGACTCTGACGTGGAAGGTCGGCGATCCGATCGCGTTCGCCGGCCACGCGACCGACCCGCAGGACGGCGACCTCGCGGCCGAGGACCTCTCGTGGCAGGTGATCATCCACCACTGCCCGTCGAACTGTCACACGCACGTCTACCAGACCTACCCGGGCGTCTCCGGCGGCTCGTTCCCGGCGCCCGACCACGAGTACCCGTCCTACCTGGAGATCAAGCTCACCGCGACCGACGCGCAGGGGCTGACGAACTCGGCGAGCGTCACGATCCAGCCGCAGACGGTCGACCTCTCGTTCCAGACGTCGCCGGCCGGGATGCAGCTCTCCGTCGGGACGTTCACGGGCGCGGCGCCGTTCACGCGCACGGTGATCAAGGGCTCGCTCAACGGCGTCGACGCTCTCGCGCCGCAGGGAACGTTCCCGAACGTCTGGGACTTCTCCTCGTGGTCCGACGGCGGCGCGGAGTCGCACGACGTCACGGCGAATGCGCCGGGCGCGTACACCGCGACCTACGCGACGCACGCCGACCTCGGCATCACGGCCGGCGCGTCGCCGGAGCCGGTCGGCGCCGGCGCGACGCTGACGTACACGCTGAGCGTCGCCAATGCGGGGCCGTCGCAGGCGAGCTCGCTCTCCGTGGTCGACACGCTCCCCGCCGGCGTCGCGTTCGTGTCGGCCGGAGGCGCCGGCTGGTCGTGCTCCGGGACCGGACCGGTTACCTGCACGCTGCCGTCGCTCGGCATCGGCGCGGCGGCGCCCATCTCGATCGCCGTCACGGCGCCCGCCGAGGCGGCGAGCCTGTCCAACTCCGCGACGGTCTCCGCATCGACGGCCGATTCCGCAGCGGCGAACAACACGGCCGTCACGCCGTCGACCGTCTTCGCGCGGGCGGACCTGTCGATCGGACAGAGCGGCGCGCCGGCGCAGATCTGCACCTCGCAGCCGATCACGTACACGCTCTCCGTCTCGAACGCGGGCCCGTCCACGGCCACGAGCGTCTCGGTCGCGGACACGCTGCCCTCGGGCGCGACCTTCGTCTCCGCGGCCGGCACGGGCTGGTCGTGCAGCGGGACGACCACGGTGACGTGCACGCGCGCATCGCTCGCCGTCGGGGCCGCGCCCGCGATCACGGTGACGATCGACGCGCCCGGGTCCGCCGGCCCGGCCGTCAACGGGGCCGCCGTGTCGTCCGGGGTCAACGACCCCTCCTCGGCCAACAACTCTTCGAGCGCGACGACGACCGTCAACGCGATCCCGGCGGCCCCGTCGGCGGGCAACGGCGGCGCGGTGTGCGTGGGCGGGACGCTGCAGCTCACGGCCGGGACGGTCGCCGGCGCCGCGTACGCGTGGACCGGTCCGAACGGCTTCACGTCCTCGCTCCAGAATCCGACGATCCCGGGCGCCACGACGGCGGCGTCCGGCGTGTACAGCGTGACGGTCACCGTCAACGGCTGCACGTCACCGGCGGGGACGACGACGGCGCTCGTCCGGCCGCTTCCCACCGCGGCCGTCTCCGGGGGCGGGGCGATCTGCGCCGGCACCGGCTCGGCCGCGATCCAGGCCGCCCTCACGGGCACCGGTCCGTGGACCGTCGTGTGGTCGGACGGCGTCACGCAGTCGAACGTCGTCTCGTCGCCGGCCACGCGCTCGGTGTCGCCGGCCGGCGCGACGACCTACACGGTGACGTCGGTCTCCGACGCGAGCTGCACCGGCACGTCGTCGGGCAGCGCGGCCGTCACCGTGAATCCGCGGCCGACGGCGTCGGCGGGCGGCTCGGCGGAGATCTGCGCCGGCGCGTCGGCGCCGCTGTCGGGATCGGGCGGCGTGTCGTGCTCGTGGGCGCCCGCCGCCGGCCTCTCGAACGCCGCCAGCTGCGCGCCGGTCGCCACCCCCGCGTCGACGACGACGTACACGCTCACGGTGACGGACGCCAACGGCTGCACCTCGAACAACGCGCCGTCCGTGACGGTGACCGTCGATCCGAAGCCCACCGCGGCCGTCTCGGGCTCCGCGGCGATCTGTCCCGGCGGCGCGACGCTCGTCCAGGCCGTGCTGACCGGCACCGCGCCCTGGACCGTGACCTGGTCGGACGGAGTCACGCAGTCCGGCGTCGCGGCGTCTCCCGCCACCCGCTCGGTGTCGCCCGCCGGCACGACGACCTACACGGTCACCGCGCTGAGCGACGCGCACTGCGCCGGGACGGCGTCGGGCAGCGCCGCGGTGGTCGTGAACCCGCGGCCGACGGCCTCGGCGGGCGGCTCGGCGGAGATCTGCGCGGGAGGGTCGACGCCGCTCTCCGGCTCGGGCGGCGCGTCATGCTCGTGGGCGCCGGCCGCCGGGCTCTCGAATCCGGCGAGCTGCTCGCCGCTGGCGGCTCCGGCCTCGACCACCACGTACGTCCTGACGGTGACCGACGGGAACGGCTGCGTCTCCGTCAACGCACCGGCCGTCACCGTCACCGTCGACCCGCGTCCCGCGGCGGCCGTCTCCGGCGGCGGCGAGGTCTGCGCCGGCGGCTCCATCGGCATCCAGGCGGCGCTGACCGGCGCCGGGCCGTGGAGCGTGACGTGGTCCGACGGCGTCACCCAGTCGGGCGTGGCGGCATCCCCCGCCGCCCGGTCGGTCTCGCCGGCGGGGTCCACGACGTACACCGTGACCGCGGTCTCCGACGCGCACTGCTCCGGCACGGCGACGGGCGCCGCGGCGGTCGTCGTCCACGCGCGTCCCACCGCGGTCGCCTCGGGAACGGCGGGAATCTGCCCCGGCGGCGCGACGCCGCTCTCCGGCTCGGGCGGCGCGGCCTGCGCCTGGGCGCCGGCGGCCGGTCTCTCCGACGCCGCCAGCTGCTCGCCGTCCGCCTCGCCGGGCGCGACCACCGTCTACTCGCTGACGGTCACGGACGCGAACGGATGCGTCTCCACGAATGCGGCCGCGGTGACGGTCACGGTGAACCCGACCCCCGCGCCGCCGACGGCGTCCAACGACGGGCCCGTCTGCCCGGGCGGGACGCTTCACCTGTCGTCTTCGACCGTCGCGGGCGGCGTGTATGCGTGGACGGGCCCGAACGGCTTCACCTCGTCGCTGCAGAATCCGTCCGTCCCGAACGCACCGCTCGCCGCGGCCGGGCTCTACAGCGTGACGGTGGCCGTGAACGGCTGCGCATCCTCGGCCGCGACCACGACCGCAGCGGTGCGGACGCCTCCGGCCGCCGTCGTCTCGGGCGACGCCGTGATCTGCCAGGGCGGCTCGACGCAGATCTCGGCGGCGGTGACCGGCACGTCGCCGTGGAGCGTGACGTGGTCGGACGGCCTGGTGCAGAGCGTGGGCGTCTCTCCCGCGGTGCGCACGGTGACCCCGAACGCGACGACCACCTACACGATCCTGACGGTCTCCGATGCGCACTGCACCGGTACCGGCGCCGGCCAGGCGGAGATCACGGTCGGCCTGCCCGTGGCCCCTCCCGACGTCACCGCACCGAAGGACGCGGCGATCGGCGCATCCGGGCTCTCGGCCAGCGTGCCGGCGCACGACGGGTCGACCTACTCCTGGAACGTGGTCGGCGGCGCGCTCTCCGCCGGCCAGGGCTCCGCGTCGGTGCTGTTCGACGCCGGAGACCCCGGGACGACGATGCTCGTCGACGTCACCGAGACCAACACCACGTGCGTCTCGCCGGTCGCGGAGGCGCGCGTCCAGGTCGACTTCGTCGACGTGCCGCCGGCGCACATCTTCCACGACTTCGTGAACACGATCGCGCGCGACGGCGTCACCGCCGGCTGCGGGGCGGGGAGCTACTGCCCCGACAACCCGAACACGCGCGCGCAGATGGCGGTCTTCCTGCTCAAGGCGAAGTACGGGCTCACCCACGTGCCTCCGCCCGCGACGGGAACGGTCTTCCACGACGTGCCCGCCGCGAATCCGTTCGCGCCCTGGATCGAGGAGCTCTCTTCTCTCGGCGTCACCGGAGGGTGCGGCGGCGGGAACTACTGCCCCGCCGCGCCGGTCACGCGCGCGCAGATGTCCGTCTTCCTGCTGAAGACGCTGCTCGGCTCCGACTACGCGCCGCCGGCCGCCAGCGGCACGGTCTTCGGCGACGTGCCGGCGGGAGCGTTTGCGGCCGCGTGGATCGAGGACCTCTACGGACGCGGCGTGACGGGCGGGTGCCAG
>Ga0070670_100004488_pt1 | contig 11692 bp, 12 predicted proteins | sample KBSS63metaG_FD_64665 | JGI IMG/M metagenome (GOLD analysis project Ga0070670, IMG submission 64665) | Switchgrass rhizosphere microbial communities from Kellogg Biological Station, Michigan, USA - KBS S6-3 metaG | ecosystem: Host-associated > Plants > Roots > Rhizosphere > Soil ... | reverse complement strand
CTTCTGCGTGTGCAGACGGTTCTCTGCCTGATCGAACACCACCGATACCGGCGATTCGAACACGTCCGCGGTGACCTCTTCGCCCCGGTGCGCCGGAAGACAGTGCATGAAGAGTGCGCCGGGCGATGCCGCGTCCATCAACCGCCCATCTACCTGATACGGCTGAAATACGACTTTTCGGGTGGCTGCTTCCGCCTCCTGGCCCATCGACGTCCACACGTCCGTGTACACCGCGTCAGCGCGCGCGACAGCCTCACGGGGATCACGGAACTGGCGGACCGACGCGCCATCCCGGGCAGTCCGCATCGCGTCCTCGACGATGCGCGACGCCAGCTCGAATCCTTCAGGCGCCGCGAGATGCACATTGATGCCGAGCATTAGTGCGGCATGGGTCAACGAGGTCGCGGTGTTGTTGCCGTCGCCGATGAAAGCGATGGTGCGACCGCGGCAGTTCTCCCAATGCTCCCGCACGGTGAGCATGTCGGCGAGCGCTTGGCAAGGGTGTTCTTCGTCGGTGAGCGCGTTGATGACGTGGAGCCGCGGCGCGGATTCGGCCAGCGTCGTGACCTTCGATTGCGCGTATGTGCGAACGACGAGCGCATCGGCCCAGCGTTCGAGGTTACGTGCCACGTCCGGCAGCGGCTCACGAACGCCATCGGCGAAGGGTGCCGGCAGATCGAGGATGTCGCCGCCAAGCTCCCGTACGCCGATCTCGAACGTCGCGCGGGTGCGAAGCGATGGCTTCTCGAACAGCGTGGCCACATGCAGGCCGGCGAGTGCGGCTGCCGTGGGGGCACGCTTCCGCAGCACGCGTTCGGCCTTCAGCCGCGCGGCGAGGTCGAGCAGCGCCGCCAGATCCGCAGGAGCGAGATCCCGCACCGAGACGAAGTCTTTCGCGAGGCGCCTAAGTTCGGTACTCGCCATTGATCCGCACGTATTCCGCGCTGAGGTCGCATCCCCAGATGGTCGCGCCTGCGTCGCCAGAGCCAAGGCTCACCGCGATGTCGATCGTGTCGCGTTTCAGAATGTCCGCCGCCTGCGGTGCCGCATCGTCGCGCGGGAGACCGTTGTCGAAGAGCAGAACCCCACCAATCCGGACGGTGACGCGGCTGATGTCGAACGCGACCCCGGCGCGGCCGGCGGCAGCCACGATGCGCCCCCAGTTCGGGTCCGCGCCATGCACGGCGGTCTTGACGAGCGGCGAATTGGCGATCGTGCGCGCCACTTGCCGGGCCTCATCCGCAGTGCGCGCGTGATAGACCGTCACCGCGATGAGCTTGGTCGCTCCCTCGCCGCCGCGAACGATGCCGAGTGCGAGTGGACGGGAAACGGAGAGCAGACCGTCGAGCAGCGCGGGATAGAGCTCGTCGTCAATGACAACGCCGCTCGTGCCGGACGCCACGGCGAACAACGAATCGTTGGTCGAACATTCGCCGTCGACCGTGATTGCGTTGAAGGTGTCGCGCGCCGACTCGACGAGCACGCGTCGCAGCATCGCCGGTGTGACCTGCGCATCCGTGGACAGGAATCCCAGCATGGTCGCCATGTTGGGCTCGATCATTCCCGAGCCTTTCGCCATGCCGCCAACGCAGAACGACCCACGCGCCGTGGTGACGCGCACCGCGTGTTCCTTGGGAAACGGATCCGTGGTCATGATCGCGCGCGCGGCGACGCTGCCGTTGCCATGGGCCAGCAACGAGCATGCGTCGTGAATGCCCGCACTGACGCGATCGATGGAGAGCCCCACACCGATGACACCGGTTGAGGCGACGAGCACCTGTTCCGGCTGACAGCCGAGCTCGCGACCCACGTCCTCCGTCATCTGCCTGGCGTTGGCGAGACCGGTTTCACCGGTACACGCGTTGGCGCACCCGCTGTTTACGACGATCGCGCAGCCGACACCTTGATTGATCTCGAGATGACGTTTGGAGACGAGCACGGGCGCGGCCTGCGCGAGGTTTGTCGTGAACAGGCCAGCCATCGACGCGAACGTATCCACGGCCACCACGGCCAAATCGAGTGCATCGGGGTTGGCTTTGATGCCGCAATGGACGGCCGCCGAGCGGAAACCGGTCGGCGCGGTGATGCCGCCGTCGATCGGGCCGATGGACGTGTGTCGCGACGGCGCGATCGCGTCAGCCATGCAGCGCCGCCAGGGGAACGCACCCGTGCCGTGCGCGCTCGAGCGAGTGGACCACCGCGTACTGTCCACAGCGTCGGAACTGGCTGCATGCGTGACAGTCAGTCACGATCTTCTCGGGCAGCCATGCATGCGGCACGATGGAGAAGCCGAGATGGACGAAGTATCCGGGCGAATGCGTGAACGCGCAGAGCTTCTCGAACCCCGCGGCGGTGGCGCGGCGTACCAGTTCGTTGACGATCCGCCGCCCGACACCGCCGCCTCTTGCCTCGCGGGTGACGACCATCGATCGCACTTCCGCAACGGCGTGGCTGAGGGGAGCCAGGTCGGCACAGGCGAGGACCTCGTCATCCTGCACGGCCACGACGAAGCGGTGCGCGTGAACCAGAATGTCGCCCAGCTCGCGCGGCAGGAGATGACCTTCGGTGAGATGCTCGTCAATCAGTTCGTGAATGGCGTCAGCGTCATCTGCCGACGCCGTTCGGATCACGATCGCCGCGTCCGTGAGACGACGCGTGCGAATCGCGTATCCCGAGTCCCGAATCCCGATCAGCGGCACCAACATCAGGCGTGTACCCCGGCTTCAACCACCGCGAACACTTCGTCGAGGATGTCGACGGCGCGGTCGAGATCAGCTGCTTCAATAGTGAGCGGTGGCAGCATGCGCACGACTTTTTCGTTCGTGCGGTTGACCAGCAGACCGCGCTCACGCGCGCTGTCGACAATCGGCGTTGCATCGACGTCAAGCTGCAGCCCCTGCATGAGACCGACACCTCGAACCTCAGTGATGACGGGATGCTTCAGGGCGAGTGTCCGCAGCCGGCGTTCGAAAAGCGAGCCGACGGCTTTGACGTGATCGAGTACGCCGTGATCCATCAATTGCTCGAGAAAGAACAGCGCGGCACGGCACGCCAGGAGATTCCCGCCGTATGTCGTCCCGTGGTCGCCAGGAGAGATCGCCTGCGCCACGCGCTCGGACATCAGCATCGCTCCGACTGGGACGCCGCTTCCGAGCGCCTTGCCGACGCTGACGAGGTCCGGTTCCAGCCCGAGGACGGGAAAGTAAAACGGAAAGCCGGTTCGGCCGAGACCGGTCTGGACTTCGTCGGCGATGTACAGCGTTCCCGTGCGACGACAGATATCGGTGATTGCCTGTGCGAACTCGCGCGACAGCGGACGAATTCCGCCTTCCCCTTGAATCGGCTCCGCGATGACGGCTGCCGTCCGGTCGGTGACGGCGGTCTGCAAAGCCGCAATGTCGCCTGCGGCCACAAACGTCACCGGTCCCAGGAGCGGTTGGAATGGCGCTCGATAGTGTTCGTCCCACGTGACGGACAACGCCCCCATGGTTCGCCCGCCGAAGGCGTTCTGGATGGCGACAAACGAGGTGCGCGTCGTGAGACCTTGCGTGTACCAGTAACGCCGCGCGAACTTGAGGCAGCCTTCAACGGCTTCGGCACCGCTGTTTGCGAAGAACACACGCGGCAGCCCTGAGAGCTTCGTCAGGCGGGCCGCAACCTGCCCCTGCAGCGGGTGATAGTACAGGTTCGACGTGTGCAGCAGCGTTGAGGCCTGATCAGCGATCGCGGCGGCAAGGCCGGGATGTGCGTGGCCAAGCGAAGTCACGCCTATTCCGGACACCAGGTCGAGGTATTCGCGGCCATCTACGTCGTACAGGCGCGAACCGCTGCCGCGAACAAACGCAACCGGCTGCCGCTTGTACGTCTGGACAATGTGCCGCGCTTCGAGCGCCTTGATCTCATCCAACGTCAGCTTGTTCATCGCACCACCTGCGTGCATCCAGTGAGCGGCCCTTTCGCGGCGCCCAGCGCATCCAATTCGACCTCACGTCCGTTCGCGATGAGGACGTCTCCAACGCCGTGCCGAAGAGCGGCACGACACGCTTCGAGCTTCGCCACCATGCCCTTGTTTGCCGTTCCCGACTTGATCAAGCGAGCCGCATGCCGCGAATCGAGCCGCTCGATCGTGCGTCCCGTTTCGTCGAGCACGCCCGATGTGCCGCCCGCAATCACCAGGCGCCGCGCACCGAGCGAAGCGGCAAGATGCGCTGCAAGCGTGTCGGCGTTGACGTTCAGCAGCTGGCCATCCCGCGTCGAGCCGATACACGCGACCACCGGCACGTAACCACGGGTGAGGAGATCCGTCAGCAGCTGTGGCGAACCGTTGTTAATGGGCGACCCGACCAATCCAAGGTCCACGCGAGCGCCCGTCGTCGTCGTCATCGGCGTCGACCGTTTGACGGTGGCGACCGCGGCGTCAGCCCCTGTCAAGCCGACGGGTCGCGCACCGGCCTTGCGCAGTGCCGCGACCAGCCGCGTGTTGATGGCACCTGCAAGCACGGCGACGACGACGTCCAGTGTTTTCGCATCGGTCACGCGCAGGCCATCGACCTGCTGTTTGGGAATTCCGGCGGTCGCGAGTGCAGCGTCAATTTCCCGGCCGCCGCCGTGCACGACGACAAGCGAAGTGCGCTGCGACAGCGCGGCTATTCCCTTAGCCATACGCGCGAGGTCGTCCGGCTGCTCGAGCAGTTCGCCTCCGAGCTTCACGACGAAACGCGACATGCGCGCAGTGGCCGACGCCATCAGAGCAGCCCCGTCCGTTCGTCGAGCCCAAGGACGATGTTCAGGTTTTGGACCGCCTGGCCGGCGGCGCCTTTGAGCAGGTTGTCGAGCACGACGATCAGGGCGAGACGATTGCGCCCTTCGTCGACTTTCCACCCGATGTCACAGAAGTTCGTATGCGCGACGTGCTTGATTTCAGGCAACGCAGCGCCGGTCAGCCGCACAAACGCAGCGTGTCGGTACGCCTCTTCGAGTGCGCGCGCAACCTGGGCCTCGGTGGTGCCCGGTTTCAGCGATACGTAGATCGTTTCCAGAATGCCGCGATCGAGTGGCACCAGATGCGGCACGAAGGTGACCGTCCGGCTCAGCTCCTGCTCGATTTCCGCATTGTGACGGTGTGAAAACACCCCATACGCCGCCACGCTGCCGTGATTTTCGGAGAAATGCGTGCGATCGCTCGGTGCCTTGCCGGCGCCCGAGATTCCCGATTTCGCGTCGACGACGATCGCTCCCTCGATGACCCCAGCGTCTTCGAGCGGCTCGAGTGCGAGCAATGCGGCAGTCGGGTAGCAGCCCGGGCACGACACCAGGCGCCCGCCGCGGATCGCGGCAGCATCGCGTTCGGGGAGACCGTAGACCGTCCCTTCCGGCAGCGAGGCCGTTGCCGGATACCACCGCTGACGATCGGCCGCATCGCGGATGCGGAACGCACCTGACAAATCGATGACACGGGCGCCCCGCTCGAGCAGCTTCGGTGCGACGTCCGCGGACGCCGCTTCCGGCAACGCGAGGAAGACGATGTCCGCCGAGGCGACGAGGTGATCGATGTCGAGCGGCGTCACGGCCTCGTCCCAGATGCGGGCGAGCGCGGGCAGCGGACGGGGCGTACTCGTCGCGCCCGAGGACATCGCTGCCGTCAACGCCACACCGGGATGGCGCGCCAGCAGCCGCACCAGCTCCTGACCGGCGTAGCCGGTGGCTCCGGCCACGGCGACGCGCGTGCGCGCGGCCGGGGCGGCGGTCGTCCGCTCTGCTGCTGTCATGGTGGTGTCGGTCGCGCGTCCAGGGGCTGCTATGGCCATTGTGTCTCGATCATCGAGGAAAGAATATTTATACATTCGCATGCATAATCAGTCAAGACTTTGAGGTACACTGAAAAGTGTGAAAGCTCGTCGTCAGTCGGTGATTCTCGACGTCATTCAGCGCGCGCCGGTGCGCAGTCAGGAGCAGCTGCGCCGCAGCCTGCGCGCGGCGGGCTTCGATGTCACGCAGGCGACGCTTTCACGCGACATTCGCGAGCTGGGGCTGGTGAAGGGCGGCGCGGACGGAGCGTACCAACCTCCCGGTCGTGCCGCTGCGCCGAACGGCAAGACAACGGAAGCGATGCTGCAGCGCGCCGTCGCCGAATATTTGTTGCGCGTCGACCGGGTGCAGCAGCTCGTGCTGCTGCGAACCGGGCTCGGCCGCGCGCAGGCGCTCTGCGTCAGCATCGACGATGCGCATCTTCCGGAAGTGGTCGGCACGGTCGCCGGCGAGGACACCGTGCTCATCGTGGCACCCGATGCTCGCCGCGCCAAGGCGCTTGTGAAACGGTTCGAACGGATCACCGGCGAAGGACAACCGGCATGATGAAGCGTGTGATCTTTGCGTGCTCCGGCGCCGCCGACAATCTCGCCGACATCCCACAGTTGGCGCGGGAGTTCAACGCCGATGTCGTGACGCTCACGCTCGACGTGGGGCAGGCGGGTGAGCTCGAAGCGAGACGCCAGGCCGCGCTCGCCGCCGGCGCAGTACGCGCGCACGTCCTCGACGCGCGCGACGAGTTCGCCCGCTGCTGCATCACGCTCTCCCTCGCTGAGGCGCCGGTCGCTCCGGGCGCCGGGCACAATGTGGCCTGCGCGATCATCGCAAGAAAGCTCGTCGAGATTGCGCATATTGAAGGTGCCGACCTCGTCGCGCACGGTGGCAGCGAGGAGGATCACGAGGCGATCGAAACCGCAGTGCGCGCTCTCGATCAGTCGATTCGCGTCGTGCGCGCCGCCACGGAGCGCGTACGGGCGCTGCGTGTGGTCCACGCGACGTTGTGGGAACGCCCTATGGAGGATGCCTCGACACCGATGCCGAAAACCGAGCCCGACGCGCCGGCGCGTCTTGAAATCGCGTTTGCAGCCGGATTGCCTGTCTCGATCAACGGCATACCGATGTCGCTACCTGAATTGATCGAAAGTGTGTCCACGATCGCAGGTACGCACGGCGTTGGCCGCGTGTTGGATACCGCGGGTAGTGCTGTTCATGCACCTGCAGCGGTCGTCCTGCAGGCCGCGCACGATGCATTGGGGGGCGATGCCGCACGTGCACCCGATGCCACGGTCTGCCTGGAGCTCTTCAGAGGCGAGCATCGGATTCTGTCCGCTCATCATTCATGACTCTCTGGTCCGGCCGTTTCGACACAGAGCCTGACCCGGCAGCGTTCGACTTCGGCGTGTCGTTCGGGTTCGACCGTGCGCTGTTTGAAGACGACGTCACGGGCAGCCTCGCGTGGGCGGAGGCGCTTGGTGCGTGTGGTGTCCTGGCGAAAGAAGATGCCGCCGCCATCCGAAAAGGTCTGGAGTCGATTCTTGAAGAAGGGCGCCACGATCCTTTATTCATTACCGGCGATGACGAGGACATCCACAGCTTCGTCGAACGGAAGCTAGTTGAACGCATCGGTGACGCCGGCCGGCGGCTCCATACAGGACGTTCTCGCAACGAACAGGTATCGCTCGACCTGCGCCTCTACCTGCGCCGCCGGATACCACTGCTTCAGCAGGCGCTCGCACAACTGATCGCGGCATTTGCCGATCAGGCGGAAGGCGCCGGCGAGGCGCTGATGCCCTCCTATACGCATCTGCGGCGTGCGCAGCCGATACTCGTCGCGCATTTCTTTCTGTCGCACGCCTCGGCATTGCGACGAGATTTCGACAAGCTCGAGGCTGCTCGAAGTGAAGCCGACGCACTGCCGCTCGGTTCGGGCGCCGTGGCAGGAACCAGCTATCCGATCGATACCGCGTTGCTCGCGCGGCGGCTGGGCTTCTCGCGAACCGTGCGCAACAGCATCGACGCGTCCTCCGATCGCGATTTCGTCGCGTCGTTTCTTTTCGCGGTTTCACTCGCGATGGTCCATCTGAGCCGAATCGCAGAGGATTTCATCATCTTCACCGGTGAAGAGCACGGGTTCTTTGAGCTCGCCGACGCTTCGGCGACGGGCAGCAGCATGATGCCGCAGAAGAAAAATCCGGATCCGCTGGAGCTGGTGCGCGGCAAGAGCGGACGTGCGATCGGACGACTGACGGGTTGGCTGACGACGCTGAAGGGGCTGCCGGGCGGATATAACAAAGATCTGCAGGAAGACAAGGAAGCCGTGTTCGATGCCGAGCGGACGCTTGCCTCGTCTTTGACGGCAACGCAGGCCGTCATCTCGCGGCTCACCCTGCGCGCCTCACAGGCCGCCGATGCGGCATCGGGCCTGCTGCTGGCGACTGACGTCGCCGATTACCTCACCATTCGAGGGATGCCGTTCCGGCGGGCGCACGAAATCGTCGGCGCCATGGTCCGGCGGTTGCTCGCGGAAGGGCGCGACTTCAGCAGTCTGACGCTGAAGGAATGGAAGGAAGCAAGCGATTTCTTCGGAGACGATGCCCCGCAGGCCGCCACGGCGCTCGAGTCGGTATACGCCAAGCGGACTCCTCAGTCCACGAATCCGGATGCCGTGCACGCCGCATTACGCGAATGTCGTGACTGGCTCGAGTCTGTAACTCCGACGAAAGTACCAGGTCCGGGTTCCCGATGAGCGACTTGCACAGCGGGTTGACGGATTTCGGAATTGGAATTTGGCTTTTGGGATTTTCCTAGTAAACTTTCGTTTACCGCCGCCTTTTATTTTTCGATCCCGCCTGAAAAGGAACGGCTCCGGGGGAATTAATGCAGCAACGCCGGCTTCGGCTGGGTGACATTCTGGACGACTATTGTCCGCGCGAACGCCGCATCACCAATCACGCCATCGTGGCGATGATTGATGATGAGGTGAAGCAGACGCGCTGCACTACGTGTGACGCGGACCACGAATACAAGCAGGCTCGCATTCCGCCGCCCCGCCGGAAGAAAGAGTCAGTCGCCGACCACACTCCAGAGGAGACAGCGTCGGCCGAAACGTTCACCGAACCGTTGCACATAGAGGAGCCGCCGCTTCCCGAAGAACCGGTCGTTCAGCATGCTGAGGAAGTGCCGGCTGTTGCCGAGAACGAGAACGACATTGACGAAGGCCCGGCTGAAGACGAAGGCCCCGTGCATCGTCGGCTGATTCGCGCGACACTTCCGCGTCCGGAGGGACAACCCCCGGAACGGAAGGCGCCCGAATTCACGCGCCCCGGCAGTCGCGGTCGCGATTTCAATGGTAATCGGACCGGTGGCGGCGGCCAACGTCATGGCCGCGCCCGTCGTGCCGCTCGCGGCGCGCAGGGGTCGTTCGGCGGTTCCTCCCGCTTCGGCACGCCGAGACCGAATTCGCCGCACGGAGGGCAGCGGCAGAACGGCAATCGTCCAGGCCCCGGCGGCGGTCAGCGTGGCGGACGTCCGCAGGGGCAATCGCGCGGTCCCGGCCGCAAACGCGGCCGCTGAGCGGTCTTTCTGATTGACCAATTTACGAATCGACGGATTACGAATCCGATTTGTAGATCGACAATCCCGCAACTCGAACCTTCGAAAATTCCTCAATCGCTTCGTTCCTCATGACCGACTTCTCCGGTAAGTTCGGCCTCGTCGTTGGCGTCGCGAACAAGCGGTCGCTGTCGTGGGCCATTGCACAGGCGACTGCGAACCGCGGAGCGCGCCTGGCGCTCACGTATCAGGGCCGCTTCGAAGAACACGTCAACGAGCTGTCACAGGGACTCGCGCAGCCGCCGTTGGTGCTGCCGTGCGACGTCGGATCCGATGACGACATCGCCTCCGTGTTCGCCAGAGTCGAACAGGAGTTCGGTGCGCTCGATTTCGTCGTGCACGGCGCCGCCTTCGCGCGGCGCGAAGAGCTCTCGTCACCGTTTTCGCACACCACGCGCGAAGGCTTCCGCATCGCGCTCGACGTCTCCGCGTACTCGCTCATCGCGCTGGCGCGCAGCGCCGCGCCGTTGATGGAGAAGCGCGGCGGCGGCAGCGTGCTCACGCTCACCTATCTTGGAAGCACGTGGGTGTTCCCCAACTACAACGTCATGGGTGTGGCGAAGGCCGCGCTTGAAGCGACGGTGCGCTATCTTGCGGCCGACCTCGGCCCCCGAAACATCCGTGTGAATGCGATTTCCGCCGGCCCTGTGAAAACACTTGCCGCTGCTGGGATATCCGGTTTCTCCAGCATGCTCAACATCTATCGGGATCGTGCGCCGCTTCGGCGCAACATCGAAACGGGCGAAGTCGGCGAAGCCGCCGCATTCCTTCTCAGCGAGGCCGCACGCGGTATCACCGGCGAGGTGCTGATGGTTGACTCGGGATTTCACATCACGGGCATGTAGGTTGCAGCCCTGCCTCCATCTGGAGGGCTGTGATGCGAAACCTCGGCTGTTGGAAAATGACGCTGCTTGCGACGATCCTCGCTGCGCCGCTGGTCGCCGGATGCGGCAAGACCATCGGCGAAACCATCGACGACACCACGATCACAACCCGCGTGAAAACCGCGATGCTCAATGATCCGGCCGTCGGCGGCCTGAGCATCGACGTGGATACCTATAAAGGTGTCGTGACGCTGTCGGGCCGCGTGAAGACTCCGGCCGAACGCGATCAGGCGATGGCGCTGGCGCGGAAGACGGAGGGCGTGACCGAGGTCAAGGACGCACTGCAGGTCATCCCGTAGTCCTTTTCCATCCCTCGGTTCGAATCAGCGCGTCGGGGACGCCCAGCTCGCGGAGCGTGGCAGCCGATTCGCTGACGAGCGACGAGGGGCCGCAGATGAAACACAGGGTCGAGGCCGGCTCGTGCAGCACGGCCTCGAAATGATCACGCCCGATTCGCCCGCGTTTCCCGTCCCACGCCGTGCCGTCGTCGCGGGTGACTGTCTGATGCAGCTCGACGCGACCCTCGCGCTCGTAGGTGCGCAGTTCGTCAACGAACGCGAATTCATCGCTCCTTCGCGTGCTGTAGAGGAGCGAGACCCTCTCTGAGGGATGCGTCCGGAGTGCGTGATCCAGCATCGCGCGCACCGGCGCAATCCCGGTCCCACCGGCGACAAAGAGCAATCGCGACTGTTCGATGCGTGCTGGAAACGTAAACGTGCCAACCGGTCCATCGATATCCACGAGGGCGCCTGCGGTCGCCCATTGCAAATCTTCCGATCCGCCCTCCATCGCGATCAGCAGTTCGAGGGTACGCGTTTCGGCGGCGCGTTCGGGTGAACACGCAATCGAAAACGGACGTCGAACGGCGGCGCCATGCGCGCCCATCAGCACGGCCTGACCGGCGACGTACTCGAATCGATGGCCGGAGATGTCAATGGAAAGCAGGCGGGACCGCGCCGAAGCGTTGTCGACACGCGCGATCGGAACGGTGAGAAGTGTCACGAATGCGAAGTTTACTGGAAGGCTCTGGCGCGCTTATCCGGTACCACGGCCTGCTGCCTGGTCGCCCTCCGCTCGCTCTTGTCCCGATACATCCGGCTGTCAGCCGTCGCCAAGAGCACTTCGTAGCTGTCGCCGTCGTGTGGAAACACCGCTGCGCCGGCACTCATCATCATCGGGATGCGGACGTTTGGCTGCACTTCGAGGCGGATGCTGTCGACAGCCTCCTGCAGCTCGCGCCGCTTGCTCTCCGCCTCTTCGCGGCTGCAACCCGAGATGACGACGATGAACTCGTCGCCCGCATAGCGCACGCAGATGTCGTACGGCCGGATCGCGTTGCGCAGGACGCCCGCCACCTCGCGCAGCGCGCGATCGCCGATATGGTGTCC
>Ga0070670_100004487_pt1 | contig 11692 bp, 11 predicted proteins | sample KBSS63metaG_FD_64665 | JGI IMG/M metagenome (GOLD analysis project Ga0070670, IMG submission 64665) | Switchgrass rhizosphere microbial communities from Kellogg Biological Station, Michigan, USA - KBS S6-3 metaG | ecosystem: Host-associated > Plants > Roots > Rhizosphere > Soil ... | reverse complement strand
GCGGCGGCGTCGACTATGCGATCGAGGCGACCGGTCGGCCCGAGGCGATGCAGACGGCATTCCTCTCGACGCGCCGGCGAGGAGCCGCCGTCCTCATCGGGATCCCCCGCGCGGACGCGGTCCTCGAGCTCCCCGCGCTGACGATCCCGCGCATGGAACGCCGCATTCTCGGCTCCATCTACGGCTCGACCTGGCCCGAGCGCGACTTCGCGAAGACGTTCGAGCTCTACCGCTCGGGACGGCTTCCGCTCGACAGGCTCGTCACTCACCGGCTCACCCTGGGCGACGTCGAGCGCGCGTTCGAGCTCATGCGCACGGGTGAGGCGGTTCGCGTCGTCCTCGACGTCGGAGGTCCCTCGTGACACGCGAGCTGGACGGCCGGATCGGCGAGGGCTGGAGCGGTGCGGCTCCCAACGGCTCGCACGTGAACGTCGTGCTGGCGGGCCGCGGCAGTCCGACCTGGGCTGCGGCGATCTCCATGTTCGCCCACCCCACGCCCGGTCACACGCCGGTGCTCGTCTGCGTGGGACCGACCCCGCAGGAGTACGAGCCCGTCTGGCCGCCGACGCTCATGATGAACAAGGCGACGGCGCTCGACGACAACTCGCAGTCGATGACGTGGGGCGCCGCACAGCTCGGCATCGCGCAGGGCGTGCTCGATGCCGTCGCCGACGGCCTGCTCGACACGTCCGGTGACCTGCTCGTCCTCGTCGCGGTCTGGGTCGACCCGGGTGCCCACGACGAGACGGCCGTCCGCATTGCGAACCGCGAGGCGGTCCGAAAGGCGATCGGCGTGTGCGTCGAGGGACGCGACCAGGCAGCGGCTGCAGCGCTCGTCGAGCGCCGCGATCGACTCCAGAGCCCGTTCTACGGCGGAGACTGATGCGCATCGCAGCGCTCGAGACGCGGGTCTACCGCTATCCCCTCGACCCGCCGTTCAGCGCCGCCTGGGATCCCGAGCCGCGGATCTTCCAGGATGCGACCGTGGTCGTCGTCCGCTCCGACGACGGCGTCGAGGGCTACGCCAGCGGGGATGCGGTACCGGATCGTGCCTTGCTCGAGCGCCTGCTCGTGGGTCTCGACGTCGGCGACGCCGAGGCGGTTCACGGGCACCTCGAGAGCGTCGACCTCCACCACGGGCGCAACTGGATCGTCGAGGTCGCGACGTGGGATCTCCTCGGCCGCGCGCGGGACGAGCCCGTCTGGCGCCTCCTCGGCGGGAAGCGCGACCGGATCCAGGCGTACGCGTCGAGCGGCGAGCTCGTCGACGTGGACGAGCGCGTCCGCCGGTGCGCGGCTCTCCGCGATGCAGGGGTCCGAGCAGTGAAGCTGCGGCTGCACTCGCAGGACTGGCGCGTCGATCTCCCGGTCATTGCGGCCGTCCGTGAGCGTGTTCCGGAGCTCGAGGTGATGGTCGATGCGAACCAGGGCTGGCGCATGCCCGGCGACCTCACCCCGCGGTGGGATCTCGGAACGGCCGAAGAGTTCGCCCGCGAGCTCGAGTCGCTCGGCGTGTTCTGGCTCGAGGAGCCGCTGGCGACCGACCACGTCGACGACTACGCCACGCTGACCGGCCGCACCGATCTCCGCATCACGGCGGGCGAGCTGGTGCGCACGGAGGCCGAGGCCGTCGCGCTGCTCACGCGTGGCGGGGTCGACGTCGTCCAGCCCGACGTCGTCCTCTCGGGCGGCTTCGGGCGTGCGCGCCGCATCGCGGGAGTGGCCGAGGAGCTCGGGCGCATGTGGAGCCCGCACACGTGGTCGAACGGATACGGGTTGCTGGCGAACCTGCACGCTGCCCTCGCCTTCTCGACGTGCCCGTATCTGGAGGTGCCACTCGATCCGCCCGCCTGGTCGGCCGAGCGCCGGGACTGGCTCCTCCCGATGGTGCTCGAGGTCTCCGCCGACGGGACGATCTCACCGCCGCCCGGGCCGGGCCTCGGTGCCGTTCCCGACTTCGACGCGCTCGAGCGGTTCCGGATCGTCTAAAGCACGGCTACTGCACGAGCTGGAGCAGCTTGAACATCGGCAGGTACATCGCGATGACGATGATCCCGACGATCGCACCGACGCCGATCATCATGAGCGGCTCGATGATCGACGTGAGCGAGGCGATCGACGTGTCGACCTCGTCCTCGTAGAAGTCCGCGATCTTGTCGAGCATCTTCTCGAGCTCGCCGGTCTCCTCGCCGATCTTGACCATCTGCGAGACGAGTGGCGGGAACACCGGGTTGCCGAGGAGCGGCTCGGCGATCGGAACTCCCTGGTGCACCTGCGCGCGAACGTCGGCAAGTGCCGACTCGATGACCCAGTTGCCCGCCGTCGTCCCCGAGATCTCGAGCGCCTTGATGATGTCCACGCCCGCGGCGACGAGCGTCGCGAGGGTGCGCGTGAAGCGGGCGACCGTGACCTTCAGGACGACCTTTCCGATACCGCCCGGGACGCGGAGCTTGAAACGGTCCCAGACCTGGCGCCCGGACGCGGTCCTCTTCCACCTCATGAACCCCCACACGGAGAGGCCCATCGCCGGGAAGAGGATGAACCAGTAGCCGCGGACGAGGTCGGACGCTGCGACCACGACCTTGGTCAGCGTCGGAAGGTCGCCTCCGAGGTCGGAGAAGATCTTCTGAAAGACGGGGACGAGGAACAGCAGCATCCCGATCAGCGTCAGGATCGCGAACGTCATGACGACGAGCGGATAGATCATCGCCCCCTTGACGCGCCGGCGGATCTTCATCTCCTTCTCGATCTGGATCGCGACGCGGTCGAGGACCGTGTCGAGGATGCCGGCCGCCTCGCCTGCCTCGATCATCGAGATGTAGAGGCGGTCGAAGGCATTGGGATGGCGCGCCATCGCCTGCGACAGGAGCATGCCGCCCTCGACGTCGGAGCGCACCTCGCGGATGACGACGGCGAGGTTCTTGTCGTCGGTCTGCTGCTCGAGGATGACGAGCGACGCGACGACGTTGAGTCCGGCGTCGATCATCGTCGCGAACTGGCGCGAGAAGACCTGAAGCGAGCGGAGCTTGACCCGCTTCTTCTTCTTTTCCGCCCGGACGCCCGCCGCTCCGACCTCGGAGAGGGACACCGCCCGGAGACCCTTCTGGCGGAGTGCCTCACGCGCCGCGTTCACGTCCGCAGCGCTGATCTGCCCCGTCGACTCGGCGCCGAGCGAGTTGATGGCGCTGTACGCGAATGCGGCCATGTCCTACTTACCTGCCTCGGGCACCTTGGTCGAATCGGATTGCTCGCCGTTACCGACGGAGACGAGCGAGATCCGGTACCGAGCGCCCGTTGCCGTGTTCACCAGCGTGAGCGGCCTGCCGACCCGGAGCGTCGTCGTCTTGCCTCCACCCGAATACGCGCCGCCCGCGATCCCGACGACGACGGACTTCGAGCCCGGCTTCTCGGCGACCAGTACGAAGAGCGGGTCGGACGTGGGGAACTTCATGCCCGGCTCGAGCATCTGGCGGACGCCGTTGACGACGACGATCGTCGCCGACTGGGTCTTCGCGCCGCCGGTCGAGAACTTCGTCGGCTTCTCGCTCTTGGTTTCGGCATCGGCGCCCTTCTTCGGAGCCTGCGCCGGAGCGGACGACGTCGGCATCTCGGTCTTGACCTGCTGGACGAACGGATCCTTCGGCCGGAAGATCCCGAACGAGGTGAGCTTGGTCGTCTGCGCGACGGGCGCCGACCCGCCTCCGGCCGGCGTGATCACACCGTTCGCCTGGTTCGCGACCGCCTGTGCGGACGAGATCGGCGACACCTGGCCCGGTTCCGTCGCAGTCGTGGTCGCCGCCGCCTCGGGGGACGACGAGCCACCGAGGAGCTTCGGCAGTTGGAAGGCGAGCATCGCCACGAGGAAGATCCCGCCGACGACGACGAAGATCTTCTGCTTGCGTTCTCGCGCCGCGCGTTCCTCGGGCGTCATGGCGTCGCTCCAGCAGCCGTCGCGGTCGACTCGGTCTCGCCGCCCGAGGTCGTGGGCGGTGTCACCGGCGTCGGCGGCACGATCGGGCCGTCGTAGACGTGGGCGTTCAGGAGGAGCACCGCGTCGAGGTTCGGGAATCCCTTCGACTTCGATTCGGTGAGATCGACGCCCTGCACCGTGAACAGGCGCCCCTTTGCGTACGGGTTGCCACCGCGGAGCGCGACGAGCCCGCGCATGGCACGGATGAAGCGCGTGATCTGACGGTAGGTGCCGCCGACGGTCACACCGACGGGGACAGCGGTCGACCCGCCGGCGAGCGCCCCCGCGTCCTGCATCGAGATCCCGGAGATCGAGACGCCGGTCCTCTTCGCCAGGACGTCGAGCTCGAGGAGAAGGCTGGCCTGGTCGCTGCTCGCAGGCATCGCCTTCGCGAGACTGAAGAGGTCGGACACGCGGCTCTGCGATCCGTTCGGCTGGCCGGAATCGGCCCGCGCCGAGGCCAGCTGCGCCTCTGCCGCCGCGACCTCGGCCTGGAGACGCGCGGCCTCGGCGCGCTTCGGGCCGACGAACAGGAACCAGGCCGCCAGGAGGTACACGAGCACGAACGCCAGGACGGCGGCCACCTGCGCTCGACGGGTGCTCATGAGCGCACCGACCGTCACGACGTCGCCCCCTGGTGCAGGTCCGCGGTCACGGTGAATGTCACGACGACCTTCTGCTTCGTGGCCGTCGGCGTCTTGCCGGCGTCGGCCGGAGACACCGCGGGATTCGCCTGCGGATCGACGCGGTTGCTCTCGGTCAGCCGCACGTTGTCGAGCGCGGAGAGCGTGGAGAGCCGTGCGAGGAAGCGTGCGATCGCCGCCTGCGAGTAGGTCGCGCCCGTGAGCACGACGGTCGCGCCCGTCGAGCTGGGGCCGGGTGCCTGACCCGGAGTCGACGGAGTCGAAGCGACGTCGCTCGGGATCGTCATGGTGAGCCCGCTGAGCCAGACGTCCTCCGGAACGACGAACGAAAGCTGCGCCATCACCCTGTCCACGGGCGTTCGGGTGGAGAGGGCGCTCTGCAGTGCTGCAATCCGACTGCTCCGCTCGGCGGTCATGTCCGGCGCAACCGGCTGTCGCTCCTTGGCCGGAGTCCGTGCGATCGCGGCCTCGGTGAGCTCGAGCGAGCCGCGCTGCTCGTCTGCGCTGGCCGACGCATTCATGCCGAGGATCCCCGCCAACAACGTGACGGCAGCCACGCCGCCGACGGCGGCGAGCACGAGCCGTCTCGTACCGCCGGAGCTCGCGGCCTCGACGTCGCGGGGCAGGAGGTTGACGGCGCGCATCAGTCCTCGATTCCGAGCCCGATCGCGACCGAGAAGGATCCCGGCTGGTCGCGAAAGTCGACCTTCGGCCCGACGTTGACGCGCTGCGCCGGATCGCCGATCCGGATCGGGACGCCGACGCGTTCTGCGACCGCCGCAGGCAGGCCCGCGAGCTGCGCGGCGCCTCCGGTCATGACGATCTCGCCGATCCCGTGAGATCCGGGTTGCGCCTGGTAGAACTGGAGCGACGAGACGATCTCGCGGGCGAAGCCGTCGAGCGCCCGCTGGACGCCGCTCTTGACCTTCGCCACCTGCTCGTCGGTGAGCCCCTCGATCTCCCCCGGACCGTCGAGCGACAGGTGCCGCTTGATCGACTCGACTTCCGTCGGTGCTCGATCGAGCTCCCGTGCGATCGCGACGTTCAGCGACCAGCCGCCCCAGTCCAGCACTCGCGCGAACTCGCAGTTGACGCCGTTCGAAACGGCGATGGTCGTGCGGTCGTGGCCGATCGCGATACCCACGAGCGCTCCCGACGACGGGTCGCGCTCGAGGGGCGCACGGAGAGCACGAAGCAGGGCGAACGCCTCGTGGTCGATGCCGACGACCTGCAGCCCCGCGCGCCGGCAGGCCTGGAGGTACCGGTCGACGACGTCCCGATAGGCGACGACCATGAGGATGCGGAGCCACTCGGTGCCGTCGCCCTCCGTCCGGCCGTCGAGGACGACGTAGTCGAGCACCGCCTGGTCGAGAGGAATCGGGAGAACCTCTTCGGCCCTGAACCGGATCGCGTTCTCGAGCATCTGCGGGTCCGAGATGCCCTCGATCTCGAAGATCCGTACTCCGATGCGGTTGTTCGCGACACCGAGCCGCACGGCGTTCTTCGGGAGCTTGTGCAGGTCGAAGAAGCGCTTGAGCGCATCGCCGAGAGCCTCGGGGTCGCGGATCTCTCCGGCGACGACGACTCCCTGCTCGAGCGGCTCGCGGACGACCTCGACGAGCTCCGGCGAGCCGTTGTTCACGACATGCGCCGCGGCGATCTGCGAGGCGCCGATCTTGAGGCCGACGAGCTTCTTCGCGCGCTTGTCCTTGCGCTGCTTCTCCGGCTTCTCCGCCTTTTCTGGTCTTTCGCCCTTCGGCGGACGGTTGCGGAGGCGCCCGAACCGTCGCGGCTCGTCCGCGAGCTCGAGCATCTCCACCTCGAGGCCCGGATCGAACTGCGGCAACTCCGCCGGATGCTCGTCCTCGGCGGAGTGCGTGTACGCCGCGAGCCGGTCGACGACCGCGTCGACCGGCTCGTCGACGATGTCGTGCGCCGGCTCTTCGTGCTCGTCGTGCTCGTCCTGCTCGTCGTTTGGCCGCAGGTCGTCCATCAGCCGCTCCCGGCGAGGCGCAGGCTCGAGGCGGCGGCGGTGTCATTCGACACCGAAATCGGGACGCCACTCCGCTCGAGCATGCCGATGAGCTGGTCCTTCCGACTGGAGACGGCCAGCGCGGCGTCGGCGGTGACCACGTGCTTGCGAATGAGCTCGGCGAGTCCGTGCTCCATCGTCTGCATGCCGCGAAGCGTCGAGGTCTGCATGACCGAGTAGATCTGCTCGACCTTCCCCTGCCGGATGAGGTTCCGCACGGCGTCGTCCGGGAAGAGGATCTCGAGGCAGGCGACGCGGCCGGTACCGTCGGCTGTCGGCAGGAGCGTCTGGGTGACGATGCCCTGAAGCGTGTTCGCGAGCTGCTGACGGACCTGATCCTGCTGGCCCGAGGGGAAGACGTCGATGACGCGGTCGATCGTGCTCGGCGCGCTCTGCGTGTGGAGCGTCGCGAGCACGAGGTGGCCTGTCTCGGCGGCGGTCAGTGCGGTCGCGATCGTCTCGAGGTCTCGCATCTCGCCGAGGAGGATCACGTCGGGGTCCTGACGCAGCGCTGCGCGGAGCGCGTCCGCGAAACTCGGCGCGTCGGCGCCGATCTCGCGCTGCGTCACCACACACCGCTTGTGGCGGTGCACGAACTCGATCGGGTCCTCGATCGTGAGGATGTGGTGCGGCTTCGTCCGGTTGACCTCGTCGATCATCGACGCGAGCGTCGTCGACTTGCCCGATCCGGTCGGACCCGTGACGAGCACGAGACCTCGCGGCCTCATTGCAAGCTCTCGCAGTGAGCCGGGCAGGCCGAGCTCCTCGAGGGTGCGCAGTTCCTCGGGGATGTGCCGGAACGCAGCGGCGAGCGAGTCCCGCTGGAAATGGACGTTCACGCGGAAGCGCCCGAGGCCGGGGACGCCGTAGGAGAAGTCGAGCTGACGGCCGATCTCGAGCTGCTTCTGCTGCTCCGTGGACATGATCCGGTAGAGCAGCGCACGCGTCTGGTCGGGCATCACGCGCTCGACGTCGGGCAGAGGCGCGAGGTCGCCGTGCACGCGAATGCTGGGTGACGCCCCCGGAACGACATGGAGATCCGAGGCTTCGGCCTCCACGGCGCGGGTGAGGAGGTCGTCGATGGAGATCGGCGCAGCGTCCATGGACATAGCGCCTATCGGCAGCGCCCGAAACGGGCTTGAGCCGTATCCGCGCCACTCGCCGCCGGCGCGGTCCGCTCACCCCCACTCACCCACGAATCACCCAATTTGGGGTATCTGCCCCCAGGGGTCACGCCGATGGTTCCTCCGCATCCGCCCTACCCCCAAATCGACTGCGGACTGCGGAAGGAGATGCGGCAATGTTCAAGCGGATTCGCACCCGCCTCGACGGGAACACCGAGCAGGGCTTCACCCTGATCGAGCTCCTCGTCGTGATCATCATCATCGGCATCCTGCTCGCGATCGCCGTCCCCTCGTACCTCGGGTTCCGTGATCGCGCGGCCAACAACGCGATGAAGGCCAACCTCCGCGCGGCGCTGCCGTCGGCAGAGGCCTACTACGCCGACAACGGCACGTACACCGGCATGACGAAGGCTTCCCTCACGGCCATCGACACCGGCGTCTCGGCAACGCTTACCGTCGTCTCGGCAGGCGCATCCTCGTACTGCCTGGCGGACACCGACGGCTCCCATCCGTGGAGCGTCGCCGGTCCGGGCGCGTCGAGCACCTCGTACAAGAACAACCTGACCTGCACGTAGCGTTCGGGTCGGAAACGTCGAGAAGAGGCGCGGAAATCCGCGCCTCTTCTCGTTTCAGGCGTCTGCCTCCAGTGCCGATACCCACCCCGTGAGCATGACTCTCACCCCTCCGAATCGACTGACCGCGCTCGTCGGCGCGCTCGTCCTGACCGGCCTTGCGGCGGTCGTCTTCGTCGTCGGCCGCGGGCCCCTGGCTGGAGACGATTCGGCCGCCACGAGCTCGGCGCCGATCGTCCACACTCCGGCAACGACCCAGAAGCCCGGCGCCAAGCCCGCAACGCCCACGCCCCGGGTCGCGACCGGCTTTCCCATGTCGGTCGACCACGCGCTTCGGTACAGCCGCGTCGTGGTCGTGAGCATCGGTATCCCGGGCGCCGCGGTCGACGCCATCGTCCGGAAGGAGGCGCGGGCCGCCGCGAAGACCGCTCACGCCGCATTCGTGCCGCTGAGCGCGTCCAACGACCGGGCGGTCTCCGCGCTCGTCGCGAAGACAGGCGTGCTTCCGGATCCCGCAGTCGTCGTCGTCAAGCGGCCGGGTGTCGCAGTCGCGACGTTCTCGGTGACGGATGCCGGCACGATCGCGCAGGCCGTCGCCGAGGCCCGCAGATGAGCGAGGCCGCTGCTCTCCGGACGGCACCCGGACGCGAGCTGTACGTCCGCCATGCCCGGCTCGACGGTCGATCGGTCGCACTGCTTCGTGCGGTCGACCACGGCGACCGCTGTCTCGTCGAGGCCGAGGTCTGGCCGAACGGGGCGACCACGTCGTCGCCTGCAGGCCCCTACGCCTTCCCGAGCCCGGTCGAGGCGACGCGCTTCGTGACGCACGCCGTCGAGGCGTTCATCGCCCTCGGCTGCGACGTCGCCGCTTCCTGAATTAGCTGGCGCGACACGCCTGAAGGCGTCCGCTACGGGGGTGCGTCGTCGTGTCGACTCCACGCCGCGGTGATTCGATCTATGAAAGCACCCTCGCCAGCTCTTCGATCGAGGTCAGCCCGGACGCGACCTTCTCGAGGCCGTCGTCCCAGAGCGAGCGCATCCCGCCGGCGGCAGCCGCGCGGCCGATCTCGTCGCGGCTGGCGTGCTGGACTGCCAGCGAGGCGATTTCCTCCGACATGCGGAGGAACTGGAAGATGCCGACGCGCCCCTTGTAGCCCGTGTGGTTGCACCGCGGGCAGCCCTTCTTGCGGTAGAAGACCGTTCCGTCGAGCGCGCCGAGGAGCTCGGGTGCGACGCGGAGCTCCGTGAGCTCGGCCTCGGTGGGCTGGTACGCCTCGCAGCAATGCGTGCAGAGCTTGCGCGCGAGGCGCTGTGCGAGCACGGCCGAGATCGCGGCGCCGGTGAGGAACGGCTCGACGCCCATCTCGCCGAGACGCGTGATCGTCGACGGTGCGTCGTTCGTGTGGAGCGTCGACAGCACGAAGTGACCCGTGAGTGCCGCCTCGATCGAGATCTTGGCGGTCTCGACGTCGCGGATCTCGCCGACCATGACGACGTCGGGGTCCGAGCGGAGGATCGAGCGGAGCGCGGACGCGAAGGTGAGGCCCGCCCGCACGTTGATCTGCACCTGGTTCACACCCGCCAGGCGGTACTCGACCGGATCCTCGACCGTGATGACGTTGATCTCCGGCCGGTTGATGAGGGCCAGGCAGCCATAGAGCGTCGTGGACTTGCCCGACCCCGTCGGGCCCGTCACGATGAGCGCGCCGGTCGGGAGCTGGACGACCGACTCGAGCTCGGTGCGCATTGCTTCCGAGAGACCGAGCTCGGGCATCGTCGGCGGCTTACGCGACTTGTCGAGGAGACGCATGACGACCTTCTCGCCCTCGACGGTCGGAAGCGTCGCGACGCGAATGTCGAGCATCCGACCGACTGCGGAGGTGGAGAGCGTTATGCGGCCGTCCTGCGGCTTGCGCCGCTCCGCGATGTCGAGCTTCGCGAGAACCTTGAGTCGTGTCGTGACGCCGGCGGCCATCTTCTTCGGGACGCGCTGAACCTCCCGGAGCACGCCGTCGACACGGAAGCGGATGACGAGAGCCTCCTCCTGCGCCTCGAAATGGACGTCGGAGGCGTTCTCCTCGGCGGCCTGGAAGATGATGGCGTTCACGAGCCTGACCAACGGCCCGTCGGAGATTCCGTCCTCCGCTTCGAGATCGTCAGCCTCGTCGGGCTCGTCGGCGACCTCTTCCTCGACCGCGACGACGGAGCCGATCGCCTCGGCCGTACGTAGCAGCCGCTGCAACTCGGCGAGGATGTCGTCGCGCGAGGCGACTCCGAGGTCGAGTGAGTGCTTCGTGGCGAGCCGCAGCTCGTCGATCGCGTGCAGGTTGCCGGGATCGGCCACGGCGACTCTGAGCACGTCGTCCTCGACGGCATACGGGATCGCCACGGACCTCTCCAGCGTCTGGATGGGTATGAGCTGTGCGGCATCGACCGCGACGCCGACGGCGGGCAGGTCGATCACGGGAAGGTGATGGCGCACTGCGAGCATCCGGGCGACCCCGTCGGAGGTCGCGGCGCCTTCGTCGATCAGGGCCTGCGTCACCGGGGTGCCGCTCGCGGTACGCGCCCGGACCTCCGGCATCGCCCCGACCTCGATGAGTGTCGTCGCCTCGAGCAGGTCGAGGAGGAGCTCGGAGGTCTCGTCGACACCGAACGGCGTCGCGAGCGTGCGAGCTGGGGCCGGAGCCGGTGCGGCCTCGGCCGGCGTCGCCTCGTCGGCGTCCGGTACGCGTGTGAGCTTCATCGCGGCTCCCTCGAAGGGGTTATCGGCACGCGCCCCTCCCCCCTTGACGCGAACCGGCTCAGAAGAGCCCGAGGTACGCGTCGAGGATGGCGTCGCCGAAGAACAGCGCGACGACCGAGCCGAACGCGAGGAACGGGACGAGCGGAACGCCCATCCTCCGCGCCGACGATCCATGGCGGCTCACGAGAACTGCCGCAGGCACGAGCGCAGCGAAGAGACCGATCATGAGTGCGACGGTGACGGAGGCACCGAGCATCGCACCGAGCAGGAGCGCGAGCTTGACGTCGCCCATGCCGAGCCCCTTCGGATAGGCGAGCACGATGAGGAAGAGGGCGCCCGACGCGATGAGCGCCCAGGCGAGCCACGCGAGCGTCGGGTCGATCGCCGTGTGCGCGACGAGAGCGGCCGCGGCCGCCGGGAGCACGATCCGATTCGGGACGATGCGGTGGTTCGCGTCGATGACGGAGAGGACGACGAGGACGCAGCAGAAGGCCGCTCCGAGCGCTGCCTCCGCGGTGAGCCCCCAGACCGCGACGCACGCGACGATGAGAAGCGCGGTGACCGCCTCCACGAGCGGGTACGTCGGCGAGATGCGGGCGTCGCA
>Ga0070670_100004480_pt1 | contig 11704 bp, 3 predicted proteins | sample KBSS63metaG_FD_64665 | JGI IMG/M metagenome (GOLD analysis project Ga0070670, IMG submission 64665) | Switchgrass rhizosphere microbial communities from Kellogg Biological Station, Michigan, USA - KBS S6-3 metaG | ecosystem: Host-associated > Plants > Roots > Rhizosphere > Soil ... | reverse complement strand
AAGCGGAGCTCGTCCACTCGCCCCCCACGAACACGCGACCACGCGACGGTGCGACGCACCGCACCGTGCCGTTTACGCTCGGCTTCCATTCCAGCGGCACGCCCGTCGCCGTGTCGAACGCCGCGAGCCGGAAGCGGTCCGCGCCGCCGATGGAGGTGAACCGGCCACCCACGTAGACGCGGTTCCCCGCGACGGCCAGGACGGTGACGTAGTCGACACGCGGGAGGTCGTAGCCCTTCGTGCCGCCCGCCGGGGGGTTCGGCTCGGGGTACCACTCCAGCGCCTGCCACCAGCGCTTGCTGAGCGCGGCGATGCAGGTACGGGCCTTCCCTCCCACGTTCCCGAAGGCGCCACCGACGAAGATCCTGCCGCCGCTCACCGCAAGGCTGTACACCGGTCCGTCCGCCGTACCGTTCCACGGCGTCACCGACTGGTCGTCCAGGCGGATCGCGGCGAGGCGGTGCCGCCACACTCCGGACACGCTCATGAAGTCGCCGCCGGCGTACAGCGTGTGTTCGTCGATCGCCACGCAGCGAACGCTGCCGTCCGCCGAGGGCGCCCACGGCGCAAGTGCGCCCGTCGCTGCATCGACGCCCGCGAGGCGAAGGCGCACCTGTCCATCCACGGAAGTGAAATCCCCACCGAGGTAGAGGTTACCGTCGAACAGTGCCATCGCGCGGACGACACCGTCGCACGGCACATCCCACGACCGCAGTGCGCCGCTCACGATGTCGAGCGCCGCGAGCCGGGAGCGCGTCACGCCGTCGATCGCGAGGAAGTCGCCCCCGACGTACACGGTGCCGCCCGAGCGCTGCATCGCGCGTACGGCGCGGTCCGCCCGTGGCGCCCAGGGGGCAACGCTGAGGTCGCCGCGTACGTGCGCGAGGTTCGAACGCGGCAGGCCGCCGACGCGATCGAACGCACCGCCGACGTACCAGCCGCCGTCGCCGTCGTCGACTGCCGCGTACACGTCCCCGTGCACTTCCGGGAACCCGGTCGCGCACTCCCCGCTCGAGGTATCGGTGACCGCCGCTCCGCCGTTCGGCGTACCGATGAGCCGAAAGTCGCCGCTGACGTACAGCCGATCGCCGTCGATCGCGAGCGATCGCACGTAGCCGTCCGTGTCGGGGAACTTCGGGTGCGACTGCTGCGCCCGGGCCTGCGGCGCCATGCAGACGATGGCGAGCGGTGCGACGAGACCGACGACGACCGCGATGGCCGTCGCGCGCTGGATCGACACGATGAGCCTCCCTCGAGGGGGTGCGCATCGGTTATCGGCACGCGGCGGCGAGTCGATCACGCCCGCACCCGCGCACGTGATCGCGATCACGTACGCGCGTGTTCAGCGCTACGGCAGCCGCACGATGCGGCGTGTCCGCGTGCCGTCCTCGCTCGTCAGCCGCGCCCAGTAGATGCCCGCCGCGAGCCGCTCGCCGCGCAGGACGAACTCGTGCGGGCCGGCGGACATCATGCCGTCCGTGAGCGTCGCGACGCGGCGGCCCGCGAGATCGAGCACGTCGAGCGTGGCGCGCTGTACCCGCGGCAGCCGGAACGCGATGCGCGTGGACGCGGTGAAGGGGTTCGGGGTCGCCGCTGAGAGCGCGACCTCGATGCCGCCGGGAGCCGCCGCGGCGAGCGGTACGAACGACGTCGTATCGTCGATCGCCGCGAGGTACCATCGGCGTTGCCCGTTCACCACGGCCATCGAGCCACCGAGGTACACGACGCCGTCGGCCGCCGCCAGAGCGGTGACATGCGCGCCTCCGAGGTCGGGCTGCCACGCCGTGCGGTGCCCTGACGCGAGGTCCACGGAGAGCACGGTGGGCTGTATGGCCCACGCGTATCCCCCGGCATACAGGCGCCCATCCATGATATCGAGCGCTTGTGCGATGAACGTGGACGGGGACAGCGCCGTGATCGTGTTCGCCCGCGCATCGATGCGTTCGAGCGTGAACAGGTCTCCGGCGATCACGTGGCTCCCCTCGGCAACGAACGCGCTTCGCTTTTCGGTGTTGAAGATGCCCGTTCCCCATACGCGTGCGCCCGTGACGGCGTCGAACACCGCGATGCCGCCACCCGACATCCGGTCGTCAACCTTGTAGAAGGCCCCGCCGGCGTACAACAGACCGTCGGCGACCGCGAGGGCATCGACGTTGGTCGTGTTGTCCGCTCCCGTCCCGAGGCGATGCGACCAGCGTATGGAGCCGTTCGACGCGTTCATCGCGCGCAGGTTCCCCATGGGCGTCGGCATGAAGTCGCTGCCGACGTACAGCGTGCTGTCGGTGGCGAGCAGCGACCGCACGAGGGCTTCGCGGTAGCTCCAGAGCTCATGCCCGTCCCGGCTGTCGACGGCACGCAGGTCCAGGGCTCCGATGTAGACGACGCCCGGACGCGCGGCGACCAGCGGAGCGCCGCCAACGGCGGCGGTACGCCAGGGCAGCACCCGTTCCGTCACGCGATCGATCGCCGCAACACCGCCGCGCTCCTCGCCTCCGGAGCACGTCCAGTCGCCGCCGACGAACACTCGATCGCCCGAAGGCACGATCGCGCAGGCGGTGCCATTGACCGGCGGTCGCCACTCCGCCGCGCGCCCCGTCGCCGTGTCGAGCGCCGCGAGCCGGTACCGCGTCGTTCCGGCGATCGTGTTGAACGTGCCGCCGACGTAGACCCGATCCCCGGCGACTGCCAGGGTCGTGACCTCCTGCCCGCTCGTGAATATGTTGATCCCGGGACCGGGTTGCGGATCCCAGCCGTCGAGCGCCTGCCACCAGCGCTTGCTCAGGGCCGCCAGGCCGACCCGCGGCTTCCCTCCGACCTGGCGGAACAAGCCGCCGACGTACACCCGCCCGCCGGCGACCGCGATCGCGATCACGCGGCCGTCGGCGGTGCCGTTCCATGGCGTCACCGACTGGTCGTCGAGGCGGATCGCGGCGAGGCGATGCCGCCAGGCGCCCGACACGCGCATGAAGTCGCCCCCGGCATACAGGATGTGCTCGTCGATCGCGATGCACTGGACGCTCGCGTCCGCGTCCGGCGCCCATGGTGTGAGGGCGCCCGTGGTGGCGTCGATGCCGGCCAGTCGGCCGCGTCGCTCGCCGGCGACGGTCGTGAAGTCGCCGCCGATGCAGAGGTCGTCGTCGAACGTCGCCATCGCACGCACGGTCGCGTTGGCAGGCACGTCCCACGGCAGCAGCGCACCCGTGATCGCATCCACGGCCGCGAGGTGCGCGCGCGGCGTACCGTCGACGCTCGTGAAGTCGCCACCCACGAACACGCTGCCGCGGAGTCGCTGCAGGGCGCGCACGGGGGCATCCGTGCGGGGCGCCCACGCGTCCACGCCGAGGTCCGCGCGGACGTGCGCGAGGTTCGAGCGCGGCTCCCCGCCCACGCGATCGAACTCACCACCCAGGTACCAGCCGCCTTCGCCGTCCGCGATCGCGACGAACACCTTGCCGTCCACGTCCGGGAAGCCGCTGACACCGCGGCCCGTCGACGTGTCGGTGAGCGCCGCTCCACCGTTCGGCGTCCCGATCAAGCGGAACTCGCCGGACACGTAGACGCGATCGCCTTCGATCGCGATCGAGCGAACGAGACCGTCGGTCACCGGGAACTTCGGGTGCGATCGTTGCGCGAACGCCGGCGGCGTCACGCATGCCGCGAGGAGCGCGATGGCGAGCACGAACGGGGCGCGAAAGCCGGACCGCACGATGAGCCTCCCAGGGGATGGGGTTCCCACCGTTATCGGCATCTGTCGCGGTTCGTGTGAGGGGCCCGTCCCGGCCCTGTGATCGACGTCACACGGGCACGGCCCAACGGCCCTTACCGGATGATCGCCACCCGTCGCCCGAACGCCTGCCCGCCGGCCTGGACGCGCAGCAGGTAGATGCCCGGGCTCACCGGGCCCTGCGTGCCGCGGCCGTCCCAGCGCAGCGTCCACATGCCGGGCGGGTAGCGCTTCGCCGGCACGTTCCACACGCGGCGGCCGAGCACGTCGAGCACGTCGAGCGACACGTCGCCGGCGCGCGGCAGCGCGAGCGACAGCGTGGCGCCGCCGTGCGACGGGTTCGGGTATGCGGACGACAGCGCCAGCGCGGCCGGCAGCGCGGCCGGCTGCGGTGCGGCGAGCACGCCCGAGCCGGCGAGCGTGCCGCCGCCGAAGTCGTCGAACCGTGGCGTCGTCGAGCCGGCCACCACGACGCCGATGCGGCCGCCGGCCGCTGCGTACGGCCAGCCGGCGATCGACACGGTGCCGGCGGCGGCGCCGTTGCGGTACACGACGAGCTGGCCGTCGTAGTAGACGCGCACCCCGAGCTGATCGCCGGCCGCGAACGGCACGCCGGTCAGGATGCCCGCGGTCGTGAACGTCGAGGGCGGCATGAACGTCGACACGATCACCTGCTGCAGCTCCGCGTCCACCATCACCCGCACGTGCGCGCCGGCGTCGTCGACGCCCTGCACGCGCACCAGGAGCCCCTGCGTCGGCCCGGGCAGGATCGCGGTGAGCCGGACGAACGCCTCCTGGTTCGCCAGGAAGATGGCGCTGCGCCACGCCGCCGCGGCGGTCTCGAACTGCGGGGCGAGCTGCCCCGACGCGATCGTGAACGCGGACGGGCTGCCCCACGCGGCGCCGGGCTCACCATCGGCGCGATTGAAGTCGTCCAGCACCGCGAACTGCGGGAACGCGAGCGCCGTCGCGTTGATCGATACGCTCGCGGTGTCCTTGCCGCCACGGCCGTCGGTCACCGTGAGCAGCGCGGCGTAGGCGCCGGGCGCGGCGTACGTATGCGTCACGACGCGACCGGTGGCGGCGCCGCCGTCGCCGAAGCTCCATGTGAACGTGAGCGAGTCGTTGTTGGCGTCGGTCGACGCCGCACCCGACAGCTTGACGATGAGCGGCGCCGCCCCGGACGCGGGCACGGCGGCGACGCTGGCGACGGGCTGCGCGTTCGCCACCGTCGTGAAGTTGCCCGGTGTCTGCGACACCCTCGGCGTCGTCGTGGCGTTGAGCGAGGCGTCGGTCGAGGTGACGCGGTAGAAGTACTTGGTGCCGCCCAGCAACCCCGTGAGCTTCATGCTGTGCGCGGTGACGAGCGCCGGGTCGGTCACGCTCAGCGTGAGCTGGTTCTGTGCGGTGCCGTAGTCGATGCGCGACGACGCGGCCTCGTTCGACGTCCACGTCACCGTCGCACTGCCGTCGGAGTTCGCGACGTCGCTCACGCTGCTGTTCGTCGGCGCGGTCGCATCGGTGGCATACGTCGCCGCGTAGAGACCCGGCGACGCGACGAACGCCGCGTACGAAAGGCCCTTCACGGTCTGCGGCGTGAAGGCGATGGCCGCGCCGTCGCGCGTCAGCGTCGCCAGCGTCCCGGTCGCCGAAAGCCGCGGCAGCCAACCGTACAGGTGGCGCGCCCCCGTGCCCGGCGTCACCGTGAAGCTCAGCGTGTTGCCACCCCACTTGAGCCCGCCGAACGCCGATGCATTGCGGCCGTCGACCCACTCGAGCAACTGCCGCGACGACACGACGGGCACACCGCGCGCCTGCGCGGACAGGATCACGTAGCGGGTCGCCGCCGTGTCGGCGGGGTTGTCGAAGTGCAGGTTCGTTCCGATCGCGCCGTAGTAGCCGCGCGGGCCGGTGGCGCGGTCGAGCAGCGAGTCGATGTGCGCGCCGATGTCGATGTTCGACTCGTCGGTGATCTGGGTCGCGAGCTGGTAGCAGTCGATCAGCGAGCCGTCCGTCTTCGCGAACCGCATCGGCATCCCGGACCCCGTGAACAGCCCGGGCCGGTTCTGCACCCACGAGCCCGGCCAATAGTAGTAGTTGGTGTCGAGCCGGATGCCGTTCGCGACCGAAACCTCGGCGCCCGTGCTCCAGTCGCTCCACGCGATGCAGTGCGTCCGGTTCGTCACCGGCTCCGGCACCAGCGGGTAGTCGGCCTCGAACCGAGCGATCTGGGCGACCATCGCGGTGTCGAGCGTCTCGGCGGTGAAATCGAGGCAATTGGTGGTCACGTGCGGCGCGGACTCGAACCCGAGGTCGTTGTAGAAGGCGGCCTCGCCGGGCGTGAACGTGCCGACGAGGTACTGGTACCCGGTGGCCCGCACGCATTCCCAGTCGGGCGCCGAGCAGCCGGCCGGGCTCAGCTGCCGGAACGTGTCGAACCGCGGCATCATGTCGCTGTCGCGGTGCTCGTCGCCGGTCAGCACGACGACGGCCTTCACCCCGCTCGGGAAGTAGGCGAACCGCGGCAGTGGCTTGCGGTGCAGCGTGCCCTGGATCAGCAGATTCGCGAGCAGCCGCTGCTGCTCGTCTGCCTGCGGGATCGCGATCTTCGCGAAGTCGATCCAGTCCGGCTGCGGGTCGGACGCCGAATTGCCGTAGAACAGGTCGTCGGACCGGATCGGCGGCAGCGCGTCGCGGTCCTGCCCGGACCACGCGGGGTTGCCCTGCCGTGTCCACACGACCGAGCGCGACAGGTCGTACGTGAACGCGATCGCCTCGCCGCCGCTCGCTCCCACGGCGTGCACGCTGACGGCGGGGTTCGGCGTCGCCGTCGTGGCGTTCGAGTACAGCGTCGCGACGGCGGTCGCGCCGCTCAGCGTGTAGAGGTCGGCCGTGCCGTGGAACTGCATCGTCTGCGACTCGATGCCGATGCCGGCGCCCGTGGCGTTCACCTTGACGTACGCGTTCGCCAGCGTCGCGGCGGCGTCGGTGAGCCCGAGCAACGACGCGAGCTGCTTGTCGGGCCGGAACGCGACGAGCGTGCCGCCGCCCGTCACGAAGTTCGTGAACAGCGTCACCTGCGCCGGCGTGAGCGCCGCGGCGCCGAGCACGACCGCGTCGACGGCGTTGAGGTCGGTCACGGTGACGGCGGCAAGATCCTTCATCGCGAACGACGTGAGCCCCTCGGCGCGCAGCAGTTCCGCGGCGTAGGTCGAGAACGGGTCGGCCGCGGTGGTGACGACGAGCACCGGTCCGCCGGGGCCCGCGGTCATCGCCACCGGCGCCGCCGCGGTCGTGAACGATGCCGTGAACCGCGACGCGAGCGGGTTGCCCGCGAGGTCGGTCACGTGCGGCGCCGACGCCCCGCCCTCGATCGCGAACGTGTACGTGGTCGCGTACGCGAGCGGCGTGGCGGGCGTCAGCGTCACGCGCCGCGCGGCGGCGTCGTACGCGATCGCTGCGGGCACCAGCGCGCCGGCGGCCGTGTGCAGCGACACCGAGGTCGCGGACACGCTCGCGGCCGCGAGCGGCTCGGTGAACGTGGCGACGACGGCCGACGCCACGGGCACGCCCGCCGCTCCCGCGGCCGGCGACGCGGTCGCGACGGCGGGCGGCGTCGCGTCCGCGGGGATGCTCGTGGCGAACACGATGTCCACCCAGTAGTTCGACGACGAGAACGACTGGGTCGGGAACTGCACCGGCCCGTAGGCATAGACGCCGTTGCCGCCGTCCTCGCCGTTCTGCAGCAGCCGGATCGGATCGCGCACCAGCGCGCTCGCGAAGTAGCCGCCGGTGAACGCGTACGACCCGGGACTGTGGTACGACGCGACGAACGTGGTGTTGGCGGTGATCGCGACCGGCGGGTCGAGCTTCGTCTCCTGCCAGCCGGTGCCCGCGTCGACCGTGAACGGCGCCGATGCCAGCAGGCGGCCGTCCGCGGCCCACAGGTGCGCGGTGTGCGCGCCCTCGTTGAGCGGCCCGCGGTAATAGCGGATCGCCGTGACGAAGCCCGGCACGGTGGTGCGGAACTTGACGCCGATCTCGAGCTCGAGGTTGTCGATCACCGACGCCTGGGATGGCACGTCGCCGGCCTGGAACGCGGTGCACGGGCACGCGAACGCCGGGCTGGCCGTGGCGGCGCCGGCGGGCGGGGGCGAGCTGGCCACCGCCAGAACCGCCGCGCAGGCGGACAGGAGCGTGATCCACGAGGGGCGTGAGCGAGGTGTCATGGCGATCAACTCTCCGTGTCGAATCCGGCGCTCGTCCTTGCGCGCCCGGCCATCCGGCCGGGTCCCGTGCGGGCCCTCCACCCGGCTGCTCACGGTGGCGCGGGACGGTCCCCGCGTCGGGTTTCTGCACGTCCTGCGGGCCCGCGGCGGGCGCATGAGCGCTGGCCGCAGGCCGGGACCCATTCTACGGGATCCGGGGCGCCGCGTGCATCACGGAAGCAGCACGATCCGCCGGGTCGCGGTTCGCCCACCCTGCACGAAGCGGATGACGTACACGCCCGCAGCCAGCCCCGGCCGGGGCACGAGCTGCAGCTCGCCGGCCGCGGGCGGCGCGGCGACCCGCTCGGCCTGCACGCGGCGCCCTGCGACGTCCCACAGCTCGAGCGTGGCGGGCCGCGCCGGGTCCGCGGCGACCGCCAGCGCCAGCGTGCCGCGTGCCGGGTTCGGGCGGGGCGCCCCCAGCTGCACCGCCGGCGGACCGCCGGGCGGCGCCGCCACGGCGACGTGCGCGAAGAACACGTCAGGCGTGCCGAGCCGTGCGTCGGACCACGCGACCTCGGCGCCGGCCGAGTCCGCCCGCAGCGCCAGGTAGTCGCCCATGTTCGGGATCAGGTTGCTGTCCACGTGGACCCAGTCGCTCGCGTGGTCCGACACCGGCCCGAGCGTGTGCCACGACCGGCCGCCGTCGGTCGAACGCGACAGGTAGATGTTCGAGCGCATGCTGCATTCCGCCACCGGCGAGTCACGCCAGTCGTACCACGCGACGTACGCCTCGCCGTGCGGCCCAGTCGTCACCTCCGGCAGGAAATCGTCCCACCACGGCGGCGCGTCGGACACGCGGACCGGCGCATCCCACACCCGCGCGTCGCGGCTGCTCGCGACGAACACGTCACGCACGTCGCGCCCGCGACGGCCGTCGGGCTGCAGCAGCCCCGTGAGCACGCGATAGCCGCCGGAGCGGAACTCGGACGCCACGTTCAGCGTGTAGCGGCCGTCGCGCGGGAACGTCACGACCAGCGCGCGCGGCCGGCCGAACGACGGCGGCGCGCTGCGCGCGAGCTCGAAGTCATCGGTGGAGCAGCCCGCGCCGAGCTGGACGTCGAGCGTGGCGGCGACCGAGTCCATCAGGAACACCGCGGTCTGGCCGCGGCGGACGTCGATCGCGAACCGGTCGGTGGCGGCGCCCGGCGCGCGGTTGCCGCACAGCAGGTCGCCCCACGCGAACGTCGCCCCCGGCCCCGCGACCACGCGGCGCCCCGCGCCGAGCCGCTGCGCGTAGAAGTCGACGCTCTCGGTCCACGCCACGTACACCCGCCCGCGCGTCTCCCGGTCGCTGCGATCGACGGCGAGCGACGGGAACACGAGCCCGTAGGTGCGGTTGAACCCGGGCGCGCCGCTGCCGAAGTTGACGACGATGCCGGCGACCGCGGCCGCGCGCCCGAACGTCGCGCCGCCGTCGCGCGACGTGCGGACCCGCAGCGTGTCGCGGCCCCGCGCCGTCACCGTCGTGTCGACGGCCGCCCACAGCGCGTGCAGCGTGCCGTCCGGGCCGTACGCGACGCGGGCGCCCTGCACGAACCCCTCCTCCGCCGGCGACGACAGCACGATCGGCGGCGACCACACGCCGCTCGCGCCGCGGCGCACGAGCTCGATCTGGTCGCGCGACCGCACCGGGCCGCGCCAGAACGTCGTGTACGCGAGCGCGATGTCGCCGGTCGCCGGGTCGATGTCGAGCCACGGCTTGTCCGGCAGCGTGTCGCGCACCGCCCGCGGGAACTCGACGCCGCGCCACACCAGCCCGGTGTCGGTGATCGCGGCGCGCACCACGGCGATCGCGTTCGCGGCGGGCGAGCCGGCGACCGCGAGCGAGCACAGCCAGAACTCGCCGCGCACGGGATCGGCCGCGATCACCGGGTCGCCCTCGTAGCGCAGGATGCCGCGATCGAGCGGCGGCGTCACCGCCGTCCAGTGCGCCCCCGCGTCGGTCGAGTACGCGGCGCCGAGCGTGCCGATCGTGCTCGTCAGCGCCCCGTCGTTCCACGCCGCGAGCCGCAGCTCGCCGAGCGCCGCGAGCCCCGGCTCGGCCTGCGTCCAGAACCCCGCGCCGGGGTTGACGCGGACGTTGTGCGCGAGCGCGCCGGGCGTCGCCACGGCGGCCACGGCGCGCGCCGCGCGCGCGGCCGGCGCCGGTGACGGCCGCGCGCCCGGGCGGCGGCGCGACGGCCGCACGCGCGCCGCATCGTGGCGCTCGCGCAGCTCGCGCATCGCCGGGGCGGCCAGCGCGTCGAGCTCGGCCTGCTTGAACGCACGGAGCTGCGCCGCGAGCGCCCGCTGCGTCGCGACATCCACCGCCGCGTCCGGCGCCGCCGCGAGCGCGTCGCCGCGCACCGCGCCGGCGCTGCACGCGAGTGCGACGGCCGTGAGCCACGGACGGATGGCGCGGGACATGCGGGACGGCATCGCGCTCCTAGAAGTTATAGGTCATCCGGAACTGCGGCCGCGGGCGGCGGGCGAACGTGTGGAAGTCGGACGTGCGCCACGCATAGTCCCAGCGCAGCGCCGGGAAGTAGCCACCGCCGATGAAGAACGAGAACCCGGCGGAGCCGGCGCGCACGTCGGCCGGCAGGCCGAACACGAGGTGCAGCGTCGAGCCGGTCGCATCGAACCGGTCCCACGTCCACGCCGCGTCCGCGAACAGCGCGCCGCTCACGTTCGGGAACTGCCACAGCGACGGCACCGCGACGACGAGCCCGCGCAGCACCGGGAACCGCACCTCGGACTGGACGAGCAGCGTCTGCACGCCGGACAGCGAGCGACGGTCGTAGCCGCGGATCGAGCTCCAGTCGCCGAGGTAGAAACGCTGCGCGTCATGGCCGATGCTCGACTGCGCCTGCGTGCGCGCGGCGAACACCACCGACGGCAGCGGCATCGCGTAGCCGCGTACGTCGGCGAGCAGCGCGACGAAGTCGCCGGCGCCGCCCGACAGGTCGCGCGTCACGCCGGCCGACAGGTACTGCCGCGAGCCCGCGGACGGGCCGTTCTCGGTCCACCGCGAGTTGTCGTGCACGAACGCGAGGTAGTTCGACACCAGGTCGGCGTCGCGCGCGAATCCGTCGCGCAGCAGGTGTGCGCTGGCATGGCGCACGAGCGTCGATGCCTCGATCCGCGTGAACTTGCTGAACGGGTAGCTCGCGAGCCCGAGCACGCCGACGCGGCGCTCGCGGCGGAGCTCGTCGAGGTCCGAGTCGTACAGCTCGGTCAGCCGGAACGCACCGACGCCCCAGTTCAGCCGCTGCGCGCGGTTCACGTAGGTGAGCCCGACCTCGAACCCGTCCCAGAAGTTGCCGAACCGCTCCGAGTCGTTGGCGAGGAACAGGTAGAGCTGCTCGTTGCCGAGCAGGTCGCTGAGCGCGATCTGGCTGCCGCCGCCGGTGCCGAGCCCGGGGTCGAGGCTGAGCGCGCTCGACACGAGGTCGAGCCCGAGCCGGCGCTGGTAGCGCTCGGGATCGGCGTCGGTCGCGAGTGCGGGCAGCACGGGCGTGCGCGGCTGCGGCGTCTCGAGCTCGGGCTTCAGGCTGTCGACGGCGAACGCGAGCCGGTAGGCGTGGAACCGGATCCCGTTCTGCCCGGTGAACAGCAGCCCCTTCCCGCCCGGCAGCCAGTCGGGGTCGTACGCGGGGCCGAGCAGCCGCGTCACGCGGCGCGCCTCGAGCCCGGGCTCGGCGCGGCGCACCCACAGGTCGCTCGTGCC
>Ga0070670_100004479_pt1 | contig 11704 bp, 10 predicted proteins | sample KBSS63metaG_FD_64665 | JGI IMG/M metagenome (GOLD analysis project Ga0070670, IMG submission 64665) | Switchgrass rhizosphere microbial communities from Kellogg Biological Station, Michigan, USA - KBS S6-3 metaG | ecosystem: Host-associated > Plants > Roots > Rhizosphere > Soil ... | reverse complement strand
CGGGTACGGTTCTTAGACCTCGCCTCGAAGATATGGGTGCTACGCTTAGTCGTATTGACGTCTATGATCAGTTCGTTACTGGACATGGTACAGAGGCAAAATTCGATCTTTCGAAGCTAGACGCGCTTGAAGATTGTGTAGCTAGACTGCGGCCCGATCTGATTTTGTTTGATCCGTATGCTTCGTTCGCCGGTTCTGCCAACTCGATTAAGCCCGAAGAGGTGCGGAGCTTGCTCGATCCGATTTCCGCGCTCGCCAAGCGGCACGATCTCGCGGTGCTAGTCAACATGCCTTTAAACAAGTCCCAAGGCAGCAGAGCACTTCAACGTGTGAGTGGTTCAATGCAGTTTCCCGGTACGGCTCGAAGCGTGCTTTACGTTGAGCGAAATACCGACGACGCAACAAAAAGAATCGTTCTACACCTTAAGTGTAACCTCGCCCCAGAAGCACCCTCGATCAGCTTTACTGTAGCCGAAAAAATCGTAACAAAGGGCACAATAATTAAGCTTGATCCGGTTCCGGTTGTGCAATGGTTACCGGACAAAACTGGTCGCTGGTATGAAAGCGATTTCGATAATCCGAAGGCAAAAGCCAGCAAGAGCAGAGAAGCAAAAGCCATGTTGAAAGGTTTGCTGCGGATCGGCCCTGTACCACTGACCGAACTTAACGATTTGGCCAAAGAGCTCAAGCTTCCAAAACGAACGGTAGAGCGTGCACGCGCTGATTTGGGAGTCGAGCCGATTAATATTCCAGGGTCCGGTGGCGCAATGGCACGTGCCATAAGGCTGCCGAAAGCCCAACCAGCCAACCCTATCAAGCAGGAGAGCCTAGATATACTAATAGCCCAGAAAGTTACAGAGAAGATTGGTGAGGAACTGAAAAAGATGTGGCGAAGTGGCGGTGTGGCGGACTCGACACCGCCAGATCGCCAGATAGCCGGTAAAGAGGCTCAGAGTCGACCGGAGAGTAGCGTTGAGTCATGTGCTGGTGAGGGGCGTTTTTTGGAATATTTATGCACAATACCTGGTACTTAGATTATTTGCTCACTTTCGACCCTGAACAGAGTATTTGAGCCACTATATAAGAAACTAGGTAATCCAGGTGGTTAAGGTAGCTTGGCATCCGTTAATGTTAACAGTGATTATATACATTAACATAGATATTACAACTATTTATACCGATAATCTAAATTAATTTGGAGGTTATGTGACCAACATTAAGCACAAAGTCAAGTCGAAAGGTAAGGCAATCCAGCGTGGTAAGGGCGGTACCAGGCGACATCCCCACCCGGCAACAGAGCTGGCCCGCGGAAACCTGTTGAAGTGCCCAAAGTGTCGGAATCCATTTAGTGCTGCCTGCAAGATAAATGATGACCCTTACTTCGAATTATTTGGGGAGTTCTGTGAACAAGTCAGCGACGACAACCACCCTGACCTGGCAGGCCAACGTAATCGGCTCGTGCGAGAAAAATTTGGCTTTGCGGCAGACTCATCCGAAGTGAATAACTATATAAAGTGCGATAATTGTGGCCACATAGATTCAATGGCGGTTTGGCTACTCAGGCCGACGTTCGACAACGCCATATGGCCCACCAAGGTTACAATCACGACAAGGCGCACCGCAAAACCTGATTCAATAGGTCGTTCCAAATCGCGTCAACAGCACCAAGGCGGCGGAGTCCTGTCCCAGGTCACCACCCAAGGCTCTGCTAGGACACTGCGAGAAACGTTACAGCGCGGGAAAGCAGCGTCACAACGCAAAGCCGGATTAGGTCATGAAACCGCATGATTACCCCAGCAATTAGCATACGGACAAATGGCTCACTTGAACCATTAGCTTAAAACAGGAGTTAAGGATGGTCACTGCGCAACAGCATCGATTCTATCGGTACATGAAAACTGTCGCCCAAAAAATGTGAAATACTGCCCTCACTGCTGTCACCCGAAATGCTCCGGTTGTAGCGCTTACTACGTGGAGCATCATTACGCGGCCGATTACCACGGCTACCCTAGCATTTATCCGGGAGCTACATGGACGGTTGTCCGTTGTTGTCATTGCCTACATTTCAACCGTCTTGATGATGGCTGGTGCAGTGACCCGGTCCGCAAAATATTCGAACGTGAATATTTGCGCCGTAAGTCACGTGCGTACTCCTTGCAGAGCCTGAGAGATGTGGACGACTAATTCACAGCCGATCCGTAATCGTGCGGACCCATTCATGACGCTCTTTTGCAGTGACGGTGGATCGCCTCATGAAGAATACCTCACAATCGCGCAGCTCGCTGAACGACTGAGCCTCACTGCAAAGACCATTCGCAACAAAATGTCGAATGGTATTTTTAAGCGAGGGACTCATTATTTCTCGCGGGAAGGAATGGGACCGCGTTTCAAGTGGAGCGCCGTGAAGGCATGGCTTGAATCAGAGAGCGACACGACCGAAGACGAAAAAGACAACGCCGACGAGATCCCAATGTCACGTGGATACGTTCTCGGGCGGTCGCAACGCGGTGGAACAAAGCTTGCTCACTAACGAGCGCACAACGGAGAACTGAAAAATGGCATGCAAGGTCACATGCAATCGACACGGACAACTCGCGTTCCGACTATATTGGGACGGCAATAAGTTTTGGGAAGGCACGAGTCTTAAGGACACGCCGAAAAACAGGGAACGTATGCAGGCACGCGCCGTTCTGATCTCGGAAGAAATGGAGCGCGGGAGCTTCAATTATCTGAAATGGTTTCCGAGTGGGAACAAAGCGCAACAATTCAAGCCGAAAGCGACAGCCCACACTATCGGCACTTACTATGCGCTATGGATCGAGCGTAAAAAACCGCCGCTGATCCGCAAGGGACTTGCGCGAGATTACAGAGATCATTTCCGCTTGTACATTTTACCGAAGTTCGAAGAAACCAAACTTGACGAATTGACGCCTGTCCTACTCGACGCCTTCCGGTCTTTTCTAATCCATGAGCGACGGCTAAGCATCAAAAGCGCGAGAAACGTTATCGATGCAAGTTTCCGAGCCATGTTCCGCGATGCTCGGACCGTCGACTATGTGCCGGAGCTACAGGGAAAAGACCCATTCGCTGTGTTGCAATGGCCACGTTTGAGAACCGGCAAACCTGATCCGTTCAGCGAGCAAGAGAGAGATGAGGTGTTGAGCTATTTCCGTGAGAAAGTAAGACACTATTATCCCTTAGTATACGCATTATTTTTCACTGGTATGCGACCCTCAGAAGCCTTGGCTTTACGCTGGGGTGACATTGACCTTGCCCGTCGGGAACTTATCATCACAAAGTCACGCTATTTGGACGAAGAATCCGGAACAAAGACCGCAGCAAGCGAGCGTACTATAACAATCATGAAAGACTTGGCTGCTCTGCTGGCAACAATAAAGCCATTACACGTGACCGAACAATCACATGTCTTCCTCAATCAGGAGGGTCAGCCTATCAACTTTCACACGTGGCGAGCCAAAATATGGTATCGCGCACTACGAGCAAAGAAGGTTCGAGAGCGGCGACCTTATACGATGCGGCATACGTTCATTTCATTAGGTCTGACGACCAATGTTAATCCGAAGTGGCTCGCCGACTACTGCGGAACTTCACTAGCGATGATCGAGAAACATTACGGAAAGTACATTCGGAATGATGCTGACGAGCAATTGAGCCGGATGATTCAGAAAGGAACAGAAGGCGAAACCTTTGGCGAAACCGTGGATGAGCAGACGGAGCTAAACGCGAGCGAATTAGCGGAAAACATTCGGGAAGAGATTGGTGGAGCCACCATCACAGTGTAAAGAACCAGTTTGCACCCTTTCGTTTAGGTTAATTTGATAGAGGTGGATGTTATCCTGGGGTTCCCGCCGTCGCGCCTGACCGAACCCACCAATAACTCGCCATGGCGATCGACCGGTGTGTCCAGAATAAAATTTCTCTCATCTTTCGCCTTAGATATGTCTCTTAAGACCGGATTTCTCATTCGCATAAAACGGCTACTGTTTTTGCCCGTAGTAGTCGATCAATGTGGTGGCCAGCGCTAAGGGCGACCGATCCAGTCCGAGGCTATTTCTCTCCATGTTCGGTTGGTTTAAGAACCTATGGCGCCGCCGTTGACCACCAGAGTTTGCCCGGTGATAAATTCCGCCATAGGGGAGACGAGAAAGAGCGCGGCGTGAGCAACATCTTCCGGCATTCCCCTTCGCCCGAGGGGGTTAGCCGGAGTCGAATGAACCGGTGGCGAAATTCCAGTATCGATGCCACCTGGCGCCACGGAGTTGATTCGAATACCCAACGGGCTCAGTTCGAAGGCAAGGACTCTCGTCAACTGAATGATGGCAGCCTTCGAAGCAGCGTAGTGGGCGCCTTGGCCCCGGCTGTAGAAGATGCCGGAATGGGACGCGATGTTGATAATCGAGCCTGTGCGGTTGGGAATCATCATACGAGCCGCGCGCTGGGCGCACATGAAAGTTCCTTTGAGATTGACGGACAGCACACGGTCCCATTCCACATCCGTGATCTCCATGAAGGGCTTTCTAAACCAAATGCCGGCATTGTTGATCAGGATATCGAGGCGGCCGAAATTCGCCTGCACCGTGCTAAAGACCCGGTCAACGTCCGATGCGGAAGCGACGTCGGCCTGCAGCGCTAGAGCTTTTCGCCCTACGGCCACAAACTTTTCCGCGCTCTCTCGCGCACGGGCCTGATCGATGTCCACGATGACCAGATCGGCCCCGGCGCGTGCAAAGATTTCGGCGATCGCCGCGCCGATCCCTCGGCCCGCTCCCGTAACCACAGCGATTTGTCCGTTCAAATGGATGACTGATTCTTCTGGCACAGGATTCCTCTCGACGGTTTGTTATTCGCGGTAGCGACGCTTGGCCGTAACCGATTCATGGCTCCACATCCTCGTTTCCCAGAGGCGAATAACTTTTCACTACCATTTTGGCGATATCTCATCCTTCTCACTTTTTCCGGCTCGCTAAAATGACCCGATCGCTATTACTACTGACGAATCGCAAAGGTTTTGCGAAACTCTTCCGGGTCCATCTCGTCGCTGCTTACATGCAGCAGAAAAAGATAGAACGCTTTGGGATCGAGCCGCTTTGCCGACGGGTGCACGTCGCTGCGAGTGGGGACCCGGCCCATCGACTTAAGCAGCTCGGCCCCGTTTTTGGAAAGCACCAATTCGAGGTAAAGATTGGCCGCGTTGGGATTCGCTGGGCGAGCCGACACGGCGATGGAAATCGGCGCCGTAACCACCGGGTTGGACGCGACCCAGTCCACCGGCGCTCCACGCATTCGTAAGCGCTCGATCAAATGGGCATACGTAATTGCTACGGGAAACTCACCGGCCGCTAACAAGTTGGCGATTAAAACATTGCCGTCGCGAAAAGCGGGGTTTTGCTGGTTAAGCCGGCGCATAAACTCCGTGCCGCGCTCGTTGCCCCAGGCGCTAATCATGCCGAAAAACCAATCATAGGAGCGCGGATCGAGCGCGATCTTGCCGTCATGCCATCTCGAATCGAGCAACTCTTCCCAGCGCGCCGGTACTTCCGTCGCCCCGACCCGCTGTCGATTGTACGCGATCACGTAATAGTTGTTATAGATATCCGCCCAGCGGCTTTGCTTGTCTTTGAATTTATCGGCGTAGGCGCCCAGTTCCACCGAGACGATCTTTCCCAAGAGGCCTTTTTTCTGCAGCAGCAGAAGATCGGAAGCCTTGCCGGACACCACGTCAAAGAGAAACCGACCGGCGCGGTTCTCGGTGAGAATGCGATTCATGAGCGGCGCGCTGCCGGCGCGAAAAAAGCTCGCGTCGATGGACGGATAGCGGCTCCGATAAAGCTCGATCAGCTTGACCGAGTCTTCCGGCTGCATCGCCGTGTAGATGACGAGCTTCCCTTCCCGCCGTGCGCCTTCCAGCCCCGCGTCATGAGCCGCGCCAAAGATGGGAACGGGAATCAGCAGCAATAAAACGAGCCCGATAGTACAAAGCAACATCTCAATCTCGGCTGCTCTATTTTTGTGCCTCCGGTTTAAGATATGGCATCACTGAGGCGATCACCGCCAGTAGGTTCATCAACAGCGGCGATGGAATGACGCGCAGATATTTCGCCGGCTCGTCGGATGTGACGTAATGCTGGTGAAAGGTTTCCGGCGGCACGTACATCGCGTCTCCCGGCCCCCACTCGACCCGCTGCTCGCCCACAATGCTGTAGCCACGGCCTGAAATGAAATAGATATAAGCTTCGCCGTGCACATGGCCATCGCTCGCCGGCGAGCGCGGCGGGATCTCCGAGATCGCAATGTTGGCGAGCGTATTTTGAAAGCCCAGGCGGAAGTCGATCAAGTTGGCGACTTTGACTCCGCCTTCGATGGTTTTCCATTTGAGCTCGTCGGCGTGCATCATGATGCGCGACTTTTTTTTGGTCTCGATAATCCGGTTGTAGAGTTCGAGCGCCTCCGGCGCGCGCGCTGTGACGGATCGTTCTTCGCTCGACTTAAACTCTCCCTGGGGCATTGGAATCCACATTTAAACCTCCTGCTTTTTACAGATGCTGATCGTGCGATTTGGGTATTTCTGATTTACGTCTGCCGTCGCTGGCCGCTCACTTAACCGACAATGCATAAATGATATGAAAACTGCGCGGGACTTTTTCCCAGCGGTCCTCGACTTCTTCTAGTGCGGGACGTGCGCCGCAAAATACGTATGCTCCAGCCCCGCGCCCTTTCTCGGCTCAAATGCTTGCAAAATCGACGATCCTGGCTTTTTCTCCCACCAGGCATCGGCTACCGGATTGAAGCACATCCTCTTTGTTCAGCGTGAATGATTCCCCTCCTCGCTAGCTCGACTTTTGAAACAAGTGCCCCCAGCGCTTCATGATCTGCTGCCGGTATTCCGCGCTCACGCTGCTCACGGCAGGAAACTCATCCTTGCCTGCGAAAGGTCGGCAAGCGTCGATGATCTGACACGAGCTCGTCATGTCGCCCGCTACCTTCTGCGGGCCGCTGACGGTCGGGTTCAGATCGCTGGCAGGCACGTTGACGATTTCCGACTGCCGCTTCGGGTCCCAACGGGAAGCCACCGCCCACAACACTTCTTCGATGTTGGTGATGTCGATATCGTCATCGACCACAATAATCAGGCGCGTGTCGCGTCCGCCGTCGCGCGTCGCAAGTACGCCGTGGGCTGCCTGATGCGCGTGACCCGCATAGCGTTGACGAATTGCCACGACCACGATAAATCGGCCCTGGCGGGGAAACCACACGCCTTGAATATCGGGTATGCCGCCGCGCTCCATCGACGACCAGATGTTTGCGGCGCGGATGTACATGTGGATATCCTCGTTCAGATAAGGCTTGAGCGGCGGCTCGCCGGTGATGATCGGATCGTCGCGATGATAGACGGTCGCGATTTTTACTACCGGCCGATCCATGGTTCCCGACGCATAGTAGCCTGGCCACTCTCCAAAAGGACCTTCGGGATGCGAGACTCGCTCGGGCGGCGGCGAAAATCCTTCGAGGACCAATTCCGCATTGGCAGGCATCGGCAAGCCCGTCGCTTTCGCTTTCGTGATCGGCATGGGCGCGCCGAGCAAGCCGCCCAAAAATTCGTATTCGCTCATGCCCCACGGAATACCGACGGCGCTGGCGAGCAGAGTCGACGGTGGTACACCGCAGACGATTAGGAACGGACAATCTCTCCCCTGGCTCCAATACTTTTGCGCAATCAAGTTGCCGTGCTTGCCGGGTATGATCCACAGTCCAACGGTTTTCTCGTCGTGTACCTGGACCCGATAGGTGCCCACGTTCACGTAGCCGCTGTCGGGATCGCGACAGATCACCGCGTCGAAGGTGCCGATGTATCGTCCGCCGTCTTTCTCATGCCAGAGCGGCGCGGGAAAGCTGCAAACGTCTACCGCAGCGCCTTTGTGAATGTTCTGCAGCACGGGCGCATTTTTTACCTCGACGGGAGGCTGGGGTTTTAACTCGGCCAGACGCCGCTTGGTTTCTCGAAGCAGGGCAATGCCGCGCAAACTCGGCACAACGCCGAGCGCCAACGCTTGGCGTAGCGGCGAGAAAAGCACATTGCTCATTACGCGCCGCCCTCTGGCATACTCTGGGATATGGTCAAAGAGCAGCGCAGGAGTGAAATTTTGCTCGGCGAAAAGCTCCGTCAATGCGCCAATCTCGAGTTTCCAGTGGGCACCGGAAATTTCCCTGAGCTCGCCGGCCGATCTGACTTCATCGAGAAAGGTCCGGAGATCGAAAGCTGCTTCTATGTGCCGCTCCATGTTCGACTCGTCTGGCTCGTCGTCTCCGTGGTCTCCTTGTCTTGCCTAGTCTTCGCCTTATCGCCCTCGCAGCGCTTGCGCTTCGGCGATGACGCTATTGTCGATCAGTCCTTTGAATATTCTTTCCCGCTCCTCAGGAGAACTCACCGGAATGCGATCGAAGACGATGGAGAGCATGCGGGCCTGGGTCGTCATGGGTTTGTTTAAATATTTTTCCGAATATTGCACATAGTCGGCATCGAGATATTTTTCTTCCTTGATGCCAGTGAATCCGGCCAACGCTTTTTTGCCAACGCGCGGATTCTTGAGGAAAAGATCGAGCCCGTCAAAATAGACGGCCATGAACCGCCTGGCGAAATCGCGCTTGTCGCGCAAGAATTCTTTGGTTGTCACCGTGACACCTTGTGGGAAAGTGACATCGAGAGCGCCGAGATCCAAAAGTTCGCGGTAGCCCATCTCCTTGCCGCGAAACGCGTAAACCGAGAGGAGCATTGCGCCGTCGAGCTTGCCGCTCGTAAGGCTCGCCATGATCTCGGGCATGCCGCCTGCCTGAACCAGGGTAATGTTATCCCGTTTCGGATCTAGGCCCACGTGTTGAAGTCCGTATCGGAGCGAGATGTCGAGACTTCCGCCGAACCGGGACACACCGAGAATCTTGCCGCGCAGATCTTGCGGGGTTTTGATCTCCGGTTTGGTGTAAAGCGAAAAGGTAAACTTATCCAATTGCGTGCCGATGACGGCCAAGCTCCGCGCGCCTTGATGATAAGCGCGTATGGCGGCTTCGCCGCTCAACGTTGCAAAATCGACTTCGCGCGTCAAAACCGCCGGTAGGGCAATGGACGAGGACGCGATATAGACGGGAATCAATTCGATACCGCGTTTCTCGAAAAGCTTTTCTTCGATGGCCGTTAGAAAACCTGCGTTGGTGGCGCTAAAAGACGAGAAAGCCAGGCGCACCACGTCCCCTGCGCGGCCGTTTGTTGGAGAGCCGACCAGCTCCACGACCAAGAGAAATACCGCCCATAACAACCGCAATCCTGTTCGTAGCATTGTCCTTGACTTCCCGAAGACCCTAAGCGTTTCAAGCCCCAAGCCTGTAGAACCTCCGGGCGTTGCCTCCCAATACCGCTTCTTTGTCGGCCGCGCTTAAATCGTTGCGCGCCAGCAGTTGATCGATCTCCCCGCGGCACTTCTCCGCAATGAAAACTTCGTGGGGAAAATCGCTGCCGAAAACAAACGCGTCGGGGCCCGCTTTCTGAACGGCAAACCCAAGACCGCCGTCATCGACATCAAAACCGACAAACATTCGCCCCTCGCGCATTTGGCGCCTGAGGTAATCGCTGGCCTTCTCGCCTTCTTTCGGCCCGCCGACCAGATCTCCCTCCAAGTCGACCTGGAGATGACCCCGATGATAGGAGCGGTCGAGGCGATCAAGAAAAAACGGCACCCAGGTCGAACCACCCTCGAGGAATGCCACACGCAGTTTTGGGAAGCGCTCGAATATACCGTGGGCCAGCATACCGGCCGCCTGTATGGCAATCCCGAACGGGTGCCCAAGCGCATGTACCGGATAGTAAGTGCTAAAGCCGTCCATGCCGAGGTGATGAAGCGAGCCCACATGAACCGCGAGAGAAGATCCGAGCTTCTCAGCCTCTGCATAGAGCGGCCAATAAACTTTTGCGCCGAGATGATTTTTGATGCCTTCGCCGTTTGACGGCAGCATCCCGCCGAGCATGCCCAGCTCTTTGACGGCGCGGCGTAGCTCTAGAGCGGCTGCCTCGACGTCCTGAATGGGCAGCAAGGCCATACCCTTGAGGCGGGAATTTTTGCTAGTGAATTTTTCATGGAGCCAATTGTTGTAAGCACGGCACGCGGCGATCGCGCAGTGTTCGGAGACGAACCTGCCCACTGCAAGACCGAAGGTCGGATAGAGCACGCTGCACGAGATGCCGGTATCGTCGAGAAAGCGCACCCACTCCTGTGGTCCGGGATTTTCCAATCCAGCGCGGTTTGCGCCCGGGCGCAGATAGTGAAAATGCAAGTGATCTAATACTGGAAAAACCTGCGATGAACGATTGCCCGCGGGCATGTATCTCGCGATCTCGTCCTGCCCAGCACCGTCATTGACATGTCCATCAGCGTCGATGATCTCCATATCGCTTTCCCCAAGCCGAGCAGTTTTACATCTCGACTACTGCGAGCGGTACTTAATCCCGAATTCTGACGTTGCGATTAGAAGGGCACCGGGCAGTAATCCTTCCGTCGCGAACGGTTGCCCTGCGTGATTGCGAATCCCAAATCTCAATTCGCAGATCATCAGAGATGTGAAATTTGCGATCTGCGATTTTAAATTTCGCGCCTCTTTGCGCGCTTCTGGTTTGAATGCGGAACTCAAAAATTAGGCGTGGGCGACGGACCCGGCGCCTGCGGTCTCGGGCCTCGGACCGACGGAGATCGGACCTGGTTGATACAGCGGTTGGATGATCTCGGAGGCGTCCACGTCAAGCTTGTAAAGCTCGATGGCATTGTCCATTAAGATCTTTTTTCGCTCGTCTACCGATTCCACATCCTGGAGCGAGCGCGTGCGGCACCAGATTGACTTCGGCCAGGTCGTCGTGCCGTGGGGATAGTCGGTGGAGTACATGATTTTGTCGACACCGATCTCATCACGATTTTTTATCCCATGGCGCTCATGCCAGAAGGTGCTCCACATGTTGGTGCGGAAAATTTCACTGGGCTTCCTCGTGAGAGTGGTGCTTTGCGCTACTTTGCGTTCCTCAAACTCATGATCGAGCTCTTCCAAAAGATAGGGCAGCCAGCCCACGCCGCTCTCTACGCTGATTGCCTTGAGTTTGGGAAACCGTTCGAACAAGCCCGAATATAAAATATTGGAAACGATCTCCATGTGGCTAACGAAGGTCATGGAAACCTGTAGAGCGGTCCGCGCTCCGTCTTGTAACGAGGCCCATGCCGGCAAAGCCGGCAGTGCGGTCGAGTGTAAACACAGCGGGACATCTAGATCGCAGCACGCCTCGAAGACAGGATACCAGTAGGGATCGTTGAAATGTTTCAGCCCCAGAACATGCGGCGCACCGTGCCAGACCAACGCTTTGTGGCCACGCTTCACCGCACGGTAGATTTCAGCGACGCACAATTTCACATCCCACATAGGCGTCACGCATTGAGCGATGAATCTGGGCGAGTAGTCTTGCCACTCTTCGATGAGCCAGTCGTTGTAAGCTCGAATACAAGCCAAACGAAACTCTTCACTCCCCTCTTTTTGGAAATTCTGATTGGTGATGCCGATGATGTTAGGGAAGAGCACCGAAGCATCCACCTCCTCCTGGTCCAATATCTTCAGACGCTCGGAAGCGACGTAGGTGGAACGGTGAACTTCGTCCCAG
>Ga0070670_100004477_pt1 | contig 11706 bp, 8 predicted proteins | sample KBSS63metaG_FD_64665 | JGI IMG/M metagenome (GOLD analysis project Ga0070670, IMG submission 64665) | Switchgrass rhizosphere microbial communities from Kellogg Biological Station, Michigan, USA - KBS S6-3 metaG | ecosystem: Host-associated > Plants > Roots > Rhizosphere > Soil ... | reverse complement strand
CGAGCGGTGGGGCGAGCTCGATCGGTACGTCGAGAGCCACGCATGCCTGAGGGCGCAGCGCGGACGCATCATGGCCCGGAACTCGTGCCGCAACCCGGCAGTCCTGACGCTCGACGGGCGGCTCGCGAAGACCGTCTCCCTCGGGGGCATCCAGCGCATGGAGATCGGCGTCGACGTCTTCAACCTGCCGAATCTTCTCAACCGCGACTGGGGACTCGTTAGGGAAACGGCATCGAACCAGTCGGTCGCCATGCTCGGTGTGTCTGGATGGGATCCCGCGTTCAACCGGCCGCAGTACAAGTTCCTTCCGGGTGGGCTTCCGGTCGACAACGTAGCGCTGGTGGACGCATCGCGATGGAAGATCCAGCTAGGGATGCGGTACTGGCTTCGCTAAGACCCACACTCGCCGGCGGCGCCCGCCGCTGCGACCGATTCCGCGTCCATCGCGATGCCGAGGACGGTCTTCCTCGGGTCGATCTTCACGTTGCGCGCCTTTCTGGTTCGAAGCGACGGGTCCCGAGTCGAGGTCCCGAAGCCGGAATGGTTCACGCCGAACTTCTCGGTCCTCGCCATCAACCCGGCGACGGGCATCGCGGCTGCGGTCGGCGTCGGTACCGCCGTCGTGACCGTCAGAGCAGACGGGCTCACGGCTAGCGCGATGCTCACGGTCGAAGCGCCGACGTCGACTGCCAATTCCGGCGCCCTTACGGTCAACGCCTTTTCCGTAGTCGAATTCAGATACGGCTCGGCTCCGGACCAGCCGTTCTACGCACCGCAACTGCTCGTGACGGCTGCGACCTCCACATCCGTCACCATACTGACTCTCGTCTTCCACATCCCCGGGCTGGATGATCCCATCCCAGCCATAGGGTGCGGTGGCCGCATACTCGCCGGCGCAACGCGGCAGCTGAACGGAGAAGTGTATGGCGACTGCACGTTCAGCCTCTTCGGACAGCGTGCGACCGGGGAGCCCGCGACCGCCGTGGTTACGTTCATCGACGACACGGGTGCTACGGGTACGATCACGGTGCGCGGGCCCATCGAGTCCGGTGGGCTACCCGGCACCTACACGGGCGGCGAGAACGGTGGGCCCTGTTTTCACGGCCGCGGAAGTGGAAGCTGACTAGGGTAGGGACGCGGCACCGGCCGCGCCAAGTCCCACTTGGGCAGCGACTCCAGAATTTGCCAGAAGCGCGGCCACGACCGCGCCTCGTCTGCGTTCGGCTGACAGACCGCGCGATAGACCGCGACGTCGCCCTTCGCCGCCGCTTTCGCCATCTCGTCGAGCCCGGCGTCGATCTCACCGGCGGCCATCTGGTCGAACGCGATGCGCATTGGCGCAACCCATTTGCCCTCCCGGACTCGGGCGAGCGTTTCGTCCAAGCGCGGCTTCCCGTCGGCGTGAATGAGTTGCCAGTAGCCGAGCTCACCGCGCGCGAGTGTGTCGCGCAGCGCTGAGTCGCGTGCCGTCTTCGGCGGCCAGGCGATCCGAAGCTCCGCAACGGCCTCGTCCCACTTCCCCAGCCGTGCGAGCGAGCGTGCGACTCCGCCGTGCCCGAGTGCTGCTCGAGGCGAGATCATCACCAGCGACCGATAGAGCTCGAGCGCCTCACTCGGTCTATTGCTGCACAAACCGATAATGGCCTCCCGATCTATGAGGCCCGCGCGCATTGGATCGAGCCGACGGGCGATACGGGCCGCATCGCGTGCCTCGTTCCACGCCCACGCATGGCGGTACAGGGCGGACTTCACCTGTTGGATTTCGGGATTGGCTGGATCCACGGCGATCGCTTTCGCGATCAGAGGCTCCACTGCACGCATCGAGTGTGTCTTGTACGCGCGCATTGCGGCGAGGTTGAGCCACGCCGACCCTTCCAGTGAGTCGAGCTCCAGCGCCTTGCTCGCCGCTCTCTCGGACTGCTCGATACCCTCGTCGAACGGCACGCTCATCACCGTCACCGCAGTCGCCCAGTACGAGCTCAGTCCGGCCCAGGCGCGGGCGTTGGTCGCGTCGCGGCGGATGGCTTCCTCGAACGTCTGCCGCGCTGTCGCCTCGGAGGCCCCGTCCTCGAAGAGGAGGTCGTGCCAGCCCTTCATCGTCAAGCGAAATGACTCCGCGTCGATGCGATCCGAACGGCCCCTTGGCATCTCGGTGACCGGAGCGCGGAACATCACGCCGGCGATCGCGGCACTCACCCGGCTCGACACGTCACGGGCCTGGTCCACCAGGAACGCGTGGCGTCCGACGTCCGACCGAGTTCCGCTCGCGATATCGACCACGTATCCAGTGACGACGAAGCTATCCGACTCCTGGCTGAGCTTCCCGTCGAACGCGACCCGCGCGCCAAACTCGTTGCCAATGCGTGGGAGATCGATCGGTGTGGCGTCACGCAACGACCAGTTGGCGGACTTCGTGGTCTCGAGCCCACCAATGCCGCGGAGGCGCGTCACGATCTCGTCGTCAATCCCTGTCGCGAGGTAGCCGAGATCGGGGCGGTTGGTCGCATTCTTCATCGGCAGCACGAGCAACGTCTGCGGCCGAGCCGTCGGATGGAACTGTCTCGTTAGGTATGTGGCGATGGACGCCGCCACTAAAACGAGTGCCGTGGAAAGCACGGCGATCCGGTGAGTGTGTCGGGGCCTCGACCCGAGACCCGACGCCTCGGTTACCGTTTCCACCGGCGCGCGCACCACCACGTCGGCAGGACCGGCCGAGGCGCCGGGAGCAATCGCGGCCGGTGAGTGCGGCTGCAGCGGCTCGCGGTCCGGCACGCGCCGCGACCGTATTGCATCGGCCAGCCGAACCGTTTCCACCGAAGGCTCGGCCTCGAACTCCTCGGCGAGCCGCGCCCGGAAGCGCTCGTAGACGTCGAGGGCACGCGCGCGGTGGCCAGCGACGTCGAGCAGGGTGACGAGACGCCTAACGACCGACTCGTCGATCGGATCGACCTTGAGCACACCGGCCAGCGCCTCGATGGCCCCCTCGAAGTCGCCACTCTCCTCGCACGCGGCGGCCAGCCCCAGTCCGGCGCTCCGTGCCAGTACGCGAGTGCGCATCCGTTCCTCGTGCAGCCACGTCTCGAAGCCTTCAGCTTCGCCGACGTGCAGTCCGGGTAACGCATCGCCTTCGTACCGCGCGAGCGCGTCGCCGAATCGGCCCGCGGCGACATCCGCCTCGAGCAGCGCGGCGTCGGTCCTGAGAAGCGACGGGTCTATCGACACCTCTTCGTCGCCCCGGGTGCGAATCACGCCGTCGTCGAGGTGCTGGCGCAACACGTACAGCGCGTTGCGGAGCGCGGTACGCGCGTGCGCGGTGTCGAGCCCCGGCCAGAACGCGGCGAGCAATACGTCCCGCCGATGCCATACGCCGGGGCGTGGCGAGGAAAGGTAGGCGAGCAGCGCGAGTCGCTTCGGCTGTCGCAGCACCTCGTCCAATTCGGAACCGTCGGTTCGAGTCAGTCGAATCGAGCCGAGCGTTTGGAGAAGCATCATGCGGCCCAACGATGTGTCCACGCGCATCGAGACGTAAGAGGACATGCACCCAGTTGGCCAGCATGTCACGCCACCGTGTTCCGACCGTGAGCCGAGCGTGAGTCGAAAGTGGTTCGGCCGCGAATAGGCCGAGCAACGTCGGGATCACCGATGATCACGGTTGTCTCACACTCCGCTTTGGATCGATCTCCATCGTGCGGCCGTTGGCTTCGCCACTCGGCGGAGCGCCGCTTTCACCTGGAGAGTCTCATATGAGCACGTCGTGCAGACCGATCGCCCGGTTGTTCGGGGCTGCTGCCGTTGTTGTATCCGGGCTTGCGTGCGGGCCGGATTCGTCGGCGACCCGTATCACGCAGCCCGCCGCCCCCTCGCTTGGATCATCAACCGATCGGCAACGACTGCCGCACGCCGAGGCGGAGGCAGCGCTCGCCTCGGTCTTAGCGGCCAACGACCGGGCCACCATCTCGGCGCCGTCACTCGTTCCGCCGGGCGCCCCGCTCGCACCCTTTATCGAAGCGCGGCTCTACTCCATCGCGAATCTCGCCGTTCACGACGCCCTCAACGCGATCATCCCGCGATTCGCGCGTTACGCAGACACGGGCCCGCTCGTGCCGGACGCCAACGCCGCGGCCGCCGTGCTCAAGGCGGCGCACGACGCGATCGTCGGCGCGGCGCCGGCTGCGCAGGCGGCCGTGGATACATGGTATGCGGGGCAGATCGCGGGACTCGCGGGCAGCGACGGGTTGGCGAATGGCGTCGCCCTCGGGGCTCGTGTGGCTGCCGCGATTCTCGCGAACCGAGCCAACGATGGTGTGGCAGGCGGCGGCGTTGCGCCGTACACGCCCGGCACCAACCCCGGCGACTACCGGTTCACGTTCCCGTTTAACACGCCGGGGTTCGACTTCTTCGGCACCGGAGGCTTCGCCGACGCCTCGCGGTGGGACAACACCGTCGCGCCGTTCGTGCTCACGAGCGCGTCGCAGTTCCGCGCCCCGCCGCCGTACGGGGCGGCGTCGAACGCCGCGGCCGTGCTCACGCCGCTCTACACGGCGGACTTCAACGAGGTGAAGGCCCTCGGCTGCATGGGGTGCGCGGCTCGAACAGCGGAGCAGACCGAGATCGCGCTCTTCTGGATGGAGAACTCGCCGACCGGCTGGAACCGCATTGCGCGCACCGTGGCCGACCAGCGGAACCTGGACGCGTGGGACGCTGCGCGGCTGTTCGCGGTGCTGGCCGTCAGCGAGTTCGACGCCTATACCGCGAGCCTCGAGTCCAAATACTTCTACAACTTCTGGCGTCCAGTGACCGCCGTCGCGCTGGCGGGCACGGACAACAATCCCGCGACGGCGTCGGCGGCGGGCTGGGAGGTGCTGGCGTTCCCGACGCCGCCGGTGCCCGACTATCCGAGCGCGCATTCCACGGCCGGCGGCGCCGCGGCCGCCGTCATTGAAGCGCTCGTCCCGGGACGAGGCCAGGCGATCACCACCACGAGCGGATCGCTGCCCGGCGTGTCGCGGACGTTCGCGAGTGTCGCCGACGCCCAGGACGAGAACGCGGCCTCGCGCATCTACATCGGCTATCACTTCCGCCACGCAACGGTTGAAGGGATCGCGCAGGGGCGACGTGTGGGCGCCTACGTCGCGTCGCACGTGCTTCTTCCGGTCACGAAGGAGGAGCGATGAGGTCGCACAATCTTCTGTCGACGCTCGCGGTCATCTCCGCCGCTGCCTGCTCGACTGACGAGCCCACCGCCGCCGTCGATCACCAACTCCGGCCGTCCTTCTCGTCATCACAGGAGAGAGTCGCGATCTGCCACCAGAGCGGGTGGGGCGCTGGCTACCTCGAGGTCGCCCAGCCTGCGCTCAAGGGCCACCTCGGCCATGGCGACTACGTGACGACGCTGGTCGTGAGCCACGACGCCGCGCAGACGGGCGATGGCGTCCACTTCGTCCGGATCGGCGACGCGTTAGGCGCGGCGCGCGCCGGGCGCCTCGACCGCGGCGAGCTCGCCGAAGCCGCGTGCCGCATCACCATCGCGGTGGCGGCCGGCGTCTACAACGGGACCGTCACCGGCCAGCCGTTCGACGACATCGATCGCTTTCCGCTGATCGTGGACGTACCGGACATCACGCTGCGTGGCGCGCTGGTGATGGGGCTGGACGAAGCCGGACGGGCGACCGGCGACGCAACGGGAGGGGTCGCGACGACCCTGCGCCCCGTCGAACCGCTTCCCAACATTGCCGGATCCCAGACGCCGATCATCATTGCCAATGCTCATCCCGGCGGCTCCGCGGGGAACGGGCTGTCGGTCGAAGGCTTTGTCTTCGAGTCCGGTCATGCTCCTCCGGCGAGTCACGGGGGCATCGGTGTGCTGAGCATGCGAGTCGTCGGGCTGACCATCCGAGGAAATCGATTCAGCGCGTTCCTCGACGGTGTCGACCTCCGAGCCGGCAACGCCGACGTAGCGCAGAATCTGTTCGCGACGAACGACGACTGTGACATCTGCCTGGCGGGCCCCGGGCGCTTCAGCGCGACAGGGAATCGGATCCTCGAGAGCGGAATCGCCGGGATCATCGCGGGCACAGTCATCAGTCTGCCGCTTCCGAGCGCCGTCGAGCCGTATGCTCTCGCCGCAACGAGCGAGACGTGGGCGGAGATCCGGAACAACGAGGTGCGGGACCACCGCCGCATTCCGGTGGGCGTCGGCATCCGGCTGGACGCGTTAGGCGTCGGCGCCCCGAACGTGCACGGCGTCGTCCACGCGGTGATTCAGGACAACCTACTGGTCAACAACCGGTTCGGAATGATGCTGCACGCCGGCTTTCCGGTCGCGGGCACCGACCGAACGAGCAACGTCGATGTGACGTTAGGCGACAATGTGATCCAGCAGAGCTGCCAGGCGAAGCTGCTCGTGGCGCTGTCTCGCCACCAAACGGCGCTGGGGTTGAACGCCAACACGTCTCTCCTCAACTCGACGTACCAGCTGTCGCTCGGCGGGCACGTGGACTGGAACGACGTGTGGTTCGCCCATGCGGCCGGGTTCGGAAACACGCTCATCGTGGACGGGCAGACAATCGCGAACGGGAGCCGGCAGTTCTATAGCGCGGCGGGATGTCCGGGACTCTGAGTACCCGAGCTTGCGTCGCGCCGCCGGAAGCTCGCCTGTCAGGGCACCTCGTTAGGTGCCCTGGCAGTCCCACGGAGTCATTGCTCCTGTCGCAGCTCCCGGAATAACCAGGCCCTCGCGAGCTGCCACTCCCGTTTCACCGTGCGTGGCGAGCGCCCGAGCACGTGCGCTGTCTCATCGACCGTCAGGCCAGCGAAAAACCGCATCTCCACAATCCGCACCTGATCCGGGTCGATGTCCGCAAGGCGCTCGAGCGCCTCGTCGATCGCGAGCACGTCGGCGATGTCGCTCGCTTCGTCCGTCGCGGCTGCGAGTGACACGAACGTCGCTGATCCACCACGCTTCGCGGTGTGCTTCGCGCGGGCGTGATCGACCAGAATCCGTCGCATGAGCCGCGCGGCGATGCCAAAGAAGTGCGCACGATTCGCCCAGCTCGCCCGTCGCTGATCCACGAGCCGCAGATACAGCTCGTGCACGAGAGCAGTGGGATCCAGCGTATGGTCGCCGCGCTCTTGCCGGAGCTGCCGAGCGGCGATTCGGCGGCACTCGTCGTAGATCAACGGGACGAGCGCATCGAACGCCGAACCGTCACCGTCGGACCAGCGTCCGAGTAACGTTGTGATGTCGCCAGGCGATCTCTCCACGGAGTTGGCTACTCCAGCCCGGCACGCACCAGCAGCGCTTGAAAGCGTGGATCGCGTCTGAGCGCCGGCGTGTTCCCATCGACGTTGAAATACGCCACCACGTTGGATTGCTCGGCGAACGCCTTCTCCGCCCACACGACTGCGCTGTCGATTTCGGAGAGAGAGGCGTAGATGCTCGCAATCGACCACGCCGGCACGAACTCCGTCCTCGATCGCTCGAGCAGCTCTCGCAATGTTGCTCGTGCGGCACGCGTGTCGCCTGCGTGTGCCTGGATGGGACCCAGCAGCGCGAGGCTGGGCGACGCGCCGTGCATGACCGACACGAGCCGGTGCGCGTGCGCAAGCGCGCTGTCGTGGCGACCCGCCGCGTCGAACGCGCCGGCAAGACGCATGTGCGCCTGGACGTACGTCGAGTCCAGACTCAACGTGCGCTTCAGCTGCGCGATGGCCTCGTCGTTGCGGCCCGCGTTGCCAAGCACCCAGGCCACGTTCGTATTGACGATGAGTGAGAAGGGGTCGAGCTCTCGCGCAATGAAAACCTGATCGAGGGACTCATCGAACCGGCGGCGCGACATCAACAGGTTCGCGTACCAGATGCGCGCCATCGAGTAGTTGGGATTCAACTCGATCGCTCGTCGAAACTCCTGCTCGGCCTCCGTCCACCGGAGCTGGTAATGACGGACATACCCAAGAGCAGCGTGCGCCTCCGCCGAATTGGCATCGAGCTGCAAGGCCTTGATCGCCTCGGCGGCGGCACGGGGCCGCATTGCCTGGGGTGAGCTCGTGCCCACCATGACAGTACCAAGCTGATTGAAGCAATCGGCGAGCGCGGCGTGCGCTGGTGCATATGTCGGGTCCAGCTCGACTGCTCGGCTATAGTGCGCGACCGCGCGCTGTAACGATTCGGAGGTGCGTTGATTCCATTCATAACGGCCGGCGAGGTACGCCTCGTAGACATCGGGCCGCACGGCGCGCACGGTGGCGAACCGTTCCTGCGCGGCAGGACGCACGGCGAGCCGCACGGCGAGCGCGAGCGCACGTGCGACATCCGCCTGTAGTGCAAGAACATCGCTCGCATTCCGGTCGTACGTGTCGGACCAGAGTACGCGGCCGCTCTCGGCCTCAATGAGCCGCAGATCGATGACGACACGATCCGGCGCACGCCGCAATGAGCCGTCGAGCAGAACGTTGGCGCCAAGCGAGCGGCCGATGGCCTCCGGAGTCTTTGCGACACGTATCGCGCGGGCAGCCGATACAGGACCGATGATGCGCGCGTCGGTCAACGCGCCAAGCTGCGCCGTCAGTGCCTCCGAGAATCCGACCGCGTAATACGCTCCGCCGGGATTCCCGCTGGCATCGCGAAACGGAAGGATCGCGATCGCGGAAACGCGTACGGGCGACTGCGCGAGCCGACCCGCCACGTACCGGCCAGCAAGAGCGAGCAGCGGCAACAATGCGAGCGTCACGCCGACCACAAGCAACGTTCGACGTCGAACCGTGACGAGTAACCGCCCAACGATCGGCCAGGCACGACGACGGCGGATGGCATCGAGCGCGGCGCGCACATCGCGCGCGCTCTGATAGCGGGCTTTCGGATCCTTGAGGAGACATCGCTCGATCACCAGACGCAGTGCGAGCGGCGTCCGGGAATCCAACGCACTGGGCGGCTCGCTCAGGATGGCGGAGCTGACCTCGTACGGCGTGCGCCCGGTGAACGGCAGCGTGCCACTCACCAGCTCGTGCAGCAGCACACCTAACGCCCAGACGTCGCTGCGCGCGTCCGCCTCGCCACCGAGCAGGACTTCCGGCGCCATGTGACTCAGTGTTCCGGCCAGCGCGCCCTGCACCGTCAGCGATGGCTCGGCGGAAGCGTCGTTCACTGTGGGCAATCGCTTCGCGAGCCCGAAGTCGAGCACGATCGCGCGACCGGTCGCGTCGACGACGACGTTGGAGCTCTTCAGATCGCGGTGAACGATCCCGTGGTCATGGGCGTAGGCGAGCGCCTCCGCGACCTGCGCTCCGATGCCTAACGTCCGTGGCAGATCGACGCCGCCCGCCTGAATCATCTCGCGGAGTGAGCGACCATCGACGTGCTGCATGACGATGAATGGCCGCTCGCCCGAGGTGCCGACTCCCGAGGCACCGACTTCATAGATGGCGCAGATGTTCGGGTGTGAGAGACGCGACGCATGGCGTGCTTCGCGAATCAGGCGTCGCGCCGCCGACGGATCGTGGTCGGCGGTGACGGTCTTGATCGCGACGACCCGTTCGAGGACAGAATGGCGAGCGCAATAGACCTCGCCCATTCCTCCCGCGGCAATGAAATCGATGATCTCGTAGACGCCGAGCCGCGTCCCGGACGCGAGGCGCGACGGTACGGCGTCGGCGCCGGCAAGCAGTGCGGGCGCCGGAGTCTCGCAGAAGGTGCCCGCCGCGTCGTCGCTCGCGAGCAGCGACTCTACTTCGACGCGAAGCTCATCGTCCCCGGCGCATGCGTGCAGGACAAATGCATGGCGGTCTGCGCCCGAACGCTCGATCGCGTCGAGAAAGACCGCCTTGACCTCTGCCCATCGGTCCGGCCGGACGGACTCTGGCATTGGCCCACGATACGGCCGGGCGGGAGTGGCAGCAAGCGGCGGCACGCCGGGGAGCGGCGAGGCCGCTCCCTGGCGAATACTTCACCATTCACCGTCTGATCAGGCGATGTGCAGCTACCGAACGCGTGTCGCGTGGAAGCCGTGCGTCACGCCGCCGACCACGTACGTGCCAACCACATCGCCGCGCGCATTGACGCCGAACGCGCGCGTGGCGGTCGCACCCGGGAAGTCGATCGGCGTGAAACCGGCATCGGTGCGAACGAAGCCGTGGAACGCGAGCGCCGCGTCGCGGAACACGCCGACGATGTCACCACGCGGGTTCACATCCCAGGCGCTCGTGGAGACGCTTCCTGGGACGATGAACATCGTCGTCTCACCGCTCGCCAGATCGATCACGTAGGATTCGGTCCGATTCGGCGTCACCATCATGTTGGTGTACAAGCCGGCGATCAGACGCCCGCTGGGCGAGGCGCCGTTGTTCATCGACGCGAAGATATCCGTCGCCTCCGACGTCTCGTCGCCGCGGATCGTGATTCCACGCATGCTTCCCATCAGGTCGTGGTCGTGCCGGCAGCCAAGGATGGTGCCATCGGGAAGAATGCGTTGCGGGATCTCGTAGAGGTGACCCTCGTAGTGCACGCGGTGGAACGTGCCGTCAGGCGTCCGGCGGTAGCCGTGAAACGCTGCGGCCTCCTCGCTGACGTTCCAGTAGGTCCCGACGACGGTGCCATCGGGTCCGATGCCGCGGGTGTCGGTGTTGTCGGCGGTGGGAAAATCGATCGGCGTAATGATGCCGTTCTGGCGGATGAAGCCGTGCGTTCGGCCGCCAGCCGTGTACCCGCCGGAAATGTCGCCATTGGCATTGATGCCCTGCGGCGATGTAGAGGCGGCGCCCGGGACGTCGATCGTCTCGTATTCGAACGTCGGCGTCTGGCGATCCATGCTCGGCGCTGATGGCACGAGCGTCGAGGCTGGCCCGGGCGCGGTGGCATCGGCACATGCAGTTCCGATGAGGCAGACGACGGCGGCCGTGCCGATAGCGGCCCACCACTGCATCACACTCCATGACTGGTGACGCATCATCGAAGGGCTCCGGATGGAAGTTTTGTCGAGGGGTCCACCTGGAGACGCGAGAAAGCGGATGGAACGGGGCCAGCTCCGGCCCGAACGTTGGCTTGTCAGCCCTGACGGCAGCATCGCTGAGGCTGGCCCCGGCGGCAACTATTTGACAACGCTCCGTTACATGGCTCCCGTCAACGGATACTACACCGTGCTGGTTGGACTGCTCAATGAGTTGAGTGTCCAATACGAGATCACCGTGCGATGATCCTGCGCGGGCGCTATCGCCGCGGCGAGTCAGTGTTGGTGCCGCATAGCGCCATTCACGCCAGCATGGAGACGACCGCGGCACACAGGGCGCTTCCCGCCAGGACGATAGGGATGCCGATCAGGAACCCGCGGAAGTGAAACCAGTGATTCCCGTAGCCGGCCATCCCTTCAGTGCCCGGAAGCACGGCGAAACGCGGCTGCCAGTGGACCAGCCCCAAATCGAGCACCAACCAGTCGAGAAGATTGAAGGTCCCGAACATGATGGCGAAGTGCACAAATGCCGCCGCAAAGGTCACGTCGCGCGCAACGACGGCTGGGAACGACTCGAACGACCACGCCACGACACCGAGGATCACCGCGAGGAAAGCCACCGCGACGAACACGCGCTGGCGCTTGGTGCGCTCACTCATTGGTCCCCATCTGGCGCGGATATCAGGTGGGTAGTCGTTGAGCATGATTTCAGGGTTCGCTCGCAGCACCACGAGCAGCAGCCCAAAGAGAACGGCGCTCAGCACCA
>Ga0070670_100004476_pt1 | contig 11707 bp, 7 predicted proteins | sample KBSS63metaG_FD_64665 | JGI IMG/M metagenome (GOLD analysis project Ga0070670, IMG submission 64665) | Switchgrass rhizosphere microbial communities from Kellogg Biological Station, Michigan, USA - KBS S6-3 metaG | ecosystem: Host-associated > Plants > Roots > Rhizosphere > Soil ... | reverse complement strand
TTTTCTCTGTGCGTCCTCTGTGTTCTCTGTGTCTCTGTGGTGAATGTTCAGGCGTGAATGCACCACAGAGACACAGAGAACACAAAGGATGCACAGAGTGTTGAAACCAGATGCCCCGATATATGAGGAACACAACATGAAACTGTTTGCTCGTCTCGCGATCGTATTCTCCGCTACCTTTATCACCACGCTTTTCATTGCCTCGTCCGGCGCGGCCGGTTCAAACTGGCCGCAGTGGCGCGGACCATCCGGCCAGGGAACGTCTGAAGAGAAAAACCTGCCAACGACATGGAACGCGTCGAAAAATATCAAGTGGAAAACGCCAATTGAAGGTCGCGGCCATTCTTCACCCATCGTCTGGGGCAAGAAAGTTTTTCTTACTACCGCGGTTGAAGGCCCTATCGTTCCGGGCGCGAAAGCGGTCAAACACATGGATGGCGACAAGGAATACGTTCATCCCGATAGTATCGGCGCCAATCATAAACATTCTTTCAAAGTCATCTGCCTGAACCGGGAGACGGGCGAAATTCTTTGGCAGCAGATCGCCTTCGAGGGCACGCCTTACGACGATCGACATCGCAAAAGCTCTTATGCCTCGGCTACACCGGCCACAGACGGCAAGCTCGTTTACGCTTTCTTTGGCAGCGAAGGTCTCTATGCTTACGACCTGAATGGCAAGTTTGCGTGGAGGGCCGACATGGGCAAACTCGGCACGGTCGGCATGGGCAACGGCACGTCGCCAATTCTTTATGACGATCTGGTTATCGTGCAGCGCGATGATGAAAACGTTGAAGGGTCTTTTATCGTCGCCGTCAACAAAAAAACGGGCAAGGAAGTGTGGCGCACGCCACGTAAGGTCCAGGCCAGCTGGTGTACCCCACTGCTGGTTCGCACCGCGAAGCGTGCCGAACTAATCACCAGCGGCAGCGAAGCGGTGATTGCTTACGACCCGGCAACCGGCAAGGAGTTGTGGCGACATAAGGGAGTTGAGAGCAATGCAGTGCCGTCGCCGGTGGCGAACAACGAGATGGTTTTTATCTCGGCCGGTTTCCCGGCGAAGGTGGCGATGGCTATCAAGCTTGGCGATGCCGGCGATCTGGTGGACAAGGTGGTCTGGAAATATGAAAAGGGAACCGCTTACGTTCCTTCGCCGATTCTTTATGGCGACTATCTCTACCTGACTACCGATCGCGGAATTCTGACTTGTCTGGACGCGCGCACCGGGGAAGTGAAGTATGAGGGGGGCCGCGTGCCGGTTCCGGCAACCTTTACTGCGTCTCCGATCGCTTTCGATGGCAAGATTCTGATGACCAGCGAGGACGGCGATACGTTTGTCATCAAGGCTGGACCGAAACATGAAATACTGGGAACGAATACGGTGAGCGAACCGGTGTATGCGTCGCCGGCGATCGCTGATGGGAATATTTTTATTCGCGGTGAGAAGACGCTTTACTGCATCGGTGCTTGATTATGCGTCAGCGCCAAAGGCGCGAAATGTAATAGCCTGGGGCAGCGCCCCAGGATGCGGTGAAAGTATTTTTTGCAGCGCTGAAGGCGCGAGATATAACGTGCCCATCCGATACTCGTTTACAGAAAACTCATTATTGCGCGCCTTCAGCGCTGCGGTAGTTACAAGAGCTTCTTACCTGGGGCGTCGCCCCAGGCTATTACATTTCGCGCCGTTGGCGCTGACATGTTAGTTTCACCGGCAAACTTGCCATGGAACAAATGCTCGCTCCGGAACGTCTAAAACTAATAAAATTCGTGTACAGCAGGTCAAGATTCTAAGTTAACCAAAACAGAACATCGTGCCTCCAAGCGAACCGCCGAAGATCTGGGAGTAGTAACCATGTTTGAAACTGAAGAATCCGTTCCGTGGCATCAACGAGTTACATCCTTGATTCTGGCTGCTTTCCTGCTGCCGCCGCTCGGACTGGTGTTGCTTTGGACGCGACGTCAAACGCCGAACGCGATCAAACTGGCCGCCTCGCTCGCGATAGTTCTGCTCGGCGCGGGGTATTTCGTGCTCTACCGCGCCTGGAGTCGATCAGGTAACGAAGCACACTACGCGGAACTGGAACAGCACCGCGCGCAACAACAGCTCGAAGCGGCGCAACAAGCCGCCGTTAGTAATGCAGCCACGGCGACTGGCTCTCCCGTCGTACAGCCCGGCCAACCAGGCGCGCCGGCTCCGGCTACAACCGAAAGCGCGTCCGCGCACGTCACCAGAAACTATTGGACAAACTTCCGCGGTCCGAACCGCGACGGCCGTTACGATGAGATGGCGGTATTAACAAACTGGCCCGCGCAGGGCCTGCCGCTCGTTTGGAAGCAGCCCGTCGGGTTGGGTTATGCGTCGTTCACCGTCGCTGACGGGCGCGCCTACACCATTGAGCAGCGACGCCGGCAGGAGGTGGTTGCCGCCTACGACATCAATACCGGTCGCGAACTTTGGGCGCAGGGGTGGAACGCCGAATACAGCGATTCAACCGGCGACGGCCCACGCACCACGCCGACCTGGGACGACGGCCGTTTGTATGCGCTGGGTGCAACCGGCGAGCTTCGTTGCCTCGACGCGAAGACGGGCTCAGTGAGCTGGTCCAAAAATATTCTCAGCGACAACGGGGCCGATAATCTTTCCTGGGCCATGGCGGCTTCGCCGTTAATCGTGGACGACAAAGTGATCGTGCTGCCGGGAGGCACGGGCGGGAAGTCCGTCGTTGCTTACAACAAGCTAAGCGGCGCACCGGTTTGGAAGTCGCAGAACGATCGCGCGGCTTATGTCTCGCCGATGCTGGTAACGCTCGCGGGGCGTCGTCAGATTCTGGTCGTGAGCGCGTCGCGAGTTTTCGGGCTCGCGCCGGAAAATGGCGCGCTGTTGTGGAGTCAAACCTGGGACACCGACATGGGTATCAACGTTTCACAACCCATCCTCGTCGACAAGAATCGCTTCTTCATTTCTTCCGGCTACGGCAAAGGCGCGTCGCTCGTGGAGGTGACTGGCAGCGGCAACAGCTTCACCGCGCGCAGCCTTTGGGAAAACATCAACATGAAGAACAAGTTCAATAGTTCAGTCCTGCATGAGGGCTACGTGTACGGGCTGGACGAAGGGATTTTGACTTGTGTTGATGTGAATACCGGAGAGCGGAAGTGGAAGGGCGGACGCTACGGCTATGGGCAGGTGCTGTTGGCGAGCGGTCACCTGATCGTGATGAGCGACAACGGCGAACTGGCGCTCGTGAAGGCGTCGCCGAATGAATTCTCCGAACTGGCAAAGTTTCCGGCCATTGCCGGGAAAACCTGGAACTACCCGGCGATCGCGGGCGGGCGGTTGTTTGTGCGCAATGCGAACGAGATGGCTGCGTACAAGATCGCCGCGGAATAAAACAGTTAGCCGCGGATTCACGCGGATGAAACGCGGATCTGACAAAGAGACCAGTCAACACGCTGACTGTTGAATGCTTTTTCAGATCCTTTTTTGATCCGAGTAAATCCGCGGCTAATTATTTCTTAGTAAAGATGCGCTTAGCTTCGTAGGATCCGTTTGGTCCATCGACGTAAAGCGCGATGGTCAATTCTCCGGCGCCGGTAAACGTCCACTTCTTCGTCACCTGCGTCGTCACTGTCCCCTTCGGCGTTTCGGTCGTTACCACTTCATTCACCAGAATGCCGCTGCCGTCGGGCAGCCAGCTCGCTGTTCGCTTGCCCTTCGCGGGCGGCGCGTTCGGTGGTGTCGCGGGGGTAAAGTCATGCTCCTTGCCGTCGAACAGGAACGTGTCTTTCACGGTGCGCTCGTTGTCCGGTTGAATAAGCTTCGTCTCCACCTCGATCTGTCCATCAGTTTGGGTGACGGTCATGGTCTGCTGCATGTTTCCGGGCAGGCCAAAACTTCTGCCGCGATCCATGACCCAAGCGCCGCTGAAGTCGGCTTTAGGCATCGCCGCCGCAAACAAACAAATAGACAGGACGATTCCCGCGGCCCCAAATAGTTTAAATCTCATTTCGTGTCTCCTTCTTCTTAATTTCGTGTTCCTTCGTGGTTGATGCCTTTGTTGGGCAGACAAAACTGAACCACGAATAAACACGAAATGGTTGAGGCTTTATTTCAACGCCAGCGACCGCAAAGTAATTTCGTCCTTGATCAGGATGCGATTGCCGCTGACCACCGGGTGCGCCCAGGTCGGACTGGTGGCAACCGTGTATTGCACGGTCGGCGCAAACTCTTTCGCAGTTACCGGCAAGACGATCAGGTTCGCTTCGTTTGTCAGTCCGAGAAATACCGAACCGCCGGCGTTTAGCAGCGCCGCGTTTTCGCCCATTCGGCCCGGGCCCTGCCACAAAGTCTTTCCGGTGTCCGCGTCAAGCGCGAAGAATTGGCCTTTCTTCAACATCGAAAAGCCAAACAGCGTATTGCCCTGGAGCACCGGCGTGCTGAGATAGAGCATGTTCTCCGTATTGCTCCAAACTTCCTGGGGCACGATTTCGCCGCCCTGCTTCGCAAGCCGAATCGCAAATATTCCGTGGTCCATGCGCGAGAAGATAATCATGTCTTTGTAGGAAATTGCCGTGATCGAGTTTTCGTCGTACTCGGTCTTGGCCGGCAGTTTCCATAACAACTTGCCGGTCGCCGCATCCACGCCGACAAATTCTTTTTGCATGAAGGTGACGACCTGCCGCACGCCGGCAAGCGTGACAATGATGGGCGACGCGTAAGCTGGACCGTCCAGCTCGTTGCTCCATTTCACCGCGCCGGTTTCAACGTCGAACGCCGTCAGCGCGCCTTTGTCGTGTCCGCCGACGTGAGCGATGAGCAGGCCGCGATCCACGACGGGCGACATGGCTGTGCCGAAGAGCGGCGAGGTCTTGGGATACTGTTGCGAGAACTCGTGACGCCATTTTAGTTTTCCGGTCTTGGCATCGTGCGCGGCCAGCACGCCACTAATGCCGAGAGTGAAAACATTGCCACCGCTAATAACCGGCGTCGACTTGGGTCCCTTACCATGGCCGACTGCGGCCGGGTGCATGGTGTAAGAAATCGGCTCGCTCGTTTTCCAAATTTCCTTACCGGTCGCCGCATCGAGGCAAAGCAACGTTTCTTCTTCGCCCTGGCGCGCGAAGACATAGATTCTATTCCCTGCAACAACAGGCGATGCATGGCCCAGGCCGACTGTTACTTTCCATTCTTCTCTGAGCGACTTGGGCCACTCGGCGATACGCGTCGAGACGCTGCCGTCGCGATTGGGCCCGCGCCATTGCGGCCAATCCTGCGCGAAAAGTGGAGTCGCGAAAAGAATGATTGCCGCAACCGCGAATGCGGGGAAGTAACAACGTGAGCTGATCATAACGATTCTCCTTTTTGCATTTCTGCCGTGACAGCGGCGGAAAGACGGTAGCCAGACGTGAAACGTCTGGATCAAGCGACAGATTTTAAGGCGCGTCGAAGACGCGCGAAGATTTTCTGGCGCACCTTCAGTGCGCGATGGCAAACATGGCATCATCCAGAGGTTTCACCTCTGGCTACCTTCTGCGCGCGTCTCCAACGCGCTACTCCGAATATTCACCAACGAAAGCAGCGGCGCCGTCATGAAGGTCGTCGCCAGCGCCATGATTACCATCATTACGAAAATCCGCCCCGACAGGATTCCCAGATCGCAGCCTATATTCAACACGACTAGTTCCACCAATCCGCGCGTGTTCATTAGAATGCCGAGTGCGCTGGAGTCTCGCCAACTCATCCCGGTCCAGCGCGCCATCAACATGCTTCCGCCCAGCTTGCCAGTGATGGCCACCAGAATAATCGCGAGGCACGTGAGCCAGGCCCACCAGTTATCCAGCAAGCTGATTTGCGTGCGCAATCCGGTAAACACGAAGAACAGCGGCAACAGCGCTGCTGAGCTGAAAGCCTCGACGCGCTGCTTGAGGAAGTCGCGAAAGCCCGCGACCGGCGGCATCACGACGCCGGCCATGAACCCGCCGAAGAGAGCGTGTATGCCAATGCTTTCCGTAAACCAGGCGGAAGCGAGGACAAACGCCAGCACCGCCGCGAGTAGGGCGCGAGCCTGCTTTTGATCCTGCAAACGCTTCTCAACCCAACTATCCAGTTGAGGTTTGATAAAAAACAGCATCGCCGCGACAAAGCCTAGCGTGAGCGCGATCGTGAGAACAGATCCGCGCAGCCCAGAAGACTTCACGATCGCAATTACAAAAGCCAGCAGGCACCAGGCGGAAACGTCGTCGATTGCCGCACAGGCGAGCGCGATGCTGCCCAGTCGTGACTGCGACATCCCGCGATCCTCGAGGATGCGTGCAAGCACTGGAAAAGCCGTGATGCTCATTGCAATTCCCATGAAGAGTGCAAAGGCCGCAAACGATGTCCCGGCTGGCGCGAGTGTGGAATAAAGCGCGAGCGCTAAAGCCGCACCCAAAAGAAAAGGCACGATGATGCTGGCATGACTGACCATCACTGCCGTCGAAGCTTTCTCGCGCAGGTGTTGAATGTCCAGCTCCAAACCCACAATAAACATGAAAAGCACTACGCCGATCTGGCTGAGCACGCCGAGGGTCGTCATCGAGGAAGCAGGGAAGAGAAATGCAACCGCCTGGGGGAAGATTAGCCCCAGCACAGACGGGCCCAGAGCAATTCCAGCAACCATCTCTCCCATCACCGGCGGCTGGCCCAGGCGACGGAAGACGGCGCCAAATATCCGCGCGACCACGATGATTACAACTATCTGAAGCAGCAGCACGCTTATCGGACTTCTTAACGCGCCGTACAAGGTTCCCATCCCACTCGATCCGTTAGCCGGCGCGGGAGTCGTGCTGTTAGTTGGGGCGGTCCCGGATGCGCTGACGGCGACAGCCTCAGTCTTGCGCTGCGAACGCGAGCCGGCTGCCAGGATCAGCGAGATTCCCGCGGCGAAGATCAGGAGCAGCGCGACGTAGTAGATCAGACTGCGCAGGTTTTCACGATTGGAGTTGGCCACGGAGGATCTTTTATCTGCTGACGGGCAAACCTATTAAGCTTAAGAAACGTATTACTGCATTCAGCGGGAAATTGTTTCCTGAGTTAGCGCAACGAACCGGAGCAAATCCGCAACTTAATAGACTTTGTCAACGTCTAATAGGGTAAGCAAACTGTTTGCTTTCCAAAAAATGCTCTGATTGATCCACGCAGTCATAGATGTTACTTTCGTTTATAGGTTGGCTGGCAAGCTGCGGCAACATTGATTTCCTGAGACGAGCATTCGAATCCGAAATGTCGCACGGTATCCGAAATTCTGTTATTGGAAAATTTGAAATCTCTGTGCGTCCTTTGCGTTCTCTGTGCCTCTGTGGTGAGTAATTGCCGAGTTAAATTCACCACAGAGACACAGAGAACACGAAGACTGCACAGAGGAAAAAGCGCGCGGGCCATTCGTAGAAAAGAATAATGAGCAGCAATACGGGAACAGGCACGGAAGTCGGGAATTATTTTGTCTCCAACTATCCGCCGTTCTCACAGTGGAAGCCTGAGTTCGTAAGCGACGCGCTCGAAGCGCTCGATCAGTCGCCGCGCACCGAAGATCCGTTCGGTCTCTATCTTCACATACCCTTCTGCCGTAAGCGATGCAAGTTTTGCTATTTCAAAGTCTACACCGACAAAAACGCGTCTGAAATTGAACTATACCTCGATGCGCTCATCAAAGAGGCCGAGCTTTATAGCCGCACGCGCGCTTTCCAGGGACGCGAGCTGCGCTTCGCATATTTTGGCGGCGGCACCCCTTCTTATATTAGTGAAAGACAGTTGCACTACCTGGTCGATGGTCTCAATCGCCACGTGAGCTGGAGCAACGCCGAAGAAGTCACTTTCGAGTGCGAGCCGGGCACGCTGCGAAAATCGAAACTGGAAACTTTGAAAGAGATCGGCGTCACGCGTCTGAGTCTCGGCGCTGAACATTTCGACGATGAGATTCTGGTCGCGAACGGTCGCGCGCACCTCTCCGCGGAAATTTATGACGTGTATGACCTGGCGCGAAAAGTCGACTTCCCGCAAATCAATCTCGACCTAATCGCCGGGATGGTTGGAGAGACTGAAGAAAAGTGGCGCGACACGATCCGCCGGACGATCGAGTTGCACCCCGACTCGGTAACCATCTATCAGATGGAGCTTCCTTACAACACGGTCATCTCGCAGGAGATTATCAAACAGGGAGCAGCGTCGCCGATTGCCGACTGGGACACCAAGCGGCGTTGGCTGGATTACGCCTTTGATGAGTTTCAAGCGCGCGGCTATCGCATCGCCAGCGCTTACACAGTCGCGACAACGGAGAAGCCGTGCCGGTTTATATATACCGACGCGCTTTGGCATGGCGGCGATATGATTGGGCTCGGCGTTTCGTCGTTTTCACACTTCGGGGGTGTTCATTTTCAGAATGCGCACAGCTTCGAGGAGTACCTGGCCCTGATCAATAAGGATCAGCTGCCGCTCCTGCGCGCGCTGACGTTGACGCCGAAGCAGAAATTGATCCGCGAGATGATCCTGCAACTTAAGACCGGCGCTATCGACGTCGCTTATTTTCGCGGCAAGTTTGGCGTCGATGTCTGGGATGAATTCAGGCCGGTCTACGAAGGACTGCTGGCCGAACGTTTTGTTCAGCGACAAAACGGAACCATCAGCCTGACACGCGCGGGTCTGTTGCAGGTCGACCATTTTTTGTCCGAATTTTTTGAGCCCGAATTGAAAGCGGTGCGCTACGTCTAAGAGGCAGAAGCCCGACCATAAGGGAGGGCTTAGTCGCGGCTAAGTGGAGCCCTCCCTTATGGTCGGGCTTCTGCAAAGAAAAATGGCTATCAATACTAATTACGAAGTGATCGTTATGGGCGGCGGGCCGGCGGGCAGCACGATTGCCAGCATCCTCGCGCGCGAGGGCCGCAAGGTCGTGCTGTTTGAGAAGGAGCGTTTTCCGCGTCATCACATCGGCGAGTCGCTGATGACGGATACTTACTTCACCTTCCAACGCATGGGTTTGCTGGAGAAGATGAAGTCAAGCCCGTTTGTTCAAAAATACAGCGTGCAGTTTGCCAATCCGGCGGGCAGGGAATCGCGGCCCTTCTACTTTTTTGAGGCGAATCATCACGAGTGTGCGGTGACCTGGCAGGTGACGCGCGCGCAGTTTGATTTAATGCTGATCGAGCACGCAGCGGAACAGGGTGCGAAGGTTTACCAGGAGACTCAGATCAAGCGCGTACTGTTTGACGGCGAGCGAGCATACGGCGTCGAAGCGCGGATGAAGGACGGCTCAATCGAGGAATTTCATGCGCCGGTCGTGGTTGATGCCACCGGTCAAAGCGCGATGCTCTCGAACAAATTTGGCTGGCGCGTGCGTGATCCGAAGCTGAAGAAGGCCGTGCTCTATTCCTACTTCAAGGGCGCGCATCGTGAGCCCGATCTTAACGGCGGCGCGACCCTCGTGTTGCGCACGCCACTGGGGAGCAACGGCTGGTTCTGGTATATCCCGCTCGAGAACGACATCACGAGCGTGGGTGTCGTCGCTGATTCGGAATACCTGGTGAAAGGTCGCGGTCAGGATCTGGCAAAGATTTTCCACGAGGAAATAGAAAAGGTTGAGTCGTGTCGTAAGCGAGTGGCCGGCGCTACGCGCGTTGATAAGATCTATTCGATTCTGGATTATTCGTACCGCTCGAAGTGTTGCGCGGGTGATGGGTTTATTCTAATCGGCGACGCTTATGGTTTTCTCGATCCGATCTATTCGTCGGGCGTGCTGCTGGCGCTGAAGATGGCTGAGCTCGCAGCTGACAGTATTCACGAAGCTTTCAAAACTAACGACTTCTCCGGCGCTGCGCTGGGACGCTATCAGGCGAAACTGGATAACGGCATCGAGTCGATGCGCAAACTGGTCTACGCGTTCTATAACGAAGGCTTCAGCTTCTCGCAGTTTCTGCAAAAATATCCGGAGCAGCGCAAGAACATCATCAGCCTGTTGATGGGCGACGTGTTCAAGGAAGGCGTCGACAACATCTACGGGCCGATGGCTGACTTTGCGGTTATCCCGCCGCCGTTGTACGAAGAGTTTGATAATTCTCCGGTGCAGATGAGTGACGGGGAAGTGTTATCGGCGAAGTATCAGGAGTATGACGATGCGGTGTTGCAGGAGACCGCTGATTGACGAAGATTGTGCCGCGGATTCACGCGGAGAAACGCGGATCGGAAAATACAAATAAGAAACGTGGCGCACTTTAGCTGTTCTGCTTCTTATCTGCTTTTTTCGATCCGCGTTTATCCGCGTAAATCCGCGGCTAAATTTCCTCAGAACAACAGCTTCACCCCAAACTGCACATGCCGCGGTTCGCGCGCCGAGGTGATACGGCCAAACGTCGGCGAGCCGAGAAAATTATCCGGCAAGTTGAAGTTCGGGTGATTGAAGAGATTGAAAAACTCGCCGCGCAATTGCAGGTTCACAGTTTCCGACAATCTCGTGTCCTTCACGAGGGACACGTTCACGTTTTGATATCCCGGCCCATCCAGAATATTTCTGCCGGCATTCCCGAAATGTCCCGGCGCCGCGAAGCTGAAAGCATTCGTCGCGAACCAACGCTCCGGGGAACGCTGGTCCAGGTGTGGGTCGCCGATGAGGTTCGGTCGATCGTTTGCTCCGAAGCCCAGAATCGAACGGCCGGTGCCGCTGTTGTCGATGTCGGGCAGGAGCGCGACGGTGAATGGCCGTCCTGACTGGAAGGTCAGAATGCCGAAGCTCTGCCAGCCATTCAAGAGCGCTGAAGCCCATCCGCCGTCGCTAAAATAACGTCGTCCCTTTCCAAAGGGAAATTCATACGAATAACTGACGGACAAGCGATGACGCACGTCGAAGTTTGACCGACCCCGTTCCGCCCGCAGGTCGTAGCTGTTCTGCGGAAAATTGGAATCGCCCGCGCTGCTGAAGAAGTTCGAAGCATCGTCGATCGATTTCGACCAGGTATAGGAAACGAGCGAGCTAAGGCTGCGCGACAGTCTTTGCTGAAACCGCGCTTGCAGGCTGTGATAGTTCGAATTGGCTCGCGACTCGAGCAGGTTGATATCGTCAAACCTGGGATCGGGACGCGGGACGAAAGGCAATCCGGGCGGCAGCGCGCTCGGCTGCGGCTGGTTAATATCCCGAGCGGTTAGCAGCTTCGTTCCTTTCGAACCGACATACGCCAGCTCGAGCACGCTGTTGCTGCCGAGTTGGCGTTGGACGTTTAAGTTCCAGTGCTGCATGTAGGCGGTGCGCAAGTCTCGCTGGATTGCCAGCGCCGAATCAGGGAGGGGAAACGGAAAGAACGCCGGAAAGGGATTCGCCAAAGTTAAGGGCAGGCCCGGCAGTGAGAAGAAAATGTTGTTGTCGAAGTAAGGCGAATTGAAGTAAAGCGCTTCGCCCGGCGCGAGCGGCGATTGATCGTAGTAAATTCCATAACCGGCGCGCAGCACCGTGCGTTCTTGCTTGCCAATTGTCCAGGCAAACCCGAAGCGCGGCGCGAAGTTGTTCTTGTCAGCGTTAAATCCGCCGCGCGGAACGCCGTTGGTTCCTACCTGGACCAGGCTGCGTGTAGCCAGATTGTAAACGTTCGCGCGATCGGCGGTATCAACCGGCGGCGAATTGAACTCGTAACGCAGCCCGGCGGTTATCGTCAGGCTCGGCCGTACGCGAAAGCTGTCATTCACAAAGAAGTT
>Ga0070670_100004472_pt1 | contig 11710 bp, 7 predicted proteins | sample KBSS63metaG_FD_64665 | JGI IMG/M metagenome (GOLD analysis project Ga0070670, IMG submission 64665) | Switchgrass rhizosphere microbial communities from Kellogg Biological Station, Michigan, USA - KBS S6-3 metaG | ecosystem: Host-associated > Plants > Roots > Rhizosphere > Soil ... | reverse complement strand
TCGCGCCCCTAAATTTCGTAATTTGAGCCGGATGCGCGCATCGATCGCACTCATGGCAACCGCCTCCGGGCAGGTGCCCGCGATCGTACTAGGGGGTATTGTGTGAAGATTGGTTTTCTTCAGCTGCGGCCTCAGTTCGGCCGCGTCAAAGAGAACGTCCGCGCCGCCAAGTCGATGCTGGTCGGCCTTTCCGACGCCACCGTTGTCCTCCCCGAGCTCTTCAACACCGGCTATCTCTTCCGCAACATGGAAGAAGTCCACGATCTGGCGGAGTCGGCCACGACCGGTTTCACGGTCACCGAGCTCAAGAAAGTGGCGGTGGCGCAGCGGCTCAACCTGGTATTCGGGCTGGCCGAGGCGAAAAACCGCAAGTACTTCAACTCGTCGGTTCTGATCACGTCGGCGGGCAAGGTCGAGGTCTACCAGAAGGCGCATCTGTTCGATCGCGAAAAGCTGTTCTTCCAGCCGGGCATGGGAACGTTCAAGGCGTATCCCGTCGAAGGGGCGAAGATCGGCATGATGATCTGCTTCGACTGGTTCTTCCCCGAAGTCACACGCATTCTCGCGCTCGAAGGCGCGCAGGTGATCTGCCATCCGTCCAATCTCGTGCTGCCGTGGTGCCAGGACGCCATGCGCACGCGTTCGCTCGAGAACAAGGTGTTCTCGGTGACGGCGAACCGCATCGGTCTGGAGAAGCGCGGCAACATCTCGCTCACGTTCACGGGCAAGAGCCAGATCGTCACGCCGAAAGGCGAAGTGCTGGCGCAGGCGAGCGAGCGCAGCGAGTCGCTCAAGGTGGTCGAGGTCGACATCAACGAGGCGCTCGACAAAACCGTGACACCCAACAACGATCTGTTCAAAGACCGCAAAGTCGCGTTGTACAAGCCGCTGCTCAAGACCGCCAAATAGGCAAGAACGACCGTTTCCAGGACTTCCTGAAAAAGCAACGCAAGGGACGTTGATAGCGTGCAATCTGCACGCGCGGCGGCCCTTCCACGGCGCTCTTCCGGCTCTCTATTTACTTCCCTCCTGTTGATTTGCACGCGCAGCCCGCGTGGCACTTCGTGCCTCCCGCCCGGCATGTTCCTTGCGTGACGGCGTTCCGCGCACTTCGCTCTCGTTCGATCAGGACGTGCGCCGGTCAAACTCAAGGAGCACATCGTGGATCGCAAGAAGCCCAAGCTCACTTCTCCGTGGAAGGTCGGCTTTCTCGTCGCCCTGCTGCTGGTCGTCACGGCGCTCGGCGTGAGTTACTTCATCACGGGAACGTTCGGAATCACGTGGCACTGGATCCAGTTCGGCGGACTTTCGCCGATGACATGGACGTTCCACCTCGGCGCATTCCTCGAAGAGATGGCGCCGCTGCTGCTCATCACCTCGCTCCTAGCCTTCGGCTCCTATGTGCTCGTGGCCGGCGCGGTGCGCCGCTACAAGGCGTATGTCGATTCGGGCGTCGAGTACAAACAGCTGCTCAAGTCCATCAAGAGCATTGAAGATCTGGAAGACGCCGACCTGGTTGACCGTCTCAAGTCACATCCGGAGCTGCGCGAATTCCTCATGGGTGTGAAGCACCGCGTGAGCGCGCACGAGCGCGGAAACACCGAGCGTGTCGCGAGGCACATGCCGCCGGCGACGCAATCCGGCGTTGACCGCGCCGTGATCGCGGCCGATTCCGCCACGCTGGTTTCCGCCATTGATTCCGGTCGCGACGACTTCCCGCGCGAGATGACGCTCACCATTCCGGAAATGAAACAGATCGAGCACGCGATTCGTCGCTGCTTTGCGGGCATCACCACGCTGCCGGCCACCGATGCGTCGGCGGGCGCTCTGGAAGAGCTGCGCAACCTCGTCGGCAGCACGGTGGAAGCGCTGCGCCGCGATATCGCTGCATGCGGCTCGGGTGCGCGCGAAGTGGAAGAGGCCGCCGCCGCGTTGCAGGGCCTTGAAACCGGCGCGGCACAGCCCGCGGGCAATACTTCTGCCCTCGGCAAACGAATCGATGATCTTGCCACGGCGCTGGTGGCGCTGGGCGAAGAGACCAAACGCATCGCCATCGCGTCCGCCATGCAGGCAAGCGGTGGCCCGGCTGCAGACACCATCAAAGTGGCCGACGAGCTCAAAACGCTGGCGACACGCTTCAATACCGTGGCACGTCATTGGAGCGACACCACGCCCGCGATCAAGGAGCTCATCTCCGGCAGCGCGGCGCCGGGCGCGCGTTCCGATGTGCCCGCGGCCGCGGCCAATGTTTCCAACCGTGCGCGCCTGTGGGGCGAGCGTGCGGTGGCCATGAACGAACATGTGCGTTCGCTCGAGCGTGCCATCGGTGTGAAGCCGGCGGCGCAACCTGCGGCCGCGCCGCAAACCGCGGCGAATCCCGTCGATCTCGACGTGGCTCCGGCAGCGCTGGGTGCGCGGAACGGCGATGTGGATCTCGCGCCTTCGACGAGCTCGACCATGTTCAGCGGTGACCGCAACGACGACATTAATTTTGCAGACATCCCCGGGTTCGAAAAAGAGCATCGCTTTTTCGCCGATCCGCCCGCCGATGGCGCCGCGGCAACCGACGACCGCTTTGTGGTCGACGGTCAGCAGGACCGCCGCTGGGATCTCTCCGAAGAACAGTCAGAAGAAACTTCGGCCGCGCCGGATTCCGCTCCCAAAAAGCCGGCGGGCCCGGACAACGATGGGTTCCTCACCGGACCGCGTCCGACGGTGCGCGTGGAGCGGCCGTCCGCCGCGCCCAAAGCGGCGCCGGCCCCCCGGCCGGCAGTGGTTGAGCTGGAGCCGGCCTCATCGACGACCGCGACGCTCGATCCCGACGCCGACGCGGTGGATCTGTACGCCCTGGGCGCCATCGACTGCGTCCAGACGGTCTAGGAGAACGAATCCCGGTGTCCCTCGACAGCCGCACCCTGTTTGCCCGCCAGGTTCGCGCGCAGTGCGAGACACTGTGTGAGCTCCTGGCATGCACGGCGGGACATCCCGCACCCGAAGCCGTTCTCGAGCGCTGCAAAGTGGGCGTGCGCATGCTCGCGGGCACCATGAGCATCTGCGGGCTCGACGACTGGGCGCGCCTGCTCGAGTCCTTCCACCACCTGCTCACGATTCACGGCTCGCGGCGTCTGCCCTGGGACGACCGCATCGCACAACTTGTCTTCGAGCTGATCGAGAAACAGGAGCTGCTCGCGTCCTGCCACGAGATGGCGGGCGCAGAGGCCGGCCGCAATTCGATTCCGGCCGAGGGCGTGCTCGCGATGATCGAAGAAGTCAACGTGCTGCAGCAGGAATACGAAACGGCGGAGCCAGTTCGTCCGTCGCGCGCCGAGGGCACCGTCGATCCGGAACGGCTGGGTCGCGTGGCGGCGGAGCTCGCCGCGGCGTGCGAACGCGTGCTGTCCGCGGTGACATCGGACCCGTGGCAGTCGCGCACCGCCGACACCATTACTATTGAAGATCTGCGCCGCGGACTGGGCACGATCGAGTTCTATGCGCAGGCGATGGATCGCATCGTCGCCACCGTTGAAGAGACGGTCGTCACGCCCAAGTGTGACGTGGCACCGCTCGAGACCGCGCTCCACGATTTTTCGCGCGAGCTGGTGCGCGGCACCGGGCGCAGGCTCCAGGTGCGGCTGCGCGCCGACGACGCGGAAGTCGAACCGGCACTGCTGCCGGCGGCGTACTGGATTCTGCACGCCATGGTGGCCGATGTGTTCGAGCGCTGCGACGAGCCCGCGCTCGAGATCGATATCGATTGCTCGGTGCGCCACGGCGCGCTGCACTGGCGGCTGCGCGACAACGGCGAGAATTTCCTCTCCGACTCCAAGCTCGATCACGACGACCAGGTCGCCTTCTATCCGGGACTGCGCCACGTGGTGCGCACGCTGCGCGAACACCACGGGACGCTCGCCGTCGAGCCCAATGGCGGCCGGCAGGCGCGCTTCGAGTTCACGCTGCCCACCACCACGCTGGCCGAAGCGCTGTGGGTGTGGGAAAAGAACGGAACCTCGATGGCGGCCCGCGGCGTCCAGGTTGTCGAGGTCTTCCCGGTTCAGACCGACACGCGTCGCGAAGATTCCTACGGCGAATACGTGGCGCTGGACACGCGTCGCGTTCCGCTGCTTTCCCTCGATGCCATTTTTCCGGAAGCGCCCACGGGTGGTTCGCACATCGTGGTGCTCGGCCTCCTGGAAAAAGCGGTGGCCTTCTACGTGCCCGGAGAGGGCGCGCAGAAAAACGGCGTCGCGCTCGGGGATTCGATTCCGGTGTGGAAGGGAATTCCGCACGACGTGGTGCGCGTCGAGGGACGTCGCATCCCGCTTCTCGATGCCGGCGACATTCTGCGGACATATCTCTCCATCACGGGAACCATGAACGTGGAGGCACTCCCGGTTCATCCGGTTCAGACGCGCGAAGCACCGCCTTTGCGCGTGTCGCCGGGTGCGGCAGCGCCGCGTGGAGCGTCGGCACCGGCCGAAAACGAGGGTGCTGTCGAAGTACTTGTTATCGAGCAGAGCGAAACCACGCGCACGACGCTCAACGACATTCTGAGCCGGCAGCGTATTCGTGCTGCATTTGCGAACGACGTGGAGGAAGCGCTGGCAATGATCGGACGGCACGCGCCGCGCGTCATCATCAGCGAGTTTCGTATCCCGACCATGGCGGCCAAGAAGATCGTCGATCGTCTGCGCGAAGCCGGGCAGGAAATTCCGGTCCTGGTGACGACGTCGCAGTCGGGCAAGACCGCGGATCTCCTGGTAGAGAAGCTGGGCGCGGCCGGCTATCTCTCGAAGCCGCTTTCGGCCACCCAGGTCACGTCGAATCTGTCGAGCTATCTCAGCGCCGCGCGCTGACTTGTTGCGTTCGTCACGGGCCTGGAGTTGCGATTAACGGCCCCGAACGGTGCAGAATGCCCGATGCGTTGGGCCCAAGCACCCGGTCGGAAGAGCTAACCCGTTGATTTTTCGATGGGATGTCGTTGGTACGCATCGTGCTTTACAGGCCATGAATCAGGGTGGGTTCTCAGGCGAGTAACCCTTCACCAACCAGAAGGATGGGGCAAGATGAGCAAGTGGAGAGACACCGACTACTCGAGCATCGTGATCGGCGGTGCGGAAGACCAGGACGTCGTCATGACGTCAGTCGAAGCGGCCGAATATCTCAAGATGCACGTGAAGACCGTGTGCCGCCTCGCCAAGGAACGCAAGATCCCGGCGAAGAAGGTAGGCAGCGAGTGGAGGTTCCTCAAGAGCGTCCTCGACAAGTGGCTGGCGCAAGAGGTCGTGTAAACGACCGGACCCCTTTGTGCACCCGCGGCGCCACGATGACGTGGCGTCCGCATTTTTCGCCGGGAGTCCCCCATGCCACCGAAGACAAGGATCGAGAAACTTTCATCGCCCGATTCGGGCGTCACAGTTTTCAAGATCACAGGGACTCTCGGCTTTCACGAGAAGGCCGTACTGGAACGCATCTTCGCCGAGTGCAATCGGCGCGGACTCGCCCGCGTTCTGTTTGAGGTTTCCGAGCTCGAATCACTGGGCGGAGGATGCGCACGCATCATCCGTGAAGAAGCGTCGCGCGGCCGCATCGCCATCGGACTGGTGGGCGCGACCCGCACGGTGCTCAAGTTCCTCAAGAAGGAGGACGCGCCGCGCATCGTCGTCGCCGACACGCTTGCCGACGCGATTCCCGCCGTCAATGCCAAGGTGCTCGCGTTCAAGGCGACCATCGCCCCCGAGCTCGAAGGCGACGAAGCGCTCCTCTCGAGCGACGCACTCGATGACATTCTGAAACTCGGTGACGGACCGGCGGACGAAGAAGATGCGAGCGCATCGGAGTCCGACGGCGACGACGAGCCGGTCGAAGAGAAACCCCAGGCCAGGAAAGACGAAAAGCGCGAGGACACGCGCCCGGAGCCCCGGCCCGAAGCCCGCCCCGCTTCCCACGCCGGGCCCAGCTCACGCGTCCAGGAAGCGATGCGCGCGTCGGCGCCTTCACCTTCAGCGAAGCCCGCGCCCAGGCCCGAGCCTGCGCCAACCGGAACGGCTGTGGACAGCACGGTTGCGGATCCGCGCGAACTGCAAAAGCGCATCGTCCAGTACAACACGCTCTTTTCCATCAACGCCGATTTTTGTCGCCTGCGCGAGCGCAAAGCGTTGCTCGACGCATTCCTGCTCACCACCATCGCGCAAGTCGGCGTGGAGAGCGCGGTCTTCCTGGAGCAGAACCGCAGCTACTTCGTGCCCGTCGCGATGAAAGGCATCGAGGCGGGAGAGATGCGCGGCTTCGCACTCTCCGGCTCGCAGCTCAGACTCGACAGGTGGGGAAGCACTGTCGAAGTGCAGGCGGTCGAGAAATCGCCTTTCGGCGACGACGTGAAAGCACCGCTCCTGGCCCTGGGTTGCGCGTATGTAGCGCCCTTCATCGTGCGCGGCGACGTGCGCGGAATTCTTCTGCTCGGACGCCCCATCCGCAGCGAGCTCGATTCCGGCGCCATCGAATTTCTCAAGATTCTCATCAATCAGGCCGCGGTCGCTTACGAGAGCATGGCCCGCTTCGAGGAAGAAAACGAGCGCACGCTCGGCGTGGTGCAGACGCTCATGTCGCTCATCGAAGAGAACACGCTGGCGCGCGGCAACACCAATTTGATTTTCACCTATGTATACACGGTCGCGCAGCGCATGCACTATCCGGCCGAGCACATGCGCGATCTCATGTACGGCACCGTGCTGCGCGATATCGGAATGATCAAGGTGAGCGATCTCATCGTGCGCAGTCCGCGCGAGCTCATGCCCGAAGAGTGGGACATCATCAAGCGCCATCCCAGCGACGGCTCCCTGATGCTGCGCGACATGAAGTTCTCGGACCATGCGATCCAGGTCGTGATCCACCACCACGAGCGCTTCAACGGCGAAGGCTACCCGCGCGGCACGCAGGGCCAGGACATTCCACTGGGCGCGCGCATCGTCTCGGTGGTGGAGAGTTACGCAGCCATGCTGCAGGAACGTCCGACGCGCCCCGCGCTCAGCCGCGAAGAAGCGCTCAGCACGCTCAAGGAGAATTGGGGGCTGCGCTACGATCCGGAGGTCGTGCGCTGCTTCGTGGAAGTGGTGGAAGAGGAAATCCGCTCCGGGGAGAACATCAAGGAAAAGAAATTCGCGCTCTTCAGCGTGTAGTAACGGGGGAGAACTGTGGGCGCCGATATTCTGCTTGTCGACGACGATCCCAAATTGCTCGAGATCGTCTCCGTGTCGCTTGCGCGGCAGGGCTATCGCGTGCGCACCGCGGCTACGGGCCGCGAGGCGCTGGAACACGCGAGCGGCTCGCCGCCGCACCTGCTCATCCTGGATCTCGATCTGCCCGACATGAGCGGCATCGATGTCCTCGACAACATTCGTGACGATCACGAAACCCTGCCCGTCCTCGTGCTTTCGGCGCAGGACGACGTCGACTCGCGCGTGGCGGCACTCGACGGCGGCGCGGACCAGTACATCCTGAAACCGGTGTCGCTGCGCGAGCTGCACGTGCGCATCGATTCCGCGCTGCGACGCACGTCGCGCGCGCGCACGCTCGACCACCGCAACCTCGAGCTCGAATCCGAGATCGAGCAGGAGCGCGAGGAATCCTCCGCGCTCACCAAGACTTTCAAGCGCCATCTGCTCTCCATGCGCACGCTCTTGACCGTGTCGCAGGATCTGAATCGAGCGCAGCAGCGCCACGAGCTGGTAAAGACCGCGTCGCTCACACTGGTGGGAGAGCTGCGCGTATCCAGCGTCGCCATTTTCGGCGTGACGCGCGAAAACCAGCCGCGCTTCGATCTGCTCGGCGTGCGCGGTTTTGCCGCCGAGCGCTTCAACGGGCTCACCATCGACCGCTCATCGGCGTTCGTCAAAACCTTCGAGAAGGAAGCCCATCCCGCGCAGATCTCGCGCAGCGGCGACAACCGCTTCACGAAGCTCCTCCCGGATCTGCGCCTGGCGGTTTTCGAGTGCGCCGCGCCCATCACCGTCAAAGGCGACCTCAAGGGTTTTGTATTCACCGGGCCGAAGTTGTCGGGTGAGCCGTACACGGATTACGACCGCGACATCATGACCTTTGTGAGCAACTCCATCGGCATCGGCATGGAGAACGTGCGGTTGATGGAACAGCTGCAGGTCACGTATGTGGCCACGTTGCGCTCGTTGATCCAGATTCTGGAAGCCAAGGACCCGTACACGCGCGGTCACACCGAGCGCGTGGCGTCGTATTCGCTGGCGCTGGCCAAATGTCTCGACATGGGGCCGGACGACGTGCGCCGCATTCTCTTTGGCTCGCTCCTGCACGACATCGGCAAGATGGGCCTGCGTGACGACATCATCAACAAGCCCGGTCCGCTCACGCCCGAAGAATGGACGCAGATGAAGCTGCATCCGGTGGTGGGCGCGCAGATCGTGGAAAAGATGGAATTCCTGACGGGTGCCATCGACGTCGTGCGTCATCACCACGAAAGCTGGGACGGCAAAGGCTATCCCGACGGGCTCGCGGGCGAAAATATTCCGCTCACCGCGCGTATCGTCACGGTGGCGGACAGCTTCGATGCCATGACCACCGACCGCCCCTACCGCAAAGCGCTCAGCATCGAGGAAGCGTTGCGCCGGATCGAGCAGAGCGCGGGCGTGCAATTCGATCCTCGCCTCGCGAAAGTCTTCGTCGCCTACGTGAAAGAAAAAGGCCGCGATCTGGCGGCACCGGTGCCGTCAATTCTCGCGGGAATGTAAACGTCGGGGCGGATCGGGCGCTGTTTCGTCTACACAGTCTACATTTTCTTCGTAATCGGGCGGGCTCCGCACGCCTCTTCCAAAATCTTTTTTCCTTGTGCATCTCGTGTCGCCGCAAGGTGTCACGCGCGCGCGCCGGCAGGCGCGCCGCGTGTTGGCCCCTCGCTTGCCATACTCCCATCGTGATCGTCTCGTGAGATAACGGCGATGGTGGCGGTTGCGGTGGTGCGGGGATGTGAATCGCCGTCGTCATACGCGGCGATCTGGAAAAAGAAAAGAGGGAGCCGGACGCGGGCGGAAGGGAGGAGCCGTCCACGGACGCGGGCTCGATCGTCAATCGTGCCGGAGAGCGGCGGAAGACCGAATCCGAGCGTGTGCAGCCAGCCTGATCGGGGAGGGCTCTCACCAGGACCCTACTCGCAGGGCTGCCGCCGGGACTCGGTGCGAACGACGGTCGAACTCTACGCTCCCTCTTTTTCTTTTTCCCCCCCCGCCCCGGGGCCGCTTTAGAAGTTGTCGGCATGTGCGTTGCGTTCATATATTCGAGCACCTATGAACACACCACATACCGAAACCGGAATCATCAAGAAACAGCTTCCCAACGGCCTGACAGTACTTCTCAAGGAGGACCACGCCGCGCCCATCGTGGCCGTCAACGTGTGGTTCGGAGTCGGGTCGGTGCACGAGACCGAAGTCATGAACGGTCTCGCGCACTTCCAGGAACACATGGTCTTCAAGGGCACCGAGAAAAACGGTGTCGGCGAAATTGCACGCATCGTGAAATCCCACGGCGGCAATCTGAACGCCGGCACGAGCTACTCGTACACCATGTATTACGTGGTCCTACCCTCGGAGAATTTCGCCACCGCCCTCGACGTGCAGTCGGACGCGATGATGAACTCGACGTTCGATATCGACGAGTTCACCAAGGAGCGGCTGGTCGTCATCGACGAGGCGCGCATGTACGACGACCGTCCGGAGTCGTTCACGTTCTATCGCACCATGGAGCTCGGCTTCGAGAAGCACACCTATCGCCGTCCCATCGCGGGCTATCAGGAGATCGTCGAGAAGATCACACGCGACCAGCTGGTCGAGTTCTACAACAATTACTACCGCCCTTCCAACGCCGTGCTGGTGGTGGTGGGTGACGTCGATGCCGACCGCGCCCTGGCCGAGATCGAGAAGACGTACGGCGTGTGGAAAAACGGCAAGGTCACCATCAACGAGCCGCCGGTCGAGCCGGCGCAGAAGAGCTTCCGCTTCAAGGCCTACGAAGGGCCGCAGGAGCACGCCTATCTCGGAGCCGGCTTCCATGTTCCGAGCCTGCTCGACGAGGACTATCCGGCGCTGCAGATGCTCGCCGAATTGTTGAGCTCGGGGCGCAGCTCGCGGCTGTATCGAAAAGTGCGCGAGGAAAAACAGCTGGTCACGTCGGTGAGCGCCGACATGCTCGCCGAGAAGTGGCCCGGGTTCTTTCTCGTGGCCGCTTCCATGCCGCGCGAAAAATGGGAGAGCGCGTGCGAAGCGATTTTCGCCGAAATGGAGCGCTTCAAGCACGAGCGCGCCGGCGAAGAGGAGCTCGACAAGGCGCGCCGCCAGGTGGAGCGCGCCATGTTCAAGGAGCTCGAGACCATGGAAGGCCAGGCGTCGAATCTGGGCTACTACCAGCTCCTGGGCGACTATCAGCTCGCCGATCGCCATCGCGAGGCCATCAAGCGTGTGACCGCTGATCGCGTGATGGAAGTGGCGCGCAAGTATTTCCATCCCGACAATCTTTCGCTGGTTGCGTACACGCCCAAGGCAGACGCGACAGTCGTTTCAGAGGAAGACGCGAGCAGAATTATCAAGAGTGTCCTCAGCGCCGAGGGCGGTGTACACGACGTCGCATCAGCGTCGAAGCTGGCCATGCACGATCTGGCCAGGGCCGCGACGAAACGCGCACCCGCTGTCGCGGGTGTATCCGGCGTGACCAAATTTACCCTCGCAAACGGTGCCCGCGTTCTTCTGAAGCAGCGCCCGGATGTGCCGCTGGTTTCCATGCTGGCGACCTTTCCCGGGGGCGGACGCTTCCAGCCGGAAGGCAAGTCCGGACTCGCGATGCTCACACACCGCGTCCTCACCAAGGGGAGCGCGCGCTTCAGCGCCGAAGAAATTGCCGCGCGCATTGAAGGACTGGGCGGTGGCATCGACAGCTATTCGGGCTTCGACACGGGCGGTGTCGCGATGGGTGTGCTGTCCGAATACGCCGAAGAGGCTGTGGAAATTTTCCGTGACGTGCTGCGCGCGCCCACATTCGATCCCGCGCGCGTGGAGCAGGAAAAAACCCGCCTGCTCGAAGAGCTCTCGCGCCGGCACGACAATCCGGTGCAGTTCACCCTCGACCATCTGTTCCGCGCCACTTTCGGCGAGCATCCCTACGCGTACCCGTTCCTCGGCGACGCGGCTCAAGCCAGGAAGCTGGGCGCAGCCGACTGCAAACAATGGTACACGTCCCTGCTCACGCCCGACCGTGTCGTCCTCTCCATCGTCGGCGACATGACACTGGAACGTGCGCGGAGCGTGGCCGAGCGTCTGCTGGCAGATCTTTCCCAGGGAAAGGCGCTCGAGTCGAGACCCGCCGCGCCTGTCGGCGCGGTATCACCGGGCGAGCACGTGCTGCGCCGCAAGGGCATCAAACAGGCGGTGACATTCGTCGGATTCCCGGCGCCCAGGCTTCTCTCGCAAGAGGCGAAGGCGCTGGAAGTGTTGAACGGCGTCCTGACCGGACTGGGCGGTCGGTTGTTCGTCGAGCTGCGCGACAAGCGTTCGCTCGGCTACATGACGGGCTCGGCGTTCAATCCGCTGTTCCAACGTGGGATTTTCTTCGGCTACGCAAATCCGGGCGCGGAAGGCGTGGACGAAGCGGTGCGCGTCATTCTGCACGAGCTCGACCTGGTGACGCGCGAGCCGGTCCG
>Ga0070670_100004471_pt1 | contig 11710 bp, 18 predicted proteins | sample KBSS63metaG_FD_64665 | JGI IMG/M metagenome (GOLD analysis project Ga0070670, IMG submission 64665) | Switchgrass rhizosphere microbial communities from Kellogg Biological Station, Michigan, USA - KBS S6-3 metaG | ecosystem: Host-associated > Plants > Roots > Rhizosphere > Soil ... | reverse complement strand
GGGGAAGGCCGGCCCAGCCGATGGAATACGCTACGCGCATGGCGCGTGCTCGATTGGTATTCGACCCGTCGCTGACCCCGCGGTCGCCCATCCCCGATGATCGTCAACCGAGTTGACAATTGAGAGGCCTCGAGATGCCGACCGTCGTCCGCAAGCTGACGAGTGCCGACGCAGCCGCATTTCAGGCGCTGCGCCTGCAAGGTCTTCGCGAGTGCCCGTCGGCCTTCGCCTCGAGCTACGAGGAGGAGTGCGAGCTGCCTCTGAGCGTGGTCTCCGAGCGGTTGGAGCCGCGCGGCGACCGCGCCGTGTTCGGAGCGTTTCTCGACCAGGCGCTCGTCGGTGTGCTGGGACTCGCCCGCGAAAGCCACCGCAAGCTGGCGCACAAAGCCTACCTCTGGGGGATGTACGTGGACCCGGCGCACCGCAAAAGCGGCGTCGGCCGCGCGCTCGTGGCGGAAGCGTTGTCTTCGGCGTCGTCGGAGATGCAGGTGCGGCAGGTGAACCTGGGCGCGAACGCCCGCAACGATGCCGCCATCGGGTTGTACGAGGCAATGGGCTTCACGGCGTACGGGCGGGAGCCCTGCTTCATGCTGGTCGATGGCGTCGCGCACGACGAGATCCACATGGTCCGCGTGCTGGGCGTTTGACCGCACTGTACGACGAGATGTCGAACGGCTACATTTCCATGCTCGCCATGAGCATCGAGCGCATCTTCACGAGGACAAAGGGCCGAGCGCCGCAGCTCGAGCACGCGCGCGTACGCGTCGTCGCGGGCAAGGGAATCGAAGGCGACCGGTATTTCGGCCGCGCCGACGAGCCGGGGCAGAACGTGACGTTCATCGAGGCCGAGGAAATCGAGGCATTCCAGCGCGCGCTCGGTCGTCCGATCGACCTCTCGCTGACCGGCCGCAACATCGTCACGCGCGGCGTTCGTCTCAACGACCTGGTCGGACGGGAGTTCGGCGTCGGCGCGGTCCGGTTCCGGGGCGTAGAGCTGTGTGAACCCTGCAGCGGGCTGGGCCGCGCATTGGCCTCCCCCGATCTCACTCCCGCGCAAGTCGTGAAACGGCTGGTCCATCGCGCGGGATTGCGCGCCGATGCGCTGTCGACCGGCGAGATTGCCTGCGACATGAAGCTCGAGCCCGCCGTCCAGGAAACGCGCTGATCACCGGGGCGCGAAGCGTTCCAACCGGAGCCGTTCAGTGTTGCCACCCCGCGAGCGTCTGACCCTGTGCTTTGCTCACGTCGCGTATCAGCTTCAGGCGCGTTTCCGCCATCGGCAGATGGCGATCGACAGCTTCGAGGTTCGCACGCTGGACGACCTCGAGCGGCGAATCGGCGACGCAGACGTGGTAGTCGTTTCGGGGCTGTGGCGCAACACGTTGCTCGATCGCACCCAACGCCTTCGCTTCATCCAGGCGATCGGTGCGGGCGTCGACCAATTCGACCGGGATAAGCTGAAGGACCGCGGAGTCCGGCTCGCGAGCGCGCGCGGCGTCAATGCGAGCGCGGTGGCGGAACACGCGATGGCGCTGCTGCTCGCGTTGACCCGCAAGCTGCCGGAAGCGCGCGACAATCAGTCGCGACACCACTGGCGCCCGATGATTTCGGAGATCGGAAATCGCGAAGACGAGCTTGGCGGCAAGACGCTCGTCATCGTCGGCCTGGGCGGCATCGGCAGCCGTCTCGCGGAGCTCGCGAAGGCATTCGGACTCCGCGTCATCGGCGTGAAGCGCAATCCCGCCACCGGCGGAGGGGCTGCGGAGTCCGTGCACGGCCTCGGCGAGCTCCGTGCGATTCTTCCCCAGGCCGATTTCGTGGCGCTAACCTGTCCGCTCAACGCGGAAACGACGAACATCATCAACGCCGACGCGCTTTCGCAGATGAAGCGATCCGCCTACCTGATCAACGTAGCGCGCGGCGGGTGCGTGGACGAGGCCGCACTGATCACTGCGCTCCGCGACCGCGCGATCGCCGGAGCAGGAATCGACGTCACCGCGGAAGAGCCGCTGTCCGTGACGTCGCCGCTGTGGGATCTGCGCAACGTGCTCATCACTCCGCACACGGCGGGGGAGACGCAGAGGTACGAGGACAACGTGCTCGACATCCTGGCGGATAACTTGAATCGTCTTTGGCGCGGCGAGCCGGCGCTGCGGAACGAGATCGTCTGAAGGCGCCTCCATGCCAATGTCGCCCTACGTTCGCGGCTTGCGAGCGATGATCGGAACGACGGTGCTCGAAGTGCCGTCGGTCTCGGTGCTGACTTTCGACAAGCAGGATCGGATCCTGCTCGTGCGGCACGTCGAAGGCAACGACTGGACGACTCCCGGCGGAATGATCGAGCCGTACGAAACGCCGGCGAATGCCGCTCTCCGTGAGATGTGGGAGGAAACAGGGCTGCACGTCGCCCTCACCCGGATCGTCGGCGTGTTCGGGGGCGACTTGTGCTCGACCACGTACGGCAATGGAGATCAGGTCGCGTGGGTGTCCACCGTGTTCGCGGCCGAGGTCGTCGGAGGGACGCTCAGACCCGACGGCGAGGAAATCCTCGAAGCTCGCCATTTCACGCGCGCTGAGATAGATTTGCTTCGCTGCAAGCCGCATCTGCGGCTTGCATTGGACGCTGCCTGGTCGCCACAAACGCAGGCGCACTTTCAGCAGGCCACGTGGACGCCGCCGCCTGCCTGAATTTCACCTTTCCGACGAACCCTACCGCGAGCGATCATGCCTGCCTACCTGATTGTCGAGCACATCATCACGGACCCGGTCAAATTCGAGGAGTATCGGACAAGAGTGCTGCCGATGATTGCCAAGCACGGCGGCCGCTACCTGACAAAGGGCAACACCCACAAGTTTCCCGAGGGTGGCCACTGGAAGCCGGAGCGCGTCGTGATCATCGAGTTTCCCGACAAGGCTCGTCTCGACGCGTGGTACGCCTCGCCCGAATACCAGCCGCTGATTGCGCTGCGCAAGGAATGCACGAGCGATCTCGACATGCTGATCACGCTCGAGGGTGTCTAGAGAATGCGACACGCAATGAAGCTTGCGGTCCTCGCTTTCGGCATCGGCGCAGCGTCGCTCGCGAGCGCCCAACTCAGTGACGAGGCGGCGATCGCTCAGGTTCAGGCGCGGCAAGCGGACGCGTGGACCCGGCATGACGCGGCGGCCTATGCGCGCCTCTTCACTCCGGACGGCGATGTCGTCAACGTCCTCGGCTGGTGGTGGCACGGGCGCGCGGAGATCGAGAGCAAGCTGACGGCGGCCTTCGCCTTCGTTTTCAAGGAGAGCACGCTCTCGATCACCGACGTGAAGGTCCGCTCGTTGAGCCCGACCATTGCGGTCGCTTATGTGCGCTGGACGATGACCGGCGCCCGCACTCCGCCGGGGATGCCGGAGCCGCGCCGGGGGATTCAGCTCCAGGTGCTGACGAAAGAGAACAACGAGTGGCTGATCGCAAGCTTCCAGAACACCAACAGCATTCCCGAGTTTCCGTTTCCAACGAGCCCGCCGGCAGCGGCGACGAAGCCGTGACACAGATGCTCGTCTAGAATATCGGAGGAAGTCGCAATGGCTACGGTACGCGATGGCAACAAGACGGTGCTGCTGGTCGTCGACGTGCAGAACGGCGTCATGAGCGACGCGTGGGACGCGCCGCGGGTCGTGAAGAACGTCGCGCGCGCCGTCGAGCGCGCGCGTGAGCAGGCCGTACCGGTCATCTGGGTCCAGCACTCGAGCGAGGAGTTGCCGCACGGGAGCCCGCAGTGGAAGTGGGTGCCCGAGCTCGTTCCCGCCAAGGACGAGGCGCTGATCCACAAGCGCTTCAATTCGTCGTTCGAGGACACCGCGCTCGAAGACGAGCTTGCCCGCACCCGGGCCACGCATATCGCGCTCGCGGGTGCGGCGACCAACTGGTGCATTCGCGCGACGGCTTACGGCGCGCTGGATCGAGGCTACGATGTCACGCTGATCAAGGATGCGCACACGACCGGCACGATGGACCTCGGCAACGGCACGAAGATAGAAGCTTCGAGCGTGATCGACGAGCTCAACGTCGCGATGACCTGGTTGAGCTATCCCGGACGCGTCAACGGCACCGCTGCCGCGGAGGAAGTGGACTTCGCGACACCGGGCGGCGCATCGCATTAGCGCCGCGGATCGTAAAGCGTCGTGGCATGATATCGGCCGCGTCAACCACCGGGGGGAGTCGTTTTCATGCGTCGCAGAAACATGAGAGTCGTCTGGGTCGGTGCGTTCATGATCGTCCTTGCCGTCGGTTTCTTCCTGTTCTTTCTTTCCATCGCCTCGAAATCCACCGATCCCAAGGCATTGATGGAAACGGTCGGGACCGTGTCCGGCGTGGTCATCGGCCTCGCCGTGGCGATGATCGCCTTCGGACTCATCGGCAAGCGGGAGTGACTGCGCGTTCCGCACGTCCGACGCTGCGAACATGCATCGCGCCGACACCGGAGCCGCGCGAAATCTGCGCGTGAATGTCCGGCGTGCGCGGGCAGGGGAAGCGCGCGCGCTGTCGGTCCTTGCGTTGGAATCGAAGCAGCATTGGGGATATTCGCCGCGAGACATCGAGCGTTGGCGCTCGGAGCTCGGCATATCGAACGACGAGATCGAGGCATATCCGACTTTCGTCGCCGAGACAGGGGAAGCGATTGCCGGCTTCTACTCGCTCGTTCCCAAGGCTGAAGCCTGGGTCCTCGAGCACTTCTGGGTGTCTCCGAAGTTCAACCGCCGGGGAGTCGGCCGCGCCTTGCTGCAGCACGCCTCCGATACCGCGCGAGCGGCGGGCGCTTCGGCGATCGCGATCGACGCGGATCCCCATGCCGAGCCCTTCTACGTCGCGTGCGGCGCCATTCGCGAAGGTGCGATCGCCGCACCCATCGCAGACGATCCACAACGAACTCGTCCGCAGCTCGTGCTCCGGATCGGCAGCGCTGGATGACGCCCATCCCAGGAACTTTCGTTCGCGCAGCCGCGACAAAGTCAACTTTGGAGATCGTCGGATGAAAGGCCTTGCGCACGTTCAGCGTCGCGGGTGTCGCGCTCGCGCTCCTTTCGTCAGCTCCTGCGCTCTCGGCCGCGCCGGATGCCGAGGCGATCACGCCCGAGCTGCAGCGAGTGCGCCAGGCGCTCGACAAATATCGCGACCCCATCCGCGCGGGGCACGGGTCACCTTTCGACGGTGGGGTGCGTCGAATACCCGAAGGCAGGAGCACCGGGCCAGGTGCCTTATCCGGCGGGCGGCATGGGCGTGCACTTCTTCAATGTGGGCCTGATGGGAAAGTTCGATCCGCTGCAGCCGCAGGTGCTGGTCTACGAGCCCTCCGGCGGCAAGCTGCGCCTCGTGGCCGCCGAATACTTCGTGCCCCTCTCGCCGGATCTCAAGGAGCGACCGCAGCTGTTCGGTCGTCCGTTCGACAGGCCGATGGCCGGCCATCATCCGCTGATGCCGCACGACTCAGCCATTACGACCTGCACGTCTGGCTCTGGAAAAAGAATCCCGCCGGCTTGTTCGCGCCGACGAATCCTGCGGTGAAATGCCCGGACTCGCCGTACACGTTCAAGGAAATTGCGCCTGCGGTCGTTCCCCATAGATGATGCGGCAACGCCGGCAGCACAAAATAAAGGAGGGTTGATAACGATGATGAGCACGGCCGCGATGCTTTTGTCGTTCGACGTCGCTCCGGAAGCGATCGAGGAGCACGACGACTGGCATACGCACGAGCACCTTCCGGAGCGCCTCGCGATCCCCGGATTCTTGCGCGGAACACGCTGGGTCGCGCGGGAAGGAAGTCCCAGGTACTTCGTGCTGTACGAGGTAGAAGCGCTCGCCACCCTGACCTCCGCCGCTTACCTCGAGCGGCTCAATCACCCGACGCCGTGGACTTCGAAGATGATGAAGCACTATCGCGGAATGACCCGGGGGCTCTGCGCAGTCACGGGCTTCGGGTCGGGCCTCGGGCGGGCCGCGCTGTTGATTCGCTTCAAGCCGGCGGAACAGCAGGGCCAGCACCTGCGCGCCTGGTTGGTGACCGAGGTCCTGCCTCGACTTCCGTCTCTGCCCGGATTGGGAACCGCTCGCCTGCTCGAGGCGGCTTCAACGCCGCAAAACACGAACGAGCAGCGCATCCGCGGCGTCGATGCGGCAATGGACTGGGCGGTGCTCGTCGCGGGCTATGACGTCGCGCGCGTGAGTGACCTCGTCGCGAACGAGCTTTCGTCCGGTGCGATGCGACGGCAAGGCGCGGCCAATTACGCCGCCGGTGTCTACGAAATGCACTACTCGCTGACACAGCGTGACGCGGCGGCCGCGAGCGCGACCGTCGCCGGAGGCGCGTCCGCTTCTGACCATGGAACCCGATCACAGTAGAATGAGGCCCTCCCCTTAGCGGACGGATCGATGCCTCTCGCGAACCTTTGTGCCATGGCCGTAGGACTGTTGATTGCCGCGATCGGCGTCCTCGGGATTGCCTCGCCGTCGGCGCTCCTCGAGCTCGGACGAGCGCTGCAGTCGATCGGCGGCGTCTGGCTGCTCGGCTTCGTTCGCATTGTGTGTGGAGCGATCCTCCTGTGGGCTGCTCCGAACGCGCGCATGCCTCGCGTCCTGATAGCGCTCGGCATTCTGATCATCCTGTTCGGACTGGCCACTCCGTTCATCGGCATCGAGCGGTCGCGCGCGATGTTCGAGTTGTGGACCAGCCAGGGCACGTCGATGGCGCGCGCGTGGCCCGTCATCGCCATTGCTCTGGGTGCCTACATCTCGTATGTGGTCACCTCGCCGGCCTGAGCTTCGCCCATCCGGTTCGTCCGCCGACGCTTCGAATCACGAATGATCGAAAGGCAACGCATCGTGTCCACGAACACCGTCACCCTTCATCGCGTGCTCCGCGCGCCGCCCGAGCGTGTCTACAAGGCGTTTCTCGATGCCGATGCGATGGCCAAGTGGCTTCCGCCGCACGGTTTCACCGGCAAAGTGCACCACCTCAAGGCGGAGGTCGGCGGCACCTACCAAATGTCGTTCACGAACTTCGGGAGCGGACATAGCCATTCCTTCGGCGGCGAGTATCTCGAGCTCGTTCCGAACGAGCGGATTCGCCATACCGACAGGTTCGACGATCCGAACTTGCCCGGCGAGATGATCACCACCGTGAAGCTGAAGCGCGTCTTCTGCGGCACCGAGCTCAACGTCGTGCAGGAAGGCATCCCCAGCGCGATTCCGGTCGAGGCCTGCTATCTGGGCTGGCAGGAGTCGCTCACACTCCTCGCGCAACTGGTCGAGGCCGACATCCCGGGTTGACGACGGGCGCGCGTTTACGACATCTCGAGCGGTGATGGACATTCGACTCGACGACCTTTCCGGGCGCGAAGTGCGCGAGCTCCTGGAAGAGCACCTGCGCAGCATGTACGAGCTCTCGCCGCCGGAGAGCGTGCATGCGCTGGACCTGGATGGATTGCGCCAGCCCGACGTCACGTTCTGGACCGTCTGGTCCGAAAGCGGCTTGCTGGGCTGCGGCGCGCTCAAGGAGCTCACACCGGAGCATGGCGAGATCAAATCGATGCGAACCTCATCCGCGCACCGACGCCAAGGCGTGGCTCGCACCATGCTCACTCACATCATCGAAGAAGCGCTCAAGCGCCGCTATCATCGAGTGAGCCTGGAAACCGGCGCCATGGACGCCTTCGCGCCGGCGCAACAGCTGTACGAGAGCTTCGGCTTCACCTATTGCCCGCCGTTCGGCGACTACATCGAGGATTCGAACAGCGTGTTCATGACGCGCGTACTCTGAGGAGAACACTCATGCCCAAAGCCTACTGGATTTCCGCGTACCGTTCGGTGCGCAACCCCGATGCCCTGGCGGCCTATGCGAAGCTGGCCCTTCCCGCCTTGCAAAGCGCCGGAGGACGCTTTCTCGCGCGCGGCATGCCTGCAAAAGTTTACGAGCAAGGGATGAGCGAGCGCACCGTCGTCATCGAATTCGCGAGTGTCGCGGCGGCGACTGCCGCGCACGACAGTCCCGCGTATCAGGAAGCGCTGCGAGCGCTCGGCTCGGCTGTCGAGCGGGACTTGCGCATCATCGAGGGTGTCGAATAGGCAAGCTCGCCCTGGATGAGCTCAGGACGGCGGCGAACCTCGGCTGTCTTGCGCCCCGCATCGGTGCGCGCCGGTTCAGCCGCGCGTCTTCTCCGCTTGCCAGCGGTCGAGAATCGTGCGGGCATCGTTCGTCGCCGGATTCATCATGCGGGCGTGCTCGGGCATCTTCGCTGTCAGCTCGATGACGTAGCCGTTCGGATCGCGAAAGTAGATCGAGTGGATGAAGCCGTGGTCCGAGACGCCGCGCGTCTCGATCCCCTGCGCCTTTCCCTTGGCGAGCATTTCCTGGAGCGCGGGAGGCTCCACTTCGAGCGCGATGTGCAGGTCGAAGTCGTGCTGCGCTTTCCACTCGAACGGCATGTCGGGCGCCTCGAAGAACGCGAGATACGAGCCGTCGTCGAGCTGGTAGAACGTGTGCAGCACCGACGTGACCCGACCCGATTTCGTCTCTCGGATATCGAGGCTGCCGGCCAGCGGCAAGCCCAGGAACTCTTCGTAGAAGCGTCGCGTCTCCTCCGAATCGCGACAACGGTACGCGTTGTGGTGCAATCCCTTGATCATCGTCGATCTCCTTCGTGGCGCGGCGACCTGCGCACCTGACGCTTCGACGTCCGGCCGCTCGCGTTACAGCCGGACGAACTCCTTCCCCTTGTTGGGATCGACCACGTACTTGTAGAACGCCTCATTGACTTCGTCCCAGCTCTTGAGCTTCTTCATGTTGCCGAGCCAGCGGCAGATGTTGGGATACGACGCGTACTTGCAGTCGATGGCCTCGCCGCCCAGGATCATCATCGAGCCCAGATAGTCGGCGATCGTGATCTCGTCGCCGCAGAGATAGCCGCTTCCCGGCCCGAGGAGGCCTTCGTCGAGCACCTTGAGCCAGCCGAGCGCCTTCTCCTTGCCCCACGCGAGCGTCCCCGCCTGCACCGCATCGTCGGGCCGGCGCATGAACGGGAAAATTTGCGGGTAGAGGAAGCCGTAGGAAAAGTCGCGATAGAACCCGGTGTTGAGCCAGTCCATCCGCTCGTTCACTCGCGCCCGCTTCTGCAGATCGGTGGGATACGCGGGTGAGCGCACCTTGTCGGCGAGGTATTTGAGGATCGCGGAGCTCTCCGTCAATCGGAAGCTGCCGTCCTCCAGCACCGGCACCTGATGGCTGGGATTGATCGCCGAATACTCGGGCTTGTATTGCGCGCCGGTGAACAGATCGACGAGCTCGTAGTCGAGATCGATGCCGCTTTCGGTTGCGAACAGCACGACAGGCCGACTCGTCGTGGACACCGGATGGTAGTAGAGCTTCATGCCTGCCTCCTCGGAGAGAGTGGATCCTTGCCCCGGCGTCGCCGCCTGCGAGAAGTATACTTTTCTTCGGCAATGGCGCCATGACGGAGCGGCAGAACCATGCGAGCAATCGATACCAAGGTGGTCAACGTCGACGAGCTGAAACTCGAGCATTTCGCGAAAGGCGACAGGTTCGAGAGCGCCTCGGCGCGCATCGGGCCGCTGCTCGGCGCGAAGGACCTGGGCTATTCGTACGACGTCGTCCCGCCGGGAAAGCGGTCGTGCCCGTTCCACAGCCATCGCGGTGAAGAAGAGATGTTCTTTATCGTGAAGGGGCGCGGCACGCTGCGCTACGGAAACGAGACGCGGGCCATTCGGGCGGGCGACGTCATCTGCTGCCCTGTCGGCGGCCCGGAAACGGCCCACCAGATCGTCAACGATTCGGACGCCGAGCTCGCCTACCTGTCGGTCAGCACGATGCTGCCGGCGGAAATCTGCGAATACCCCGACTCGGGAAAGATCGGCGCGTTCGGCGGCGGCGTCCGTCACATGACTCGCACCGACGCCGGGGTCGACTACTGGCTGGACGAGTGACTATCGGCACACCGTTCCCGGCGCGCGGAACACCTGTCGCGTAATCGACTTGGTCTGCGTCGTCGTCTTGCCGCCGTCGGTCACCGTGAACGTGAACGAGGCGGCGTTTCCATTGGCGAACGTCACGGTCGCCGTGCCCACGACCGCTCGCGTCACCGCGTTGGGATCGAAAGGCACCGCGGAGAACGACGGTCCTGATGTCTTGATGAGCGGCCCCGAATACGTCGCGGGCCCGACTTTGTTCAGTGTCGCCGACAACGGCAGCGCGGCACCCGTGAAGTCGTAGGTGAACCAGGTCGCGAAGATCACGTCGCCCTGTTGCGTGAAGTTGATGCCCCAACCGGACTCGAGACCTCCCGTCGCCCACCACAGGTCGGTGTAGTTGGTCGCGAGCGTCAGATCGGCCAGCGTGCCCCACGTGCACGCCGGCACCGGCCCGAACACTTGCTTCGTGATCGTTTTGGTCTGCGAAACCCCGTTGACGGTGTAGCTCAACGTACCGTTGTTCGCGTCGCTGAAAGTGAGCGTCCCCGAACCCACGGACGTCCGCTGCACCTGGTTGGGATCGAAGGGGAGGGCGTCGAGCGCCGGCCCGGAGGTACGCATGAGCGTGCCCGAGAAAGTATCGGGACCCGTCTCGGTGGCGGTCATCGACATGTACCACGCCTTGCCATTGGCGTCGTGCGTGAACCAAGTGGCGAAGATCACGTCGCCCTGATGCGCGAAGTCGATGCCCCATCCCGATTCCGCCGGGTTCCACCACATCCCCTGATAGTTGACCGGTGCCGGCGTGACCGTTGCCGGGCCGTTATAGGGAACGAGCACGTGATCGTCTCCACCCCCAGTCACGCTCGTCATGCTCACGAGCTTCGCGCGGCCGGCGGGATCCTGGCGGACCTCGGAATCGAAAAAGGTCAGTGCCCACGTGAAGATGTCGGGAATCGACGGCACGTCGAGCTTGTGCTCCACGCCATTCAGCGCTACGAGCTCGCGCGTACCCGCGAGCTGGTGGATACCGCTCAGCGTTTCGGTGATGGGCGCCGTCGTATCCACCGTGCCTGAGATGGCGAGATACGGGACAGTCACCCTGTCGAGTCCCTCGTTGCCTCGACCGAACGCCGAGAAACCGATGTGCCCGAAGTACGGCACGTAGCCGACGGCCGCCCGGAGCCGCGGATCGAACGTCACGGGCTTCGAAGCGAAGAGCGGCGTCGTGGTCAGCTCCGCTCCCGCGAGGAGCAGCATCGATTCGCCGCCCATGCTCGCGCCGAAGCCGCCGACTCGCGTCCCATCGACGCGATCCCGCCACAGCGGTTGCGCCAGCACGTAATCGAGCGCCTTCGACAACGCGAGCGGGCGCAGGGCCTCCATGGCCGTGAACTGCTCGAGATGCGTCACGAGGTAGAGAAAATCGAGAAAGCCGTCGAGATTGCGAAGATCCGAGAACGCTGCATCCGTGTGGAACGGCGCGACGACGACGTAGCCGTAGCTCGCAAAAACATTCAGGGCGAGGAGGTAACTCTTCTGGATCGGAGCTTCGCCATAGCCATGCGAGAGCAGAAGAACTGGGAAGCGCGTCGTCGCGTCTGGCCACAGCGGCTGCTCGCCGTCGCGCAGCATGTGCGGTACGACATCGCCCGTGGGTAGTGTGTAGTCAGGCCGAGGATTGGATGCCGTCGTCGGATGGCAGATCACGACCGCGTACGAAAGCGTCCGGCCCGCGAACGAGCC
>Ga0070670_100004460_pt1 | contig 11726 bp, 6 predicted proteins | sample KBSS63metaG_FD_64665 | JGI IMG/M metagenome (GOLD analysis project Ga0070670, IMG submission 64665) | Switchgrass rhizosphere microbial communities from Kellogg Biological Station, Michigan, USA - KBS S6-3 metaG | ecosystem: Host-associated > Plants > Roots > Rhizosphere > Soil ... | reverse complement strand
CTCCTGGTCAACGGCGCCGGCGGCATCGCCGTCGGCATGGCGACCAACATCCCGCCGCATAATCTCGGCGAGGTGATCGACGCTTGCGTGGCGCTGATCGACAATCCCGGCCTTTCGGTCGAGGACCTGATCGCCATCGTCCCGGGGCCGGATTTCCCCACTGGCGGCATCATCCTCGGTCGCCAGGGCATCCGCGCCGCCTACCATCTCGGCCGCGGCGCCATCGTGATGCGCGGCAAGGTCGACTTCGAGACGCTGCGCGGCGAGCGCGAGGCGATCATCGTCAGCGAAATTCCCTACCAGGTGAACAAGGCGCATCTGGTCGAACGCATCGGCGAACTGGTGCGCGACAAGAAGATCGAGGGTATTTCGGCGCTGCGCGACGAATCCGACCGCGACGGCTATCGCGTCGTGGTCGAACTGCGCCGCGATGCGGTGCCGGACGTGGTCCTCAACCAGCTCTATCGCTTCACCGCGCTGCAGTCGTCGTTCGGCGCCAACATGGTGGCGCTCGAGGCCGGCCGGCCGCAGGTGATGAACCTCAAGGACCTCCTCGCCTCGTTCAATGCCTTCCGCGAGGAGGTCGTCTACCGGCGCACCAAGCATCTCCTCGGCAAGGCGCGCGACCGCGCCCACGTCCTGGTGGGACTCGCCATCGCCGTCGCCAATATCGACGAGGTGATCCGGCTCATCCGCGCCGCCAAGGACGCCAACGAGGCGCGCGAGCAATTGATGGCGCGCGACTGGCCGGCGCGCGATGTCGCCGCCATGGTCACGCTGATCGACGATCCGCGCCACAGCGTGTCGGAAGCGGGTACCACGCGGCTCTCGGCCGAGCAGGCCAAGGCCATTCTCGATCTGCGGCTGCAGCGGCTCACCGCGCTCGGCCGCGACGAGATCAAGGCCGAGCTCGACAAGCTCGCCGCCGAGATCGCCGACTATCTCGACATCCTGCGCTCGCGGGCGCGTATCCAGACCATCGTCAAGGACGAGCTCATCGCCATCAAGGACGAGTTCGCCACCCCGCGCCGCACCGTCATCATCGATCAGGAAGGCGAGATGGAGGACGAGGACCTGATCCAGCGCGAGGACATGGTCGTCACCGTCTCGCACGCCGGCTACGTCAAGCGCGTGCCGCTTTCGACCTATCGGGCGCAGCGGCGCGGCGGCAAGGGCCGCTCCGGCATGCAGACACGCGAGGAGGATTTCGTCACCCGGCTGTTCGTCGCCTCGACTCACGCGCCGGTGCTGTTCTTCTCCTCGCGCGGGCAGGTCTACAAGGAGAAGGTATGGCGGCTGCCGCTGGCGGCGCCGCAGGCGCGTGGCAAGGCCTTGATCAATATCCTGCCGCTCGAGCAGGGCGAGAACATCACCACCATCATGCCGCTGCCCGAGGACGAAGCGACCTGGGGCAAGCTCGACGTGATGTTCGCCACCACCCGCGGCACGGTCCGGCGCAACAAGCTCTCGGACTTCGCCGACGTGCGCCGCTCCGGTATCATCGCCATGAAGCTCGACGAGGGCGACGCCATCGTCGACGTGCAGATCTGCACCGAAAGCGACGACGTGCTGCTCACCAGCGCCGCCGGGCAGTGCATCCGCTTCGCCGTCGATGACGTGCGCGTGTTCCAGGGACGCACCTCCATGGGCGTGCGCGGCATCAGTCTCGCCGACGGCGACAAGCTCATTTCGCTGTCGATCCTGCGTCATGTCGAAGCGACGGCCGACGAACGTGCCGCCTATCTTAAACGCGCGAATGCGGTGCGGCGCAGCGGCAACGGTAACGGCAATGGGAACGGACACAGTGAGGCGGAGGACAACGGCGCCGACGGCGAGGAGGCAGCGGGCGCCATCGAGCTCGGCCAATCGCGTTATGCGGAGCTGTCGGCGGCCGAGCAGTTCGTGCTGACGATTTCTGAAAAAGGCATCGGCAAGCGCACGTCATCGTACGAGTACCGCACCACCGGCCGTGGCGGCAAAGGCATCGTCGCCATGGCCATCACCGAGAAGAACGGCCGCCTGGTGGCGTCGTTCCCGGTCGAGGAGAGCGATCAGATCATGCTGGTCACCGATGGCGGCCAGTTGATCCGCTGCCCGGTCGACGGCATCCGCATCGCCGGGCGCTCGACGCAGGGCGTGATCGTGTTCTCGACCGCAGAAGGCGAGCGCGTCGCCTCGGTCGAGCGGTTGTCCGAAGAGAGCGAAGAGAACGGCGGCGAGTGATTTGCGCATTCCGCTGGCGTGAAGAGCGACGCCGGCGACGTTGTGCAATCTCAGGTGTCGCGTGCGCTTAGCGCCCGGCGCAAAGTGCATCATACAACCTCAGCGGCTGCGACACGCTCGTCTGCGTGCTGTTTTTGCTCGCCGTATGAATTGCGGCAAGCACGCCTTGGAATCATCAAATCGAGATCACATCGACGCCCGATTGCAGGGCGAGCGTTAAGCGTTGTCGTGTGTGACCGCGTATCGCAAGCAAACGCGTGCAGCTCTCAAGCGCGGCAATTGAGGGGTCTCTAAACGTCGCGGGTCTTCAGCGCAGTTTTTGTGTGTGTTGCGTAAAGCGTAGGTCCGTCGCGCGGGGAACATATGTGGGGGGTCTTGCGGTGGCTCGACGGGCCATTTCAGGTGATTTGCGTATTGGTCGCGGCTTCGCTGACCGCAGCCCTTTCCCCTCTTTGTCGTACCATACGCGCCGGTGATCGCTCTCGGGCATTGCCGCGCGCTTCGGCTGACGCGGGGCTCGGGTTAGCGCCGACAACGCGCGATCGCACGCGACAATCGCAACTTGCTCATCTCGGTGTTTCAGAGTTTCGGCCCGTCGCGGGTGCCCGCAGGCGGCGACGCTCGGCCTCGCGGTTATCGTGCACGAGCGTCGGACCGAATGTTCAGCGTCTCTGGCCAGCCGCGCCGATGGAGGGAACTTAGCGATCCAAATAGCCCAAATAGTATGTGTCGAGGACCATCGGAGCTTGAAAGCACAGGGGAGGCGATCATGAGTTCTCCGAGCAACGAAACCAAGGATGTCGATCCGGCCTTACTATACGCGCCGCAATGGGCGCGGGACCGGGCGCTGACGCTGCCCGACAACGCCGCAGCGCCGCCGATCGAGTGGCCGCCGCGGGGACGGCGCCTCGACAACGTCCGCATTTTTGGCGAAGACCAAGCGTTGCTTGAGGCGCGACGCGAGCTCGCGCTGCAGCCCGAAAAGGTGCCGGAGCCTCCGCAACCCGATCCGAGCGAACAGATCGTCGGAAAGATCGTGCTGCGCCTTTGCGGCGTCGCCGGCGTCGCAGCGGTCGTCGCCTGGACCCTGGTATCGATGCTCGACGCGAAGTCGGTCAGGCGCGAGCCGGTGCGCGAGGCTTCAGCGGCGACGAGACCGCTCGCGGTCGCTCCGGTCAAACAAGATTCTCCGCCCGCCGTCACCACGGCCCGCGTTGAGGAGAACAACCCCGCGCCGAGTAACGACGAGGCCGGCCAGCAGCCGAACAAAGACGCGATGCTCGGTCTATCGGCAGCTGTTGCCGTGAGCCCCGCCGCGGCTGACGCGGCGCCGGCAATCGCGCTCGATCCGCCGAAGGCAGAGCAGACGCCGCCCAGTCCGATCACCAGGCAGATGGACCATGACGAACTGGCGTTTCTGGTGCGTCGCGGCGAAAGCTTCATCGGCTCCGGCGATCTTGCAGCGGCGCGGCTGATGCTGCAGCGCGCGGCGGAAGCCGGCGACGTGCACGCGGCGCTGGCGCTCGCCGGCACCTACGACCCGAACACAATCCAAAAACTCGGAATCCAGGGGCTTGCGGCGGACGAAGCGATGGCGCGCCTGTGGTACGAGCGCGCCGCGCGCTTCGGCTCGCCCGAAGCGCCGCGGCGGCTTCAGCAACTGGCGACCCAGACCAATGCGCTGCCGTGAGCCGGCAGGATCGCGATCGTAGCAACAGCAGAGATCTATCGGGGAGGCACGCATGAAGATCATGCCGACACTCGCATTCGCCATGCTCGGCCTGACAGCGACGCCGGGGGCGATGCAGACAGCGACGGTGCAAACGGGGCCGGTGCAGACGGCGTACGACATCGCCGCAAGCGCGCCCGTAACCAAGGCGGACGTTCCGGCGCCGCAAGGCGTAGTCGTCGCCGACCGCAGCAACGGCATCGCCGCGCCGGCGCCGGCCGCGCCAGCCAAATATGATCCGGGCGCCAGCAGCACCGAGATCAAAATCGGCAACATCATGCCCTACACCGGCCCGGCCGCGGCCTACGGCCTGATCGGCAAGACGGTTGCCGCGTATTTCAAGAAGATCAACGCCGAAGGCGGCATCAACGGCCGCAAGATCAATTTCGTCTCCTATGACGACGCCTACAACCCGCAAAAGGCGGTCGAGGCCGCGCACAAGCTCGTCGAGGAGGATCGCGTACTGCTGATGTTCCAAAGCCTCGGCACGCCGTCGAATTCGGCGATTCAAAAATACATGAACGACAGCAAGGTGCCGCAGCTCTTTGTCGCCTCGGGCGCGACCAAATGGGACGATCCGGTGAACCATCCGTGGACCATGGGATGGCAGCCGAACTATCAGACCGAAGGCCGCATCTTTGGCCAGTATCTGCTCGCCAACCAGCCGCACGGCAAGATCGCGATCCTCTATCAGAATGACGAATACGGCAGAGACTACATGAAGGGTCTGAAAGACGCGCTTGCCGGAGGAATCCCGGTTGTCGCCGAAGCGAGCTACGAGACCAGCGACGCCAACCTCAACACCCAGATGGGGAAACTCAAGGCGTCGGGTGCCGATGTCTTCTTCGACGTGGCGACCCCGAAATTCGCCGTCATGGCCATCAAGCGCGCGGCGGAGATCGGCTGGAAGCCGTTGCACATCGTCAACAGCGTCTCGAACTCGGTCGGCTCGGTGATCAAGCCGGCTGGCTTCGAGAATGCCCAGGGCATGCTCGCCGCCAACTACATGAAGGAAACCGGCGACCCGCTGTGGAAGGACGACGCCGCCTACAAGCAATGGCTCGACTTCATGGACCGCTACTTTCCCGAGGGCGACAAGAACAACGGGCTGAGCGTCTACGGCTACAGCGTGGCGCAGACCCTCGTTCAGGTGCTTACGCAATGCGGCAATCAGCTCACGCGTGAGAACGTCATGCGACAGGCCGCGAACCTCAAGGGCCTGCGGCTTGGCATGCTGCTCCCCGGCATCGTGATCAACACCAGCGCGAGCGACTTCGCGCCGATCGAGCAGATGCAGATGATGCGGTTTTCCGGCGAGCGCTGGGAGCCGTTCGGGCCGGTGCTCAGTGGCGTCGACCCCGGGGCGGTCAGCGAAGGGCTGCGCTCGGTGTTCCGCTACGGATCCGCGCATCACGACCTCGCCGACCGGCTCAACGCCAATACCGTGACGATGATGACCGGGGCCTTCGGCGGCACTTACGAGCAATTCGGCGCCGATCTCGCTTCGGTGCTCGATGACGGCGACAATCTCCGGCTGCTGCCGGTCGTCGGGCGAGGTTCGGTCCAGGGCGTTGCCGACATCCTCTTCCTCAAGGGCGTCGACCTCGGCATCGTGCGCTCCGACACGCTCGATTACATCGAGAAGAAGGGCTTTACGACCAACCTGAAGAAGCAGTTCAACTTCATCGCCAAGCTCTACAACGAGGAAGTCCACGTGGTCGCACCGAAGACGATCGGCAGCCTCGCCGATCTCGATGGCAAGACCGTCGCCGTCGGCTCCGCCAATGGTGGCACGTTCGTCACCGCGATCGCCATCTTCGAGCGGCTCAACATCAGGCCGCACTTCCTCTACATCGAGCAGCGGGTGGCGCTCGAGAAGCTCAAGCGCGGCGAGATCGATGCGGTTGTCGCGGTCGAAGGCAAGCCGCTGCAAGAGATTGCTCGGCTCGACGGCGACGAACTCCACTTCGTGCCGATCGACTATCAGAAGCCGCTGCAGGAGGACTATCTGCCGACGCAACTCACGGCCGAGGACTACCCGAACCTGATCGCCGCCGGGCATGGCATCGACACGATCGCGGTCTCGGCGGTTCTTGCGGCCTACAATTGGGCGCCGAAAACCGAGCGCTACCGGCGGCTCGAGCTGGTCGTGAATGCTCTCTTTTCGAAGATCAAGGAGCTGCAACGGCCACCGTTCCATCCAAAGTGGCGCGAGGTGGCGCTCAATGCGCCGCTGCCGGGCTGGACCCGTTTCCCGCCCGCGCAGGCGTGGCTCGATCAACACAAGCCGGCGACGGCGGCCGCGCCGCAGGCGCAGGCCGACGTGGACCCGACTCAGACCAAGGACCTCGAAGCAGTGCGGCAGTTCCTCGACTGGGAGGCCAAGAACGATGCCAAGAACGACGCCAAGAACGACGGCCAGCGCAGCGAGGATCGCGAGGCGCTGTTCCGCCAGTTTCTTGATTGGCGCAAACGCCAGCCGGTCGGAGCGCGATAGTCGCTCATCGACACTCTGTGATCGCTTTGGGGAGGGCGGAAGGAGACCGCAGGGGTGGGTGGTCTCCTTCACCTTTTCGTGCCACGGCGCAACTGGCCGCGCGGCCGCCTACTGCCCGCGCCGGGCGGCGCTGGCGAAGCGCCTTGCCTCCTCGGCGGCGCGGAACAGCGCCTTCGCCTTGGTGATGCACTCCTGCTGCTCGAACTCGGGCTCGGAATCGGCGACGATGCCGGCGCCGGCCTGCACGTACATGACGCCGTCCTTGATCAAGGCGGTGCGCAGCACGATGCAGGTATCCATCTCAGAACCGGCGGAGAAATAGCCGACGCAGCCGGCGTAGAGCGCGCGCTTTTCCTTCTCCAGTTCATCGATGATCTGCATGGCGCGCACCTTCGGCGCGCCGGAGACGGTGCCGGCGGGGAAGCCGGCGGCAAGGGCGTCGAGCGGGTCGCTGTCCTGGCGCAACGTGCCTTCGACGTTGGAGACGATGTGCATGACCTGGCTGTAGCGCTCGATGAAGAACTGGTCGGTGACGGTGACAGTGCCGATCTCGGCGACGCGCCCGACGTCGTTGCGGCCGAGGTCGAGCAGCATCAAATGCTCGGCGCGCTCCTTCGGATCGGCGAGGAGCTCTTCCTCCAGCGCCTTGTCCTCGTGCGGGGTCGCGCCACGCCGGCGGGTGCCGGCAATGGGACGGACGGTGACGACGCCCTGGCTCACCTTGACCAGGATTTCGGGGCTCGATCCGGCGACCGCGAAGGCGCCGAAGTCGAGAAAGAACAGATAAGGCGAAGGATTGACGCGCCGCAGCGCGCGGTAGAGCGCGAAGGCTGGGAGCGCGAACGGCGTCTCGAAGCGCTGCGACAGCACGACCTGAAAGATATCGCCGGCGGCGATGTAGTCCTTGGCACGCATGACCATGCGCCCGAATTCTTCCGGCGTGGTGTTCGACCGCGGCGCCGCCCCCTCTTTGGCTTCGCCAAGCGGCGGCGGGCGCACCATCTCGGCGACCGATTTGTCGAGCGGCTCATCGAGCGCATCGACCACGCCAGTCAGGCGCTCGACAGCACGCGCGAGCGCCACCTTCTCTGTCACACCGGCCTGCGGCCGCACCGGCGTGACGATGGTGATCGTGTCTTCGACCGCGTCGAAAGCGATGACGAGCGTCGGGCGGATCAGGATCGCGTCGGGTATGCCGAGCGGGTCGGGGCCGGGCGCCGGCAGGTCCTCCATCAGCCGCACCATGTCGTAACCGAGATAACCGAAAACGCCGGCAGCCATCGGCGGCAGCGAGTCGGGGAGCGCGATCCGGCTTTCGGCGATGAGGCTGCGTAGCGCTCGCAGCGGCCCGTCGCCCACTGCCGTAAACGCCTCGGGATCGCTCTGCGGCTTGCGATTGATCTCGGCGCGCCGGTCGTGGACGCGGAAGATCAGGTCGGGCTCGAGGCCGATGATCGAGTAGCGCCCGCGGACTTCGCCGCCTTCGACCGATTCCAGCAGAAAACTCTGCGGCCGCGCACCGGCAAGCTTGAGGAAGGCGGAGACAGGCGTTTCCAGGTCGGCGACGAGCGTCGTCCACACCACCTGCGGCTCGCCGGCCGCATAGCGCGCGGCGAATGCCGCGGCCGCCGGCTCGATCAGCATTCAGTCGGTGTCCGGTGCGTTGCTGCTGCTGCCAAGGGCTTGCGCCAACGCCGCGCGGTTGACGCTGGTGCCGAGCTCATCCTCGAGCCAGGCCAGGTATTCGCCGAACACGTCGTCGACCGTCTGGCGCTCCACGATCTCGCTGATGCGCTTGTCGTAGTCCGAGTTCGCCTCGAGCTTCGGCGTGGTGACGTCGGTGACGCGAAAGACGATCCACTCGGTCGGCTTGTCGCCTTCGGCGGTGCCGTAGGCATCCTTGGCGGTGTGGAAGATCGACCCGGCCATGCTGGCGGAAATGTTTCCCGAAGCTTTGCCGCGCTTGATCTTGTCGGCCTTTTCGACGGTCAAGTCATTGGCCTTGGCCACCTCGTCGAGCGGGGTGCCGCCCTTGAGCTTGTCGAGCAGTTCGGTCGCCTTGGTCCGTAGCCGGTTCGCAATCTCGTCCTGCCGCCAGTGCTCCTCGACCACGCTTTTGACTTCATCGAGCGTGCGGTCGCGCGACGGCGTGATGCCGGCCACGGAATACCAGACGAAGCCGCTGTCGGTTTCGATCGGATCATTGTCGACGCCCACATCGGAGGCGAAGGCGGCCCTGATGACATTGCCGATGCGGGCGAGGTTGGGAAGCGGCTTGCCGGAGGGCTCGCGGCCGGTTTGGTCGACCTCGTAGGTGACGACCGGCAGCTTCAGCTTCTCGGCGGCCTCTTCGAGCGAGACGCCGCCGGCGCGTTCGTCCTCGATCTTATCGTGGACACGCCGCACCTCAGCCTTGGCGCGTTCGGCAGCGATGTCCTTGCGAATCTGTGGCGTCACGTCGGCAAGCGTTTTGGTCTCTTCCGGCTCGATCTTGGTGACGGTTACGATCGTCGCGCCGAAGCGGCCCTTGATCGGCGCGCTCACCTCGCCCTCTTTTAGCGCGAACGCTGCATCGGCGACGGCCGGGTCGATAAGGTCCTCCTTCGTCGCCATGCCGAGGTCGAAGTCCTGCTCCTTGAGGCCGCGCTCGGCCGCGAGCGCCGCAAACGTCAGGCTGCCGTCCTTGAGCCGCGTGGACGCGGCCTCGGCCTCGTCCATTTTCGGAAACACGATCTGCTGCACGTGCCGCCGCTCCGGGGTGACATAGCGGCTGCGATGCTCATCGAACGCGTGTTTCACGTCGTCGTCGGAAATCTCGATCCACTTGCCGAGCTCGCTCGGCGTCCCGTCGACGACGACGATTTTGCGGTATTCGGGCGCGCGGAACATGACCTTGCGCGCCTCGAAATACTTGCTGAGCTCCTCGGCGGTCGGCTGCGGAATGTCGCCCGCCTGCGCCGGTCCGAGCGCCAGATATTCGACGCTACGCTCCTGGTTCTCGTACTGATTGACCGCATCGAACCAGGCTCTCGGCACCGGGATGTCGCCGGAGACCGTCGCCGCGATCTGCCGGCGCAGCATCAGCCGCCGCTGCTCGGCCACGAACCGCTGCTCGGAATAGCCGTTGTTGCGCAGAACGTCCTGGAAGCGAGCCGGGTCGAACTGGCCGCTGGCGTTGCGGAACGCCGGATCGGCAGTGATGCGGCGGATGACCTCGGCGTCGGAAATGCCGAGCCGCATCTGCTTCGCGCGCTGGTCGAGCCCGGCCTCGGCGATCATCTGGCCCAATATCTGGCGGTCGAGCCCGCGCGCTCGCGCCTGCTCCGACGACAGCGGGCGCCCGGACTGGCGCCCGATCTGCTGCAGCCGCTCGTTGTAGGTCTGCCGGAACATCTCGATCGGAATTTCGGTGCCGCCGATCTTGGCCAGCGTCGAGCGGCCGAACCCGCGGAAGATGTCGTTGATGCCCCAGATTGCGAAACTTAGGGCGAGCAGGCCCATGACGCCGCCCATCACGGCGCGGCCGAGCCAATTCGCGGACGCTTTGCGGATACCTCGAAGCATCAGAACACGTTATGCCCGCTCCCGCGCCTCTGCGGGAAATACCAGCGGCGGCTGCTGGAGTGGTCCGGTCAATGTGCCGACCGGAAAAAGCGGGGCATCATAGGGAGCGCCGCGTTGCCCTGCAACTGAAGGAACTTGCAGGTAAAACGCCTCTTCCCGGTCTGCAACGGGTCTGCTAACGGCTGTTTGTCGCATGCGCCCGGCTCGGCTCTACTGTGTTGTAAAAATCGTCTGCGAGATCACCCAAGCGCCGGCATGAAACGCCGCCCGATCAATCTTTCGGCACCTTCCCTCGGAAGTTTCCGGCACGATTGGCTCATGCGCCCGGCCTGCGCCGATCCGGCCCCCATTCATCGATGCTCTCCTGAGACCACATGATCGCGCGTCGCCCCCCGCTCATCGCCGGCAATTGGAAGATGAACGGCCTCTCCGAAGACCTTGCCACCCTGGACGAGATCATCGGCGGCGCTGCCCAGCTGCCCGCAAGCCTTGAGGTCCTGGTCTGCCCGCCATTTCTGCTCATTCCCGGCTTCGCCGCGCGCGCCCACGGAACCCGCGTCGCCATCGGCGGTCAGGATTGCCATGCCGAACCATCCGGGGCGCATACCGGCGACATCGCCGCGGAAATGCTGGCCGACGCGGGCGCCGTCGCCGTGATCGTCGGCCACTCCGAGCGGCGGCAGGACCACAATGAGACCGACGCGCAGGTGCGCGCCAAGGCGCTGGCGGCGCGCCGAGCCGGGCTTCTTGCCATCGTCTGTGTGGGCGAGACCCGGGCCGAGCGCGATGCCGGTGATGCGCTCGTCGTGGTGCGCACGCAACTCGACGGCTCGCTCCCCGATCAGGCCGAGCAGTTGGTGATCGCCTACGAGCCGATCTGGGCAATCGGAACCGGGCTGACCCCGACGCTGCGCGACGTCGCCGAGATGCACAGCTTCATCCGCCTGCAGCTTGCCGCGCGCTACGGTGAGGCAGGTGAGGGGGTCCGCCTGCTCTACGGAGGCTCGGTGAAACCTGGCAACGCCAGGGAATTGCTGGCGGCGGAGAATGTCGACGGCGCGCTGGTCGGCGGCGCAAGCCTCAGATCCGAACAGTTCCTGGCTGTCGCAGGCGCCTGCCGGCCATAGAAAATCCCCGGCGGATCATGTAGAGACCCGCGCGGCCTCCTATATCAGGGGCGCAGCGCCGTCGCGCACACTGCTGCGGCAAGCTCGATATTCCGGAATCGCTGATGCTGACAGTCCTTATCGTCATCCACCTCATGATCGTCATCGCCATGGTCGGCGTGGTGCTCCTGCAGAAGTCCGAGGGCGGCGGCCTGGTCAGCTCCACCAGCGGCTTTCTCACCGGCCGCGGTACCGCCAACGTGTTGACGCGCACGACGGCGTTTCTGGCGATCGGCTTCTTTCTGACGAGCCTCGCATTGTCCTGGCTGGCCGGGCTCGGCCGCAAGCCTGCCTCGCTCATCAATCCCGGCGCGCCGGCGACGCAGGAAGCGCCCGCGGGCTCGCAGCCCGCGCCGTTGGGCCGCAGCGGCCGCGGCATCCTCGATCAGCTACCGGGCGGTGCCCCTACAACTCCCCCGGCAGCGCCGAGCGGGCCGCAGGTACCGCAGTCGCAATAGGTCTGACTCGATGCTGGAAGGGAGTACCGCCATATCTCCTCAGACGAATATGGCGGCACCTTCGGCGTGGGCTGAGGATTGCTGGCGAA
>Ga0070670_100004459_pt1 | contig 11728 bp, 9 predicted proteins | sample KBSS63metaG_FD_64665 | JGI IMG/M metagenome (GOLD analysis project Ga0070670, IMG submission 64665) | Switchgrass rhizosphere microbial communities from Kellogg Biological Station, Michigan, USA - KBS S6-3 metaG | ecosystem: Host-associated > Plants > Roots > Rhizosphere > Soil ... | reverse complement strand
TCGTATCGATCGGCGCAGCAGCCTCAACCGTCTGCCCGCCCTTCAACCGCTCGCCAGTCCAGTAGTTGTACCAGTCCGCACCAGCAGGCAGATACACCTTACGGCTCGTCGCTCCCTGGTCCGTCACCGGCGCAACCAGGAACGCCGGCCCGAACATATATTCATCTCTCAGATCGGCAACGTTCGCATCATCCGGGAAATCCAGAGGCAGCGCCCGCATGAACGGCGCGCCCGTCTCCCACGTGTGATACCCCAGCGAGTAGATATACGGCATCAGCTCGTACCGAAGACGCAGATACTTCTCCAGTATCGGCTCAGCCTGCTTCCCATACGACCACACCTCGTTGGTCTTCCGGCTGCCATGCGAACGCATGATCGGCAGAAACGTCGCGTACTGGAACCACCTCGTGTACAACTCCGGATAGTCGTCGTACCCGCCCACGTTGTCTCGCGCATCGCTGGGATCAAGCAGCGGCGGATGCGCCGGATGATGCTCCGCCGGAAGATACTGCCAGCCACCCGTGTCGTTCGACCAGTACGTCACTCCTGAAGCCGCGAAATCCAGCCCCGTCGGAATCTGCCTCCTGTACGTATCCCACGTGGGATAAATATCCGAAGACCACACAATCGCGCCCTTGCGTTGAATGCCCGTATACGCATCCCGCGACAGAATCAGCCCGCGCTTTTGCGGCAAATCGCGCCGGAACCCGTCATAGATCGCACCCACATGCAGCAGCGGATACACGTTGTAGTACTGCGTCCCTGGGCCGATCTTGTAGTACGCACCATTCGGCGGTAGATCAGGTTCGGTCTCATCCGCCCAGAGTGAATCAAATCCCTTACTGATAATGTTGTCGCGAATCGTATTCCAATACCACTTCGCCGCATCGGGATTAGTCGTATCGATGTCCGAACCCGCCCGATCGTATGGCAGCCCATTCACCGGCTCCCCATCCGCCGTGTGAATGAACCAGCCATTCTTCTGGATCTCAGCGAAGTAGCGCGACTCCGGCGTAAACCGCGGCCACACGCTGATCATCGTCTCGAAGCCCATCTCGTGAAGCTGCTTGTTCATCGCCACGGGATCGGGCCAGAACTTCGGATCCATATCCATCTGGCCCATCTTCGTGTAGTAGAACCAGTCCACCACCATCACATCCGCAGGCAGGTGCCGCTCGCGATATCCCTTCGCAACCGACAGCACCTCCTCCTGGCTCGCATACCGCTGCTTGCACTGGATGTATCCGTACGCGGCCTTCGGCAGCAGCGGCGTCGGCCCCGTCAAAAGCCGATAACCGGCATAGATTTCATCGGCAGTCTTCCCGGCGATCACGAAGAACGACACCCGATCCCCCACCTGCGAGATCCACTTCGTCTGCTCGTTGAATCCAGGCTCGATCGTCGTCTTCGACGGATTGTCCCAGATCATCCCGTAGCCTTTGTTCGTCACCACAAACGGGATGCATGTGCTCGGTGCCGCCGCCGCCAGATAGTCGTTCCAGCAGCGCACCGTGTGATGTCGGTGATCGAGAAATCCCTCGTGGTTATCGCCCAGCCCGTAGTAGTGCTCGTCATCTGGCGAAACAAACGTCGCTCCCACAGTAAAGAACGGCGGATCCGTCGGCCTCCGATCGTTGTTGATATCCGCAGTCCCATCCTTGTGATTGGGAACCGCCTGGTCCCACCCCGTCATCTCCAGCAGCTTCTTTCCCTCCGGGGTTGTAAATGTAATGTGCGCCCCCGGCGTCGATCCGTTAAAGAACTTGGCGATGTCGATTTCCGTCGAAAGCGGCGGACGCGCCGGAGGATGCGGACGCTCGACCGTCACGATCATCCGCGAGGACCGGTAGACGTCATCCATGTCGGTCTGGCTTTTCGTCCACTCCTTTTGATCAGAGTTCCCGATAAATCCATATCCCGGCTTCGCCAGCGCATTTTCCCGTTGCAGGCTGAGCGTCACGCGCACGATATTCGGCGCATACGGCTCCAGAACAATCGTCTCGCCCTTGCGATCCAGAACCACTTGAGCGGAAGACTGCCCAGCACAAATTCCCGCTCCGGCGATTAGCCCGCCAACCAACCCGACAAAACAGAACGATCTTTTCATTTGAAACTCCGGAACCGTGATGAGTTTAAATGAAGAGCCTCTTCCGCATCAGTGCTGAATCGTTTGATCTACTCAGATGCCGGGTGCCCCCGGTCCCTCGCATTTGGGGACCGGGGGATAACAGCTACGATGGACTCGTGGCCCGCAACAAGCTCCGGTGGCAGTCCAAGACCGTCCTGCTCCTCGTCTTCCCCGCAATCGGCGCAGACATCGTGCTCGAGACACGATGGTGGTTGACGCACACGCCAAGCGTAGCCATCTGGACACTTGGCCTCAGCACGCTCCTCGGACTAGTCGCCTGGAAACTCCGCTCTGCCACCGCAGGCGCATCACTCGCCGGAATGGCAATCACAGCGAGCATGATGTTCGCCACAACCTCATCCTTTCCCTATCTTCCCTGGAAGACAGCCCTCGTCCCCATCCTCACCGTCCTGATTCTCACTTCCCTCGCAACCCGCACCGGTCACAAACACAAAGAAAACCTGGGCACCGCCGAAAGCCGCACCGGCCGCGAAGCATCACAGGTAGCCGCCAACTTGGGCATCGCCGCCCTCGTCTCAAATCCTCTCGTCCAGATTTGGCTCATCGATCACGGCTGGGTCTATACGCGTGGTATCGCTCCCAACCCAGCTCCCGCTCTCGCACTCGGCCTCGCCGCTCTCGCAGAAGCCGCAGCCGACACCGTGTCGTCTGAACTCGGCCAGGTCCTCAGCGGTCACCCGCGCATGATCACCACCTTCCGCAAGGCCGAGCCTGGAACCGACGGCGCCATCTCTCTTGGCGGCACGGCCATGGGCATCATCGCTGCCGCAGCCGTCTCGGCCGCCGGAAGCTGGGCCTTCGGCGGAGGAACACCCATTTTTATGATTAGTCTTGTCGCCGGAGCCTTTGGTCTCCTCTTCGACAGTCTCCTCGGCGCCACCCTCGAACGCCGCGGCTGGATCAACAATGACGCAGTGAACTTCCTTTCGACCGCCAGCGCTGCCGCGATCGCTCTCTTGATCTCCCTGGCGCCCGCAGTGCGCTAACTCCGCGAACACGCGCGAAGCGCGGCCAACTCCGCTGCCATCATGTACACTGCGGCTCTCAACCCCTTCGGAGGCGAATCAAGCAATGGCTCACCAGCACTCGGACCCCAAAGTTGACGCGTACATCGAAAGAGCGCAGCCCTTCGCCCAGCCAATCCTCACCCACTTACGCAAGCTGATGCACAAGGGATGCCCCGACATCGAAGAAGCCATCAAGTGGGGCCATCCTTTCTTCCTGTATCGCGGAACCATTCTCGGTCACATGGCGGCATTCAAGCAGCATTGCAGCTTCGGCTTCTGGGGCGAGGAGATCGGCGCCACTCTGCGAGAAGCCAAAGTTGTCCAGGACGGCGGCATGGGCAGCCTCGGAAAGATCACCTCAATCAAAGACTTGCCCTCAGAAAAAGAAATGCTCGGTTGGATCCGTCAGTCCTGCGCTCTCATCGACAGCGGCGACCACACCAGCATCATGGCAGCCCGCAAGAAAGTCGTGAAAGCGCCCAAGCCGGCTCCCAAAGCCTCACCCGAATTCGCGGCTGCTCTCAAGAAAAACAAGAAAGCATCAGCGGTCTTCGAGGACTTCAGCCCAAGCTGCAAACGCGAATATGTCGAGTGGATTGCCGAAGCCAAGCGTGAAGAAACCCGCGACAAGCGCATCGCTCAGGCTATTGAATGGATCGCAGAAGGCAAACAGCGCAATTGGAAGTATCAGAACTGCTGAATCGTGACGTTTGATCCACATCTCGTTGAGGCAAGACTCGCGCTCCAACGAATTGGACCAGAGGAGATGCCGGGTCTTGCTTGCGATGCACTCGAGGCAGGACTCGATGGTCCCTCGATCCGAAGGCTCGCATCAGTGATCAACCCGTCAGGTTGGGAAACTGATCAGATCCTCCCGAAGTTCATGGCCGAAGCGGGGCTCAAGCAGATTTCGCGCGCGGAGGCGTCCATGCGCATTGCCAGAGACCTTGCACGTCGGATTTTGTTACAGAAATTGGACCCGCTGAATTTCACTCAGGACTTTGAGCGTTTGTGGATCGATGCCGACTATCCGGAAGGTCTTCAGGAAGCCGGATGCCTCGATGACCAAAAGGCAATCGCTGAATATGTAGGCCAGACGGAAGCCGAACTCCGCGAGTACGTCCACGGCGTGCTGTGCGCTCTCGCAGCCGAGCAGGATCCAAGCTAGCGCAGACGCTGACTAGTCGAACGAAAGTCTCGCCCTCTCATTGCCCGAAGGATACTTCTCACCATTCGAGCCCCACCGGAGCAGCGTGTTGAAACGCGCCATCTGCGCGGCCGCTTCGGTTTCAAACACCCCTGCCTCCCGCGGTTGCCCTTCTGGAAAGACGTAGAACGTCCATTGTCCATTCGGTTTCTTGATCGTTGGGCCCGGTGCCGGATGTCTGTCAGAGTTCATCGTTCGCCCCTTGAAGTATGGATTCTATCCAGCACCTCGCCCGACACCCATCCCAACTCCAGGGCAATCGAAGCCCCCCAAAGTTGTATTTCCACTCCAGAATTGTTAGCTCAGAAGAATCGCGCCGTAGGCGCATCGTTTGTCAGCCCCGCGCTTCAGCGTTGAGAAGCCCGACAAATCCACTTCAGCGCTCGTTCTTCCCCAGCCAGTGATCGAACCCATCGACAATCGCGTTCAGCGCCGCCTGGTTCAGATCGCTGCTCACTCCCGCCGTTACCCACGGCTCGTGCCCATCCGCATGAAAGCTCACCGTGACCCGCACATGCGCCGCAGAATCATGCGCCGCCACATCCAGCGCCGTCACTGTAAATGTCCCCAGCCGCATCTCCGCCAGCGCCGGATACCACTTGTCCAGTTCCTTGCGCATCGCCTTCGTCAGCGCATCCACCGGCCCCGCGCCCTCAGCACGCGAAGTGGCCAGCTTCGTCTCGCCAACCGAAAGCGTCATGAACGCCTGCACGAACCGGTTCCCAATCTCGTCCGACTCGTCGAAAACTCTCCAGCTTCGAACAGCAAAACGGTTCTTGTGCTGCCCCAGAGCCTTGATGCACGCCAGCCGGAACGAAACCTCGCTCGCCGTGAATCCTCCGCCCTCCACCATCGCTTCATTCGCGTCGATCAGCGCCTGCGCCTGCTCCGAGTTCAGCGTCAGCCCCATCGACTGCGCCAGCAGCATCACATTCGCGCGTCCCGACTGCCGATTCACCCCGATAACAGGACTCGCACCAACCCGCGCCGGATCGCACCACAAATACGCCCCAGGATTCTTCCTCTCGCTGCTGCCATGCATCCCGGCCCACGTTCCAAATGCGCCCGTGCCTACAATCGGCGTGCTGTGCGCCGCCTCCAACCCGAAGGATGCATACGCAGAGTGAGCCAGGTTCGTTAGCCCCGCAAGTTGTTCCGGCGAAACAAACTGCGCTTCACCCCGCAATTGCATCCCGCCGATCACCGTCGTCAAATTCACATTCCCGCAGCGCTCGCCCGTTCCCAGCAGCGTTCCCTGCACCTGCACAGCGCCGGCCAGAATTGCCGAACGCGTATTCGCAACCCCAAGCCCGCGATCCGTATGCCCGTGGAACCCAAAGTTCGCGCTCGAGAAATCCTTCCTCAGTCGCGCAAAAACCTGCCCAACCTCCTCCGGACTCGCTCCGCCATTCGTATCGCAGATCACGATCCGGCTTACGCCCTGCGTCACGCACTGCTGCGTGAGCTTCTCGAAATACTCCATGCTGCGCTTGTTGAACTCGGCGTCGCAGGCAGCCCCGTTCTCTCGCCTTCCGCAGTTCGCATCCATTGCATGTTCGAAATCGACGAACACTTCGAGCCCCTGCTCTTGCAGATAATCCACCGTCTCCCTCGCCATCAGCAGAGACTCTTCCGCCGTCGACTCCAACGACTTCTCCACATCCAGTAGCCGCGATTTCACCACGATCACCGCAATCGGAACACGCCGCTTCCGCCTGACGATGAATTCCAGATCCGGCCATTCCGCGACCTTCGCGCCTTTGCCCCGAGTCCGCCCAAAAAGCGCCAGCTTCATCGCGCCCGTGTCCACCCGTTCCAGCGCTTGCGTCAGATCCACGACAAACTGGTTCGCACCCGCAAATCCGATCTCCGCAAAATGAACACCAAACGCACCCATTCGCTGCAGAAGGTGTACTGCACTGGGTACAGATATTTCGAGATTAGGCTGCTGCAGCCCATCACGAAGGCTGGTATCGAACAGTTCCACCTTCGGCGTGTTGATTGAATCCATTGGCCTCTACAGTGATGAAGGCACGAAGCGGCTGGCGCACGGTGCTTCAGTGTGGAATACATCTATGATACCGATACCGTGCCTGCCGCGCATAATCGCAGGACCTGGGCGGTGGGGCCCATCCGGAAAGCTGCCGGTCTTCACGTGCTGCCCAGCCTGCTCGATTCGACGGCACTGAGACAGTTCCAAGTGGACAGTGAGCCAGCTCACGGCAAACATTCCCCGGAACCAAACCAACTTCATCTGCGTATCTGCCTGCAACGGGCGGCGAACTCATACCTGATTCGATCCCGCTCGGGCAATCTTCTTTGGAACCGGAATTGCTTTCACCTGTTCCGGGAACTGATATCCATCGAGCGGCAATTCCGTGAGTCGCTGATTTTCATAAGGAGCGGGATAGCTCCATTTGCTGGGAGGTGCTCCGTGGCATCGCGCAAAGGCAAGAAGATCTGGATATGGCTTGGCTCCGTTGTGCTTGTGGTCATCGTCGTCCTCGGCGTGGCAGCAGCGCGCCTCGTCCGCACCGCCAATATCGATCCCAATCGCATCGCCAAGGTGCAGCGCGGAGATGTAGCCCGCTCCGTCGTCGCCACCGGCAAAATCCAACCCATCACCAAGGTCGAGGTCAAGAGCAAAGCCTCCGGCATTGTCGAGCAACTCTATGCCGACATCAACCACAAGGTCCACAAGGGTCAGCCGCTCGCCCAGCTTGATCAGCAGGAGATCCTTGCCCAGGTTGAAGCGCAGCGCGCCCAACTCGCTGGCGCAGAAGCTAACGTCGCCACCTATGAAGCAAACATCGAGCAGGACAAAGTGAACGCCGCCGCGCCCGATCTGCCCATGTACAAGGCCAAGCTCGAGCGCAACCAGCAGATGGCCAAAGAAGGCATCGTCAGCAGGCAGGCTCTCGATGATGCGGACCGCGATTACCTCGCCGCTCTCACCAAGCGTGACTCATCCAAAGCGCAAATCGGCGTCGACACGGCCAAGCTCAAACAGGCCCGCGCGCAAGTCGCACAAAGCAAAGCCAGCCTCAAACAGCTCGAAGAACAGCTCAGCTACACCACAATCGTCGCGCCCATGGACGGTGTGATCCTCTCCCGCGACGTCGAAATGGGCGACGCCGTCAGCTCCATTCTCGTGCTCGGCTCCACTGCCACGCTCGTCATGACTGAAGGCGATGTGAATCAAGTTTATGTGCAAGGCAAAGTCGACGAGGCCGATATCGCCCACGTCTACATGAATCAGCCCGCGCGCATCAAGGTTGAGAGCTTCCGCGATCGCGTCTTCAACGGCAAGGTCACCAAGATCGCGCCCCTCGGCGTGGAAAAAGATAACGTCACCACCTTCGAAGTCCGCGTCAGCATTGATAATGCTACCGGCGAACTCAAGGCCAACATGACCGCCAACGCCGAAATCATGCTCGACGAACACAAAGGCGTCTTGTCTGTCCCGGAGAACGCCGTCAGCTACGACGCGCAGAAGAATGCCTTCGTTCAGGTACCCGATAAAAGCCAGAAAGAAGGCACGCACAAAGTCGCAGTCGTCGTCGGCCTCTCCAACGGCTCGCAAACCGAAATCGTCAAAGGCTTGAAGGAAGGCGACCAGGTCGTCCTCCAGCAATAACAACGGAGTTGTGCCCCGTTCATCGCAGCCTCATCGCGATGAGCGGGATCGGATGAATCGTTCGTTAACATCCACCACCCCTCATCCGTCATCGTTGTAGCGACTCAGGAGAACACGTGCGCAAGCTCGCTCTCATCTCGTCCACGAACACAACGCATGCTGTCTGTTCGTCCCCGCACAAGAGTGTTCGCAAACGGACAAACCTCCTTCCGCGCACACTCAACTCGAACAACGCTGAAACGAACAAATCAATGAACTTGCGCTGGGCCATGCCTTTGGCATCGCGCATGCTCCTTCTTCAATCGTGGAAGTTTGTTTAGCCCTCCCCCATCAACGTCGTCACTGAAACACTTGCTTAACCAGGTCAGAAAACAAAACGAACCGGGAACCACAACGGGCAAAACCCCGTACTCTGACCGCAGACAAGCAGTTGAATCGAGGAACAGATGAAACATTTTGCGTTAGCAGCAGCAGTCCTGGCCTTCGCAGCCCTCCCCGTTTTCGCCAGCGAAGCCACCTTCGAACGCAACCTCACGGTCAACGGCCACGTTGAACTCCAGGTCGCCACCGGCTCCGGCCACATTCACATAACCCATGGCTCAGGCGATCGCGTCCACATCTTCGGCCACGTCAAGTCCAACTGGGGCAGCGGCGGCGATGAAAAGGTCCAGGAAATCGCCAAAAATCCCCCCATCGACCAGACCGGCAACATCATCCGCATCGGCCAGCGCCACGAGAACTATCACAACATCAGCATCGATTACGACATCGAAGCGCCGGCCAACTCCTTCCTCGAGGCCAACTCCGGCTCGGGAGACGTCAAGGATGACGGCGTCGGCCAAAACGCCAAGCTTGGAACCGGCTCCGGCAGCATCTACGCAACCGGCCTCCAGAACGGTTTCACCGCCAACACCGGCTCGGGCGACATCCACGTAGAACAGGCCGAGGGCCAGGGCGATGTGAGGGTCCAGACCGGCTCCGGCAGCGTCGAGTTGAAGAACGTTCATGGCGGACTCCGTGCAGGCACCGGATCGGGCGATATCAAAGTCTGGGGGACGCCAGCTTCCGACTGGAAGCTCGAAACAGGCTCCGGCTCCATCGAGTTCTGGGCAGGCAACACCGGCTTCAACCTCGACGCCTCCACAGGCTCCGGCTCAGTGCATAGCGATCAGGAGATGGCTGTTCAGGGCTCCTTCGATAAGCACCATATCACCGGAAAAGTCCGTGGCGGCGGTCCAACCGTCCGCATGCAAACCGGCTCCGGCGACGTTCGCATCCACTAAGTTCTCAGGTTTGATCTCACGAGCTCGTCCAAGTTCGTGAGATCAGATTCGCGGCTGGGTCTGGGTGGCTAAGCTGCGAAAAGTTGTACGTTTCGTTCCTCAGGCGAGGTCTCAAGGTCATCACGGATTAGCCTCCTGGTGAGACCTCGCCTGTCTTTTTCCCTCCCCCTGCTGCTCTGCCCCAACTCGTGAGGCGCATCCGTGAAATCGGAATGCTACCGATTGCATGGTGACTTTCGACACTGCGAGCAGCTGTACCTCAGAATCCTTTTCGCGCCGCCGGTGTCTACTACAGGTAAGGATCCAAGATGTTCTGGCCGGATACCCATCCCGAAGAAGCGCAGCTGGCACGAAGTCTCCAGCAGATGTGGTCTGATGCCGGCCGCGATCGAAATCCTCTGCAGACGCTGATGTGCTTGCTCGGCCTCCACCTCTGGCTCCAGCCCGACTACTCCACCTTCATGCGCCGCAACTCCATCCGCTTCTGCCCCGCCTGCTCCAGCGTCCAGATCAACGGCCGTATCTACCGCTGAACCAGTTCATCTCAGCTCTCCCATTACACTGAACTCATGATCCGCATCCTCCGTCCTGTGCCCGTGGAGAGTCTCAAACTCCTCGTCTTCGATCTCGACGGCACTCTCATCGACTCCGCGCAGGACCTCTGCAACTCTGTCAATGCCACCCTCGAAAAATTCAACCGCCCCCATCTCTCCGACGAGCTCATCGCCAAATACATCGGCAACGGAGCCCTCATGCTCGTCCGCCGCGCCTTCGCCGCCGACGACGGAGTCGAGCCCACCGAAGAACTCCTCGCCGAAGCCTACAAGTACTTCCTCGACTACTATCGCGAGCACAAACTCGACTACACCTACGCCTACGAAGGTGTCCTCGAAGCTCTCGACGCGCTCCACAAAGTTCACGACCAGCTCGACACGCCGCAGCAAGCAGCCTCGCCAGAGCGAGCAGCCCTGCCGGAGCGAGCAGCCTCGCCGCTGCGAGCAAACGTTCCGCCGCGCAAAATGGCTGTCCTCACCAACAAGCCCGTCCGCCCAGCGCAGGCAATCTGCGAAGCCCTCGGCCTCGCCCCCTATTTCCTCAATATTTATGGCGGCAACAGCTTCGCCACCAAGAAGCCTGATCCCGAAGGCCTGCTCGTCCTCATGAAAGAAGCCAACGCCAAGCCCGAAGAGACTGTCATGATCGGCGACAGCCAGGTCGACGTTCAAACTGCCCGCAACGCCGGCGCATGGTGTATCGGCTGCACCTTCGGTCTTGCACCCGGAAGTCTTGAAGTCATCCCGCCCGACATCCTCGTCGACTCACCCGTTGACTGGACAGCAGCCCTCGCTCCTGCGAAAATCGATTTATAAAGGCTTTGTTAAAGGACTGTTATCGCATGTGCGACACCGCACAGCACTCCCCAGGATCGCAGTCCTGAAATTCCTTTTCGCAAGTGGCAAAGTCCTACTCCGGAACGCCGGAGAAAACGAAGTCCATCTGCTGGAGACTTTTGCATGTTGCGCTTTCCTGCCTTGGCTGTCGCGCTGCTGTCGTGTGCTGCTGTCCTCTCCGCCGCCACCAACGAATCCGATTCCAAATCTCAGCCCGCTGCCACCGTCCACGGTGTCGTCGCCGATCCCACGGGCGCGATCGTTCCCAATGCCCAGGTCAACCTCGTCGACTCCGACGGCGCCGTCGCAGGCACCACCACGTCCGATGGCGTTGGCAACTTCCAGATGGCCGCGCCGCACTCCGGCAGCTTCACCCTCGTCATCTCCGAGCCCGGTTTCGAAACCGTCCACTTCCCTGTCACCATCAAGCCCATCGTGACCCTGGCGACTCCCGCGTCTCACGTCCTCGCCGCGCCCCTCCACATCACCCTTCCCATCGCCGCAGTCGCCACCAACATCCGCGTCAACGGCGACACGGACGAAGATCTCACTGCCTCCGAAGAAAACCACGACTCCTCCGTTCTCACTTCGACCGAACTTAAAGAACTACCCATCTTCGACAACGACTATGTCGGTGCAATGAGCGTGTTCCTCGACGACAGCGCCTCCGGAACCGGCGGCTCCGGTCTGATGGTCGACGGCGTCGAAGCTAATCGCTCTCCTGTCTCAGCTTCCGCAGTACAGGAAGTTCGAATCAACCAGGATCCTTACTCCGCCCGTTACTACTGGCCCGGCCGCGGGCAGATGGAAGTCGTCACCAAATCGACCGCGGATAAGTATCACGGCCAGTTCAATTTCTCGTTCCGCGACAACGCGCTAAACGCGCAGAATGCCCTCGCGCCCTCCAAGCCCTACGAACAGCGCCGCATCTTCGAAGGCCACGCGACTGGCCCCGTCTTCTTTTCGAAGAAGAGCAGCTTTCTCGGCAGCTTCAGCCGTGCTGAAGAGGACCTGAACTCGGTGGTCAACGCAGTCGTAGTCCCAACTTCCGACA
>Ga0070670_100004454_pt1 | contig 11730 bp, 11 predicted proteins | sample KBSS63metaG_FD_64665 | JGI IMG/M metagenome (GOLD analysis project Ga0070670, IMG submission 64665) | Switchgrass rhizosphere microbial communities from Kellogg Biological Station, Michigan, USA - KBS S6-3 metaG | ecosystem: Host-associated > Plants > Roots > Rhizosphere > Soil ... | reverse complement strand
CCGAGGCCCGAAGGGCGCGGCGCCGCACGGAATGAGGGAGGCCGACACGCCGCCGATGTACGACCCGAGGCTGCCGCACGGAGGCCCGGAGTGAGCGGCGGCGCAGTGCTGTTGCTGATGACGACGCTGTTCCTGCTGTTCGGTTACATGGGCGTGCCGGTATCGTTCGCGCTGATCGCGGGCGTGCTGACGGCGACCGTCTTCACGCCGATCAGCATGCAGTCGATGGTCGGCCAACTCTTCCATGGCATCGACTCCGAATCGTTGCTCGCCGTGCCGTTTTTCCTGCTCGTCGGCGAGCTGATGGCGTCGTCCGACGTCGCACACCGGATGATTCGGTTGTCGCAGACGCTGGTCGGTCATTTGCGCGGCGGTCTCGCACAGGTCGTCACGCTGTTCAGCATGTTCTTCGCCGGGATCTCCGGCTCGTCGACGGCCGACGTCGCCGTGCTGAGCCGCACGATCGCGCGCGACATGGAGCGCGAAGGTTATGACCGCGCGTTCACCGCTGCGCTGATCGCGTCGGCATCGACGATGGCGAACCTGATCCCGCCGAGCATCATGGCCGTCGTTTATGGCGCGACCGGCAACGTGTCGATCGGCGGGCTGTTTCTCGCCGGCGTCGTCCCCGGCGTGTTGATCGGCATCGGGCTCATGATCTACAGCTACTTCTGGGGTCCGGTTGGTGTCAAGAAGTCGCGCTCGTCGCTGACCGAGATCGCGATTGCGGCGCGCGGCTCGGCATTGCCGCTCGTGATTCCCGTCATCATCATGGGTGGCATCCTGAGCGGACTGTTCACACCCACTGAAGCAGGCATGGTCGCGGCGGTGTACATCATCGTCGTATTGATCCCGGCCTTGCGTCCTGCGCACGTACTCGAGCTGCCGCGCGATTTCATGTATGCGGGCCTGCTCTACTCGCTGCCACTCGCCGCCGTCGCCGGCGCGTCGGCTTTCGGCTGGATGGTCGCGTACCTGCGCGGGCCCGACATCGTCGCGGGCTACATCACCGCTTATGCAGGCAACCATGGTGCTACGATCATGTTCCTGCTCGTCGCGCTGTTCGTCATCGTCGGTGACTTCATCGACGCCGTGCCCGCGATCATCATCTTCATGCCGATCATCGCGAAGCTGACGCAGGTCGGCGACATCAATCCGTTGCACATGGGTGTTGTCATCATCACGACATTGGTGTTCGGCCTGATCACGCCGCCGTACGGCCTGTCGCTGCTGGTCGCATCGAAGTACGTCGGCGTTGGCTTCGGCAAGAGCGTCGTCCGGTCGTTGCCACTTTACGTCGTCTTCTTCCTGACGATTGGCTTCACCGTTCTCTTTCCCGACATCGTGCTATGGCTGCCGAAGCAATTCCTGCCCGAGTCCGTCGGCTGCTTCAAGAGCCCGGCCGGCACCGGGTACATCTGCCCGTAGCTCGGCAATTTGCGCATGAACGACGAAGACCGCTGGCCGTTTGACGTAACGCCGCTCACGAAGAATCTCGGCGCCTCGATCACGGGCATCGATCTTGGCGACGCGATCTCGGATGCGCTGTTCGCATCAATCTATCGCGCATTCCTGCGCTATCAAGTGCTGTTGTTTCCGCCGCAGGACGTTCCGCCGGGACGGCAGGTCGAGCTTGCGCGGCGTTTCGGCGAAGTGCAGATCCACGTGATGAATCAGTACCACGCCGATGGTTACCCGGAGCTCTATCGGCTGTCGAATCTCGACGAGAATGGCCGACCCAATGGCCGCCACCCGGACAAGGGCACGCTCGCATGGCACACCGATGGATCGTGGCGCCGCCGGACCGGGCAGGCGACGATCATCTACGGCGAAGTGATGCCCGACGAGGGCGAGGGCGGCGAGACGCATTTCTGCGACATGTATGGCGGATATGCGCGGCTCGACGATGGCTGGAAGGCGCGAATCGCCAAACTGCGCGCCGTGCACAGCCTCGACTTTTCGCGCAATCGGCGACACGGCGAGGATCCGATGACCGAAGCGCAGCGACTTGCAACGCCTCCCGTCGACCACCCGGTCGTGCGTACGCATCCGGAGACCGGCCGCAAGTCGCTGTTCCTCGGCGATCATGCCGAATCGATCGTGGGCATGCCGTACGACGAAGGACGCGAGCTGATCGAGACGTTGAACGCACTCGCGGTGCACCGGGACCTGACGTACGAGCATCGCTGGACACCGCACGAGCTGATCGTCTGGGACAACCGCTGCACGATGCACAAGGCGACTTCGTATGATGCCGCGACCCAGCGTCGCGTAATTCGCCGGTGCACGATCGTCGGCGACGTTCCCGCCTAGGCAGGACTCGCACGTCGAAACAATTTCGTCGGAATCACGACGATCGGCGAAGCTGCATCGATCAATTGCGAGTGGTGATCGCGTTGCCGACCGTCGGCATGCGCGGCAGCGATTAAAATGAGGCGATGCGTCGCACCGTCGTCATCATTCTCGGCGCCACTGCCGCCGTCGTCGCGCTGCTGTTGATCGGCGCGGCGATTGCCGTCAAGACGCTCGATCCCAACCGATTGGTCGCACCGCTCGCTGCGCGCATCAAAGCCGCGACGGGGCGGGAGCTCAGCGTACATGGGCCGATCGAATACAAGCTCTCGCTGACGCCGAAAGTCGTCCTGCCCGACGTCGCATTCGAGAACGCGCCGTGGTCGAAGACGCGACAGATGCTGACCGCGAAACGCGTCGAAGCGCAGGTCGCGCTGCTGCCACTTCTGTCGCGCCGCTTCGAGGTGATCGACTTCATTCTGGTCGAGCCGGTGATCACGCTCGAAACGGATGCGAGCGGTCGTGGCAATTGGGAATTCGGGACTCCCGCGTCGGCACTTGGAACGTCTTCTTCTTCCACGGTCTCGACACCCGCTACGCCAACAGCCTTCGGCATCGGAAACTTCGAGATCCGCCAGGGAAAACTGACTTATCGCGATGGTGCGAGCGGCAAGCTGACATCTGCATCGGTCGAGCGAATGTCGATGCGAGCGCGCGACATGAGCGCGCCCATTGCCGTCGATTTTCGCGGCACGATCGACGACGTTCCGGTTGCCGTCGCAGGCGACCTCGGCCCGCCGTCGCAATGGCTCGCGCAGCGATGGCCGTATCCGCTCGCGTTGAAAGGGCAGGTGAATGGCACCGATGCGAAGCTTTCGACAAAGCTTGCGAAGTCGGGCGCCGTGACGACGCTCGACGAGGTCGACATCCGCTACGGGAAGATCGCGGCAAGCGGACGCATTCGCAGCACCGACGAGGCGGGCGCGACGCGGTACGCGATCGAGCTCAACGTACCCTCATTGGCGATTGCCGACCTTCCGCCCTTACCGGAACGCGCGACGCAACCGGCGCCTGCGACGGCCCCCGCACCACCGGCCGGCAAGCAATGGACCATCCCCGATACGCCGCTTCCACTCGGGGCGCTGGGCGCAATTCAGGGAGAAGGCACGCTATCGATCGGCGAGCTCACGCTGCGTAGTGGCCAGGTGTTATCGCACGTAACGACGCAATTCAGCTCGCGCGATGCTGTTGTCGACGCGAAGTTTGCGGCCGAAGCGATCCTCGGTGGATCGCTGCAAGGTGGGGCGCAGATCGATGGCCGGCGTAGCGATGCACCGGCCATTCGCGTTCAGGCGAATGCGCAGGGTCTTGACTTGCCGAAGCTCGCGGCTGCAGCGGGTGTCACGCGGGAGATTCGTGGCGGCAAGGTGCGCGTAAGCGTCGACATCAACGGCCACGGCAGCACGCCGCGTCGCGTCGCGAGCACGATGAGTGGAACCATCGCCGTCGTGGCGGGGCCGGCGACGCTCGGGCGCGCGGCGACACAGGGCGAATCGGCAGTTTCGCAGGTCGCCGGCGCGCTCGATCCGTTTCGCAGCGTCGATTCAGTGACTGAGCTTCGTTGTGCCGTGTTCCGATTGCCTCTCGCAAATGGAGTTGCACACGTCGACCGCTCGATTGCGATCGAGACCGGCAAGATCGACGGGTCCGCGAGCGGTACGGTGGACTTTCGCGACGAGACGCTCGACCTGTCCGTGCAGCCGCAAGTACGTGCCGGGGTGAAGTTCGACGTATCGCAGCTCGCAGGACTCGTCCGCATCCGCGGCCGCTTCGACAAGCCCGCGGTTGCGATCGATGCAGCGCAATCGGCGCAGCTGATCGCAAAGCTCGGCGCGCTCGGCGCCAAAGGCGGCGGGCTTGCGGAGCTCGGTCGTGCACTGATTGCGCCGCAAGGTGAATCTACGGGCTCTGCCTGCGCAATCGCGGAGCGCGGCAGTACATCTCGCGCCGGTGCGCCGGCAACGACTGCGCAACCGCGCTCGACCGACACTGGGCTGCAAAACGCCCTGCCGAAAGACATCGGCAACGCGCTCGGCAGGCTGCTCGGGCGTTGAGGGGTTACGCGAGTCGATGAATATAGGCGCCGCGCGCCGCCTGGCGAACGTGCACGAGCCCGTTCAGCCCGAGCTCACTGTCATCGCTCGGGGCTGCCGTGCGCCACGTACGGATGCTCGGCGATCCAGTGTCGCGCGATGTCGATGCGTCGCGCGATCCACACGCTGTCATGACACAGCACATGCTCGATGAACCGCGCGAGCGCCGCCGTGCGTCCTGGCCGGCCGACGATGCGTGCATGCAGTCCGATCGACAACATCTTCGGCGAGTCATTTCCCCGCGGGTCGCCTTCGGCATATAGCGTGTCGAATGCGTCGCGAAGATAGGCGTAGAACTGGTCGCCGCTGTTGAAACCTTGCGCCGTCACGAAGCGCATGTCGTTGGTGTCGAGCGCGTAGGGGACGACGAGGTGGGGCGTCCGCCCGCGCTGCGTCTCGACGAGCGTCCAGTAGGGCAGGTCGTCGGCGTAGCTGTCGGCGTCGTAGACGAACCCGCCGTGCTCGACGACGAGCGCGCGCGTGCGCGGGCTATCGCGTCCCGTATACCAGCCGAGCGGGGGTCCACCGGTCAGCCCCCTGATCGTTTCGACGGCTCGCGCGACGTGCTCGCGCTCGACGTCCTCGGCGACGTTCTGATAGCTGATCCATCGCAACCCGTGGCTTGCGATCTCGTGGCCGGCGCGCATGCATGCTTCGACGACGGCCGGGTTGCGCGCGAGCGCCATCGCGACGCCGAAAATGGTTACCGGGATGCGGCGCTCGCCGAAGACGCGCAGCACCCGCCACACGCCGGCGCGCGAGCCGTACTCGTACAGCGACTCCACCGACAGGTGCCGATCGGCGAACGCCGTGGCGCCGATGATCTCGGAAAGGAATGTCTCCGACGCGGGGTCGCCGTGCAGCACGGAGTTCTCCGCGCCTTCCTCGTAGTTCAGCACGAACTGGACGGCGATTCGCGCGCCGCCGGGCCAGCGCGGATGGGGTGGCTTCGCGCCATAGCCTGCGAGTTCGCGCGGATAGTGCGAGTCGTGATCCATCAATGAGGCAAAAAAGCGCCGACGACGATCGCGCAGCATACAATGCGCGCAGCCATTTCGTCGCGACGATCGACTTCCTTCCTGCGCGGCTTGTCCGCGCGACCCGGATGCACTGATAACTGCTCGACATGGAAGCCTACGCTGGCGAGTGGCTGCAATTGCTGATCCGTTGGGTGCACCTGATCACCGGTATCGCGTGGATCGGCGCGTCGTTCTATTTCGTCTGGCTCGACAACAGCCTGCGGCCGCCGGCGCTCGCGCGCGATGCCGATGACGGTGTCGGCGGGGAGCTGTGGGCCATTCACGGCGGCGGCTTCTATCACGTACAGAAATTTCGTGTCGCGCCGGCCGATCTGCCGCCGCTTCTGCACTGGTTCAAGTGGGAGGCGTATTCGACATGGCTGTCGGGATTCGCGCTGCTCGTCGTGATGTACTGGTGGCACGCGGATCTCTATATCGTCGATCGCAACGTCGCCGCCATCTCGCCGCTGCAGGCAGTGGCGCTGAGTGCCGCGCTGCTGGCTGGCGGCTGGGTCGCGTACGACCAGCTCTGCAAGCGGCTTGGGTTCGCGCACGAGGGCATGCTCGCTGTCACGCTAATCGTCCTGCTGACCGCCGTCGCGTGGGGCTTGTCGCATGTATTCAGCGGCCGCGCGATGTTTATCCAGATCGGCGCGATGCTCGGCACGATGATGGCGGCGAACGTGCTGTTCGTCATCATTCCGTCGCAGCGCAAGCTCGTCGAGGCGAAGGAGCGTGGGATGCCACCCGACGCCGTGTTCGGCATGCGCGGCAAGCAGCGGTCGGTGCACAACAACTACTTCACGCTGCCAGTGCTGCTGACAATGATCAGCAACCACTACCCGATGACGTTCGCGCATCCGCGCGCGTGGCTCGTGCTCGCGTGCCTGTTGCTGCTGGCCGCGTTCGTCCGGCACTTCTTCAACCTGCGCCATCGCGGCCGCACCGCGTGGTCGATACCGCTGGTGGCGGCAGTGGGCGCGCTCGCGCTGGCGATTGCGATCGCGCCCGCGATGCCGAAGACCGGCAACGCTGTTGCGATGCACGATGTGCAGGCGATAATCGCTGCGCGCTGCACGCCATGCCACGCGGAGCATCCACGCTTCGAGGGGCTCGCATCCCCGCCCAAGGGCATCGTGCTCGAAACGGCGGCGCAGATCATCGCGAACAAGGCAGCGATTCGCGAGCAGGCCGTGGTATCGCGTGCGATGCCGCTCGGCAATGTCACGCAGATGACCGAAGCCGAGCGAGCGCAGATCGCCGGCTGGATCGATCACGGCGCCCCGCCCGACTGAGCGACGTGAGCGCCAGCAGTTGCGGCTATGCCTCTAGTGAGAGCCGTAGGTCAAAATCGGGCGAACGGCTCGAGGCCGCGAAGGCCCGCGGCGGGGCCGAGATAGTACATAGACGTACAGCGAGGCGCGAGCGGGGATTCGACAAAGGTATCGAGCCGTGCAGCTGATTTTGAGCAGGTTCTAGAACAGACTGGCCTGCACGGGCGTGTCATCCTCTTCGGGCGCGTCGTCGGTGCCAACGGGGAGCTCGGGCTCGGCGAGCTCCGCAAACAGCGGCGTCGTCGTGATGTCGATCGGATCGCAAATGCGCGCATCGTCGTTGCGAACGGCATTGACGCGCGTCGATACCGGATACACGCGCAACGCCTCGCCCGACCACGGCGCAATCACGTCGCCGACATTGGTGCTGGCCGCGTCGAGCCACCGCGCGTAGTCGCGTGCCTCGACGATGACCGGCATTCGATTGTGAATGTCGCGCAGCGCGTCGGACGCCGTCGTCGTCACGATCGTGCACGTGTCGAGCACTTCGCCGTCCGGCGACAACCAGCGCTCGTAGAGTCCGGCGAGCCCGAACGGGCGGCCGTCATGCATGCCGATGTGCAGCGGTTGCTTGCCCTCGCGCATCGTCTGCCATTCGTAAAAGCCGTTGACGGGCAGCAGGCAGCGATGGCGCGCGTACGCATTGCGGAACGCCGATTTGATCGTCAGCGTTTCGCCGCGCGCGTTGATCATCCGCACGCCGATCGCCGGATCGCGCGCCCAGCGCGGCACGAGCCCCCACCGCACCTGCGCAACCTCGCGCTCGCCGGCCGCATTGAGACGAACGATTGGAACCTGTTGCGTCGGTGCGATGTTGTAGCGCGGCCGGATGTCCGGCGGGTGCGCGAGGCCGAACGCCAGCGCGATTGCTGCCGGATGACTCGACAGCTCGTAGCGTCCGCACATGGGGCGCTAACGCGCGTGAACGCTACCGTCGCGGAGGCGAGCGCGAATCCGCGCTCATTCGGCGACGATGGCGTCGACCGGCGCCGTCAGGAGTCGTTGCGCCGTGTTCGCAACCTGCAGCGTATCCCAGTACGCGTAAGCACCAACAGCGGCGGCGCCCGCGAGCGGAATCCAGCGTGCGGTCGCGTTGCCCGCAATCCGCTGGGAGATCGTCACGCCAATGCTGCCGACGGCGCTGCGGAGCGCTCCACCGCTCAATTGCCGGATGACCATCCGCTGTCCGCCACGCACGACGACGTCACGCAGCACGTGGCTCGCCGCGTGGCGAAACAGGCAATACAGCATGTGCGTGCGCGTGAGCTCTGCGCTGCGGCCATAGACGCCGAAGATGTCGGCGACCATCTGCCGCTGCGTCTGCCAGATCAGGTACAAGTCGGGAAGGAGCGTCATGAATCCGAGCGGCCCCGGCGGAAGCGCGAGCGTTCCCGACAGCATCGCTGCACGCTTCGCCGCCTGGCGGGCGATTTTCTTGGCGGCGCTGTCGGGTGCATCGTTCGGCTTCGCCGTCGATGCGGGGATGTCGGCGAGCACGCGCTCGAGCACGTCGATGATCGGTCCGTGACGATCCTGATCGGACGTCGCAGCGCGGCGAGGAACGAGTGGATTTTCCATGACTCGTCGTATAAGGTTGATGTCGAAGTCTACATCGGCGACGTCGTTCGCCCGCCGCGATGCGGAGTGTCGACGCAACGACGCCGGAGGGTGCAGGCGGCGCGTCGGCGTTGCCGCACACTACAATTGCTGCGTTGCGACCGCGACGTCGTCGCTTCTGCAGAGGCTTCCTGGTGCGCATTGGCGTTCCCCGCGAGACGAAGGATGGCGAGCGCCGTGTCGGCATCGTTCCGGCCGGTGTCCGCGTGCTCGCTCGCGCCGGACACTCGATCGTCATCGAGCACGATGCCGGTCACGGCAGTGGATTCTCCGACGACGATTACGCGTCCGCGGGCGCAAAGATCGTCGCTGACGCTGCTGATGTCTGGCAGTGTCCGCTGATCGTCAAGGTCAAGGAAGTCCAGCGCGCGGAAATTCCGTTGCTGCGCCCGGCCACGACGATTTTCGCCTTCGCGCAGATCAATCGCGACCCCACCTTGCTCGCTGCGCTGCTTGGTAGCGGTGTGCGCGTCGTCGCGTACGAAACCGTTCGCGACGCGCGCGGCGCCCTGCCGCTGCTCGCGCCGATGTCGCGCATTGCGGGTCGACTCGCACCCCTTGTCGGCGCCGAGGCACTGCAGACCGATCGCGGCGGTAACGGAACGTTGCTGACCGGCGCCGACGGTGTCGAAGCGGCGCGCGTCGTCGTTATCGGCGCCGGCAATGTTGGAACTGAAGCGGCTCGAATTGCGGCGCGGCTGGGGTGCCGCGTCATCGTGCTGTCGCGCGGGAAGCGTCGACTCGATGCGCTCGCGCGCACGCTCGCCGGCGAGCATCTTTCCGTCATGACTTTGCAGCTCGGCGCAGCGTCCGCGAAATTCGAAGGTGCAATCGGGGCTGCCGATCTCCTGATCGGCGCGGTGCTCGAGCCGGGCACGCTGTCGCCCAAGCTCATTTCGCGCGCCGCGCTTCGCGGCATGCGTCATGGGTCGGCGTTCGTCGATGTCGGCATCGATCAGGGCGGCATCGCCGAGACCTCGAGAATGACAACGCTGTCCGCCCCGACGTACGTCGCCGAGGGCGTCGTTCACTATGCCGCGCCGAATCTGCCGGCGCTCGTCGCGCGGACGGCAACGTTCGCGCTCGCAGCAGCGACGCTGCCTTATGTGACTGCGCTCGCCGATGCGGGAGTCGCGGGTGCACTCGACGGCGATGCAGGCCTCGCCGCCGGTGCGATGGTCTGGGACGGCGCGATCACCCACGGCGGTCTTGCTGCGGATGCGGGCCGCCAAGCGGTTATGGCGCCGTGGCGTCGTCAGCCGGCACGCGTTCGCTAAGCGCCGTGGGCCGCAGCGCAGTCGACAGGTAAGCAGGCTCAAGATGCGCGTCTTCGGCTTCGCGGGCTGGTCGGGCAGCGGCAAGACGACGCTGATCGAGGCGCTGATACCGAACCTGACCGCGCAAGGCCTGACGGTGTCGCTCGTCAAGCACGCTCATCACACGTTCGACATCGACCATCCGGGCAAGGATTCCTATCGTCATCGTGCGGCGGGCTGCGCCGAGGTTCTGGTCAGCTCGGCCTCGCGCTGGGCGCTGATGCACGAGCTGCGAGGCCGCGCGGAGCTGTCGCTTTCGGACGCGCTGGCGCGCCTTTCGCCGTGCGACATTGTTCTGGTCGAGGGTTATAAGCGCGCGCCGATCCCGAAGCTCGAAGTGTGGCGGGCGGCGCTCGGGAAACCGCTCCTGCACCGGCACGATCCGCACATCGTCGCCGTGGCCGCCGATCCGATGGGGGCCGCCGGGGGCGTGCTTCCCGAATTGCCATTGACGGACGCTGCGGCCGTCGCCACATTCATCGTCGAAGCCGCGGCCGCCTGGCGGCCCGCCGATTGACGAAAGCCGGCCGGCGGGTTAGTTTTGAACTGTGGGTGCAGCGGCTGTCCAACCGATACCGGCCGCGTGCGCCGCGGCGCAAAAAAAGAGGCGCCTGATCAAAGAGTTGAATCAATGAACGCCAAGCCCATCCTCGTCGCCGCCGCGCTGGCCGCACTGGTCGCGTCAGCGCCGTCGCGAGCGCAGGACAAGGAGTCTGCGGGCGACGCCGGCGGCTTCTACGGCGGCGTCGCGCTGCGCAGCTCGGGCCTCGATGAGGGTGGCGTCAACTTCGGCCAGCTCAAATCGGCTTGGGGACACTTCTCGTCGCCGGTCAGTGACGATACGACCAACCGGGCGCTGCTGTATGGCGGCTACCGGTTTGCGAACGACATCGCCGTCGAAGGCTCGCTCGCTACCGCCGATCGGTACGCGTTGCGGCCGGTCGGCGCCGCGGGGCCGGCGGGCATCGGCCTCACGCTGTCCTCGACCGCTGCCAGCGCGCCGGCGCGGACGTGGAATGCCGACGTTTACACGAGCTGGTCGTTCCGCAAGGCTTTCGCGCTGTACGGTCGTCTGGGCTATGCGCAAAGCGACAACGTGCCCGCCTATGCATTGGCAACGCTGCCAATCAGCGATTCGCGGCGATTGCGCGATGGCATGAACTACGGCGTCGGCGTCCGCTACGACTTTTCGTCGGCGCTGGGTCTGCGCCTCGAATACGCGCGGTTCAGCCGCTTCGCCGGCGAGGCGGTCACCGGGCCGTTGCCCGAGTCCGATCAAGTTCAGCTGGGGATGCAGTTCCGGTTCTGACGACGAGACGTCGTACAATCGGGCGCCGGTCTTCCTAGTCGAAGTCCGGCGCTTTTTCGTTGGATCGCCGGATGCCCGCCACTCCCGTCTCAACCCAGCTTCGCATTCGCGTCGTTTACCTCGCGCGGTTGCGCGACGCGCTCGGCCGCGCCGGCGAGACTTTCGAATTGCCAGCGGACGAAGCGACCATCGAGTCGCTCGTCAATGCTTTACGCAAGCGTGGGGGCAACTTCGCTGCGGAGCTCGCCGAAGGGCGCGCGATACGCTTTGCCGTGAATCACCGCATTGCCGCACGTTCGCAATCGATCGCCGACGGCGACGAGGTCGCGATCTTTCCGCCCGTCACCGGCGGCTGACGTCCGTATGACAGTTCGCGTCCAGACCGGCGACTTCGACATCGGCGACGAGATTGCGCGGCTTCGCGCATCCGACCGAAGCGTTGGCGCTATCGCATCGTTCGTCGGCACCGTTCGCGACGTCAACGACGCCGCGACGATCACCGGCATGACGCTCGAGCATTACCCCGGCATGACCGAGGCCGCGCTCGGCGAGATCGTCGGTGAGGCCCGGCAACGGTTCGACATCCGCGATGCACTCGTCATCCACCGCGTCGGCGCGCTCGAGCCGGGCGACCAGATCGTGCTCGTCGTTGTCACCAGCGCGCACCGCGGCGCCGCGTTCGACGCGTGC
>Ga0070670_100004453_pt1 | contig 11731 bp, 12 predicted proteins | sample KBSS63metaG_FD_64665 | JGI IMG/M metagenome (GOLD analysis project Ga0070670, IMG submission 64665) | Switchgrass rhizosphere microbial communities from Kellogg Biological Station, Michigan, USA - KBS S6-3 metaG | ecosystem: Host-associated > Plants > Roots > Rhizosphere > Soil ... | reverse complement strand
CCTCGGACCGGCGGCAACGCTCGCGCACAAGGCCGAGCGTTGCCGCTTCCGCCTCGGTCCGCGCCTGTTCAGCGCGATCGAGGAAGAATTGCAGATTTGAGCTGCGGACAATCGGTCCTGCCAAGCTTACTCGCCTTGCTGGTCGTTCGCCGGCTCGGCCTGTAGCTCGTCCGTTGCGGGCTGAGCTTCGCTCGCTTCGGGCTGCGTTGATTCCTCGGCGGACTTGAGGTTCACCGCGCTCATCTTGCCGCGATTGTCCTGCTGGAGGTCGTAGCTGATGCGCTGGTTCTCGCGAAGGCTGCGCATTCCGGCGCGCTCGACGGCGGTCATGTGGACAAAGGCGTCGTTTCCGCCACCATCGGGAGCGATGAAGCCATAGCCCTTGTGCTCATTAAAGAATTTTACGGTTCCAGTGATCATTTTGATTTCCTTCTAAGGCGAAGCCGCAAGTCGGCCCGCTTCCTGCTAGGAGCGAAAAGAGAAGGAAAAGGAGCCGCAAAGCGCCCGTAGACCGTCAGTTTGCGACTAGTAGCGGAAGGCTACATAGGTCATTTCCTAAATAATTGTAAGTCGCGGCACGAAATAATCTTCGTGCTAGGTGAAAGTATGTCCTTGTGATAGGGTTGGTTATCGCGTGGATTTTATTGCCGTAGGCCCGCGCGGCTGAGAGACAGACCGTGCTCCCGCTTACGAATATGGGAGCATTCATGGATCTCAATTATCTCTATCAGAGACACCAGATCTCGCTGTTCATGGCGGAGAATGGGTCCTCGGACCAGGTTCGCCGGGTTCATGGCGAGTTTGCCGATAGCTATGCTGCGCGCATCGCTGACGCGAGGCAGTTCCGCACGGCTCTGCGAGCGGCGTGATGCAACCGCCGACACGCATGGAAGCGGCGGATGAGCTTCGCGAGCAGGCCGCATCGTGCCGAAAGCTCGCGCGCCGAGCGCGGACCACCGGCGGTTCGTCGGCACTCAAAACGGTCGCCGAGCAATTCGATGACGATGCGCGCCGCATTGATCCCTTTAGCGAAAGGCGATGAACGTCATGGCAGGGAACAGCAACGATGCAGTGCCGCAGTCAGAGCTTGACCACTACGGGATAGAGCGCGTGCCAGCCGACGTATTCCTGTGGGGCGGTTACCGCTATTCCAACGCTCGCGATGCGCTCGCGGCAGCAAAGCGTAACGCCAAATGAGCTCGTCACGGCGAAGGCCCGAGGATTCCGCTGACGGGTGCCGCGCTTTCGCGCTGTCTGACCGTGAGCGCGCATCGGCGACCCCTAACACGCATGTCCGCGCCACGTTCGAGCGCAGCGCTGAGGCGTGGAGCGCCAGGGCTAGTTTGCTTGACCGTCTGGAAATCAACTTCGGTGCGCGCGCGGCAAGTCTGAAGCGCGGAACGAGGAAACACCACGCAATTGAAGATGGACAAAATGGCTAAGGGACAGAAGCGCTCGAACAAAGAGGTGCGTAAGCCGAAGGCGAAACCGCCGAAGAAAACGAACGCTTCCGAATCGTCCAGGAAGCTGCTTGGGATAGGCAACTGATGAAAATCGAAGGAAGCGTCCGCTCGAACCTGATCTCGGCCATTACCAGCGTGCGGCGCTGGCAGGGGCGTCAGGTGCATAAGGATACGCTCACCTATTGGCACGCCGTTCTCGATCACGGGCGCCGCTCGCTCGGCGAACCGGTGGGTGAATTGGTCGCGGAGTTGGAGGTCGAGTTGGCTCGAACCGGAAAACAGCGGCCAGCGAAGTCGCATCACAGCGATTAGGATATCTTTCCGTCCGGAGCATGCGTAACAACTACTAGCTACCAGCCGCTATCGACGGTTCAGGCGCGTGCCGCGCTCTCTCCCTCAGTAACGCCAGCTAGCCACGGGCTGTCCGCTCAGGGGCATCTCACCGACCGAGGAGAAGAGGCCAATGGCGAAGGAAGAGTTGCTCACGATCGAAGGGGTCGTTGACGAGATCCTGCCGGACGGGCGGTTCGGAGTGATGCTGGACAATGATTACCGGATCATCGCCTACACCGCGGGCAAGATGCGCCGCTATCGCATCCGGTCGATCGTCGGCGACCGCGTTCACGTGGAAATGACGCCCTACGATCTCTCGAAGGGTCGGATCGTATTCCGCGAAAAGGTCGGCGGGCCGTCGTCAGGACCCAGGCGGCGCGGTTTTCGGAGGTGACGCTGCTTCGCTCCGCCATCGCCCGTGCGCACATTGGCGACATTCCCAGCTTCGCTCCCAAGTCCGAATTTTGGACGGAAGTACGGACCCTCGCGAGCGAGCACCTTGCCGCAGAGGAGGCCGTCGGGCGCCCGTCGCTCGGAGATCCCCGTGCCCAACGGCAGGCGGCCGTGATCTCGATATGGTTCGCTCTCTCGTACGCAGGCCTGCTCTTTGCTGCGAGTCTCACAACTGCTCTCCTCGCGGCCTTCTGCTGCGGCCTGGCTGGGGCCGCTATAGGCTTTTGCGTCTTTCACGATGCCAATCACGGCACGCTCTTTCGGCGGCCTTCGCTCAACCTTCTCGCCGCGCGATTTTGTTCAGTTGTGCTTGGACCTTCTCGGCATTTCTGGGTTCGCAAGCACGGCCAACACCATCGGCAGCCCAATGTCTACGGTTGGGACGACGATCTCGAGACGCGCGGTTTGCTGCGCCTTTCTCCCGCATACGCATGGCAACCGCGCTTCCGCCGTCAGGAAGTGAAGGCGCTGCTCTACTACGGCTTGAACACGGTTGAATGGGTATTCTGGAAGGACTTTTACTGTCTGGCGACCGGTCGCCTGAACGAGTGGCAGGACTTTAAGCTGGACGCCCGCCAACGCTCCGAGTTCCTGTTCTGCAAAGCGCTCTACCTGGTCTTTTTCGTTTTGCCGCCATTCCTCATTCTCCCGCTTGGTTGGGCAATAAGTGCCTTCGTCCTTTTCCACCTGGTACTGAGCTGGACGCTCGCCATCGTGTTCCAGATTGCGCACCTGACGCCGGATATGGAGTTCGACGGCGTAGGGCTCGAAGACGATTGGGCAAAGCATCAGATCCGCACGACTGCCAACTTCGCGACGCACTCGCGCCTCATCACCTGGTTTACCGGCGGACTAAACCACCAAATTGAGCACCATCTGTTTCCAAACGTGGCACATACACATTATTCGAGCCTGCGGCCGATCGTTCGCGCCGTCGCTCAACGTCATGGATTGGAATGTCACGACCTGGGCAGCTTTGCCTCCGCTCTGCGGCAGCATTTTACACTGCTGAAAACTCTCGGTGCCGTTAGCAGGTAAGAAATGCGGTTAATCGCGTCTTGAGCGTCGAAGCTCTCGAGCGCCGGCATGTACTCCGGCCCGGACCTCTCAGTGGTCGGTCACGGCCGAAGCGGCGATACGATCGACCATTCGACGGACAAGGGCCCTGTACCCCCGCCGCCCGATGGGGGACGCGCAGGGTGGGAAGCGGACGGGTGTCCCTGCTTCTTCACCGCCGTCGATTTGCGCGCCGGTGCCGCAGATGCTGGGGTCATCGCGGACGCTAGCGCTACAACAGCGCCCGCGATGACCACCGCGCGCCAAGCAGAAGGGGACTTCCCCGGCGCGCTCACTCGTACCTCAAGGCGTGGATCGGGTTGGCCCGAGCGACCCTGACCGAATGGCCGACCACCGTCGCCACGGCGATACCGAGCGCGATCGCAGCGGCAACCACGAACGGGATCGGGGTCAAGGCAATGCGCTGGTCGAAACCGTTCAGCCAATCGCGCATCATCCACCACGCGATCGGCCAGGCGATCAGGTTGGCGATGATCACCGGCCGGCTGAACTGCCATACGAGAAGCCTGACGATGTCGCGGGTCCGTGCGCCGAGCACCTTGCGGATGCCGATCTCCTTCGTGCGGCGCTCGGCGGTGAAGGCGGCGAGGCCGAACAGGCCAAGGCAGCCGATGACCACCGCGAGGAGCGAGAAAGCGGCAAAGGTCTTCGCCCGGGCATCTTCCTTCTTGTAAGCTTCGCCCATGATGTCGTCGCCAAACTTCGCGTTGAACGGCACCTCGGTCGTGATCTGCTTCCACTGCCGCTCGACCGCCGACCGAACCGTCTGCGGATCGCCCTGATAACGAATGATCATCCAGGCGGGGCCGGCGGTGACCTTGCGGAACATGATGGAATCGATCGGCGTGCGGACGGTCCGGAAACGGGAATCGCCGACTACGCCAATGATATTGATGTTGGCGACGCCAGTGCCCGGGTCGAGGAGTTCGCTCCTGACGACCTTGCCGACGGCGTCCTGCGGCGATTTGAAGCCGAGCATCTTCACGGCATATTCGTTCAGGACGACATTGAAGCCGCGCTTGGACAGCGCGCGCTCCACATTCGGGTCGATCGGATAGGGTATCGTCATGTCGTCCATCGGGCGATTGGGATCGAACCACCGCCCGGCTTTCAGCGTCAGGCCCATCGCGTCGATGAACTCCTGGCCGACGTTATATTGGCCGATCGTCACCTGCTGATTGCTTCCAGGCGGAATGATTCCGGAATTGCTCTGGTTGCTGGTGTTGACGCCGATATCGGTCAGGGCGACCGACTGGACGCCCGGGATCCGTTTCATCTGATTGACGATCATATCGGCCTGATTGAACAGCTGCGCGCGGCTCAGCTCTTCGACCTGGAGGATATGATCGCGCTTGTAGCCGGGATCGACGTTCCGAGCGAAAACCGTCTGACCGTAGATCACCGCGGTGCAGATGATGAGGCCGATGGAAACCGCGAACTGGAACACCACCAGCACCGTGCGTACCCTGCCTGACCCCGGCGTTTCCGAAGCGGAGCGGTTGGCCTTGAGTACCTGCGCCGGTTGGAACCGCGACAGGAAGAAGGCCGGGTAAAGCCCGCTGATCACGCCCACGATCAACGTCAGCCCGATGGCGGGCAAAAGGACGCCGCTGGCTCCCAGGTAATTCAGGGCGAGATCGGCATCCAGGAAAGCAGCGAAGGGTTTTACCAGCAGTTCCACCAGTGCCAGCGCCAGCAGCATCGCGACAGCCGAGATCAGGACCGATTCCGCGACGAACTGGACGATGAGCTGCTTGCGTGTCGCCCCGAGCACCTTGCGAAGCGCCACTTCGCGCGCACGCTGGCTGGCCCGTGCCGTCGCGAGATTCGTGAAGTTGACCACGGCCATCCCGAGAATCAGCAGGGCGATGATTGCGAAGGTCGTGATCGTTCGGCGATCGTTGCCGGGTGTCATCGACGAATCCTGCGCTTTGCCCAGATGGACGTCGCGGAGGTTCACGAAATGCCAGTCCTCGTCGTTGCCCGCATTGTAAGGGATGTTTCCATTGGGCTGGTCTGGGATGTTTCGTTTTTCCCATGCGGGCAATTGCGCTTCCATCGCCTTCACGTCAGCGCCCGGCCTGAGTTTCGCGAAGACCCAACCCGACTGGCAGCCCCAGCAGGTCAGGAAATTCGGGCTGTTCGCGTTTAAAGCCTGGAAATCGAGCCGAAGGAGGGCATCGATCTTCAAGCTCGAGTTCTTCGGGATATTCTTGAGTACTCCCACGATCCTGAAGTCGCGCTTCAGCCCGCGCGAAATGACGGTCAGCGTTTTGCCGACCACCTGATCGGTTCCGTAGCGCTTGATGGCCTCTTCCTGCGTCAGCGCCGCGGTCTGGGGTGCAGTCAGTGTCGTTCCGGCAAGGAGGGGCAGGCTGACGACCTTCAGGAAGTCGTCATCCGCGAACAGCCAGTTCTCGGTGGCGGTCGCCTGCCCGTCCTTGAGGAACACCGGACCGTTGTCTGACACGTAAACCGCCCGCTCCACCTGCGGGAAATCCTTCTTGATCGCGTCCTTGGTGACGTAGCCCGACATTTGCAGGAATGCCGGCGGCTGGTCCTTGGGATGCGGATACCACGCCTGGAACTGGTAGGTATTCTCGACGTCGGGAACCCACCGGTCGTAGCTCTGCTCGTATCGGATATAGAGCAGGATCATGACGCAGGCGGCCATGCCGATGGCGAGACCCGCGATATTGATGATCGAATAGGTCCGGCTCTTGGCAAGGGCTCGAACCGCGACCGTCCAATAGTTCCGCCACATGGTGACTGTCCTTTGCAAAGAGTTTTCCCTCGAGTCAGGCGGCGCGGCGCCGCTCCTGGAGGATGCGGCCGTCGAGCATGTTGACGACCCGGCTCGCGAAATCGGCGTGGGACGGCGAGTGGGTGACCATGACGATGGTCGAACCCTCCTGGTTGAGTTGTCGGAGCATGCGCATCACCTCTTCGCCATGCGCGGTATCCAGGTTCCCGGTCGGCTCGTCGGCGAGGATCAGCTTGGGCTCTCCGACCAGCGCCCGCGCCACCGCGACGCGCTGCTGCTGTCCCCCGGACAGTTGGGTCGGACGGTGCTTGGCGCGATGCGCGATGCCGACCTTGTCCAGCACCCGGTCGACACGCGCCCGGCGTTCATGCGCGGCGAAGTTGTGGTAGAGCAGTGCGAGTTCGACATTCTCGCGAACGGTCAACTCGTCGACCAGGTTGAAGCTCTGGAAGATGAAGCCGATGTTGCTCTTGCGCGTGTCGGCGAGCTGGGCTTCGCTGAGCCCGGCGACCTCGTTGCCGTTGAAGACGTAGGATCCGTCGGTGGGACTATCGAGCATTCCCATGACGTTGAGCAAGGTCGACTTGCCGCATCCGGAAGGCCCCATGATCGCGACGAACTCACCGTCGGCGATGTCGAGGTCCACGCAATCGAGCGCGGTCGTTTCGACCGTGTCGGTGCGGTAGGTCTTGGTAAGGCCGGTCATGGTCAGCACGAGAATTTCCTTTCTCACTCGCCGGAATTGAAGGTCAGGTGGGCCTTGTCGGTGAGGCCGCTGTAGGATGACGTGATCACTTGCTCTCCCGGTGAGAGCCCGCTCAGCACTTCGATGAAGTCGGTGTTGCGGCGCCCGAGTTGGACCTGGCGCCTGGTTGCGCCGTTGCCGCTCTTGTCGACGACGAAGACCCAGCTTCCGCCCGTGTCGTTGAAGAAGGCGCCGTTGGGGATGACCACCGCCTTGGACGAATCCCCAAGGGTCAGCCTGGTCTGGATCGTCTGGCCGCGCTGCATGGTCGCCGGTGAAGTTCCGTCGAAAGTCAGGTCGATCTGGAACTGGCCGTTCCTGACCTGGGGATAGACCTTGGCAACCTTGAGCCGATAGGTCCTGCCGTCGACCTCTGCGGTCGCGGTCTGCCCGACGTGCACGCGGCCGAGATAAAATTCGTCGACGTCGCCCTGCAGCTTGTTGCCGCCCGTGCTGTCGATCTGGCCGATGCGCTCGCCCTGCTGAAGCGACTGGCCGAGCTGGATGTCGAACCCGCTGAGCTCGCCGGTGACTGGCGCCCGGATGCTGAGCTGGCCGAGATTGCTCCGGGCGATTCCCATACTGCTGTTGAGCGAGCTCGAGGCGATCCGCAGCTGATGTAGCTGGCTCGACTGCAGGGACTCGGTCTGCTTGATGCTCTGCTTCAGGATCGCGAGCCGTTGCTGCTGATATTGAAGATCGTCGCGCGTGTCATTGAAGGTCTTGGCCGAGACGAAGCCTTTCTCCGCCAGCGGCCTCTGGAGCTCATACTGGCGGCGCATCTTGGCGAGGTCGGTTTCGGCCTGGTTGAGGTCCCGAAGGTTCGCGTTCCGGGTCTGGGTCAGCGCCAGCTCCTGGCTACGCATATTGTTGAGCTGCTGCTCGACCTCGGCCTGCTTCTCCAGCGTCGAAAGTTGCAGCTCCGCGTTCGACAGGACAGCCAACATCTGGCCCTGGGTCACGTGAGCGCCGTCCTCGACCAGCTTCTGGTCGACACGGCCGCCTTCGACGGCGTCCAGAAAGACGGTGACCAGCGGCGTTACCCGGCCGCGCAAGGGAAGGAAGTCGTCGAACGTGCCGGATTCCGCCGTGCCGATCGCGAGCCGGTCGCGAGCGACGGACATTGAATCGGCCCGCGGCGCGAACAGCCAGAACAGAATGATCAGAAGTATCACGACGCCGGCGGCGCCCGCGATCAGGATGCGCTTGTCGACGCGGTTGCGCACGACAACCCGATCCATCGCGCCCCCGCTGACCGCCTCGGAACGGTTGGCCTGCTTCAATTCCACTAGTCCCACTGTCCACCTTTGGGCAGTGAATGTCCGGAAACGGACAGGTCCGGAGCTCCGACGAATGTGGACACCACTCTACAAATGTAGCTTACCGATATTTTCATCACCCTTATCGCTGCAAGCGCCGTGCCAATTGCGCAGGAGAGAATTTGCGACCTTGGACTGTTCGTTTCCGGACAGCGGCGCTACAGAAGTAGCGTGGATGCTCCGTTCAGCCTTGCCGTCGTAGTCGACGACGATCCCGACATCGCGCTAGCCGCGCGCCTCGCGCTTCGTGACCTGTTCGAGCGGGTCGAAACCTTGACCTCGCCCGCCGCGCTGCTTCCCGTGTTGAAGGAGGAGAGCCCTGACGCAATCCTGCTCGACCTCAATTTCGAACGCGGCGCGACCGACGGGCGTGAGGGACTGACCTTCCTGAACAAGGTAATGGGAATCGATCCGGACGCAGCTGTGGTAATCATCACAGCGCACGGCGCCGTTTCGATCGCCGTCGAAGCGATCAAGGCGGGCGCGAGCGACTTTGTCGCGAAACCGTGGAGCAACGAGCGCCTCGCCGCCACCGTTCGAAGCGCCGCGGCCCTCCGCCGGAGTCGTATCGACGCGCGCACTGAGCGCGGCCGGCTCTCCGAACTGACCCCAAGCACCGACACGCCATTGCTCGGCCGGTCCGCGGCGATGGAGCGGGTGCGCACCCTGATCGACCGCGCCGCCCCCACCGATGCGAATGTACTGATCCTAGGCGAGAATGGCACCGGCAAGGAGATCGTCGCCCGCGAGATCCACCGCCTGTCGCGCCGCAGCGAGCACCCACTGGTGGCGGTCGACCTGGGCGCGACGACCGAGACGTTGTTCGAGTCCGAGTTGTTCGGTCATGTGAAGGGGGCCTTCACCGGGGCCGACACGGACCGCATCGGCCGCCTCAAAGCCGCGGACCGGAGCACCTTGTTCCTCGACGAGATCGGGAACCTGCCGCTGCACCTCCAGCCCAAGCTGCTGACCGCTCTCGAGCAGCGCGAGGTGGTGCCCGTTGGTTCAAACAAGCCGATCCCGATCGATGTCCGTGTGGTCGCCGCGACGAACGTTTCAGAGGACAAACTCGCCGATGAGAAGCGCTTCCGACAGGACCTGTTGTTCCGCCTCAACACGATCGAGATCGCGCTTCCGGCTCTACGCGAACGCCGCGAGGACATCCCTGTCCTCCTCGATCACTATTTGACGCTCTACGCGCGCAAATATGACCGCCCGCACCGCGAGCTTCCTCCGGCCGTGCTCGAAGCGCTTCTGCGCCATGACTGGCCCGGGAATGTCCGGGCGCTTCGTCACGCCGCGGAGCGGGCAGTCATCATGGCGGACGGCAAGCATTATCGTCTGGACGACTTCCCCCTCCCGCAGCGATCCGAAGCGGCCTCAATGTCCGTGGTGGGCGAAAGCCTGAACCTCGATCAGCTGGAGAAGCAGATGATCGAGCGCGCTCTGCGGATGCATCATTTCAACGTTTCGGGGGCCGCTGCCGAGCTCGGCCTTTCGCGCGGTGCACTGTACCGGCGCATGGAGAAACATGGACTTTAGGCGCAAGTTCGAATTCGGGCTCGCCTGGCGCACGCTGCTCCTGATCGGCGCGATCCTGCTCATCGCGAAGGCCGCCGCGACACCGGGCGTCAGGGCGGGCCTGGTCGTCGCTGCGCTCGTCGGCGGCGCCGCGCTCACCAGCCTCTGGAACTTCATCCGCCGCACGAATTTCCTCGTCTCCCGTTTCATCGAGAGCGTCCGGTTCGAGGATTATTCCCAGCGCTTCTCCGATCCATCAGGCGGCGGCTTCGACGTGCTCGGCCAGACGCTGGACAAGGCGTTGAAGACGCTTCAGGCGCGCCACACTCGCGAGAGCGCCGAGGCGCGCTATCTCTCGGCGATCGTCGACGATGCGCCTAGCGCACTGCTCGCGGTCGATCAGGAAGGGCGCGTCGAGATCCTCAACAAGGCCGCGCGCCAGCTGTTCGCGCGCCATGTGCTCAATCGCATCGACGATTTCGAGGCGTTCGGGCCGGAACTTGCGGCGGCCGTGCGACTGCCGGCAGGTAACCGCAAGATCACGCGCCTGATCCTGGACGGCGTACCGCAGAAAGCGATCTTTGCCTCGGCGCAGGTCGCACGGCTCGACCAGCCGGTGAGCGTCTTGTCGATCCTTCCTGTCCAAAGCGAACTGGGCGCATTGGAAGTCGCGGCGCAAGCAGACCTGGTACGAGTCCTCACCCACGAGATCATGAACTCGCTGACCCCGGTGACGTCGCTCGCGCGGACCGGCGCCGAACTCGTCGCGACAGCCGCGAAGCGCGACAACAATCTGTCCGACGCCAAGACCGCGACCGAGACGGTCGCCCGCCGTGCCGAGGGTATTCTCCGGTTCGTCGAAAGTTACCGAGAATTCGCGCAGGCGCCGGACATCCATCGCCGTCAGTTCAAGGCGAAGGGGTGGGCCGAGGAGATCATGCGCCTCGCGCTCGCGAACGCCGCCGAGCGAAACATCGAAGCCCGCCTGGAGGTCGAACCGGCAACGATGAGCCTGACCGCCGATCCTGAGTTGCTGGCGCAGGCCCTGCTCAACCTGCTGCGGAACTCGATCCGTGCGACGGCGGATTCCGACCCTTCCGTCATCGTGCTTGGCCTGGCGCGGGAGCCGAACGGCCACTTCCGGATCGAGGTGCGCGACAATGGTCCCGGCATTCCGCAGGACCGCCGCGAGGACATTTTCCTCCCCTTCTACACCACGCACAAAGGCGGCAGCGGCGTCGGCCTGAGCTTCGCAAGGCAGGTTGCGCTGGCGCACGGAGGATCGATATGCGCGCTCGACGCGCCGGAGGGCGGCGCGAACCTGCGAATGGTGATCTGACGTGACCGACGAAGCTCCGCCGAAATCCAAGCTGAAGCAGGTGAGGCTGTTACTCTGGGTCATCGTCGCGCTGGCAGCCGTGGGCGCAGCGGCATTGTATTTGATCCCCAGGAAGCAGACGCAGCCGTCGGCGACGGCCGGACCGGTCAAGGCGAGCTTCGGCGGCCCCTTCACCCTCGTCGGCGGCGACGGAAAGCCATTCTCGAGCCAAAAACTCGAGGGAAAGCCTTACGCCATCTATTTCGGCTTCACTCGATGCGGAGACATCTGCCCGACGACGCTGTCACGGCTGGTGAAGCTTCGCCGGGAAGCTGCCAACGATCAGGCGATCCGCATTCTCTTCGTGACGATCGACCCCGCGAACGACGGGCCGAAGGAAGTCGATCAATATGCCGGGCTGTTCAATGCGCCGATCATCGGCCTCACGGGAAGCCAGGCACAGATCGATCAGGTCAAGGAACAATATGGCATCTTTGCACAGCCGGTCCCCCACGCGGCGATGGGCAAGGAAATGGAGCATAGCGCATCGGTCCTGCTGTTCGATCGCAACGGGCATTTTGCGGGCACCATCGCGTCGGGCGAACCGGACTCCGATGCGCTGGCCAGGCTCAAGGCGCTAGTTTCCTAAAGCCGATCGTCCAGCTCTTTCACCAGTTTCTTCGGCGCCTGTGCGCGGTAACTCTCTTCAACCCAGGCCTTGAGCTGGTCGAGGCCTGG
>Ga0070670_100004449_pt1 | contig 11733 bp, 13 predicted proteins | sample KBSS63metaG_FD_64665 | JGI IMG/M metagenome (GOLD analysis project Ga0070670, IMG submission 64665) | Switchgrass rhizosphere microbial communities from Kellogg Biological Station, Michigan, USA - KBS S6-3 metaG | ecosystem: Host-associated > Plants > Roots > Rhizosphere > Soil ... | reverse complement strand
CAATTGCGCCAGCGCTTTTGGATTCGCTCTCGCCTTCGGGTTGTTCTGGATTACGCCATCGATCGCCTGATTGAAAAAATCACGTGCAAGATCATCTATTTAGACGCGCCAAGAGAGTTAATCCTCGTGCCGGTGGATTTGTTCGATCGCTAATCAATAGACTGGAGGCGGCATGCCCTTAAGTCGCCGGCTAATTCAGGCATTCCTTTATCGACAGCACGTGAGAACAATGTCACTTGGCGAGCGCGTTTCAGCCGACATCTTCATCGCTTAACTGATAGCCTGGTGCCTCGCTAATTTCTGTTTGATCGTTTTGCAACGCTCGATGTCTTTAAAGTCTTAAACGTTTGCTTCGGGGTCGGCCTCCTGCTTCTCTTCCATCGTCGTTCCCTTCCGTCCTCGGAACGACTCACTTATTTAACCCGTTTTGTCTCAGTAAATAGGTGATCATGCCTTTTGGGCTTCCCGTTCCGCGGCAAACAGAGGATGAACTTGGCTTGTCGTCGTACCGCCGCTGCCGTAGGGCCGGGTGATGATTTCCAGCAAATGCCCGTTAAAATCTTCGAAATAGACGCCGCGGCCTCCGTCCCACTGATTGATACGATCGCGCTCGCGCCGGTAAGGATCCGCCCAGTAAGCGAGCCGCCGCGCGCGAATGCGACCGAAAATTGCATCGAATTCTTCCTCGGTAACGAGAAACGCATAGTGCTGCGAGGCGATTTCCGCGTCCTCGGTGCCGCGATATTCTCTGACATCCATGTAGTCGAGCGATGTATCGCCTATTTGCACAGCGGCAAATGGCCCCATCATTGCTGGCGCCGGCAGGCCGAAGAGTTCTGCCAAAAATATCGCCGAGGCTTTGTGATCATGTGCCGCAATGATTGTATGATTCAGTTTAATGCTCATGAGCGGACTCCTTCCGAAGTGAGAAAATGTATTCTCCCGTCACGGTTCTCTCAGCTTAGATGGAAATTCTTGTGGCCACAACGATCTGGTGAAAGCCACGGTGATTGTGAAAAGAGAGTCGGAGTGCCGTCGTCGCCGTGCCAGAAATGCATATTCCTCTAAACGGGCCAAGATGATATTCGACCGGCAATTCTAAGAGCGCGGTTCGGTTTCTTCCCTGTTGTCTGTTGCTTCACTGACTATTAAATGAGCAATGACTATGCCGAATGCTTTTCTAGCAACCGCAGCGGTTCAATGGTTTCAATTGCTCCGTTCAATGCCTCACTGGTTGCGTCTAACTATTATCAAGTCAATTTGAAAATGGTTTTATTTTGGTCGGTAGCTGTGCGCTGATTCCGCCGTCGTCGACGAATGTGTCACGGCACCAACTTCAGAAGCCTCCGAACGATATCGCATAAGGTCCGGAAAACCGCCTGAACCATTTCGATGTCAACCGATAGAAGTTCATAAAATTGTTGGCCGTTAAGCGTGAGGGCGCGAACCGAATCGATTGCTTTGGTGGTTCCAGCGCGAGGGTGGAAATCAAGAACCTCCAGAGTGCCAAAGGCTTCTTTTTCCTTAAGCTCACGAAGCGTACTACCATTTCTCTCAATCGACACACTACCGCTTAGTATCACATACAGGGTGTCTCCAAAATCGCCTTCTTTATAGATAGTTTCACCGGCTGCGAAACTAACTTCTGCCATTAATCCTGCGATCCGGCCGAGCTGTTCCACGGTGGCATGCTCAAAGATGTCTACCGATTTTAAAAAGATGACCTTCTCAATTGTGGTGAGATGATTTTCTGTTTCCAACCTACATCCTTGAGACCACAAGCTCAGCGGTTTCTTTGAGCACGGCATCCTTGGAATTGATATAGTGCTTGAGCTCGTCGCGGAAATCTGGAAGTCTTCTTAGGCCAATCTCCCAGAGGGTTGCTGCTTTGAGCCAGACATCATCTTGTTGCAAAAGCGCGTGCAAGGCTGTCTCGACATCAAAACTGTTCAGACCTAAAAAGACAAGAAACTGTCGGAAACGCTCAGTGCCCGGAGCATCGTCAAAAAGAGGAAAGACGTGACGCCTAATATCTCCGGTAAGCAGGTTGTCGAGAAACTCGATCGCTTGCGCCTGTTTGGCTGGACTGCTGCTTTGGAGCGCGACGCCGGCACTTCGAATGTCCTGAGGATGATAAATCAGGGAAAGCAGCCGCAGGACTCTTTCCCTTTCCCTCTCCATATTTTCGCGCAAAGCCTCATGGAGCAGCGACCCTTTCGTCATTGAATCATCACTTTCATCTCCAAAAAGCACAAAGAAAGTTACAAATCGTCGATAGTAGCGGCTGGCTTCCGCGTCAATAGCGGTCTCTATGACCTGTGGGTCCATGCGGACATTCGGCAAGCGTCGGGCAGTCTCTTCGAGGCCGACGATGATTCTGTAACGGAGAGAGCCATCTTCCTGATTCAGTCCATCGAGAAGCGCTTTCATTGCGGCAGGAGAGGCGATTTTGTTTAACGTGGAAGGAATATTGAGTCGCACATCACGAGAAACATTGGGATCCAGCAGCACTTCTCTTAAAGTTTCAACCGCAATTTCGCCGTATTCGACTAACGCCTGATGTGCCGCACTCTTGGTCGTCCGGCAGCCGAGTTGCATGATAACGTCTCTTAGAACCGTCGGCTCTTTTATCCTTCCGGCAACAGCTAACGCCTCGCGAACTACGGCCATGGAGGAATCTTCCCGGATAAACATGGTCAGGTATCGGCGAAATTCGGGATCGTTGACATTGCCGATGAGGCGGGCCGCTTCTATCCGAGCGGTTGCGCCATCGACTTTTGTGTTTGCTATCATTTTATGAAAGGTGGCCAGAGCGATTTCACGGATCTCGCCGTCTCCGTGGTGCAGCAGACATTCGATCGCCGATCTCTGAACTCGTGGATCAGGACTTTCCAAGTAAGGTTGCATAACCGGGATCGCATCTTCCTTCCGAATCGCGCAGACGACGTTGATCGCTTCCGCCTGGACTTCTCCATTTTCGTCTTGGAGCAAGCGCACGATTTCCTGCAATTTCTGAGCATCTGTACTTGCGGCAAAAAGTTTTAACGATCGACTTCGAACTATAGGCGAAGGATGCCGCAAAAGGCTGAGCGGAAGGCGCGGCACGATAACTTTCGGATCCAACTTCTCTGCCAGTTCGAGGCCGAACAAGAGAGCTTGCTCATCGTCTCTTTGTAACGTTTCCAGCACTGCTTTGACGGTGTGCTTATCGGCATAGTTAATCTCTGCTTCGTCCCAGGTGATGGCTTGTGTTTCGAGTCCGGTCCGCAATTCTTCAACGTACGCGTTCCCTAGAAAGAAAGTGCACACAGCCCAGATGACAATGAGCGGAAGAGAAAAATAGGCAAGCCTCGCGGGGTCAACCTGCAGTATAAATAGCGCGTAAGCAAGCACGATCAACCCTGCAGCACCATCTCCGAGTCGTTGCAATACCACATCGAGAAAAGTCTTGACCTGCTTTTTTACATTCGCAGAGAGAGGCAGATAAAGTATCTCCATCCCGCTCTGGTTTACGCCTGGTCGCAAAACCGCATCTGTTAAGTCTGTTGCCGCAGTTGAGAAAAGTCCCGGCCAGAGGAAAATGCCAAGCGATCCTGCGAACAAACTCACGGGGAGGACTAAGAGACTCGCGATTAACCCGAAGCCGGTTAAAAATCTCCGAGTTAAAACAACCTGACCGAAAAAAGTAATGACAGCAAGCCAGGCATAATAGGAACCGAAGAAGGTCGTCAAGCTCATTTGAGATGCATAGGCCGCTTTTGCAGCGGCCTTGAACTGAAAGTCAATCAGAGTCGAGACAACCACCGAGACAAAGATCGCGCTCGCGATCAATTGAAGATATCGGGACGTTCCAATTGCGCCAAGCGCGCCCGTCTGTTGATTCGCCTTCAGTTCTCTTTTTTCGAGTTCGTTTTCTGCTGCGCTTTTGAGCTCGCATAATTCATTGCGCGCCAGCCAAACCACACCAAAAGCTCCGGTAAATAATGTTGCGATGAACCAAAAAAGTTCGTCGGTTCTTGCGAATAGGTCAACTAACCATCCACTCGCAAAGCCGCCCAAAATAGCGCCAAGCGACCCGCCGGCGCTGAAAATGCCGAACAGACGTTTCGCTTCGCGCGATGTGAAAATCAGGTCGGCTAGGGTCCAGAATTGAGCGATAGCAAGAATACCGACGATCGCTGACCAGATGTAAAAAGCATATATCGCCCACGCAAACTTGAAGAACACGATGAGGTACCAAAACACGATCACATTGGAAATGATGAAGGCATGAGAGCCGAGAATGAGTTGGTAAAATGGCAACCCTGCCGTGTAACGCGTATATACAGCTATGATGCCTCCTGCAATAACAGCCACGAGGATGTAAACATAGGATAGATCGCTAACGAGAAAATGGCTGAGGAAGAGAGAGTCTCGTACGACTTTGATAACATTGTTAGCGGCGAGGAGAAAAAAAACCAGCGCGACCATAATGCCCACCCGCCGGAGCTCGCCGGGTCGGACCTCAAAAAAACGAGATATATTATTTCTCAGAGAAAAAGCTGCCATTGTTCGAGATTCTATCCGACCTCAAATAGATCTCAATTGGGCTCCGCGAAACAAGTCCGAAGAAGCGATGTTAAAACCGTTAGATGGTCGCCTCAGATGAGCGTTAAGCGGAGCTAGTTTCTGTTACCGTTTCAACCGTTCACGGACTATACGGTCGAGGATTTCAAGTCGCTCGTCTCGACAAACCTCGAGGGCTTCCTGTACGTCACCGAATCTTTCGATCGCGTCGGCAAGTCTCTCGCGGAAGCGAAGTCAATCGTACAGAAATCGGTTGTCGCGTGAGATTTCATCGAGTTTACGCGTTTCGGCTTTGATGAGACTTTGGAAGTGATCAAGGGAATTATCCTAGCATAATCCGGTTTCATCATAGTTCGGTGATACCCTTGACCAGCACGCTCAGTTGGGCTGGACCGCTGCTGGTGCTGCAGACATTTCGGGACAAGGCCGTTCTCCCCCGGCATGAGCGGGTTCAAAAGGAGCAGGTGATGCGGTCGGGCCTGCGCAGCGGATGGTCAATCCGCTTGCGGGTTGGTTCATTTGCCGCGCCCGCACGCGGACGACAAGATTACAGGTCGGCATTGAGTCTAGTCACGTATCCTTAGCGCGATGCATTTCGCGCCTTGCGCGGTTTTTTGCGGGCTCGCATCTTCGAAAGGAACCGCGCCGAGCGGCCGAACTTCCTTTCCAGCGATTCATCGCGGACGAGCCGCGCGCCCTCGGGATGATATTCCAACACGAGCTTGCGCGTATGAAATGCTTCGAGCTCGGCGCGATGGCCCACACTGATGACGGTGGCTTCAGGGAGTCGCTCCAGCACCAGTTGCATCAACGTTGCTGGCTCATCGGATCAGAGCGGCGGTCGCCTCGTCCATCACGATTGTGATGGGACGATGGATCAGGGCGCGGGCAAACGCAAGCCGCTGTTTTTCACCTCCGGAGAGCACATGTTCCCAACCCGTGTCTTCATCGAGGCGGTCCAGAAAATGGCCTAGGCCGACTTCTTCAACCGTTTTGCGGACCAAAGCATCATCAACTTCGTCGGGCGAGAGGGGATAGGTCACGGCGCGACGCAGCGTTCCGAGCGGAACGTAAGGCTGCTGCGGCATCAACAGCAATCCTTCGAACTTGATGCGGATCTCTCCCGTGCCCCAGGGCCACAGGCCGGCGATCGCCCGCACCAAGGTGCTCTTGCCCGTGCCGGATTCGCCGACAACCAGCACCTTTTCGCCGGCGGTAATCTCGATGTCCGCTTCGTTCACCACCGCGCTTCCATCGTCCAAGGTTACCGAGAGGTCGCGCAACCGGAGCGCTCCATCCTCGGCCGACTGACGAACTATTCGGCCCATCGTTTCTTCGCCCTCGGCTCGCTCCAAACGATCCAGCGACACCAATAATGAGGCAAGTCGACATGCCGACGCGGTCCAATCGGCGAGCCGTGGATAGTTGTCGACCAGCCAATTGAACGCGACTTGAACGATCATGAACGCCGAAGCGGCCTGCATGACTTCGCCGAGGGTCATCGTTCCGGCGACGTACTTCGGCGCGCAGAGGAGTATCGGAACGATCGGCGCGCCGCCGTTACTGGCCTGTGATACAACCGTCGTGCGGATGTACTGCCTCATCAGCTCGCGCCAGCGCTTGCGGACGTTCGTGAATGCCTCGTCAAGGCCCGCGCGCTCTTCATTCTCGCCGCCGAGCATCGCGATGCTTTCACCATTTTCCCGCAGCCGCGTGAACACATAGCGGTAGTCAGCCTCGGCCTGGTTTTTATTCTCAGATACGGCAACGAAGCCCCGCGCGATCATGATCATCGATCCGCTGGCCAGCACCGCGTAGATGAACGCAGCAATCACCAGGAAGCCGGGCATTGGGCGCGGAGCTCGAAACGAGGCGATATTGTGCTGTTTTGAGATGAATTCAGTGAATAGATCTTTCCTATCGGCCGGAGCGAAAGGAGAGGACGGCAATCCGTTCTCACGACCACTGGTCATCTCTGCAATGATGTACTGAAGCGATTCTGATTTTACATCCCGAACCGCTGAAGATTCGATCATAGAGAACTCACTAGCGGCCCCTCGGACCTGTCCAATTCAGCCAGCGCTTTGGGACTGGCTCTGGCTCTTGGATTGTTCTGAATCACACCGTCTATCGCGTGATTAAACGTGACCCAGTGAGACGTCGCTTGCGCTGATCTACGCCAGCACGCGTGTGGTGGTGCTGATCTGTGTAGCTCTGCCCTTATCGGTCAATAAGCCGGACAGGATTTCTTCTCGGATTGATTGTTCTTGGGGATTGAGAACACCGTCAGCGCGACGCTGTGCAATGCCAGCTAAACCGTGTCTGAAAGCGTTCTGATACCTGGTGGGCCGGATCTGCCGCGTATGCCTGCCATGAGCTACAGCATAGCGGATAGAGCAAGATTTTTCCTGTGGAATGCGTTGATTTGTTTTGTCGATCCTGTATGGATTCGAATAGAGGTAGGCCGGCGGCGTGAAGAGCGTGGTCAACAACTTGGAAGTAAAGCCTTGATTCGAGAAAATTTGCAGGGTGTTGGTTTTTTTGAATGCGCATCAATTTCTGTCACTGGCAGGAGAACTATGAAAAAAATTATTCCGTATCTAATCCTTATTCTGATCGCTGCCTGCGGCCCGCAGTTTTATCTTCCGGAGACAAAAGATACACCAGCGCAAATTGTCGTCAGCACGTACACGCAGGACGGATGTATCGAAGAACTTCAAGAAGAGGCGAAAAGGCGCGGTGTCGCGGTCAGGCTTAAAAGCGTCGAAACCGATTTGGGATGGGAGATTTTCTTGTTTCCTTTTTATAAGGGTACAAGTGCACAGGTGAGGTAACAGGTCCTCTCAAGCAATAGCTCAACGAGAGACAATGTCTAATCGTGCCACGAGAATCCTCAATCCTCATGTCGGGTCATTCAATATCAGGTTGAAACGCGCGTGCTTAAAGCACGGCGACGTGGTGAACCCTGTGCCGTGGAATGGCCCTGCACATTTCAACACACAGGTGATTACAGGGAGGCTACTGTTGATATCAAAACCGAGTTATTCGCTGACAGCAAACGGTAGAGATCGAGATGCTGGTTGAGCGGGCAATACGCAAGGCCAGCACTCGGGATAATAAGGAAGTAACGCGCCGGCGGTGTTGCTCGTGCGCACGAAAATCGTCACCATCGCCGGCGAGTCCGCCATGAAGGCTCAAGCTCAATGCCTCCGGTTTCTACCCTGACGACTCTTTGTTTCCACAAACAAAAGTTCGCCCTTAGAAAGCTTACCGTCCACTCGCAAGCGACGTATCAAATCTCGCAGTCCCTCCAAAATCAACCCTTCCCTGTCCTCGTAGGGTTTTAGGTTCTGCAGTAGATCGAGAAGTGCTAACTCCAGCGAATCGACTGCAGTGCCCGTCGGAATGGTTAGAAGAAATCGCAGCGGCGCTACCTCGACTAGCCGAAGCCATTTGATCTTTTGAATATATCGGCTGGGTCCGATCAGAATAACGCTTAGCCCCGGCAAGACCTCCACCAGTTCAACCGGTTTGCGCTTAGGATCTACGGGGAGCGCTGCCGTAGCAGCCTTAACGATTGCCCGCGAGCGATCAGAATTGATAGCCGCCAGCTGAGCCAACGTGCTCTCAGGAAGGGTTACGGTAATGGGATGTCGAGGTTCTTGGAACTTTGGGGGACGTCCTCTTTTCACGTGTTTGCACCTGATAAATATTACGTGATATATCACCGATACTACGATTTATAACGTAGAAAATGAAGGGAGAGCGGATTGATGATAAAAAAGAACCCGATCCTACTCGCCACCACTGGTACCATGACCAACTATTTAGAGCGAAGGATTGGTCGCAAATACCTTCGTTCAGACGGAGCGGGTTTCGTCATGATCTGTATATCCATTCTTTTGTTAGCACTAGCCGGGATTTCAGCACAGGTAGGAGAAAACTCTCCAGCAACTTTCGGTGGCGTGCTTCCCGCTTTAGGAAACTTTTTTGCCATGCTTGGCGCTGTCTTCATAGCTACCGGCGTGTATTTGATGGTGCGTCCATCTACCAAACAGTGTCCAGGCTGCAAGATAAGGATCAAAAGAGCCGCAGATCAATGTCCGTATTGTCATAATGAATTTTAATTCTCAACGGTTCGGTGCCCGACGTCGTAGTCGTTTCGGCACTGCGCCCTGAGAAGAACCTTTGATGAGTTGGACCAAGTACGCCATCTTTTTGGCGGCGATCCTCTTAGCAATCTGGCTTCTCCACCGGAAGGGAATCTCCACATTCCATATTGCGCTGATTGTTTTAAGTTATTTGGTGATAATAGCGTTAATCTTTTTAGCACTCATACTGATCGTGGATCGGAATTTGGCGACAACCAAGGGTCTACTTCGGTTTTCGCAAAAATCACTTCGGCTAGCACATCACGACGGCGAGCGGTCCAGCATCGTTGTCGGACATGGGTGTGTCGCCTCCGGTTGATGAGAAAGATGTTGCAAGAAAGATTTTTTCAATTTCGTATCCCTTCAATAATCATTACAGTCTTTGTCGCCCTTGGTCTCTTGAATCAGCATTGATGCTCACGAGAGAGGGAGTTATGGCTGATCCGAACGAAAGAGAAAACAAACGGAGTGAGGAAAGTGATTGGTTTTTGCAAGCCTTGGTAGGTTTCGTCGATGGTACGGAGCGTGAAATAGGGATTACCTTACAAGCTCGAGGTATTGTTCTGTCAGGCTTTCTGGTCAGCGGTCACAAATATTTCGACGGTTTTGCAGATGATTTTGCTACAGCTGTCGTACACAAAGAGGCAGCTGGTAAAATACGGCAGGAGATTGCGAAGTTTGGTGACCAATACAAAACGAAACCGAAAGCCGATCATCCGCTGCCAATGTACCTCCATTTAAAAAAGCCGAGAATGTACGGTCCTGGCGTCAAGGCCTCACCGAATTGGTGGCGTGGCCGGGTTTCGGAAGTGTCAGGTTATTTTCTGGGAGTCCTAGCTGAGCAGCAGGTTTAAAACAGCCTTTAGCCGGTGTCCCGTGCAAACTGCCCGACCTGCGCATAGCAGGAAGATTGCAAGCTTAAACCCGCTCACCAGTCCTCAAATACATTGAACTTGGTATCGACGTCTGGTCCTGTAGTTTCTCAGCTCTTCCGGACTCAACGGCCGCTCGCCCAATCCAGCCGCAACGCACGCAACGATAGCGCCACAGCGACGTCAATCACGACCGTTAGTTAACAGAGAAAACTCGGTTCGTTAATAGGGCGAAGCAGGAGACCCTAAACCGATGAGAATGCGATCTGTAAGATTATGCATTATCACCGGATCACTCTATCTGCCCTCGCCAGCACATTCGGCGGAAACGATGAGGTGGATCTGGTTAGCGGTCTTAGTTTGGCACCAAGTCGGCCCGAACCAACCGCGCTCTAAATAGTCGTGATGCCCAAAAGCCGCGCCGCGTTGCCGGAATAAATGTCGTTCAGGTCCGCAGCGCTGAGATCTAACGCTGCTATATCGCGGAGCTGCAACTCTATATCTTCCCGCAACGGTATATCTGTACCGAACATAATGTGCTTTGTCCCAAACATCGAGACGGCCATTCGGAGCGCTGGCACGTTGCGACAAACAGTGTCGTAGTAAAAGCGCTTGAAGTAGAACTCAGGCGGGTTAGTAATGTTCTCATTGCACGGCGGAAAACGCTCGTAACCCCATTGTAGCCGACCCATCAGGTACGGCGCCAAGCCACCGAGGTGAGGAAAGATCATCCGCAAGTCGGGATGGCGCTCAAAAACTCCAGCATAGACCAATCGGACGGCAGCTAGCGTGGTCTCGAACATGAACCCGACGACGTTCGCCAGGTTCAGCTCTAACATGCAATCGAGTCCCGGCGGCGAAATGGGGTGTAACAGAAATGGTATGTGACGCTGTTCCAGCTCGGCATAAAACGGCATGAAAGAGGCGTCATTTAACGGCCGTCCGCCAGCACTTCCGGCTAGAATAACGCCTACGACTTCCGACCGGTCAGCAATCCGATCCAATTCCTGCACGGCAACGTCGGGGAATTGTAGAGGTATAGCTAGAAGCGCCCGGAAGCGTTGTGGATACTTGTGCGCTGTTTGAATGACCAGGTCATTCGCTAATTGTGTCAGTTCAACAGCCGCCGCCTTATCCTGTACAAGTGCGCCGTGGAACGGGACCGAGAGGACCTGCATATCGATATTCCACTTGTTCATCTCCTCTAACCGGCCTTCTACATCGATCATGCGCGGATCGGCTCTCATCCAACGAATTAGGCGTTGCGCGTCCTGACCCGTCGGCGTGCTGTCGTTTCCGAATACGCGCTGAAGACAGTCTATGTAAGCCGATGAAAAAAGGTGAGCATGCACATCGATTTTCATGAAAACACCTCCGACTATTGCTTTGAATTTAGATTTAGTTAAATCGCAGGATTTTCAAGAAACACGACATTCGACTGTGTGGTCATTCGATCACCCGATCCGCTCTCGCCAATACTATCTTCGGAATCGTCAAACCTATCTGCTTCGCCGTTTTGAGATTAATCACTAACTCAAACTTCCTCGGTTGCTCGACAGGAATGTCCGCCGGCTTGCTGCCCTTGAGGATTTTGTCTACTGTTAAAGCAACCTGTTTCATCGGCTCGTTCCGATCCGCACCATAAGACATTAGGCCACCGCTTAGAACAAAAGCTACACGGGAGAAAATTGTCGCCAATTTATTCTTTAGGGCAAACTGGACTATTCGATCTGCGTTAGCATCTTCCAACGAGCCGGCTAACACGGCGAGAGAGCTACTGCCGGAACTGATAGCCTCTCTGAATGCAGTTTCATTCTGGCGTCGCTGCTTACCTGCATCGAATTCAGTTCGCCTCAGCAGAGGAGCAGACCACGAATGAACTCACAATCACAGCAGCGACAAGTGACCACTGAGAAGTGACTTGCTTCACCTGATCACTCTATCCGCTCTCGCCAGGACGTTCGGTGGGATCGTGAGGCCGATCTGTTTGGCCGCTTTCAGGTTGATGACCAGCTCAAATTTGCTTGGGCGCTCTATGGGCAAGTCACCGGCTTTTGCCCCTTTGAGAATCTTATCGACGTAAGTTGCGAGACGAGAAGCCAACTTTGTTGTGTCAGGACCATATGACAATAGAGCGCCGTCAG
>Ga0070670_100004446_pt1 | contig 11742 bp, 5 predicted proteins | sample KBSS63metaG_FD_64665 | JGI IMG/M metagenome (GOLD analysis project Ga0070670, IMG submission 64665) | Switchgrass rhizosphere microbial communities from Kellogg Biological Station, Michigan, USA - KBS S6-3 metaG | ecosystem: Host-associated > Plants > Roots > Rhizosphere > Soil ... | reverse complement strand
TTATTTTGCAGAAGGCTATCAACGATGAAACGTCCTGGAGTCACAACCAGAGTTGCTGTTGCTTCGTCAGTCACGTAAGACTCGACATCAGCAAACCTCCGATGCTTCTATGAGCAACTTGCCATTTTCGGGAAATAGCAAATTGTGATTAATCCGGCCTCGTTCCAGCGAGAATTCATGTAGCGGATAGCGAATAGGCTCAATCGAGTGGTCTGCGTGGTAAATCATCCCGCCACCCGCCGGGATGCCGATCCCAGCCACCTTCATCGGCGCAACTCGCAGCACGTTTTTCAACATCATCCAGTCGTCTTTTTCCTCATGCGCGCTGATGACAAATGGGACCAGGCGGAAAGTGCTGAATAAATTTTCGCAGCGCACGTCAGTATCCGGCCAACCCAACATTCCCAGTTGCGCTGCGCCGGCAGAGATACCGATTAAAAGAGCGCCTTCGGAGTATCTCCTGATGATCGATTGCTTGAGATCATTTCGCTCAAACACTCTCCAGCCTTTCTCAATATCTCCGCCTGCCAACAGAATGAGGTCAGCCTGCTCGATGAATGACGCCTCGTCCGCTGAAAGCGAAGAAGAGATCATCCGGCAGTTTTTGATTCCAACGCTGTTCATGGCTGACTCAAAGATGCTGTGATAATCAGGATTGTCGTCATTTGAGGCGCCAATATAAGCAGCTTTAGGCGACTCCGCTGTAATCAATTCCCTCAACGAAAAGAGAAGGTGGGTTTCATTTAACCGCCAAAACAGGAGTTGGCTATCCGCAAAAAGATAGATGGGCTTGAATGGAAGTGATGGTTTCAACCGGGATTCCTATCTAGCTTGTATTCAGCAGGTCAGCAGGTCCGCAAAGGAAGAAATGTAGAAAAGCCGGAATGTCCGAGACGTTCAGACCGTTGTCATTGAGAATCGCTCCGCCAACCCAGCCACTGTCGGCGCTTCGAAAAAAGTGCTGATGGCGAAATCGACACCAAGGGTTTCACGAATGCGCTTGACGAGATGGATCAACAAAACGCTATCTCCTCCGAGGTCGAAGAAGCTGTCGTCGACGCCAATCTGGGGAATCCTTAGCGCATCAGCGAAAAGCAAGGAAAGAACTTCTTCGTGCGGCCCTACGGGGGCGCGCCCAATCGGATTGTTGCGGGATTCCGGAGCCGGCAGTGCACGGCGATCAATCTTGCCATTGGGCGTGAGCGGCAATTCCTCCAGCTTCACAATGGCGCTCGGCAACATGTAATCAGGCAATTTAGATTTTAGTCTGTTCCACAGTTCCTGCACGATCTCTCGATCGTCTTGTTGTTGCGCAACGGTAATAAGTTCCTCTATCGGCGTGGTGAAAAACAACTGCTTGTAAAATGTGGATCCTTGAAACACTCGCTGAATAAATGGCAATCGATAAAAGAACGGCTTTATTCCACCCTGTTGGTACAAGATTCGGCCTGCCAGGTGATAGTCCATGTGCAAACCATCTTCCTTGCTCAAACGCCTGACGCACTTACCTTCAATCCGGTCTCCAGCTTCCACTGGCAAGCCGGGAACAAACACCGGAACAAACACAGGACTATCTGCGGTGTAGCAGCAGTCGGACACACCATCACCGCTCATGCCTCCATATAACCTAAGCGTCAGGGAAAAACCGGAAAGGATCGCGTTGCGAGAGATCGTCAACTGAATTTCATTAGTGGCGACTTCATCAAAATCGGGATTCGAACCCGTTATCTGTTCGAATATCGATTCTCCCGAAATAAGACTCTCCGGAGGAAGCTGGTTTACGCACACTCGCAAATCGAATGGGTAACCCGTCGCTGCAAAAACGTGCCGGGCGTCGTCATAGTCTATGCCCTGAAACTCCGGCTGCTTTTTCAAGGGCTCCGGCAGTTCCACCGCGGATATATACGTGATGCAGCTTTGCGGATAGATAATGGTCTCCGGGTGAAACGCCCCCTGCAATCGTTTCAGAAACGATTCTAATCCTTTGCTGCCACCAATATTGCCAAGAAAATCAGATACACAAATATCGACGCCACCCTCGATGCCCGGCAACTCCTCATCAATCATGAACGCGACTACCTGTTCGAAGTTGCTCTGTTGAATAAATCTCTTGGTCTTAGCATACGCACTAGCAGTGGCCTGAACTGCGTAAACACATTTTGCTCCCCCTTCAACACACGCCCGCACTAAAAGGTTTTCCTGATTTGTGCCGATGATGAGCACTGTCTTATCCCGTACATTTTCAATTATCGGTTTATAGAAAGGATGCGCTTTGGTTTCATTCTTCCGTCGCGAGGTAATGATCGGCGTTAGCTCATCGATATAGTCGTTGATTGCAGGTGAGAACCTGAGTGTTTTTGGAGCAGTTGCGGCAGACTGCACGATTCCAGAATCAGCCACTACATACGCAACCACCCGTTTTTCGCCCGGTTGGTCCTCGCGGACAGATGCGACCGCTTCAGTTACTCCGGGACAGTCTTCGAGGGCGGCTTCAATTTCTCCTAATTCGATCCGGTGGCCGCGAATTTTTACTTGCTGATCCAAGCGGCCCATGAATTCCAGGTTTCCCGACGTGTTCCATCGCGCCAAGTCGCCTGTTTGATATAGCCGCCCACCTTCCTCTTCACTGAAGGAATCCGGAACGAACCGCTCTGCGGTCAAGCCGGGTCGGTTCAGATAACCCCGCGCCAGGCCCACGCCAGCCAGGTACAACTCTCCTACCGATCCCACCGGTGAGCGTTTCATATCACGGTCCAGCAGGTGAAGGTCCATATTGTCAATCGGTCTTCCAATCGGCGGTGTCGTGAGCTTCTCCGTCACCGATCTACTGGCACAGATGATGGTTCCTTCCGTTGGCCCATACAACACATGAATCTCGACTTCCGGGAAGACCTCCCTCATTTGCTCCAGCAACTGCACTCCCACTACCTCGCCACCTACAAAGACCAGGCGCAGTACTCCCGCTCCACAGTTTTTTTCCTTAATCCAATTTACGATCTGCCTCATCAAGGTGGGAACGCAGTGAAGGAGTGTCAAATTTTCCAGGCTTTCAACCAGCAGTTGAACATCCAAAACATCTTCTTTATCCCAAATCACCACAGTACCGCCGGTGCATAGCGGATTGCATAACTCAAAAAGCGATATATCAAAGGAGAAAGACGCCAGGGATGGAATCGAATCCTTCTCGTCAAAACCAAATTTTTCGCGGCTGACAGCAAGCACATTCGCCAATCCAGCGTGTTGCACCATCACACCTTTAGGATTTCCTGTTGATCCGGAGGTGTAGATCACATATGCCAGATTAGCTCCGTGCGCTGTCTGTTCCAGATTGGCTGACGACTCTCGCTCCATCTGACCCTCAGAGTGAGGGCCGAGGCGAATCGTCCTCGTGGTGCTCATCGCTGCGATGTGTTCTAGATTGGTGAGCAGCAAATTTATTTGCGAGTCTGCCATCATGTGCTTCAGACGCTCCGCCGGATAGTCGGGGTCCAGCGGAACATACACTCCGCCAGCTTTGAAAACTGCGAGCAATGCTACTAATGCCTCCAACGAGCGTGAGAGACAGACTCCCACCCGGCTCTCCAATGCGACGCCCGATTTTTTCAACCGGTGGGCCAGTTGATTGGCCCTCTTGTTCAACTCTTCGTAGGTGAGTTGTTGGTCTCGATAAATTACCGCAGTCCTATTAGGAGTACTCTTGACTTGTATCTCGAACATCTCCTGTACCAATAGCGGAGGAACAGCGGCCTGACTCAGCAGCGCCTTAAATCGATCTTCAGCGTTTTCAGATTCTTCCCCAACGACGGGATGATCAATTAGGGTTGCCTGTGTCTCTTGCATCAGTACCTTTCCTTTTGCTCCACCGAGTTATTCAAACCATGAGCACTTGACCTGGCGTAAACCTGTGAACAATGTCTACTGACCCGCGGTGACAACTGTGACTTCACGCCATCTGAAGCCATCCGCCGAAGGGATCAGTCCGCCTTTAAATAGAGGCTTCTCGTCGCCGCGTTTAGCACCCACGCTAGCTTGCGTCTGCAGCTGGGTGGCTTCTGCTACCAGCACGTCAAGAAAGGCCTCCTTCTCACGCGCAAAGTAAGGTGCTGATTCTTCTTCAGTGTTTTCCAGTTGCCGCAATTCCTGTTTTATTCTTTCGATGTGCGTGGTATTCACCAACAGGTCTTCATCGTAGAGGCTCGATCCGCCAGCTACCAGCGTGACAAATGCTTCCTGAATTGACTGCTCACTGTTAAGGACCTTGCGAGCTCGCCAGAAATAAGAATCCTCATTCTGATGCATATCGTAGAAGGCAGACAGGAATTCGTAGAAGTTCCTGAATTCGCGTCGATATCTCTTTTCGAATTCCTCAAAGCAGCGACTCTCATCCATGCCGTCGTTGATGATCGAATTGATCGACCGCGCCGCTAACAGAGCCGAGTACGTTGCCAGATGTACGCCTGAAGAGAACACCGGATCAATGAAGCAGGCAGCATCACCGATAAGTACAAGCCCAGGCACCCAGAACCGGGCATTCGAATAGGACCAATCTTTCCGGACACGCAGTTGACCGTAGACGCCTTCTGTGACGCGGTGGGCGTTTGCCAGCATGCGTGATATTTCCGGGCACGAAGCTATGAAGTGGTCCATGGCCTGCTCGTAGCCTCCTTTGAGTCGCTCGGCATGTTCCTTTGCCACTACCGCCCCGACGCTGGTCAGCTTGGCTGAGAGAGGAATGTACCAGAACCACCCTTCCTCAAAAGCGGCGCAGAAAATATTACCGTCGCCCGGTGGAGGAAAACGCTCCCCGTTCTCGTAATAGCCGAACAACGCGAGATTTTGGAAGAAGTTGGAATAGATGCGTTCGCCGACGTGTTTGTAAACATGACTCTGGTGCCCCGAAGCATCAATGATGTATTTGGCGGTGGCCCTTCCGGGATTTCCGTTTTCATCCACGAACTCGACGCCACAAGCGCGCCCGTCTTCGAACAACAAATTCTTTACCGCATGTTCTTCGCGAACGTCGACTCCTTTGTGGGCGGCATTCTTAAGCAGGATGTCGTCAAACTTTGATCTTTCCACCTGGTAGGCATAGGCCTTCGGGGCGGAAATGGTGGATGCGGTACTAAATGCGAACGTCCAGGGCGTCGGATTGCTCCCCCATCTGAAAGTTCCACCCAGTTTGCGCACGAAGCCTGCGTTCTTCAGTTCTTCGGACAAGCCCAGAATCCGGCCGATTCCATGAATCGTTGCAGGTAACAGGGACTCTCCGATCTGGTAGCGTGGAAATTTTTCCCGTTCCAGCAACAACACCTGATTATTTTGCATCGCGAGTATTGTGGCAGCCGTAGATCCTCCTGGGCCACCACCGATAACCACGACATCGAAATGCTCAATATTCTCCTGCATCAAACGTTCTCCGCTTCAAAGATTTCTACAAGTGAGATTTCAAAAAACCTGGTCCATATCCCCGTACCTGGTTTCAGTACGGCGATCCTTTGTTGGAAGTATATTTTTTGGAAGGAAGAGGGCTAAGGAAGGATCTATTTATTTACCGGCTAGCGAGCACAGCTACCGCATAAAACGGGCGCATTCTCTTATCATGTTTGTAACGCCGGGCTACACGGCCATTAATTCATTTGACGGCGCCAGCTTCTTGACCAAAGCTTTTTCAATCATTAGACGGCCCTGGTAGCTGACGGACGAAAGGAGGATAATCAAGCGATCACAATCCTGCAGGTCGCGCTCAACGGTGCCATGAAGCCTCTCAAAAAGACCTGCTTTGATCATCACACTATCCCCGCAGTCGAAGTTTTCGTCTGCCCTGACAAGACCCTCTGCGTTGATCTGAGACCTGATTGTATCGATAACGATGTCATCAACGGGGCTTGGGCCGTTGCCGAAGTCAACCACCTTGCAAACTCCCCTCGTGAAATTGACCTTGTGAAGAAAGCTGCTTGCATCGAACTGTCCGAAGATGTATCGAGGAAACAGGTGTTTCAACAAACTCTTCCGCCTGCGGGAGTGTTCGTTAAAGTAGAACTCTCTAATTCGGGGCAAGAAAGTCTTAACCCCCCAGGCTTGGAGATTGCTCTCAGCGCGATCTTCCTCTCTGACGTGTGTATAGATTGCGTACCAGAGAGGCCTATTGATTGCTATCGTAGTACTCAATGATCTTGCTTCCTCGGTTAACCGAATTTTCTCGCTTATCGGATGACAACTCGAACAAGTAAATGTCCGACACGGACCTTACACATCCAGCGGCTTGAAAGTCTTTACAGATCTCGCAAAGTCTTTCCAAGGAGTTCTCAAAAAAACTTTAAAGTTAGTGTGCGTTTGGTTGCGGGGCAGGACTGCCAAGCGGCGGGTTGGGTAATCGACGTCGGCCTTAATATTAAGCGTCCTTAATATTAGGCGTCCTTAAATGAATATTAGGCGTCCTTAAATGTTCGCTGTAGAAGCTCGTTGAATCGGGAGTCAGAACGTAAGCTGTCCAGTTCAGGAGTGAAACTGAGCCAACCGTGCCAGTGACTGTGTTCGATAGACGCCTTATGTAGCCACTCGAACGCCTCATCACGCTTGCCGAGACCGGTGTAAATTAAGGCGATGCAATACGGAGGAACGTAACTATCTTCCGACTCTTCAAGCAGCGCCTCAAGGATTTCCAGCGCCTCTTTTTTCTTCCCTGCCATCGCGAACGCGTACCCTAGAAACCCAGACACCACCGGCGTTTTTTCTAGTAGCTTCGCATTCAGGAACTCCGTGATCGCTTCAGAGAACGCCCCTTTTTGCTGGTATGCTATCCCTAAAAGGATGCGCGCTCGGTAGAAATCGGGTCCCAGCGTGAGCGTCTTCTGTAGTTGTTCAATTGCATGGTCATACTGGCGCGCGAGAATGTAGTACCAACCCAGATGTTGGTTGATTTCCAGATCGAGCGGTTCAAGCTCTAAAGCCAATTGGCATTCATTCCGGGACTCCTCAATTTGGCCCATCTCGAGCAGACAGTGCGCGTAGCCATCGTGGGCCCGAGCATACCTCGGGTTAAGCGCGATCGCCCGCTTAAACTCTCGCTTGGCGCCCACCGGATCTCGATCGTAGACGAGCTTGACTCCAGCCAGAGAAGTATGGGCCTCTGGGAGGTTGTTATCCAACTCGACAGCCTTGGCTGCGGCAGCTCTTGCTTTCGGAATCGTTTCCCAAGGCGCGGTGAGGCCATAAAACTGAAATAAGATATAGGAATCGGCTAAGCCAGAATGGGCCAAGGCAAACGTGGGATCGATTTCGATTGCCTGTTCGAAACAATCGATTGCCTTTTTGTAACCGTCCTTCGTGCGCCAGTTCAACAAAAAGCGGCCTTCCAAATAATGCTGGTATGCCTCGGCGTTTTGAGAGTGAGGCTCTAATAGTCGCTGCCAATCTTCGCGCCTCAGCTTCAGGCGGAGCTTCTGTGAAATGTCCTTCGTAACTACACCCTGAAACTTGTGAATCTCAGAAAGCTTTTCGCTGTACTCCTCACCCCAGAGCTGCCAGCCATTTGTCACATCCACGAGCTCCATCCTGATCAGAAGGTTCTCGTCAAACGTAAGCAGTCTCCCGATTAGAACGGCGTCTACGCCTAACTCGCGCCCGGTAACTTGAGGATCTACTTCTCGTCCTTTGTAATGTCTCACAGTGCTACACGCTTTGACTTGCAGTTCAGGCAGCAATGAAAGGCTGTTAACGACGCTCTCGGTGATGCCATCACTAAGATACTCAGTATTCGGGTCGGCACTTGCGTTGATTAGCGGCAAGACAGCGAGGGAGCGAACCATTATTTCGCTGTCCCGAGTACTTCCTTTTGCTCCGGCATCCTGACCTTCTGGAGCGTTAGTAGACCGGTCCACTCCTTGAGTCACCCTTGCAACAAAGCGGTAACCTCTCTTGGGGATAGTTTGAATATATTGCTCGCCTTCGCTGCCGCCCAAAGCTTTCCTGAGTGTAAAAATGTTCTGGGCCAGGGTGGCTTCTTCGACGAACGTTTTGGGCCAGATGAGCTTCAGCAGTTCGTCTTTCTCAACTACGCGCCCGCTATTTCGGACAAGCATCAGCAGAGTGTCAAATGCCTTTGGAGTGAGTGCTACCGGCTTGCCTGCGCGCAATAAGAGACGCTCGGCTAAATCCAGGCGAAATGGACCAAAATCATAGAAGTGTGAGACGCCATTGGTCATGACCAGTTGAGGGGGTACCGAACTCTCTGGGGACACATTGAGGCTTGGTAAGGACCTCATCTCGTTACCGGAATCAATCCGGAACAAAGGAGGTTTACCTATATTAAAAAAACGATATACGGTCACTGCAAGACCGCTTGCTATGACGGCATTTTACGCACCTTGGAATCGCGAAGCAACCTACGCGGTGTCGCTACCAAAACTCCATTTCGCACAGCACATAGGAAGACTGTCCCTCCTAAAAACTCTGTCGCCACTGTAATCATTGAAGTTAACGGCATCGGTCGTTAAGCTCCCTCGACCATGAACTCTGTAGCCTATTTCTTACTTCTTATGTTGCGGTTCGCCGTTCGAACGCGTGCCCGGATGCCAATCGAGATTCTCGGCTTCGTCATTAACTTGCTTTGTTGCAGCGTCAGAAGAAGCGTGTGAGCCTCAGAGCAGCAGACCGTTTGCTTTGGTTGATCCTTTCGCGGCGCTAGGATTCTGGCGATGAAGGGGTGATGAGGAAAAATTTCAAGTTATGACCGAAATCTATAGGAAATTCTCACGTTATGCCCGAAAAGAATTTCATTTAATGACCGAATCGTCTCCCTAAGTTATTGATTCCAATAGGGTGCTAATTTCACTTTATGACCGAACCCACAGTGGGTTGTGGGTTCCATCATTAAATGAAATCGAGCGGATGAACCTGTGATTTCGGTAGGCTTTACGCGCGTTAGCAAAAGACGTCCATGTCGGATTTGTGCCAAGCCAACTTATTGTGGCTTTTCGAGAGACGAAGGCACTTCCATCTGCATGCGCATCAGTGCGGGATCTCACAGAGACGAAGACCGCCGTGACGATCCGTTTTTAATATACGGACCATGTTAAGGTCATCGACTTTGAGACGGAACTTCTGCGCCAATGTGGATTTCGGAAGACGCCGTCTCCGACGGAACCTGGTCATGCGTCACCCGAGGAGAGGTAGCAAGCGTTACAGCGCGAAGGCTTAGCTGCGTAATCCAGGAAATTCGCAGGCAGAAAATTTATTTCAACTTCCTATGGTCACCGAAACCATGTCGGTCAATATCGCTTGCTCAGTATTAGTCTGAATAAGGCTTTGTCGTAAGGAGTCGAGCGTTCTCTTCACCGCCTCCGCTTCCAGGGCGCTATTCCTTCACTCATGTCGCAGCGCAATCAGCGGATCGACCTTTGTCGCGCGGCGTGCGGGAAAGTACGTGGCCGCCAGGCAAACCACCAGCAACATAATTGAGACTGCGGCGAAGGTCACGCCATCTTCTGGTGGAATACCAAAAAGCATGTTCGCCAGCAGGCGAGCGGTTGCCTCTGCTCCCATCAGACCCAACGCAATTCCGGCTATAGCCACGAAAGCGCCGTCTCTCATGAATAAGAAGAGCACATTCCGGCGCTGGGCGCCGAGCGCCATTCGGATGCCTATCTCATGCGTTCGACGCGCTACCGAATGAGAAACCACGGCGTAGATGCCGACAATCGACAAGGTGAGTGCAAGAACCGCAAACGATCCAAAAAGCATAAAGTTGAAGCGGGGCCGCTCAAAAAACTCGTCAAGCATCTTCTGCATGGTGGCGACCTCGGAAATGGGCTGATTGGGATCGATCTCACGCACTGCCGTCTTAATGTTTGCCACGAGCAGTTGCGGATCACCGGAACTGCGCAGCGCAAGCCCGACGGAGGATGCCGGCTGTTCGGCGAACGGCAGGTAGAGTTCAGTCTCGGGGTCTGTGTCGAGACTGGTACTCTTAACGTTACGTACAACGCCGATGATTGTCCGCGGCTCTGATTTCTCCAAAACTATACGCATGCCTACCGGGTCTGAGCCGGGCCAGAATCGTTCGGCCATTTCACGATTAATTATCACCACATTTTTGTGACCGGCATCGGCGGACGTAAAATCACGGCCTCTCAGTAGAGGGATTTGCATGGTCCTGAAATAATCATCGCTGACGGCGCGAACAGCGACGCTTGTGTCACCCGGCAACTGCCTCCCTTCGATCTGAAGAGACATAGATAGTATGAACGTGTTTTGCATCGGCAGCGAATTGCTTACCGCAGCCGATTCCACCGAAGGTATTGCTTGCACTCGCTCCAGCAATCGGTTTGCGAATTCCGCCTGCTGCGCTGGATTACTGTAAGAAGCCTCACTCAGTGGAACAACCATCGTTAGCAATCGTTCTGGCTTAAACCCTGGATCAACTTTTCTCAATGATGCGAAGCTGCGAACGAGCAGCCCTGTGCCGACCAGCAGCATCACCGTCAGCCCGATCTCGCCAACCAGCAACAGATTCCGTGGTGTAAGCGGGAGCCTTCTTCGCCTCGGCTCTCGAGCGCTTTTGCGTAAGGAGTCAGTAAGGCTGGTTTGCGAAAACTGAAGGACCGGCAGGAGGCCGAACAATATGCTTGTTAACAGTGACAGCCCCAGACCGAACAGCAATACATTCGCATCCGGGCTCACAGAATCGAGCCGCGGAATGTCTGCGGGCTGCATGGACACGATCACGCGAGCCAGCCATGTTGACAAGACGATTCCTGCCACGCCGCCGATTGCAGAAAGCAACAGGCACTCTGTTAGCAACTGGCGCAAAATGCGCCCGCGAGTCGCGCCCAGCGCAGTGCGGATTCCTATTTCCCTCTGGCGCTCCAGTGTGTGGGCCAGGAGAAGACCAGCAAGATTGGCGCAAGCGATCAGCAGCACAGCAGCCACGGCGCCGAAGATAATCAACAACGCCTGTTTAGAATCCGAGACCATCTCCCGATCAAGCCGAACCAGGTTCACTCCGCGATCCTGAAACCTGCGCCCCTCAGGCTCCAACTGTTTCGAGATCGCGTCCATCTCAGACTGGGCTCGCTCTTGTGGAACGCCGGGTTTCAAACGCCCGATGGCAGTGACAATGGACCATCGCCGTTTGCCTTTGTACTCGCGACTGATTGGCGCCCACAGGTCTACTTTCGAATCGAAAAACGGAAGGATCGTTTGAAAGTCTTCGGCGAGCACGCCGATCACCCGGTGCGAGACGCCGTCAAGCTGAACCGCCTGCCCAATGACGTTCGGATCGGAACCAAAATGATTTCGCCAAAATGAGTTTCCCAGCACCACAACCTGATCATTGCCGGGCTCCATTTCCGATGCTGCGAACGTCCGGCCCAACACAGTCGATGCCTGCAGGCACTTGAAAAAATCTGCCGAAACCAGACCCGATTGAACGCGTTCGGGATCGCCAGCCGTCGTAGCGTTGAATCTCCACGGGCGATACCAGGCGATCTGATCGAAGGACTGGCTCAATGCACGCCAGCGCTCGGCAACATCGCTGCTAATCATGGTTTTGTTCCTGAGTCGGTCGGGAACTGGCGGAGAATCGGGAGGGAGCGGGCTTTTGTCTGTGCCCCAAATCACCATCAACTGCTGCGGCTCTTGATAAGGCAGTGGTCGCAGCATCACGGCGTTAATAATGCTGAAGACCGCGCTGGTGGCGCCAATACTCAAGGCGAGCATTGCTATGGCTGCGGCACTGAAACC
>Ga0070670_100004442_pt1 | contig 11745 bp, 6 predicted proteins | sample KBSS63metaG_FD_64665 | JGI IMG/M metagenome (GOLD analysis project Ga0070670, IMG submission 64665) | Switchgrass rhizosphere microbial communities from Kellogg Biological Station, Michigan, USA - KBS S6-3 metaG | ecosystem: Host-associated > Plants > Roots > Rhizosphere > Soil ... | reverse complement strand
CGAGACGGCGCTAGACTGAAGTGATGACCGGACCCACCCAGGACTCCCCGTCCGCCGATGCGAAGACGCGCGGACGTGTGCTGGTCGTGGAAGATGACGCCCACATTCGGGATCTCGTGGTGCTGCACCTTCAGCTCGAAGGCCTGACGACGGTGGCCGCGGCGGACGGCGCGACCGGGTTGCGCCAGGCGAAACAGGATCCGTTCGATTTGCTCATCCTCGACGTGATGCTGCCGGAGCTCGATGGGGTCACAGTGTGCCGCGCGGTTCGCCGCGAGTCGATGAATGGCGACGTGCCGATCCTGATGCTGACCGCGAGGCGTGAGGAATCGGACAAGGTGCTCGGCCTCGAGAGCGGCGCCGACGACTACCTGACGAAGCCCTTTGGCGTGCGCGAGTTCATCGCCCGCGTGCGCGCGCTGCTGCGGCGGCGGCCGTCGCGCACCTCCGATCACGCGGCCGCGATCGCCGCCGGCGGGTTGACCGTCGATCCGGCGCGGCGCCACGCTCGCCTGGACGGCCGCGAGATCGAGCTGACCGCGCACGAATTCGATTTGCTCTACCTGCTGGCGAGCAACCGCGGCATCGTGTTCAGCCGCGACTCGCTGATGCAGAAGGTGTGGGGGGACGACACCCACATCACCGAACGCAGCGTCGATACGCTGGTCAAGCGCGTGCGCAAGAAGATTGAAGTGGATCCCGCCGAGCCGCAGTTCGTGCTGACGGTGTGGGGCACCGGGTACAAGTTCGCCGATGTCTGATCCTGTTTGGTACCGGAGCCTGTACTGGCGCATCGCGTTCGGGTTCGTCGCGATGCTGGCCGTGCTGCTGCTGGTGCAGGGGCTGGTCTTCCTGTGGCTCACGGATCAATTCTTCGGCGCGCCGCGCACGCCCACGCAGCTGGCGGCACAGATCGCGGAAGATCTCAGCGCGGAGCTCCAGCAGCATCCTGACGTCGATCTCGAGAAATTCGTCCCCCGCCACTTCTCGCGAATCTATCAGCCGTTCCTGGTGGTCATGCAGGACGGAAGACAGGCGTCGAACCGTCCCGATGCACTCCCGCCGGACATGGGGCGTGTCGTCACCTGGCACCTCCGGTTCGAGTCCGGAACGAACCGCGCGCCTGGCGATTTCCCGCGGCCGCATCCCGACGGCCCCCCTCCTGATCGCCCCGAATTCGATCGCAAACCGCCGTTCGGGCCGGGTCCCGACCGGGGCAATGCGATGCCGCCGCCTCCCGCCGGATTCGGACGGCGCGGCGGCCCGCGCTACCCGGTCGAGTACGCCGCGATCAAGGTCAACGATCAGCAGCTCGGGGTGGTCGCGGTCCCGGCGAATCCGCCGCCGGTCTCGGTCGCGCTGCGCGTCATCGGGCCGACGCTCACGTGGTTCGGGCTCGGCCTCCTCGGCATTGGCGCGACGTTCACCGCGCTGCTCGTGTTTCGTCCCGCGCACAAACGGCTGAGCACGCTCGAGCACGCGGCGCGCGCGCTCGGCGAAGGGCGCACCGATGTGAGGGCGAGTGAAACCGGCGGCGACGAAGTGACGGCGCTTTCACGCACCTTCAACCGCATGGCCATCGACCTCGACACGCGTGCGAAGCAGCTCGCGGAGGCCGATCGCGTTCGCCGTCAGCTGCTCGCCGACGTATCGCACGAGCTGATGACGCCGCTGTCGGCGATCCGCGGCTACGTCGAGACCCTCGGCATGCCGAACGTCCCGCTCGACCAGCCCACGCGCCACCGTTACCTCGACATCGTCGAGCAGGAGACCCACAAGCTCGAGGCGATCATCGGCGACCTGCTGGATCTTGCGCGACTCGAGGGAGGCGGGGACACGCTCAAGGTCGAAGCCGTCGCGGTCGGGGATCTCTTCCGCCGCGTCGCGGATCGGCACCAGCCTGTGCTGCGCGAGCGCAACATCACCCTTGCGCAGCACATCGCGGACGCCACTCCGCGCCTTCGCGGCGACGCCGCACGGCTCGAGCAGGCACTCCAGAACGTCGCCGCCAATGCGATTCGCCACACGCCTTCCGGTGGGCGCATCATGCTGGACGCGGCGCGCGACCGGGACATGGTCTGCATCCGCGTCCGCGACACGGGTCCCGGTATTCCACCCGAACATCTACCCCGCGTCTTCGATCGCTTTTACAAGGTGGACGTCTCGCGGGCCGGCACAGCCGTTCCGTCCGGCAGCGGCCTCGGGCTCTCGATCGTGCGGGCGATCATCGAGCGGCATGGGGGCAGCGTGCTCGCCACCAACGCGCCGGAGGGAGGCGCATCCTTCGACCTGCGCATCCCGGCGGCGTAACCGCCGCGGCTCAACCACTCGCGGCGGACCAGCTCTGCCACACTAATTCCATAAACGCTTTCTCCTCGACGGACGTAATCTGAACCGATGTCTGAATCTTCTTCTGCCGTCCAGATCGTGCGCGTAGCGGCGATCACGTTCATGGGCGCGTGTGCATTCAGCTGGATGGGGCCGGTGGATGCGTGGCAGCAGTCGGCGCCCGGATCGTGCCGCGTCAGCGGGCGAACGATGAGCGGATCGATTCCGCTCCCCGGTGTTTCGATCGTCGCGGCCGCGGGTGACGCGATCAAGGCGGCGACGTCCAGCGATCCCGACGGCACCTACCATCTCGCATTGCCAATCGGTCCGTACACGCTCGCTGCCGATCTCACCGGCTTCACGCGCGTCACGCAGACCGTGAACCTCGGCGCCGCCCCCTGCGATCAAGCGATCGACTTCCACCTGACGCTCGCTCCGCGCGTGCAACCGTCGCCGGCGGCGCCGGCGGGTGTGCCCGCGGGCGCCGCGCAAGCCGGCGGGCGCGGTGCGCAGCCCGGCGGCCGCGGTGCCCAGCCCGGAACTGCGGCGGCGCAGCAGCGCTTCGAAACGCTGACGGTGCAGACGCAGGCGGCAGCGGCCGCCGGTGTCGAGACGGCCGATAGCGGCGACGCGACTGCGCGCTTGCTGCTGCCGCCGGGGTTCTCGACAGAAGGACCAACCGAGGCGGTCGCGATCAACGGCAACATGGCGAGCCTCGATCGCGGAATGCTGAACGATCGGATGGAGGCCATCGGTCGCGGCGAGTTCAACCCGCAGACGGGCGAATTCGCCCAGGGCTTCGGACCCGGGGGCCAGGGATTCGGCGGGCCCGGCGGCTTTGGCGGACCGGGAGGCGCGGAGGGGCGCGGGGGCCCGGGCGGACGCGGCGGGCCCGGAGGGCCTGGCGGCTTCGGTGGACCCGGCGGCCGTGGTGATTTCGTGTTGGGGGGACGTGGACGCGGGCAGAACGCGTACAACGTCCAGTCGAACTACTCGTTCGGCGGTTCCGCGCTCGACAGCAAGCCGTACGAGCTGCGTCCGGGATCGTCGGCGCAGCAGAAACCGTACTCGCGCCAGACGTTCGGGATGACGCTCGGAGGCCCCGTGCGGATCCCCGGGATCTACAAAGGCGACCGCCGCACGAACTTCAACGCCAGTTACTCGGGAAACCGCGGCGGCGATCTCTTCGATCAATATGCGACGGTGCCGACCGCGGCAATGCGGGCCGGCGATTTCTCGTCGATCTCGACGCAGTTGATCGATCCGGCGACGGGTGTGCCGTTCGCGGCCAACCAGATTCCGCAATCGCGGATCGATCCAGCGGCGCTGGCGCTGCTCCGGTTCCTCCCGATGCCGAACCTGGACGATCCGACCGGCCGGAACTTTCATTACGTCACGACGAACTCGTCGAGCGGCGACAGCCTGAGCCTTCGCGTCACACACAGCTTTACGCAGCCCACGGGACGCGGTGGTCCAGGCGGCCGCGGCGGCTTCGGCGGCGGGCGCGGCGGTGCGGGCGGCCCCGGAGGGCGTGGCGGGCGCGGTCAACAGGGGACGAGCGTGAACATGACCGCGCAGCTGCAATATCGCCGCAACACCAACGATCAGAACAACGTGTTCCCGACCCTCGGCGGATTGACGAATGGCTCCGCGTTCACGGTGCCGGTGTCGCTCAACATCCAGCATCGGCGGACGATGCACAACGTGAACGTGAACTACTCGCGCACGGTCAACGCATCCCGGAACCACTACGCGTATGTCGAGAATGTGGCCGGGGATGCCGGGATTACGGGGGTCTCGGTCGATCCGTTCGACTGGGGTGTGCCGCAGCTGTCGTTCTCCACGTTCACGGGCGTGCGCGACCAGACACCGACGCGGCGGACCGATCAGCGCCTCACGCTCGGCTACGGCTGGACGCGGCCGGTGGGCACGAAGCACACCATGCGCATCGGCGGCGATTACCGCCTCGACCTCTCGGACAACCAGACCGACACGAACGCGCGCGGGGCGTTCGTCTTCACCGGCCTGTATTCGTCGGGCCTCGCCAGCGGCGTGCGCGGCGGCGGACTTGATTTCGCCGATTTCCTGCTCGGGATGCCCCAACAGGCGAGCGTGCAGTACGGCCCGGGCAACGTGCGGATGTCCGGCCGGTCGATGAGCGCGTATTGGCAGGACGACTGGCGCAAGAGCAACAAGCTCACGTTCAACCTGGGAGTCCGTTACGAGTTGATCTGGCCCTTCTATGAGCGGGATGGGCAGATGGTCAATCTCGATGCGGCGCCGGACTTCACGGCCGTCGCGCCGGTGCTGTCCGGCGGCACCGGGTCGTTCACCGGCGCGTTTCCCAAAGCCCTCGTCGACACGGACGCGAACAACATCGCACCGCGCATCGGGTTTGCCTGGCGGTACAAACCGGGCACCATCATCCGCGGCGGCTACGGCATCAGCTACAACGCGGGATCGTACGCGGCGATCGCGCGGCAGCTGTCGGCCCAGCCGCCGTTTGCCGTCGCCGCCACCAGCCTCGGCCAACTGCTCGTTCCGCTGACCTTCGCGGACCCATTCGCCAACGCCGCCGATGCGGAAACGACGAACAACTACGGCGTCGACAAGAACTACGCGCTCGGCGCCGTCCAGACGATGAATGCAGACTTCTCGAAGGAGCTGCGCCAGGTGTGGAATGTCGGCGGCGGCTACACGCAGACGCGTGGATCGCACCTGGACATCGTCCGTGCGCCGAACCGTGGACCGACCGGGCTGCGGATTCCCGGCGTCCAGCCCTTCAACTGGCAGACCGCCGAAGGCGCATCGGTTCTTCATACCGGGACGGTCCGTCTGTCGCGGCGTCCGGTCAAGGGGATCGGCGGCGGTGTGACCTACACGCTCGCCAAGTCGCGCGACGACGCATCGACCATCGGCGGCGGCGCCACGGTCGTCGCGCAGAACGACCAGGACCTGGCGGCGGAATGGGGCCTCTCGAGCTTCGATCGCCGCCACCAGCTTTCCGCGAACACCAGTGTCGAGCTGCCGTTCGGGCCCAACCGCCGCTGGTTCGCGCAGCCTGGGACCTGGCAGCACATCATGCGCGACTGGCGCTTCACCACGACCTACACGTGGCAGTCGGGCACGCCGCTCACGCCGCGGATCACGTCGTCGGCAGCCGACGTCGCGCGCGGCACCAACGGAACGCTGCGCGCCAATTACGACGGCGAATCGGTGCAGATCTCGAATCCGACGATCGATCACTTCTTCAACACGAACGCGTTCTCGATTCCGGCGCCGGGCACGTTTGGTAACGCCTCGAGAAACATGATCATCGGCCCAGGCAGCACGCTGTTGAACGCGCAGTTCACGCGCGACGTGCGCATGGGCGGCACCCGGGTCATGAGCATCTCGGTCAACACCAACAACCTGCTGAACAACGTGAACTACGCCGCCGTGGACACCGTGGTGAACTCGCCGACTTTCGGAGAGGTGCTGTCGGTGCGCGGAATGCGCTCGACGCAGCTGAACCTCCGGTTCCGGTTCTAATGATGAAACCTGTATCCCTGATCGTCGGCCGCTACGTCGCGGCCGCTGTTCTCGTCCTAACGGCGGGCGGCGCGACCACGATTCTTTCGAAGGCGGCCCCGTTCCCGCAGACGACAGTCACCCAGAATCCGCCGCGCCGGGTGTTCCGTTCCGGCCTCAGCCTCATCTCCGTCGACGTGATCGTTCGCGACAAGGCCGGCGCGGTCGTCCGCGGCTTGACGCAGGCGGACTTCGAGGTCCGGGAAGATGGAAAGCCGCAGGACATCTCCAGCTTCAGCTTCGAGGAGATCACCACCAAGGCGGTCCCGGCGATCGAATCCGCGGGGCTGCTCGAAGGCGTTGAAGCAAAGGTCAAGGAGGCTGCGGCGCCGAAGACGGCGGACCTTCCGGTTCCGATGACCTCGGACATGCTGGCAGGACGACGGCTCATTACGCTCGTCTTCGACGTCAGCTCGATGCAGCCCGAGGATGTGCAGCGGGCCGTGGACTCCGCGCGCAAGTACGTGGACGAGAAGATGACGCAGGCGGATCTGATCGCGGTGACGACCGTCGGCTCGACGTTGACGGTGCTGACCGATTTCACCGCGGATCGCGCCAAGGTCTCGAACGCGCTGGCGACGCTCGCCTACACCGAAGGGACGGCGACCGAAGCGCCGGCTGCGAGCACGGCGGCGACAGACGAAGCCGCCGCTGCGGCCGACGACACCGTCACCGTCGCCGACGCGGCGGAGCTCGACATGTTCAATAACGACGTGCGCCTGCGCGCGTTGAAGACGCTGGCCGAAGCGCTGTCACCCATCGAACAGAAGAAGGCCATTCTCTATTTCAGCGCCGGCATGCAGCGCAGCGGCCAGGACAATCAGGTGGAGCTCCGCTCCGCGATTAACGCGGCGGTGCGCGCCAACGTCGCCATCTATGCGATCGATACGCGCGGGCTGCAGGCGGTCGTACCAGGGGGAGATGCCCGGCAGTCGAGCGGCCGCGGCCAGGACATGTTCTCGGGACGCGGCGTCCAGCAGCAGTTCGCGCAGCTCGCCTCCTCCCAGGACACGCTCACCTCGCTCGCCGCGGACACCGGCGGCCGCGCCTTCACCGACTCGAACGACTTCGGCGAAGCCTTCGCTCGCGTGCAGCGCGACATGTCGGCGTACTACCTGCTCGGCTACAGCAGCACGAACGCGACGAAAGATGGACGCTTCCGGCGCATCCAGGTGCGCGTGAAGCGCGACGGCTTCCACGTCGAGGCGCGCGCCGGTTACTACGCGGACCGCGATTTCACGCACACGTCACGCACCGATCGCGACGCGCAGCTGGAGGAACAGCTGTTCACCGCGATGTCGCCCACGGACCTGCCGGTTCTCGTCACCGGCAGCTGGTTCCGCCTCGCCGCGGACAAGTATTACGTGCCGATCGCGCTCACCGTGCCCGGATCGGCGGTTCCGGTCGCCAACGACAAGGATCCCGTGACGCTCGACGTGCTCGGGATGGTTCGGGACGAACGTAACTTTCCCGTCGGGCGTTTCCGCGAGACCCTGAAGCTGCCACCGGGCACGGGCACGACGCTTGCGGGGAAGCAGATCCTTTATCAGTCGGGCGTGACCCTGCCGCCCGGACGGTTCTCCGTCAAGGTGGTCGTCCGCGAGAACACGAACGGCAGCATGGGATCGTTCGAAGCGCCGGTGATCGTGCCGGAGTTGAAGCAGGCGCCGATGAAGGTGAGCTCTGTGATTCTGAGCACGCAGCTGCAACCCGTCGCCGGCAAGGGCAAGACCACCAACCCGCTGGTGCGGGACGGCGTGCAGCTGCTGCCGAATCTCACGCACGTCGTCGGCAAGGATCAGAAGCTGTATTTCTATTACGAAGTCTACGACCCGGGCGAAGCGAACGGGACGCCGCCGCAGCTGCGCACCAGCCTGGCCTTCTACCGCGGCAAGGTGAAAGTGTTCGAGACGCCGGTCGTCGAGAAGACCAGCGTCGATGCGCCCGATCGGCACGCCGCGCTCTTCCAGTTCGAGGTCCCTGCCTCGGAGTTCAAGCCCGGCCTCTACACGTGCCAGATCAACATCATCGACACGGTCGCCGGCAAGTTCGATTTTCCGCGCATGCTCTTCGTGGTACGGTGATCGAACGGCGCAACGAACAGCGCAGTCCTCTTCCTCAGTGAGCAGCGTTTTCGATCGCCGCATTCTCGACATCACGTCGCACCGGCCGTGGCCGATGCCATCACGGCGCTGGGTGATGTCGCAGACGTGGCACGATCTCCTGTTCGCGCACTGGCCGGTCGATGCCGCCGTCCTGCGCGAAAACATTCCTGCCGGTTTCGAGCTCGACACCTTCGACGGACAGGCGTGGGTGGCCGTGGTCCCGTTCCAGATGGCGAACGTCACACCGCGCGGCGTCCCGGCGCTGCCGTGGGTTTCTGAATTTCCGGAGCTCAACGTGCGCACCTACGTGCGCGTCGCCGACACGCCGGGCGTCTACTTCTTCAGCCTCGACGCGGGGAACCCGGTCGCGGTGGGCGCCGCCCGCACGCTCGCGCACCTTCCGTATTACACAGCGCGGATGAAGGTCGAAACCCGGGACGGTTGGATCCGGTACACCAGCCGCCGCACGTCATCGGGTGCGCCGCCCGCGGAATTCGCCGCCCGGTACCGCCCTGTCGGCCACCCGGAGCCGCCGGTTGAAGGAACGCTGGAGCACTTCCTGACGGAGCGCTACTGCCTCTTCACCGTCGACAAAGAGTTTCGCGCGCTCCAGCTCGACATCCACCATCCCCCATGGCCGCTGCAGCGCGCCGAGGCGGAGATCGCGGTCAACACGATGGCTGCTGCGTGCGGAATTCGGCTGCCGGCGGTGAAGCCGCTGCTGCACTTCTCGCGGCGGCAGGACATGGTGGCGTGGATGCCACGGCGCCTCGGCTAAGGGTTCTATCGGTAGAACCTAGCGAACAGAACCTAGTAGAACCGCGCAGAACCTTTCTTAAGCGCGCAGCGCTTTCAACGGATCCAACCGCGCGGCGCGACGCGCGGGGGAAACGCACGCACAGCCCGCCACGACGAGTATGACGGACGGCACCGCCACAAACGTGAACGCGTCGAGCGCGGCGACGCCGTAAAGGAACGTCGCCATCGATCGCGCGAGCACGACAGCGGCGGCGACGCCGACGACAATACCCACACCGGCGATGGCCAGCCCCTGGCGGAGCACGATGCCGAGAATCTGCGTCGGGCTCGCACCGAGCGCGGTTCGCACGGCAATCTCGCGCGACCTCTGCGCCACCGAATACGACAGCACCCCGAACAATCCGACAGCGGCAATGGTGAGCGCAAACGCGGCAAAACCGCCGAGCAGGATCATGTACAGCCGCGGACGAGCGAGGCCGATCAGCATTCGATCTTCCATCGTCATCACCGACTCCGACACCAGCGTGGCATCGGCTTCGCGCACCGCGCTGCGGAGAGCGGCCGCGAGCGCCGCGGGATCGCTCGCGGTTCGAACGAGCAGCGTGACGACCGGCACGGCCAGCCGGGCGTTCAGTTGCCGGTAGGAGTAGTACATCTCGGGCTGGGTCGCGTCGTTCGACCCGAGATAACGAACGTCGTCCACGACCCCGACGATCGTCGCGTCCTGGTCCGAATCCATGTACCCGAGGCCTTGTGGGATCTTCGTTCCGAGCGCGTTGCCATGGAGATATCGATTCGCGAACACGCGATTGACCACCGCGACGGGAGACGAACTCTCGGTGTCCGACTCGCTGAACCCGCGGCCCGCCACCACCCGCATGCCGAGCGCCGAGAAGGATCTCGCGCTGACGACGCGCGGTGACGCCTGGACCGGAACGGGCCCGCTCGGACGCTGCAGCTGAAACGCGGCGGTCGACCCGCCGGCCGTGAGCGGCAGCTCGGACGTGAACGCGGCATCGGTAACGCCCGGTGTCGCGGCCAGCCGCTCCAGGACGTGGCGGGCGATTTCATACCGTCGTTCAGGCTTGAACATCGACTCCGGCATCGAGACGCGGCCGGTCAGCACGCCCGAGGGCTCGTAGCCCCGATCCGCGGCGAGGAGCGCAAGAAAGCTGCGCCCGAGGAGCACCGCGCCGATCAGCAGGACGCAGGCGATTGCCACCTGCCCCGCCATAATCAACATCCGCGCACGCCCGACGCGCGACGCCGCGCCGGCGCCGATTGGTGCCGAACCGTCCTCGCTCAACGATGCGACCAGGTCGAGGCGGCGGACCCGCAACGCGGGCAGCAATCCAAACGCGACGCTGACGACTCCGGACGACACGAGCGCGAACGCGACCACCGCGCCGTCGAAATGCAAATCGTCGGCACGCGGAAAATCGGCGGGCAGCACGGCGGGGAGAACGCGATGGATGAGCCCGGTGAGCGCGAGGCCGGCGACGGCACCGATCATCCCGAGCAGCACGCTTTCCGCGAGCAGCTGCCGCATCACGCGACTAGCGGCTGCGCCCAGCGCGGCGCGAATGGCTATCTCGCGGCGGCGGGACGTCGCGCGCGCGAGCTGAAGGCCGGCGACGTTGGCGGCGGCGGTCACGAGCAACAGTCCGACCGCCGCAAGCAGCACGATCAACGGCTGGCGAACGTCGGCGGTGAGCGCATCTTTCATGGGAACCGCGGTAACCGCCACCGGGCCTGTCCCGCCGAAAATCGCCATCGTCGTCATGTCGGTATCGGCCACGAAGCGACCGCGGGCAGTGCCTTCGGCGGCTGCCTGCGTCGCGCTGACCCCGGGGCGGAGCTTTGCGACGGCATCGAACATCGAGAGGTGATTGCCGGTCGTGAGCGGCACGTGAAACGGGATCCAGGCGCGCGATCTGTGGTCGGGATACGCGAGCCGGTCCGGCAGAACCCCAACAATCGTGTAGGGCTGTCCGTTGAACCGCACGGCGCGCCCGAGCACGTTCCGATCACCCGCGTAGCGCTCGCGCCAAATACTCTCGGAGAGGACCACGACATTCCCGTTCTTTGCGACCTCGTCGGCCTCCGTGAAGAGCGAGCCGATCAGCGGCTGCGCCTCCAGCAACGTGAAGAGGCTCGCGGTCGTCTCGGTGAGGCGAATCCGCTCGGGGTCCCCCTCGCCTGAGAGCGTCACCGCGCGCTGCGACCATGCGGCGATGCCCTCAATCGTCGTCGTCTGCTCGCGCCACGCCAGGTACGCCGCGTTGCTGAAGGCGTTGAACCGCGGCGGCCTGCCTCCGCGCGTTTCCTTCAACACGACCAGCCGATCGGCGCCGGGCCACGGCAGCGGCTTCATCAGGACGCCGTAGGTCACGCTGAAGAGGACGCTCGTGGCCGCGATCCCGAGCGCCATCGTCGCGCTCGCGAGCAACGTGAAGCGCGGCTGACGGCGAAGCAGGCGAAGCGCGTAGCGACAGTCCTGCGCGAGACCCGCGAGCGGAAATGACGCCGGCGGCGGCGGTGGTTCGATCGCCGGCGGGCGGCGGGATTTGTGGCGGAGGCGATCGGCGTCCCGGCGCCAGCGCTCGATCTGATCGGTGACTCGCGCCCCTGCCTCGTCGTCGGCCGCTCCCTCCGCGCGGGCCGCGTCATACATCGCCCGCGCGTGCTGCGCGAGCTCTTCGATCACGTCGTCGTCTGGCGTCCGGCCGTCGCGCGCGAGCGCGGCGGCGATTCGCGATTTCCAATCCATAGGCGGCCTGCGCGGTTATGCCTGGGTGATGCGCGCCACGCGGTTCAGCCCCTCGAAGAAGTTCTCCCAGGTGCTGCGCTGGTTCTTCAGGGTCTTTCTCCCGGCGGCGGTGAGACGGTAGTAGCGGCGCCGTCGTTGACCGGCCTTCTCCACCCAGCGTCCTTCGATCAGCTCCTTGTCCTCCAGCCGGTACAGCGTCGGGTAGAGGGAGGC
>Ga0070670_100004440_pt1 | contig 11749 bp, 5 predicted proteins | sample KBSS63metaG_FD_64665 | JGI IMG/M metagenome (GOLD analysis project Ga0070670, IMG submission 64665) | Switchgrass rhizosphere microbial communities from Kellogg Biological Station, Michigan, USA - KBS S6-3 metaG | ecosystem: Host-associated > Plants > Roots > Rhizosphere > Soil ... | reverse complement strand
CGCTGGTAGATCGGGATGAACTCGGCGCCGAAGCCCAGCCCGACAATCGCTACCCGTATTTTCCGGTCATTTGCCATCCCGAGCGTCCTCTGCATTCTCTGCGCGGGCCCGGCTCTACGCGAGATCCGGTGCCGGCGCGGTTTGTAACACGGTTCCGCGAAGAGCGTCAACGAATCGAAGTATCATCTTCCACTCGAAAGGTGCCTTCCCGATGACCAGCATGACGCGGCGATTGATGATCGGCGCCACCGGACTCGTGGCCGCTGGTTTGTCCCTGTTTGCGCAGTCCCCGCGCCCCGCGCCCCAGCGGCCGGCCCGCGCGGCCGCTGCCGCGCCGGGACAGCCGATCAGGGTCTTGTTCGTCGCGCCGGAGAACGTGACCTCGCACGATCCGGTCAAGATGATGACCGCGATCGCACCGGTGCTCGCGCGCCGCGGCATCCAGTTGACCTACGCAACCCGCACGCTCGACGTCATTGAGCCGTCGCGCCTCGCGTATTACGACGCGGTGGTCGTTTACGGCGACAAACTGACGCTGACGCCGGCGCAAGCGAAGGCCGTCGCCGATTTCGTCGAGGCGGGGCACGGGCTCGTCGCGCTCCACTCCGCGGGCGAGCTTCCGCTCGTCGGGGCGCGGCTGCAGTCGCAGGGCGGATCCGAATTCACGGCGGAGATCGTCCAGCCCACGAATCCCGTTCTTCAAGGACTGCAACCGTTCGCGGCGTGGGAAGAACCGTTGGCGCCCGGTGCCGCCGCTGCCGATCGGATCGTGCTGATGGAGCGGGTCGACGCGCAGGGACGCCAGCCGTGGACATGGCTGCGCACGCAGGGCAAGGGACGGATCTTCTACACCGGATACGGACACGACGAGCGCACCTGGAGCAATGCCGGGTTCCAGAACCTCGTCGAGAAGGGCATCGTGTGGGCGGTCGACGAGCAGGCGCGGCGCACCTGGCAACAGCTCGAAATGCCGGGCGTGGCGTACGTCGAGGGCTTCAACGTGCCGAACTACGAGAACCGGCCGGTTCCGCCTCAGTTCCAGCTGCCGTTTGCTCCGGAGGAAGCGCAGAAGTTCATGCAGACGCCGGCGGAGTTCAAGGTCGAGCTGTTCGCGGCGGAGCCCGACATCATCAAGCCGATCAGCTTTTCGATCGACGAACGCGGCCGGGTGTGGGTTATCGAGACCCAGGACTATCCCAACGAAGTCCTCAATGGCAATCCCGGCGACGACAAGATCAAGATCCTCGAGGACACGAACGGCGACGGCAAGGCCGACAAGGTCACGGTCTTCGCCGATCATCTGAACATCCCCACCAGCCTGACGTTCGCAAATGGGGGCGTCATCGTCTCTGGCGCGCCGAACTTCCTCTTCCTCAAGGACACGAACGGTGACGACAAGGCGGATGTGCGACAAGTGCTCAGCACTGGCTGGGGTATCCGCGATTCGCACGCCGGGCCGTCGAACCTGCAGTACGGCATCGACAACTACATCTGGGGAGTCGTCGGCTACTCCGGCTTCAACGGCGAGATCAACGGCAAGCAGATGCAGTTCACGCAGGGACCCTACAGGTTCAAGCCGGACGGCAGCAACTTCGAATACCTGACGACGTCGACGAACAACACCTGGGGCCTCGGGTTCTCCGAAACCTTCGACGTCTTCGGCTCGACCGCGAATAACGATCAGAGCTGGTACATGGCCATCCCGAACCGCTACTTCGACGGCGTCGAGGGACTGCCGGGCGTCGGCGGACGGGGAGCGGCATCGGGCGGCGGCTACCAGAGCGCCGCGTCGTTCTACTCAGTGCATCCGACGACGCCCTACATCCGGCAGGTGGACGTGTGGGGCGGCTACACGGCCGCGGCGGGTCATCATCTATATACAGCGCGCGCCTATCCAAAGGAGTACTGGAACCACGTCGCGCTCGTGACCGAGCCGACGGCCCACCTGATTGGTCTGCCGGTCCTCGAAAAGCAGGGGGCCGGGTTCGTCGCGCGCGACGGGTGGAACCTTATCTCCAGCGCGGAGGAATGGTTCGCACCGGTCCATGCGCAGGTCGGACCCGACGGTGCGGTGTGGTTTGCCGATTGGTACAACTTCATCGCGCAGCACAATCCCACACCGGCTGGCTACAGCACCGGCAAGGGCGCCGCCTATGAAACTTCGATGCGCGATCACCTCCGCGGACGCATCTACCGCATCGTGTATAAGGGCGCTCCTGCCGCGAAGAAACGCAGCCTGTCGAAGAGCGATCCGGCGGGTCTCATCAGCGCGCTGGGCTCCGACAACATGTTCTGGCGCACGCATGCGCAGCGCCTGATCGTCGAGCGCGGGCAGAAAGACGTCGTGCCCCAGCTGATCGCGATGGTCCGCAACCAGTCGGTGGACGAGATCGGAACCAACGGCGGCGCGCTGCAGGCCCTGTGGACGCTGCACGGACTTGGCGAGCTGAACGCGCCGACGACGGACGCCTATCGGACCGCAGTCGATGCCCTGAAGCATCCGGCCGCGGGGGTGCGCAAGGCGGCCGCCATGGTGCTGCCGCGCACCGCGGAGTCGGCCCGGGCTCTCCTCGCGTCAGGCGCGCTGCACGATGCCGATCTGCACACGCGTCTCGCGGTCGTGCTCGCGGTGGCCGATATGCCGAGCTCGGCGGAGATCGGACAGGCGCTCTATGCGGAGACCCAGAAGCCGGAGAACTTCAACGATCGGTGGTTGAGCCGTGCGTTCTACATTGCCGGCTATCGCCATCAGAAGATGTTCACCGCCGCCTATCACGCGGATCGCGGCGCGCTTCCATACACGGCGCTGCCGATGACCGTTCGCCTCGGCAACACCAAGCCGGACTGGCGCACGCCGGACGCGAAGGCGATCGCGAGCGACTGGTCCGACATGCAAGTGCCGGGTAACTGGGAATCACGCGGTCTTGCCGACTTCGACGGCGTCGTGTGGTTCACGCGTACGTTCGACTGGAATGGCAACACGGATGCCGCGACGCTGTCGCTCGGTCCCGTCAGGAACAACGGCGAGGTCTGGATCAACGCGCAGTCGGTGACGCCGGCACCGTTCGTCCCTGCCCCGGCCGCGCCGGCCGCGCCGCAGGGCCGCGGCGCCGGCCGCGCCGGTGCACCGCCGGCCGCGGCACCCGCTGGTGGAGGCCGTGGTTCCGCGACCTATGCGCTGCCCGAAGGCGTCGTACGCCGCGGAACGAACACCATCACCGTGCGCATTCAGAATGGACGCAACGAGGGCGGCTTCGTCGGCACGCCGGATCAGCTGTACGTCGAAGCCGGATCGACGCGCGTGCCGCTCGAGGGGACGTGGAAGTATCGCGTGGAGCGGCAGACGAACGCCGGGACGCTCTACACGAGGCCGGGGCAGCTTGCCGCACACGTCGCATTCACCGTCGAGGGAGGATCGGCCGGCGCTGGCGCCTCGTTACCCCCGGTGGCACCGCAAGCACCGGACGTGGTGGTGCGCCTGAGCACCCTGCCGGGCAAACTGCAGTACGACAAGACGGAGATCAACGCGGCGCCCGGTCAGCTGATCGAGGTTGTCTTCACCAACCCGGACGTCATGCAGCACAACTTCGTCCTCGGCGTGCCGGGATCGCTCAATGCAATCGGCGAAGCGGGGGACAAGCTCGCGGCTACACCCGCCGGACTCGCGCAGAACTACGTGCCCGACACTCCGCAGGTGCTCTTCTCGACCAAGCTCCTGGATCCGAGTCAGACGCTGACGTTCCAGTTCCGCGCCCCCACGACTGCGGGCCAGTATCCGTACGTCTGCACATTCCCGGCGCATTGGCGAACCATGAACGGTACCTTGAACGTCATCCAACCTGCAGGCAGAGGACGGGGAGGGAACTAATCAATCACCAACCGCCAACCGCGGAATCGCCAATCGCCAATCGCGGAATCGCCAATCGGCGTATCGCCAAGCGCGATCACAGGGATTCGCGATTGGCTGATTAGGGATTCCCCAGTCCGCGGATTCGCGGATCCGACGATCCCATCGGGGATTCCATGATTGGTGATAGGTGATTGGCGATTGGTGATTGATCACTGGTCGCGCAGCACCACCATGGGATCGACCCGTCCCGCGGACCGCGCGGGGAGATAGCACGCGACCAGCGACACGAGCATCACGACGCCGGCATTGGCCGCGAAGACGATCGGATCGGTCGGCTTCACATCATTCAGCATCGCCTGCAACGTGCGCGTGAGAAAGAATGCGCCGAGCGCGCCGAGCGCGATGCCGATGACGGCGACGATCACGCCCCGGCCGAGCACGAGTTTCTGAACCGCAACCGAATCCGCGCCGAGCGCGAGTCGAATGCCGTACTCGCGGCGCTGACGGCGAACGTTATACGCGGTGACGCCGTAAACCCCCACCATCGCGAGCAGCGCCGCCAGGGCGCCGAAGAGCGACGTCAGCGCCGACAGGAGCCGTGGCTGACCGATCGACGCCGACACCACCTCCTCCATCGTCTGCACCCGGCTGATCGGGAGCGTCGGATCGAGCGTGCCGACAACGCGTCGCGCGGTCTGGACGACCTGGCTGGGATCGTCGGCGGTGGTGCAAATCACGATGGTCATCCCGCCGCCGGGTGATTGCTCGATCGTCCGGTGCATCTCGTACGGCGTCCGCGCCGCGAGACCGAAGGAGCGCACGTCGTTGACCACGCCGATGACTTCCAGCCATGGACCGTTGCTGCCGCTGGTTGAGACCCGCCGGCCGAGCGGGCTCTTTCCCGGCCAGAACTTGTCGGCCATCGCCTTGTTGATGACGATCGCCTGCGGCGCTCCCGGCTTGTCGCGATCGTCGAAGAGCCTCCCCTGGAGCAGCTGAATGCTCAGGGTCTTGAAATAATCGCCGGCAATCCAGCGCCACTCGACCAGCGGCGCGTCACCGGGATTCCACGGATTGCCCCCTTCCACGGTCAGCTCGCTGTTCGCGCCGAAGCGATACATCGGCAGACCGGTCGTCGCGCCGGCCGACTCGACGCCGCCGACCTGCCGCAGCCGCTCCAGCAGGTCGCGATAGAACGCGGTGATTTGCCCGGGATCGCCATATCGCGGCCCGGCCGGGGCTACGTCGAATGCGACGACGCGTGCCGGGCTGATGCCGGCGTCGCGCCCCTGCAGCAGCACGAGATTCTTGACGAGGAGACCGGCGCCGACGAGCAGCGCATAGGCGAGCGCGATCTCGGCGATGACCAGACCGTTGCCGAAGCGTCCGCCCGTACCGCTCCCTGTGCGCGTGTCCGCTTCACGCACCGCCGCCGCCAATTCCCGGGTGCGGAGCCGCAGCAGCGGCCACAAACCGCACAGCACGCCGACGAAAAGCGTCAGGACAGCCGTGAACGCGAGCACCCGTCCATCGATCTCCACGGTGGCCGCGCGAGGAAGCAGGTTCGCAGCGAGCGCGACGAATGTGCGTACGGCCCATACCGCGAGAAGGACGCCGAGCACGCCGCCGGCGAACGCCAGGACCACTCCTTCGGCCACGAGCTGCTGCGCAAGTTCGCGCTGGCCGGCCCCCAGTGCCAGACGGATCGCCAGCTCGCGGCGACGGGCGAGCCCGGCGGCGAGCAACAGATTCGCGACGTTCGCGCACGCGATCAGCAGGACCAGGAACACGGCGCCGAGCAGCACGCGCAGCGGCGTGCGGATGTTCCCGACAACGACCTCGTAGAGCGAGCGAACGTCGATCCCGTGGTTGGTTCCGAACTCCTTCGCGAGTGTCTGGCCGAGGGCCCGCATTTCTGTTGCGGCGCGTTCGACAGTCACGCCTTGCTTCAAGCGTGCATACGTGGCCAGGAAATGTCCGCGCGCCGCCGGATCGAGCTTTCGTTGCAGCGGGACGAACATCTCGGCGTTGCGGTGGCCGAAGCTCTCGCGCATGACGCCGATGACTTCGTACGGCTCGCCGTCGAGCGTGAGCCTCTGCCCGATGACATTGGCATCCTGATTCAGCCTGCGCGACCAGAATCGGTAGGAGAGGACGACGACCTTCGGGCCTCCAGGCTGGTCCTCGCCGTCGGTATACCAGCGTCCCATCATCGGCTGCACGCGCAAGACATCGCCGAGCGACGCGGTGGTCGCCATCCCGCTGACGCGCTCGGGCTCGCCCTGTCCGGTCATCACGAACGATGCCGGACTCGATCCGCCCATCGCCGAGAACACCTGATTGCGTTCTTTCCAGGCGTGGTACTTCGGGAACGACGCCGGACATGTGGCGCAGGCCGGCTGCGTATCGAACACCGAGACCAGCTCGGAAGAGTCCGGATACGCCAGCGGGCGCAGCAGCACGGCGTTGAAGATGCTGAACACAGCCGTCGTGACGCCGATCCCCAGCGCGAAGGCCAGGACCGCCAGTGCGGTCACGGATCGGGCGCGGACGAAGGTGCGGAGGGCGTAGCGAATGTCACGCATGCCCCCTTTGACGGAATTTCATAGACCGGCGTTAGGCGGCTGCATACACTGAATCTGTGCCCCCCTTTCGCGTCGGGAGTTTGTGTCTCGCCGCCTTACTGCTGATTTGTGGCGGGGGGGCTGACCTGAAGGCCACCCCGGATCCGCAGCAATCCGAGCCGGCAAGCCGGTCTGACGTTCCCTCTCTTCGCCTCGACGCGGTGGTGACCGACGCGAAGGGCCGCGCGGTCAGCAACTTGAAGCCAGGCGACTTCGAGTTGATCGAGAACGGCAGCCCTCGCCCCTTCACTTCAGTCGAATTGCGCACGCCGTCGGCGGACGCCGGGGAGCTGTTTCCGATCGAGACCGAGGCGGATGAAGCGCGGGCGGCACGCCAGCCGGGCACGCGCGTCTTCGCTTTTTACCTCGACGAATTTCACGTCACCACTGGTCCCAACGCCGACCTCGCGCGGCTCGCGATCGAGCGCTTCGTCGACGAGACGCTGCGGCCGCAGGATCTTGCGTTCGTGATGCGACCGCTCGACTCGCTGAACGCGATCCGTTTTACCCGTGACCGGGCACTCGTGCACGGCGCAATCGACTCGTTCGCCGGCCGTAAGGGGGACTTCGCGCCTCGAACGCGTTTCGAAGAGCTGTACATCGGGCGTGCGCCGGCAGCGGTCGCATCCGCCCGGCGCCAGATTGTCGTGTCAGGCCTGCGCGAAATACTGATGCGGCTGGGGGACCTCCAGGCGGACCGTGCGGTCATCGTCTACGTGAGCGAAGGGTTCCCGCGCGACGCGCTTCAACCGATCCGCTCCCTGCGGTTTCCCGGTTTCGATGGGCTCGCGCGGGCCTCGAGCCGATTTAACGTGCCGATGTACACGTTCAATCCGTCGGCGGGTGCCGACGATGAGACTTCGGCGGAGCGCGATCGATCCGTGGAGATGCTGAAATGGCTTGCCGACCAGAGCGGCGGCCGCACGATCAGTGCGGGTTCGGAAATCGCCGGCCTCGCGCGTCTGAAGCACGATCTGGAAACGTATTACGCGTTGACCTATCAACCGACGGCGACTGACGGGCGTTTCCACGGCGTCGAAGTACGTGTGCGCCGTCCCGGCGCGTTGGTGCAGGCGAGCAAGGGCTACTGGTCGCCGCTCGGCAGTGAGTACCGCACGATGATCGCGGCTGCGTCGAAGCTTGGGTCGCCGCTTTCCACGCGTGCGCTGCGCCGCAGCAGCATGATCGACACCTGGGTCGGGGTGCTCCCCGGCAACGGGCGAACCCGCATGATCATCACGTGGGAGCCTCGCACGCACGGTATCACGGCGCCCGAAGTCGTGGCGGTCAGGGCAAAGACTCCGGGCGGCGCCGTGCTGTTCGACGGACGCATCCGCCGCGTCGGCTCCGAGTCGGCGCTCCCGCCCGACAGCGCGCGCTTCGAGGTCCCGTCCGGCCGGGTCGAGATCGACATGTCGATCTACGACATGGAAGGCAAGACGATCGACACCGACGTGCGCGACTTCGACGTGCCGGACTTCGGATCGCAGAAGCAGGGCCCGATGCTCCTTGCGCCGGAAGTCGTCCGCGCCCGCACGATACGCGACTTCGCCACCGCATCAGCAAATCCCGACGCTGCTCCGTCGTCCGCGCGGACGTTTACGCGCGCGGATCGGCTTCTGATCCGCGTGGCCACCTTCGATGCGAGCGGCGCGGCCGTCCAGGTGACCGCAAGAGTTCTGAATGCATGGGGACAGCCGATGCGCGAGATCGACGCGCTCGGCGCCACACAACGTGACGGCATCGCCCAGTTCGCGCTGCCGCTCTCATGGCTCGTCCCCGGGCAGTATCAGATCGAGCTGCAGGGCACCAACGCCAACGGCGCCGTGAAGCAGCGCGTCTCGTTCAAAGTCGCCAGCTGATTAAGGGCTTCAAGGCTCAGCGCTTAGGGCTCAGGGCTTAAGGGGCTTCAAGGCTTCAAGCCTCAGGGCTTCAAGGCTTCGGGGCTTCGGAGCTTCAAGGCGCGATCACTCGGTTCGAAGGGCGATCATCGGATCGATGCGCATCGCGCGAGCCAATGGGCGTACTGTTGCGAGGGCGACGACGACCGATAATGTCGCCGCCGCAACCAGTAGGGATAGTGGGTCATTCGGCGCCACGCCAAAGAGCTGCGCCGATACGAGCGACCCGGCCGCGCGGGCCAGTAGGGCTCCCACGAGCAGTCCGGAGGCGAGCCGGATCACGCTCGCTCTGGCGACCAACCACACCACGTCGCGGCGTGCCGCACCAAGCGCGATGCGCAGGCCGATCTCGCTCGTCCGCCGCGCGATCCCATAGGAAACGGTGCCGTACAAGCCGACAGCGGCGACGAGCAGCGCGAGCACGGCGAATCCGACGAGAAAGCCCGCGGCCGTGCGTTCAGGTGCGAATGTCGCCAGCACTTGACTGCGCAGGGATTGCACCCGTCCCACTTCGATTCGCGCATCGACGCCTGCGATAGCGCGACGCACCGTATCTGTCAGGGATTCCGCGTTACCGCTCGTGCGCAGTTGAACTTCGCAGGTGCTCGAGAGGTAGGTGTCCTGCAGCAACGGCAGAAACACCGTGGGCGGGGGTGCATCGCGTACGCTGTGAAATCGGGCGTCTTCGACCACGCCGACGATTTCGTGTGGCCCACCAGCGCGAATCTGGAGTCGGCGTCCGACCGCGGTCCCTCCGGCGAAGTACTTTCGAGCGAACGAGGCGTTCACGACAACAACTCGTGGCGTCGACGGCCTGTCGTCCGGCGAAATCGCGCGTCCTGCGATCACAGGCATGCCCATCGTCTGCGGATAGTTGCCCCCCACAGCGATGGTCTCCGCGCTAACCCGCTCGCCTTGAGCGGCGACGTAGCCCTCGATCTCCAGGCTACGGGAGCTGTTCGAGCCGTTGAACGGGCTGTAGCGGGCGAGCGTCGCATCCTCGACGCCGGGCAGCGCGCGGATCCGTTCGTACACGCGACTCCAGAGATCGAGCACCTCGGGTCGTGCGTCGGTGGCGTGCGCATCGGCGCCGAGGCCGCCGGCAATGCGCGCGTTGAGGCTCGCGATCAGGATGCGATCCCGATCGAACCCAAGCGGCGCCCGCTCCAGGTTGATTAGGGTTCGCACGAGCAGCACCGCGCCGACAACGAGCATCATGGACATCGCTATCTGGGCGATAACAAACGGATCGGTGGTGCCTGCTCGACGGCTCGACGAAGGGGAAGGGCCGGCGGCACGCAGGGTTGCGAGGGGATCGACGGCTCCCGCACGCAATGCTGGCACCAAGCCGAAAATCAGGCTGGACAAGAGCGCGGCGCCAGTCGCGAAAGCGAGCACGACGCCGTCAATCGTGGCTTTGGCCGGATTGCTGGCCGCCACAAAGGTGGCAAACAACGGCGGAGCGGCCAGGCGCGCAACGATCCCGCCGCCGACCGCGCCCAGGCCGGCCAGGAGCGCACTTTCGGTGAGCCATTGGCGAATGAGACGCCCCCGGCTCGCTCCGAGCGCGCGGCGAACGGCGATCTCGCGCTGTCGCGCCACCGCACGCGCCAGAAAGAGCGTGCCGACGTTCGAGCAGGCGATGAGGAGGATGACGCCGACGGCCGACAGCAGGAGGACCAGCAGCTCCCTGTTTTGGTCGCGGGAGACCGAGATCCCCCGGGCGCCCGATACCATCTGCACGCGGACGCTCGCGATCCGCTCGCGGGCGATGTCGCTGGGCTGCGCGCCGGCGCTGGCCGTGAGAAATTGTCGAAGCGCGGACGTCGTGGCCGCTTGCGCGCCTGCAATCGTCTGCCGCGGTCCTAAGCGGCCGAACAGGCTGAGCCAATAGAGCTCGGGTCGAGCGGCGGCCGAGGCGCGCAGTTGAACTTGCGGTTGGTGCACCAGCGGCACCCACAAGTCCGGCGAGCGGCGTACGCGCTCGCCGAAGAACTCGGACGGCATCACGCCCACGATCCCGAACGGCGTGCCGTTGATGGTGACCGTGCGGCCGATCGCCGCGGGATCGGCGCCGAGCCGCTGCCGCCAGAATAGGTCGCTCGCGACGGCGACGGGGACGGCGCTCGGGCGATCGTCGTCGTTTGACAACATTCGGCCCAGTGCTGGGGCGGCGCCGATGACGTCAAAGTAGTTCCCTGAGACGAGGTGCGCCCGTGCGCGCAAGTCCTGCGCAGGTTGACCTGACAATCCCAGCGCGACGGTCTGTTCGCCCGATGCGAACGCACCGATCGACTGCAGGGGCAGGGACCGAGAGCGGAGGTATTCGTAGGCCTCGCTGGAGAACACATCCCAGCGTCCACTGGGCGGAGGCGTGCTCGAACTTGTGCCTTCCGAGGCGTCGCCGCTGAACAGCACGAGCCGTCCGGGATCGCGCACGGGCAACGGCCTGAGTAGCAGCCCGTTCACCATTGAGAAGATGGCCGTGTTCGCGCCGATGCCAAGGGTCAAGGTCAGGATCGCGACCACCGTAACGCCTGGTTGGTGCCGAAACGACCGAACGGCGTAACGCAGGTCGCTCAGGAGATCCTCCAGCCACCGGCCGCCGCTGGCATCGCGCGTCAATTCCCTGATCGGTGCCATGCCTCCAAAGGTTGCAAGAGCCCGGCGTCGTGCCTCCTCGGGAGGTACTCCTTCGCTGATCAGGTCGCGCGTGTGCGCCTCGACATGAAACGCCAGCTCGTCATCGATGTCGCGCTCGATTCGATCGCGGCAGAACCAGTCGGGCACAAACTTCATCGCTGGCCTCGATTCAGGACTGCAGAATCCATCCGATCGCCTTCGATAGCCGCTGCCAGTCGGCGATCTCCCGAGCGAGCTGCTGGTACCCGCGGCGCGTCAGGCGATACACCTTCGCACGGCGGCCCTCATCGGTGTCGACCCATTCGGCGGCCAGCAAGCCCTTCTTTTCGAGTCGGTGGAGCGCCGGATAGAGGGAGCCTTGTGGCACCTGCAGCAGCGCACGTGACGTCTGGTTGATCTGTTGTCCAATCGCGTAACCGTGCAACGGCCGCGTCTCGAGCGTCCGCAAGATCAGCAGGTCGAGCGTGCCCTGGAGGACGTCGGATCTGTCAGAGGTCGGCATGCCTAGTTATACTACCTATCTATAGGCAGGATGTCTAGGCATCCCTGAGGCGCGAACCTCCGAAGCCATCGAAGGCTCTCAAGATCGATCGCCGCCCACGTTTAGGAATATCTGATTAGGGTGGCAATCTGACTGGATGTTCAGGTTTTGTCACGAACGAGACCCACTGCTTTGCAAATGTTTGAGTGGGCAGCCAGCCGGCTGCCATCATCCCTGCTGGGGGATTCAG
>Ga0070670_100004438_pt1 | contig 11758 bp, 9 predicted proteins | sample KBSS63metaG_FD_64665 | JGI IMG/M metagenome (GOLD analysis project Ga0070670, IMG submission 64665) | Switchgrass rhizosphere microbial communities from Kellogg Biological Station, Michigan, USA - KBS S6-3 metaG | ecosystem: Host-associated > Plants > Roots > Rhizosphere > Soil ... | reverse complement strand
ACCGGCTGTTCTTCCGAGTGCAGCAACCGAACTAATATGAATAAAGCGCCGGACATTTTTTTCTAAAGCTATATTTACCACGTTTGCCGTACCATCTACATTCACCTGGTACATTTTATTCCGATCTTTTTTTATAAAAGATACAATAGCGGCAGAATGAATTACAATCTCGGCTCCTTCCATTGCATTTTCAAGAGAATTAATATCCAATACATCTCCATTTACCCATTCCACTTTATTAAGTATATCTTTTGAAACATAATGTGGCAAGGTAGAACTGCGCCGTATGGCGCGAACAGCATAACCTTTGTGAATTAACTCCTTAATAATATAAGCGCCAAGAAAACCTGTGCCGCCGGTAACGAAAACCATTTCTATTTTTTAATTGGTAATTGTCAATTGAGATTGACAATTGATTTTTTAATAATTATAGTAGCCTTTTCCTGTTTTTTTGCCTAACTCTCCAGCATCCACTTTTTCTTTTTGTATTGTTGAGGGTTTCAATCGTTCAGGATTATCCAATTGTTCATATACAGAGCAGCTCACTGCATAGTTTATATCATTGCCGATCAGGTCCATCAATTTGAATGGGCCCATTTTAAAACCACTTGCTTCCATCAGCCTGTCGGTTTGTTCAAAAGAAGAGATATTTTCTTCCGCAAGCCGTAACGATTCAATATAATAAGGTCTTGCTACGCGGTTTACAATAAAACCCGGTGAGTCTTTACAAATGACCGGCGTTTTGCCCATGTTCATTGCTAATTCAATAATAGCGTCGGTTGTTTCTTTGCTTGTATAATCTGTATTGACCACCTCAACCAGTTTCATAACAGTTGCCGGGTTAAAAAAATGCATGCCGATCACCCGGGCAGGGTTTACAACTCCTTCAGCAATTTTGGTGACAGAAAGTGAAGAGGTGTTCGTTGCAAAAATAGTTTCACCATGATTCATTTCCGCAAGCTGGTTGAATAGCCCGATCTTAACCCTGATCTGTTCAACAATGGCTTCAATGAATACATCAGCTAACAAACCCTGCACATCATTCGTGTATTGGATATGTTGTAAGAACTTAGTTCTTGCTTCTTCATTTATCTTTCCTTTATCTACCAGTGACCGGAGGTTTGTTTCAATGACTATCCTTGCTTTCTCTAATACCTTTTCATTTGGCTCATATAAAGTGGTATAGATCCCTGATTGTATAGCAGCCTGTGCAATACTGCTGCCCATTGTTCCGGCTCCGCAAACACATAGTGTATTGATCATGATACTTGGTTGAGAAAGATAAAGATAAATTTTTTATAGCCCTGTCCCCTAAAGGGGAATAGATTCATTTGATTTTTATTTTCTCCCCTTTCGGAGATGGGGGCCAAGATTATCCTTTTTATTTTGCTGTTGTATGTATCTTTAAACATTTAGAAATAGCTGCATGAGAATCAGACTGATCATTCTTTTTCTTTTCACCTCAACTATAACTTCCGCACAAACATTTGACTGGTGGAAAAATTTAGTGAACTGGGACGGGACTACCCATTGGTCGAAATACATCACTTATAGCCCCGGTTTTATGGGTGTGAATGCTTTGCCTGTTCCGGCCATAACCAATGGAAGTATTGATAGTGTTCATTCATTTGGTTTAACGGCCAATCTTCATTTTTCCAAAGGAGACAATTCACAGAACCCGGCATTATATGGTAATTACTGCATCGCAAAGAACAAGGTTTCTTTGGAAGCTAACTGGGTACCGGTCGAATGGTTCCAAATGAGCCATGCAATAAAAGAAAAAAGAAAAGTGTATTGGGAGGATTATTATTTAAAAAAGGCACATGGAGATCTGAACCTTGCAGTCAATATAAACCTGTTGAATAAGATCAGGGATAAAATTCAATTAGCATTTCGCATGGGCTATCGTTATGCCAGCTCCGATGGTGTTGGCGCTGCACGAATGACGAATACACCCGGTTATTTTTTTGATGTATCGGTGGGTAAAAAATTTTCAGCTCAATCCAACTGGAAGCTGATCGCTATGATGGGATTTTATGTATGGCAAACCAATAACGATGAATCGAGATTATACCAGGACGATGCCTATTTAACCGGGCTCGGAGTTGAGTATAATAAAAACAAGTTTCGTTTGCAAACCTGCTTTGCAGGTTATTTTGGTTATTTTGAGGGGTATGATGATGACCCGGTTGTGTACCGGTTGAATATTGAAAAGAAATTTAAACGCAACAGTTGGATCTTTCGTTTTCAACAGGGTTTGAACGATATTCACTACAGTAGTTTTGAAACCGGGATAAAGTTTAATTTCGGAAAATAGATCTCACTTACCATAATTATTTTATATGGACATGCAAACACCCTCAACTGACAGCTCTGCACCTGTAATGGCAGCCCCCTCATCTTCACCCGGATTATTAGGGACCAAAATTCCTTCAACTGTTGTTTTTGTTTTAGGCATCTTATTATTTTTTATGCCTTTTGCTGAATTAAAATGCAAACAAAATACACAGGCAGAAACCAATGGGCTCAATTTTAACATGGGTGGAGAAACGGGAATTTCTAACACAGGTTTTGGATTAGCTATCGGAAAAGAATGGAAAATGGAGATGATCGGAATGGGTGGATTTTTTAATAGCAACGATAAAATCAATAAAGATCAACCCAGGCAGGATCCGAATTACTATGCAATTACAGCAATGGCGCTGGGTATAATCGGCCTCTTATTTTGTTTTGCAAAATTCAGGGGAGCACCTGGTATGGCTATGCTTGCCGGCATTTTATCGGCCGTTGCATTGATCGGTTTAAAGCTCGATCTCGATAACAAAGTAAAAGATCCTTCCCGGGTCGTTCACAAAACAGATCCCGCCCCGGGCGGAACTGACTGGTTAGGTAACGGGTTGGATACAATGAAATTTGAATTGAATTTCACACCCTGGTTTTATATAACCATCATTGCTATGATCGCTGCTGCTGTTCTTTGTTATTTACGAATAAAAAACACCCGAACGGTTTAACGTGAAAGCCGAATTGTAATAACAAGAAACCTGCCCACACCAAAGGAGTCCTTTCGGACCGGCAGGCAGGCTAGATCGCAGAAATAAACTGTTTCAGGAACCTTACATCATTCTCACTGAAGAGACGAATATCATTAATACCATATTTTAATAAGGCGGGACGTTCAATACCCATGCCCCAGGCATAGCCGGTATATTTATTGGGATCGATACCACAATTGGAAAGCACATTCGGATGCACCATGCCGCAACCCAGGATTTCAAGCCACCCCGTTTTTTTACAAACACTGCATCCTTCGCCATTACAAAGTGTGCAACTGATATCCATTTCGGCACTGGGCTCTGTAAATGGAAAATAAGAAGGACGGAAACGAACCTTTACATCCTTGCCATACATTTCTTTTACAAAAAAGTAAAGCGTTTGTTTCAAATCAGCGAATGAAACATTCTCGTCAATATATAACCCTTCAATCTGGTGAAAGAAACAATGACTTCTTGCACTTACCGTTTCATTGCGATATACTCTGCCTGGACAAATAACACGTATGGGCAACTTGCCCTTTTCCATTTCACGTATCTGTGTATTGCTGGTATGTGTTCGCAACAACCAGTCGGGATTTTGCTGAATATAAAATGTATCCTGCATATCACGGGCAGGATGATGTTCGGGAAGATTCAATGCAGTGAAATTGTGAAAATCATCTTCAATTTCCGGTCCTTCGGCAACAGAAAATCCCAACCGTTGGAAAATTGAAATGATCCTGTTCCTCATCATCGTGATCGGGTGTCGTGCGCCTAATGGTAATTCATCACCCGGTAGTGATAGGTCTATTTCATTGGCTGCCGATTGTTGGCCGTTGACTGCCGACTGCTTTAACTCCTCAAATTTATTTTCAGTAAAAACTTTGAATTCATTCAGAATTTGTCCCGCTTCCTTTTTTCTTTCGTTAGGTACATTTTTCATTTCGCCCATCAGGTTCTTTACCAAACCTTTTGTACCCAGCCATTTGATACGGAATTCTTCTACTGCTTTTGCATCAGCGGCACTGAAAGCTTCAATTTCCTTTTTGTAAGAATCTATTTGTTGCAGCAAATCTTCCATAGCTGCAAATATACAGCAGCCTCATCTAAAGTTTTGTTTTGCTCTCCGCTGGTTTGTGTCTTTTATAGAGTAGTCGCAACATACTTGGCAGAACAATCAGCAATAAAGGAAGTGCTACTATAAATCCGCCAATGACGGCAATTGCTAATGGCTGGTGAAGTTGGGCCCCGGTTCCAATGCCTAATGCCAGCGGCATCAAAGCAATGATAGCACCTAGAGCCGTCATCAGCTTTGGCCGCAGCCGGGTAGAAATTGCATAAATGATGGAATCATCCACTGAGTGTTCGTGTAATGATTCTTTGAATTGAAGAAAAGTAAATATGGCATTTTCACCAATAATACCAACGATCATGATAAGCCCTGTATAACTGCCTACATTGAGCGGTGTATTGGTTAACCATAATGCCAGGTAGCTGCCGGATATTCCTAAAACTGCAATTAGTAAGATCAATGCCGCGACCCTGATCTGTTTAAATAAAAACAAGATCACTGAAAAAACTAACAGGCTTGCAGTGATCAATATCATTAATAATTCCTTAAAAGATTTTTGTTGCTCTGCATAAGCACCTCCATACTCTATATAATAGCCGGGTGGAAGTGTAAGTTTCGAAGAAATCTTTTCCTGTATGTCTTTCATCACGCTACCGAGGTCCCTGTTTTCCAGGTCGGCTGTTATTACTCCCATTGATTGTAAGTTTTCTCTTTGTATCTCTGCATCACCCGGATTTATTGAGACAATAGCTAACTCTGAAATTGGTTTTAATCTTCCGTCAGGTAAAAAAACCTGGAGCTCATTGATCGCTGCTATACTTAGCTTTCTATTTCCGGGGTATACAAGTCTTACATCAGAGTATTGTTCTTTTTCAAATATGTTGCCTACAACATTTCCTTCAAGTGCAGTTTGCAACTGGTATTGAAGATTAGCAGGCGTAATACCATACTGTGCCAGTTTTGAATAATTAGGCTGAATCGTAACAGAAGGTCCTGCGATCACTACTCCATCGAATGCATCAGCAGTTCCTTCAACTTTACTTACGATTTCAGCAGCTTGTTTTGATAGTTCCTGCAATTTTTGCTGGTTATCACCGAATATTTTTATTTCAACAGGTTGAATGGATGCCATCAGGTCACCCAACATATCGCCGATTACCTGCCCGAAATCAACACGAAGAGCCGGTTGTGTGCTTTCAATTTTTTGTCGCAACTCTTCGATCACTTCAAAAGTAGTTCGGTGACGATCCTTTTTGAGCTGAATAAGATAATCGCCTGTATTAGGTTCGGTAATAAAAAACCCCATCTGTGTGCCTGTTCTTCTTGAATAGGCCTGTACTTCAGGAGTGCCCGTAATTATTTTTTCTGCTTCACGTAACATCCGGTCTGTTTCTTCCAAAGAAGTTCCGGATGGACTCCAATAATCAAGTACAATGGCTCCTTCATCCATCTCGGGCAAAAAACCTGTTTCTAATTGTGGGAGTATAAAAATTATCGACAGGATCAATGCAGCTACAATTGCAAAACTGATATAAGGTTTAAAAATAAAAAAGGAGACCCATCTTTGTTTTTTTATAGGGTGTGGCTTTTCTTTTTGCTTTACTTTTTTAGCAGCGTCTTTTCTGGTAAGCAATAAATAAATTACCGGTAAGCCGATCCATGTGACAAAAAAAGAACAAACCAGAATAATGATCATGGTATTTGTCATTACATTGAAATAAGAGCCGGCTACACCCGTCATTAACAGGAAAGGAATAAAAATAACAATGGTACTCAGCGATGACCCCACCATAGCAGGAAAAAGATAACGAATTGCTTTTTGTACTAATTCGAATGAAGGTTCATCAGGGTGTTCTTCATGCGTTCGATGGATTTGTTCTACTACTACGATCGCATCATCAATTATCAATCCAATGGCGGCAGCAATAGCGCCAAGGGTCATAATATTAAAATTGTATCCTATCGCATATAGAACAATAAGAGTAAGAAAAATGATGATAGGAATTGTGATCAGGATCGTAACACTGGCTTTTAGCGATCTGAGGAAAATAATAGCTACAATTATTGCCAGCACAAGCCCTATCCATAAACTGTCTGTTACACTCTTTACGGAGTCGTTTACAAAATCAGACTGTATATAATAGGGTTTGATTTGTACATCGTTTGGAAGGATCTTTTTTAAATCTTCAATTTTTGCTTCCATCTTTTTTGAAAGATCAACAAGGTTGCTATTGGGTTGCTTCACCACAGCTACCAGTAATCCTTCCTTTCCATTTGCATTAATACGGATATATTCAACCGCTTCTTTTACTTCAATTGTTGAGATGTCTTTTAATCTCACGATCCGTTTACCGTCATTTTTTATTACCAGCTCCCCCAAATCATCTTTATTACGCACAGTCGCATCGGTAATGGTGAGGTATAAAAAACGATAATCAGATAAAAAGCCATTTGATTTAATAAAACCTGTTTGTCCTAATGCGGTATTGATAAGATCAGGCGTAATGGAAAGTGTGCTCATCTTCTGTGTATTCAATTGCAACCAATACTCTTTCGTTTTTCCGCCGATGATCCTTATTTCCGAAGCTCCTTCAACCTGCGACAAAAAAGGTTTGATGGTATAGATAGCGAGTTGCTTTAATTCAATGGGCGATCTTGTCTTACATTCCACCGAATATCCCATCACTGGTAAAATGGAAGGATTCATTTTAGCTACCGTGATATTTACGTCTGCAGGTAACGTATTTCTTATCTCGGCGATCTTTGATTCAATATGCTGCTGGTTTACATCAATATCGCTGCTCCAGCTCATGAACGCAGATATTTCGCAGCTTCCCCGGCTGGTCGTGCTTCTTATCATTTCAAGATCCTGCACTTGCTTAATGGCAGTTTCCAAAGGTTTGGTTACAGATACCATCATTTTATCAACCGGTTGTAAACCGGCATCTGCAATGATCTTGATCTTGGGAAAAGTGATCTCGGGAAATAATGAAGTTTGCAATTTCCCATACACATATACACCTCCCATCACAATGAGTGCAAGAAGAACTGCTAAAGGATTTTTATGTGAGATAAAAAATTTGTTCACTTTTATTGTGTTACGATCTTAACTTTTGCCGTGTCTGCCAGTCCATAATTACCAGTTAATAAAAATTTATCTGATGCTGAGAACTTAGGCGATATGATCTCAATTTTATCATTGAGCTCTAATCCTTTTGTTACGGTCACCTTCACAGCAGTTGAATCATCCATGAGTTTCATTACCCAAAAATTGGTTTGGGTTTCATCTGACAGTACAGATTGTTTAGGCAATGAAATAGTATTTGATCTTGCTGTTTTAACTACTTTGACCTTTGCAATAAGATTCGCCGGCAGATTCCTTTCATTTACCCGGAGAACGATATTTTGTGTTTGTGATGCAGAATCTACAACAGGCATAGCAGATGCAATTCTCCCTATTACTATTTTTCCATCAGGTAACAGAAGTTCCGCTGTTCCTTTATTTAAAACATAAGGACGCAACTCGTAAGGCAGATTCAAAATGAACACAAAGCTTTTCAGATCATTGATGGCTGCTAATTGTTCACCCTCCTGCACATACTCTCCAACCTGGTGATTGATCTCAGAAACATAACCGGTTATCCCAGACTTTATATGGATGATCCCTGAAAATTTGAAAGAGCTATCCAGGATATTGATAGCATTCCCTATACTTTGCGCTTCTTTGGTTTTTAAAACAAAAACATTTTGTCCTGCTGAAACAATTTTACCCACTTGTGCATTTACAGACGTGATATATCCATTGGCGTTTGCTTTTATAAAGGCATTTTGAAGAAAAGTGGATGTTGCATTTAGTTCGATATACTCAACCATCGGTTCCGTGCTGACAGAAGTTACGGTAACAGGTGTGATGGTTTCGAGCTCTTCTTCTGTTGTTGTTTCTTCAATAGTTTTGGATTTGCATGAAGAGGTGATCATCCAAAAAATAATAACATATAATAGAGTTTTGTGCATGTTAATTGATTTATCTGTTCCAGTAATTAAGCTGGCTAATGATCTTTAGACGACTAATATAATTCTGTGTTGCCAGGTTTTTAGCTGTGAAATAGTTATTCAGGGTATATACAAAATCGATCAGCCGGATATCTCCGGTGGCCAGCAGCTTTTCATTCACAGTGATCAGTGTTTCTGTGTATTTGATCTGTTTATTTATCTGGTCGATCAATCCGTCCGTAGCATTTAATTGCTGAAGCAGCTGTAGTATTTGCTGATTATGTTGCTGAATAAAAAAATCTCTTTTATATGTTCTTGTTCTTTCCTGCAGATCAATTTTAGAGTATTGTAATTTCTTTTGCCTGCCATCATAAATCGGGATGGTTAAATTAACACCAACACTTGCTCCAAAATTTTTATAGGGTTTATAGGTAAGTGAAGAATTATAGCCCCCATCGCCATATGCCGTGATCTTTGGCCGGTAGGTTAAATCGACAAGCATCCGGTCATTTACAAGCTTTAAACTATCCAGCACAAACTGGTGATAAAAAACTGAAGAAGTAAAATCTCCAAATGATTTATAATTTAATTCTGGATTCTCCAATCGCTGAGTAGTAGTATCTGTAATTCCCGCCAGGTAGTTCAAAGCCGCATAATCAAACCGATACTGAACATCCAGTTGTGATGTAGTTAATAGTTGTTGCTGAAGTGTTACTACAAAAGCCAAATATTCACTTTGCTTAAATACATTATCCTGCGTTAATTTTTTCAATAGACTATCTTCCCTCTTTAATAAAGTATTGATCTCATAATTAAAATCAAGTTGTAACTGCTCACCATAGGTAGCGATGTATTGATCGGTTATTGTTTTTATTATATCCTGCTCCGACATTTTTATTGTGTTAGCAATTGCACGGCTTTGCACTTGCAGGCCGGCGATCTGTGATGCAATGGTTTTATTACTGAGGAATGATTTGCTGATCTGGATCAGCGCAGAGATCTGCTGACCATTTGTTATCACTTCATCATATCCCCATCCTTTAATAATCGGGGCGTAGCTGTTATTGCTTATACCATTTACCTGCGGTCTTAATGAAGCACGGATGATCTGGCTATCTAAGGAGAAAGATAATAGTTGATTGTTATAATCTTTTAATAAAGGACTATTGGCAGTAGCCTGGCTTACAAAATAAGCGAGATTGTTTTTTTGTGACCACGAAGCAGAACTAATAATTGCGCAAAGCAATAAAATAAATGATCGTTTCATTATTTTATATTGATCAACAGATCCTTTCTAATTCCCTATGACCAATACCTGGAAACTGCCCGGTATCATTTTAGGTCTTCCTTGTGGAGGATTACTCTGCGCCTCGAAATCTGCTGTAGGCAGATAGATCAAATGAGTTTGCTGATCCACAACAATTGTTCTTGCGCCTCTTTTTGTAGTAACTGTAGCAACAAATTCAATCCTGTCAGCCGACTTTTCATGAAATACAGACATTGTCCCTTCTCCATTGGAAGTAAAAATATTTTTTGTATCAACATCAAAACCCACGCCATCGCAGCCATCGCCTATAGAAAGTTTATTAATTATGGCTCCATTAGCTGCATTCAATACGATGAGGAATTTATTGCCGCAACCTGCAAACAACCTGTTGGTCGTTTTATCAAAAGCAAGACCTGTCGGTTCTTCAGCCGGGGCGAGTGGCCAATGCGCTTCGACAACCATTTTTTTCAGATCTATTTTCACTATTTCATTTTTGTCTTCAATATTTACAAAAAGTTTTCCTTCGCCATTTGAAACCGCCGTTTCAGGTTTACCGCCTACATCAATACTATCAAGCAATTTATTTGCAACCGGGTCAATAAAGCTGAGATTTTTGCCACGACCATTGCAGGTTATAATTTTTTTTGTGAAGGGCTCATACATAATAGCATCCGGGTTAGCGCCAGTCGGCACGTGTGTAATAACAGCATTTGTTACCAGGTCAAAAACAGTTACATTATTCAATCTTCCGTTACTGGTAAATCCCTTGTTTTGAGATTTATCAAAAGCAATTCCATGAACGCCGGTTGTGTTTTCAATAACACCGATGGAATCACCGGTCGTCTTATCCAAAATATTTACCTGTGTGCCATGAGAAACATATAAGCGGTTATTGCCAGGCCCTACAGCAATATAATCCCAGCCGCCGGCGCTTTGAATATGAAATGTTTTGAGCAGGCGAAAATCTTTTTGGGCAGATAGTTGCATTAATGCAGCACCCATAACCATTCCTGCAAACAGGGCATATAATTTTTTTATCATTTTGTTTTTTATATCATTCTCCAAAGCTTCCATCCCGGGTTAGCACTAACTCCTTATTTTTACCATTGACTTTTATATGCGCTTCATACAAAAGCCTGCCACCCGGCTTTTCAAGCTTTTCCACTTGTATAAAATTTGCGCCCGGGTATTTTTTATCAATAGCATTCTTTACCGCAGCAGGTAAATCAGCGACAGGTATGGTTGTTTCTGTTTCCACCCAACCGCCATCTAATTTAAAATTAGCAGATACGTCTGTATTGTTCATTTTAAAATTTGCTTCCAGTTCACTTTTATTTTCTTTTTCCCATTTCAAACCGGTTGCATCGGGAAATTTATCACTAAAAGCTGTTTTAACTGCACCAGGAACTTTTACCTGCGAAAAGGTTGAAATGTATAAAAGCAATATAGCTATTGAGCAAGCAATATTCTTTTTCATTTCTTAAGTTTTAGAACTGTAAAGGAACGAAATCTGCAAACAAACTGAACAAGTTAACTGCTGAATAACATCCGTTTTCTGTAAGTTTGTCTTTAAACCGAATAGATGTCAGACCACCGTAACCTTTCCGAATTTTTAGAGCCGGTCGATCTTCATGCCATTGCATTTGATGAGCCTTACAAAGAAGGACAGTTAGGCAAAGCCATTGAGCTGCATAGCGAATATTTCCCCGATATTGATGAAGCCGATATCGTGATCGTTGGTTGTGGTGAACAACGCGGCAGCGGGTTAATACACGGTCAAAGCAAGGCGCCGGATATTATCCGCCGGAGTTTTTACCAGCTTTACTACTGGCATCATGACGTAAGGATCGCTGATATAGGAAATATAAAAACCGGGGCATTATATACCGATTCGTATGCGGCGTTGCGTATGGTGATAAAAGAAATTTTAGATGCCGGAAAAACGGCGATCATTCTCGGCGGTTCACATGACCTTACGTTATCCCAATACCAGGCTTATGCCGAGAATAAAAAGATCATTGAGGCTACCTGTATCGATGCATTGATCGATTTGAACCTGGATTCACCTTTCAGGCATGAAAGCTTTTTGATGGAGATGCTCACCGGTGAACCGAATTATATCCGTCATTATAATCATATCGGTTTTCAAAGTTATTATGTGCATCCGCGTATGCTGGAAACGATGGATAAGTTGCGGTTTGATTGTTATCGTGTGGGTAGCGTAAAAGAGAATATTGATGAGATGGAACCGGTGATCCGAAATAGCAGCTTATTAAGTTTTGATATTTCAGCCATTGCCAATGCGTATGCCCCGGCCAACAGCATTTCACCCAATGGATTGAATGGTGAAGAAGCCTGTGTGCTGATGCGCTATGCAGGACTCAGTCGTGA
>Ga0070670_100004435_pt1 | contig 11760 bp, 9 predicted proteins | sample KBSS63metaG_FD_64665 | JGI IMG/M metagenome (GOLD analysis project Ga0070670, IMG submission 64665) | Switchgrass rhizosphere microbial communities from Kellogg Biological Station, Michigan, USA - KBS S6-3 metaG | ecosystem: Host-associated > Plants > Roots > Rhizosphere > Soil ... | reverse complement strand
TCGATCCGTGCTGGGTGGATCCGCCCGTCCTCGATCAGCTTGTCGAGCGTCATTCGCGCGGTCTCGCGGCGCAGCGGGTCGAAGGACGACAGCACCACCGCGTGCGGGGTGTCGTCGATGATGAAGTCGACCCCGGTCAGATGCTCGAGAGCGCGAATGTTCCGACCCTCTCGGCCGATGATGCGGCCCTTCAGGTCGTCCGACGCGAGCTCGACGACCGTGACCGTCGCCTCCGCCGTGTGACTGGCCGCCACGCGCTGGAGCGAGTCGGCGATCAGCGCCCGAGCGCGCCGCCGAGCGTCCGACCGAGCTTCTTCCTCCATCTGTCTCACCTCGCGGGCGAGCTCGTGGCGTACGAGGTCCTTCGAGCGGTCGAGGAGCTGCTGTCGGGCCTCGTGGACGGTGAGACCGGAGATCTTCTCGAGCGCGGCGAGCCCGTCACGCTGCGTCTCGCGAAGCTCCTCCTGGAGCGCCTTCACGTGCACCTCGCGGTCCCCCAGCCCCTGCTCGCGCCGCTCGAGCTCGGTGAGCCTCGAGTCGACGTCGAGCTCCTTCTGCAGGACGCGCTCCTCGACCTTCGCGATCTGGACGCGACGGTCCTGCACCTCGCTCTCGATCTCGCTCCTGAGGGCGACCGCCTGCTCGCGTGCCTCGACCTGCGCCTCCCGCCGAACCGCCTCGGCATCCCGTTCCGCGTCGGCGATGAGCTTGTCGCGCTCGACACGGGCGGCGCTGACGCGCGATCGTGACCAGACGTGGAGGACGACCCATGTCCCCAGGGCTCCGAGGACGATTCCGATGAGCGCTGCGCCGGCCGAGAGCATGGGGCCTCCGATGGAGGATGTCGGTGCCCGCGGACACGTCCGCGGATGCTCTCACCCGGACGTCGACCTGCACGGTCGCGCCGGAGGTCCCGGACGGTTACCTCAGGTAGTGGTGGATCCTCCGTCGTCGGGCGCGACACGCCCGGAAGGCTGGGAAATGGAGGGACGTCGAGATCATGGATTCAGAAAGCGTTCGCGTGCAGGAAAAACGTCTGGTGAAAGCCAGATCATCCTAACGGCTCGTCGCGCGCATGCGCAACGGCGGCGTGGACGACGTCGTCCGAGAAGCCCTTGCCCGCCAGATAGCGAGCCGTCTTCGCCGAGGCTCCACGGCGAGCGACGATGCGCTCGGCGCGTCGCGTCTCGCTCTCGAGCGATCCGATAGCGGCCTCCGCGATCTCCGGGTCGACCCCGGCGAACTCGAGCTCGTGTCGGATGCGCTCGTCCCCCGCTCCCCGATCCGCGAGCGTGGATGCTCGTGAGGTCGCGAACCGTCCGTCGTCGACGAGCGCTGTCCGCACGAGCCTGTCGAGAGCGTCCAGCCGGTCGGCCTCGCCGACGCCACGACTCTCGAGATAGCGGTCGATCTCGGTCGTCGTGCGGTCACGATGACGCAGCGCCCGAAGCGCTTGCTCGAATGCCGCGTCGGCCGGTGTCGTCGCGTCAGCTCTCGACGGGAACCGCCTCTTCGACCTCGGTGACGGTCTCCACCTCGATCGCGGCCTCCCCGGCCGCCGTTGCCGGCAGAAGCCGCGCCGAGATGATCTGCTCGTCGACAGCGTCGGCCTGGATGCGCGCGAGGATCTGCTGGACGAGGTCGGGGTGCTCCGCGAGGAAGCTCGTCGCGTTCTGGCGACCCTGTCCGAGCCGCTCGTCCCCGAAGCTGAAGTACGAGCCGGCCTTCTGGACGACCTTCGTCTCGAGACCGACGTCGAGGACCGTCCCCTCCCACGGGATCCCCGAGCCGTAGATGATGTCGAACTCGGCCTGCTTGAACGGTGGGGCGACCTTGTTCTTGACGACCTTGACCCGGACACGGTTGCCGAAGGCCTCGGCGCCGTCCTTCAGCGTCTCGATCCTCCGGATGTCGAGCCGGACCGACGAATAGAACTTGAGCGCGCGGCCTCCTGGCGTCGTCTCGGGGTTGCCGAACATCACGCCGATCTTCTCGCGGAGCTGGTTCGTGAAGATGCAGATCGTGTCGGTGCGGTTGAGCGTGCCTGCGAGCTTGCGCAGCGCCTGGCTCATGAGTCGCGCCTGCAGGCCGACGTGGGAGTCGCCCATCTCGCCCTCGATCTCCGCCTTCGGCACGAGCGCCGCGACCGAGTCCACCGCGACGATGTCGAGCGCACCGGAGCGGATGAGGAGCTCCGTGATCTCGAGTGCCTGCTCACCCGTGTCGGGCTGGGAGACGAGCAGATTGTCGATGTCGACGCCGATACGCCGCGCATAGGACGGATCCATCGCATGCTCGGCGTCGATGAACGCGCAGATGCCGCCGCGCCGCTGCGCCTCCGCCATCACGTGATAGACCAAGGTCGTCTTGCCCGACGCCTCCGGGCCGAAGATCTCGATGATGCGGCCGCGAGGGAGCCCGCCGATCCCGAGCGCCATGTCGAGGGCGAGCGAGCCGGTCGAGATGGCACCGACGGCAACCTGCGGCCGGTCGCTCATGCGCATCACCGAGCCCTTGCCGAACTGCCTCTCGATCTGACCCAGTGCGACGTCGAGCGCTTCCTCGCGTTTCATCGTCTCATCCTCCTCGTCGACCTCAGCTCAGTCCACATAGCTCTCACCGAATGCACATGACTCCAGTGTCTCGTACCTCGCCCCTGACGGGTGCAGGCGTGACAGCAAAGCAGCGGCACCGGATGGAGCGAACGGCTCGAGCGCCGGCAGCGGCGGTCGGATACGCGGGCGCTCGCGGAACCGCAGGACGGTGACGTGCGGCAGCCAGGGACGGCGCTCGCGCTCGTACATGCGGAGGCGCTCGAGACCGAGCTGGACGCGCTCTGCGAGCGCGGTCGCCCGACCGGAAGGATCGGCGAGGACGAGCATCCCGACGGACTGCGTCTCGCGGTAGCGGACAGGCTCGAGGAGGAATGGCTCGGTCTCCGCCGCCTCGTGTCGAAGGACGTCCACGATGGGACCGAGCTCGCTCTGCGGCCGACTCCCGAGAAACGCGAGTGTGATGTGGAAGCTGGTGACGGGTCGGCCACCCGTGAGGTGCTCCTCTCCCCAGCCGACGAGGGCCTCGACCGCGTCATCAGGAAGCTCCAACGCGAGGAAGAGCCGGATCCGCTCATCTCCCTCGACGGTACCCGGCGGGCTCATCTCGCCGTGTGACGACTCTCCAACAATCGGCGGACGAGGTGGAGCGATGCGGCCGTCGCCCGGCCTCGAATCATGTCGCGGTCCCCGGGGAGCTCGGTCCGCACCGCCCTCTCGCCCTCGGGGCCGACCGCGTGGGCGAAGACGAGTCCGACGGGCTTCGCCTCGGTCCCTCCCCCGGGCCCGGCGACGCCGGTGACTGCGACCCCAACGTCGACGCCGAGCCGCTCGCGGACGCCCTCGGCCATGGCCGCGGCGACCTCGGCCGAGACCGCGCCATGGGTCGCGATCAGCTGGTCCGGCACACCGAGCCCCTGCTCCTTCACGTCGTCGGCATACGCGATCACGGAACCGCGGAAGACCGCGCTCGACCCGGGGACCGACGTCAGGCGAGCCGCGACCATGCCACCGGTACAGGACTCTGCGGTCCCGAGCGTGAGCCCGCGCACCGTGCACAGCTCGAGCACGATCTCCGCGATCGAGCGCTCGTCCTCGCCGAAGAGGTAGGTACCAAGATCCGCACGGAGTGACTCGACGATCGCGAGACCGCGCTCCTCCGCGCTCGGATCGGCGAACAGGTCGACGTGGATCTCGAACTCGCGCGCACAGATCGTGACCTCGACACCGTCGCCCTCGCCTCCAGCCGCAGCCAACGCCTCGGCCACGGCCGATTCGGGCGTGCCGAAGAAGCGGAGCACATGGTGTGTCCTGGCCGGTGCGCGCTCGAGCACCCGGCGCACGGCGTCCGTCTCGAGCGCGCGCGGCCAGAGCCGCTGGAGCTCGCGCGGCGGCCCAGGGAGCACGACGACGACCGTGGTGTCGAGGTCGAGCACGAGACCGGGGGCGGTCCCGGCGAGCCCGAGAGACAGCGAGCCCTCCGGACGTGTCGCCTGCTTCCGAACTCCCGCAGCGAAGTCGGAGTACGGGCGGCCGAGGCGCTCGGCGATCGTGCGCGAGACGGTGCCGATCTGCGCCTCGAGGTCCTCGTCGACCACGAGCACGCGGCCGGCGACGCGGGAGACGAGCTCGACCGTTCGGTCGTCGTGTGTCGGCCCGAGCCCGCCTGAGACGAGGCAGAGATCCGCCTCGAACGCTTCTTGGAACGCGTGCTCGAGATCCTCGACCGCGTCGCCGACGATCGCGATCGACGCCGGCTCGAGCCCCAGGCGGACTGCCTCCGCCGCGAGGAACGGGCCGTTGCGGTCCTGACGCTCCCCGCGGACGAGCTCCGACCCCGTCGCGACGATCGCCGCGCGAGGACGGCTCAAGAGGTGGCCCGGACGATCCTCTGTGACGTCACGACGAACGTCGTGCCCCTCGGCAGCTCGACCCGGTTCCCGTTGAGCCGGACGACGACGTTCAGCGGCTTCGCGAGCGCGAGCTGGAGGCTCTTGCCCTCGAACTCCTTGCGCTGGCCTTCCTCGAGCGTGCCGCTGTACAGGAGCTTGCCCGCGGCGGACGTCTCACGCACCTCCATCCACGAGTTCCCGTCGCTGGCGCGGACGACGAGCCGCGCGGTCCCCTTCGGACGCAGCGTCGAGACTGTCGTAGGCGATCCGGACTGGAGGCCGGGGACCTTCTCGCCCTCCGGGCCGCCGAACTTCCATGCGGCGATCACGAGTGCGGTCGCGATCGCGATTGCGACGAGCGCCACCGCGGCGATTCGCGACTCGCGCGGACCGCGATCTCTGCGCGGAGGCGGGACGCTCCTCGCGCGGAGCGGGGCATCGTCCTCGCCCACCGTGAAGCGGGAGTTGTATTCGTCCACGAACGGCTGCCCGTCGAGGCCGAGCGCCTCCGCGTACGAGCGCAGAAAGCCACGGACGTACGTGGGCGCCGGAAGGATGTCGAAGTGCTCGTCCTCGAGCGCCCGGAGGTACTTCGGGCGGATCTTCGTCCGCTCCTCGAGCTCCGGGAAGTCGAGCTCCTGACGTAGTCGCGCCTCGCGAAGGCTGGAGCCGATGTCGAACATGAAGGCGGGATTGTAGACGCGATCAGTTTGTGGCTACGTCCACTCGCTCGAGTCCCCAGATGACGAACGCCGGGATCCGCGGAGGATCGGCCACGAGCGCGAGCCCGGGACAGCGCTCGATAAGGGCCCGAAGGCTTGCCTCGAGCTCGATCCGCGCGAGTGGCGCACCGATGCACACGTGGATTCCGCCACCGAACGAGATGTGCTCGGCGGCGTTCTCGCGGCCGACGTCGAACTCGTCGGGCGCCGCGAAGGCGCGCGGGTCGCGGTTGGCGGCTCCGAAGAGGACGGCGATCTTCTCGCCGCGCGAGATGCCCCTGCCCCCCACTTCCACCCCGTCCTCGAGTACCCAGCGCTCGAACAGCTGCAGTGGCGGGTCGAAGCGCATGAGCTCCTCGATCGCCTGTCCGGGCGCCACGTCCCCGTCGACGAGCCGCTGCCACTGCTCCCGGTGCTGCATGAGCGCTCGGACGCCGTTCCCGAGCGTGTTCACCGTCGCCTCGTGCCCGGCGTTCAGGAGGACGATCACGGTCGAGACGATCTCGGCGTCGGAGAGGTGCTCGCCGTCGACGCGGGCCCGGACGAGGGCCGAGACGAGGTCGTCCCGTGGAGTCCGCCTGCGTTCGGCGATGAGACTCAGCGTGTACTCGCGAAACGCTGCCGCAGCGGCGTTCGCGGCAACGGCCTGCTCCTCGCTCGTGTCGAGCTCGTACATCTTCACCATCGCGTGCGACCAGTCGAGGAGGTCGCGGTGGTTGTCGACCGGGACGCCGAGCCACTCGCAGATGAGCGCGATCGAGTACGGCTGGGCGAAGTCGTAGAGCAGGTCGAAGCTGCCGCGCTCGACGAGCGGGTCGAGCAGCTCGTTCGCCCGCTCCGCGGCAGGCCGACGCATCGCCTCGACGCTTCGCGGGGTGAACGCGGCCGCGACGAGCTTGCGGATGCGCGTGTGGTCGGGCGGCTCGAGCCAGAGGAGGCTCCACCGCTCGACGTCCCAGAACGCGTCCCAGCGTGGATCGAGCGTCTCGGCCCTGAACTCCTCCTCGCTGCCGACGTGACGGAAGTTGCGGCCGAGGCGGCGGTCACGCAGGCAGGCGCGGACGTCTGCATGGCGCGTCACGAACCAGCGGTCGAGCGCCTCGTGGTGGAGCACCGGCGTCGCCTCTCGCAGCTCCGCGAGAACCGGGTATGGATCCGCGAGAAAGTCCGGGGACGTCGGGTCGAACTGCACGGGCTACTCCCGCGAGCCGACGTACTCCAGCAGCCCGTACACGCCGAGTGCGACGAGCGCAGAAGCAGCGAGGCAGAGGCCGAGGATCCCGAGCACCTGCCCGGCAGTTGCGGCCCGGTGCACGCCTCCGCCCGCGAGCGAGACGGAGGTGCGGCGTCGCGCGCTGCGCGACAGCACCAGTGCCGCGAAGCCGAGCACGGCGGCGACGGGAATCGCGAATCCGGTGTGGAGCAGGTCGTAGCTCCCGCTGAAGCGCGTGACGTAGATCGCCACCGGCAGCGTTGCGACCGACGCAAGGCCCACGACCACGGAGCCCCACGCCGAGCCGTTCCCGGCCCGGCTCACTGTTTCGTGTACGGACGCCCGACGGCAGCGGGCGGGTACGACTTGCCGATGACGCCGGCGACGATGATCAGCGTGATGACGTACGGGAGCATCCCCGCGAGGACGTCGAGGCCTGCGACCGAGTCGCGGTAGGTGTTGCCGAGCTGGAGCGCGAGCGAATAGCAGAAGCCGAACAGGCACGCGAAGAAGAGCGAGCCGAACGGGCGCCAGTTCCCCGCGATGACGGCGGCGAGCGCGATGAAGCCGCGTCCGCCCGTCTGGCCCTCGGTGAACGAGCTCACGACGCCCACGGAGAGGAACGCGCCTCCTGCCGCCGCGAGCACTCCCGAAAGCACGACCGCGAAGTAGCGCGTGCCGTAGACGCTGATGCCCACCGTGTCGGCGGCGCGCGGATGCTCGCCGCATGCCCGCAGGCGCAGGCCGAGCGGCGTCTTGAAGATCGCGACGTGCGCGATCACGACGCAGAGGAACCCGATCCAGATCATGAGACTGAGGCGGCCGAACGCGCCGTACAGGAAGTCGCCGACGGCGTCCGGCGGTATGTGGTCGAGGAAGCGGAGCTGGAGGCGAGGTATCTCGGAGACGCCGGCCGGAATGTTCTTGTCACCGTAGAGCTGGACGAACGCGTAGCCCGTGATGCCGAGCGAGAGGAAGTAGATCGCCGTGCCGCTGATGATCTGGTCCGCCCGGAGGTGGATCGAGAAGAACGCGTGCACGAGCGCGATGAGCCCGCCGGCAGCCATGCCGATGAGGACGCCTGTGATCCAGGATCCCGTCTTGTCGGCACCCCAGATGCCCCAGAAGGCACCCATGAGCATCATTCCCTCGATGCCGATGTTCACGATGCCGCTGCGCTCCGAGAAGATCCCGCCCAGCGAGCCGTAGATGAGCGGCGTCGCGAAGACGAACATCGCGGCGATGAGGCTCGACCAGGTGAAGGCGATCTCGAGGTTGTCGACGCTCGAGCGCGTCGCGAGGTACGCGAGCCCGACGCCGAGGCCGCCGATGACGATCGCCCCCCACCCTGCGCGCACTTCGCCCTGCCAGGCCGCGTAGCCGCCGGCGACCGCAGCGGCCGCCGCCAGGAGCGCCGGCGCGACGAGGTTGCGTGTATGGAGCGGCGGGAGGGCGATCCAGAAGGAGAGCGCACCGAGGATGACGCCGGCCACGCCGATGCGGAACGGGGTGACGATCGACGCGCGAACGGGCTCAGCGATCGACGTCATGACTCACACCCCTCTTCCCGCCATGCGTGGCGAGGCGAAGCGCTTACGCCGCAGGCTCCACAGGTAGAGGATGAGGATGTCGGCTCCGACGAAGAGCACGACCATGCCCTGGATCATGTAGCTGAGGTTGCCGGCGAGCGTCGGATCGAAGACCTCCGGGTCGAGGCCGCGCGTCGTCCCGTAGTCGAGCGCGCCGAACACGAAGGCGGCGAGCCCTACGCCGACGGCCGTCGAGCGCCCGAGGAGCGCGACCGCGATGCCGACGTAGCCGACCGTCGTGGCCTGGATGTCGAGCGTCCCCGCACGGTACTTCCAGCCGAAGATGTCGATCGCGGCGGCAAGGCCGGCGAACATCCCCGAGATCGCCATCGCGAGGAAGTAGTTCTTCTTCACGTTGATGCCGCCATAGGCGGCAGCGTCCGGGTTGAAGCCGACGGCGCGCACCTCGTACCCGAGCGTCGTCCTGTTGAGGACGATCCAGAAGACCACGAGCGCCGCGATCGCGAGGAAGAAGCCGTAGTGGAGCGCCTGGAAGCCCTCGTCGCCCCAGAAGACCGGAATGATCGCGTGCGACGTGTCGAGGACGTCGTCCGAGATCGGCGCCGCCTCGCGTCCGGGCTGCGTGTTCTGCAACGGACCACCCTGACCGAAGCAGTAGCTCGCGAAGTAGTACGCGATCCAGTTGAGCATGATCGTCGTGATCACCTCGTGGGCACCGACCGTCGCCTTGAGGATCCCCGCGATGCCCGCCCAGAGCGCACCCGCGAGAGCGCCGAGGACGATGCCGATGACGACGTGCAGCCCGTTCGGGAGCGCGTTCCCCCAGTACGCGCCCACCCAGACCGAGACGACGACGCCCATCGTGTACTGGCCGTTGCCGCCGATGTTGAAGAGACCGCAGCGGAAGGCGAACGCCACGGCGAGGCCCGCGAAGACGAACGTCGTCGTTCGCAGCAGGGTTTGCGTGAAGTTGAACGTCGAGAGGTCGAGGACGTCGGTGTTGCCGAGGTGGGCCCAGAACCAGTTGATTCCGGCACCGTCGAGGATCCCGCGATAGGCATCGATCGGGTTGTGACCCGAGATCGCGATCACGACGCCGCCCATGAAGAAGGCCAGGATCCCCGTCAGGACCGCAGGGACGACCCCGCCCAGCTTCTGCATCACCTGATAGCGCCCCGCGGTGGTCGTCGGCTCGCCCGTTTCCGGTGGCGGAGGCGCAGTCGATCCGACGGGAGGCGGGCCGGGTTCGCTCACGCAACTGCCTCCTCGCGACGCCCGCCCAACATCTCGATGCCGATCTCCTCCTCGGTGACACCCGACGTGTGCTCGGCGACGATCTCGCCCTCGTAGATCACGAGGATCCGGTCGGAGAGCGAGAGCACCTCGTCGAGCTCGAGCGAGACGAGCAGGATGGCGCGACCCTGGTCTCGCTCCTCGACGAGGCGTCGGTGCAGGTACTCGATCGCGCCGACGTCGAGGCCCCTCGTGGGCTGTGCAGCGATGAGCACCTTGGGGTCGCGGTCGACCTCGCGCGCGGCCACGAGCTTCTGCTGGTTACCGCCGGAGAGACTCCGCGCCTTCGTCTGCGGATTGCCGCCGCGGACGTCGAACTCCTTGATGAGACGCGCCGTGCGCCGCGCGAGGACGCCTGGGCGAAGCCAGCCGAAGCGAGAGTCCGGTGCGTAGCGGTAGTCGTGGAGCGCCGCGTTCTCGGCGAGCGTGAAGTCGAGGACGAGCCCGTAGCGATGTCGGTCCTCCGGAATGTGCCCGACCCCCGACTCGAGGATCGCCCGCGGGCTGGCATGGCTCGATACCTGCTTGCCGTCGACGACGATCGCTCCCGAGGTGCGCTTCCGAAGGCCGGTGATGGCCTCGACGAGCTCCGTCTGACCGTTGCCGTCGACGCCCGCGATACCGACGATCTCGCCGGTCCGCACCTGCAGCGAGATCCCGCGGATCTTCTCGATGCCGCGGTCGTCGTGGACGTGCATGTCTGCGACCTCGAGGGCGACGTCGCCCGGACTCGCCGGCGGCTTGTCGACGCGGAGCAGGACGTCGCGTCCGACCATCATCCGCGCGAGGCTGTCCTCAGTCGCTCCTTCCCGCGGCACGGTGTCGATGACGCGCCCGCGCCGGAGCACCGTGATGCGATCGGCGATCTCCAGCACCTCGTTCAGCTTGTGCGTGATGAAGATGATCGACATGCCCTCGCGCTGGAGGTTCTTCAAGATCGTGAAGAGCTCGGTTGCCTCCTGCGGCGTCAGGACCGCCGTCGGCTCGTCGAGGATGAGGATGTCCGCGCGGCGGTAGAGCGCCTTCAGAATCTCGACGCGTTGCTGCTGGCCCACCGTGATGTCCTCGATGCGCGCGTCGGGGTCGATCCCGAATCCGAACTGCCGAGCGAGCTCGGACACCTGGCGTCTCGCCTCCGCGTAGTCGAGGAAGACGCCCGCCTCGGTCGGCTCCGTCGCGAGCACGATGTTCTCGGCCACCGTCATGACGGGGATGAGCATGAAGTGCTGGTGCACCATGCCGAGCCCGCGCTCGATCGCATCCTTGGCCGAGCTGAAAGTCTCCTCCTTGCCGTTCACGAGGATCGCCCCCGCGTCGGGCTTGTAGAGCCCGTAGAGGATGTTCATGAGCGTCGACTTGCCTGCGCCGTTCTCGCCGAGGAGCGCGTGCACCTCGCCGCGGGCGAGGTCGAAGCTCACGTCGTCGTTGGCGAGGACGCCCGGGAACTGCTTCACGATGCCGCGCATCTCGAGGACGGTCGGGGCGCCGGACATCGCGGGGATTCTATGACGCACCGGGAGTCGAGAAAACAGACCCGCCGTAGAAAACAGATCCGCCTTGAGGCGTGCCTCGTTGCGACCTACCGCCGTAGGACTGTCGCCGCGCCGGAAGGTTGCGAAGCGAGCGTCTTTGACTCTCGCGACCGGGAACCGCCGCCAGGCGGTTCCCGGTCTGCGAAAGCAACTCTGCCTACTTGACCACCAGCGGTGGCGTCACCTTCCCGCTGATGATCAACTGCTTCAGTGCCAACGTCTTTGCGACGATCGACTTCGGCACCGCCGGGTTGATCTTCCCGAGGTCCATCCCGCCGTTCTCGAGGTCGAAGTTCAGGTTGCCGCCGCCAAGCGGTGCGCCGTTCTTGGCGGACTTGATGAAGTTGTAGACGCCGATGTCGACGCGCTTGACGCCGCTCGTCATGACCCGCTTCGCGTCGTTGTACTGGTCCTTGTCGACGCCGATGCCCCAGATGCCCGCCTCGTCGGCCGCCTTGAGCGTGCCGAGGCCGCAGCCGCCGGCAACCTGGAAGAGGACCTTGGCGCCCTGGGCGATCTGCTGCTCCGCCACGGCCTTGCACTTGTCGGACTGGACGAAGTCCTGCGAGTAGCCGATGAGGACCTTGATGCCCTTGTTCGCCCGCTTCGCGCAGAACTTGTAGCCCGCGATCCAGGTGTCGACCGGCGGGATCTTGATGCCACCGACAGCACCGATGACCTGCGGCCCACCGGCCCGCTTCGCCATGAGGGCTGCCATGTATCCGACGAGGCAGCCGGACTCCTGCGACGCGTACGTCAGTCCGGTGACGTTCGGGTACAGGACCTTGCCCTTCGCATTGGCGAACGGCGCGATCTGGACCGGATAGTCGGTGATCGCGAACTCGACGTTCTTGGAACGCGAGACGACCTTCGCGCACGCATCTGCCATGAGGAAGCCCGCGCACACGATCGCGTTCGAGCCGCGCCGCACGGCGGTCGTCAGGTTCGGGATGTAGTCCGCGTCCGAGTTCGACTGCAGCGGAAGCACCTTGATCTTGAGCTGCGC
>Ga0070670_100004431_pt1 | contig 11764 bp, 15 predicted proteins | sample KBSS63metaG_FD_64665 | JGI IMG/M metagenome (GOLD analysis project Ga0070670, IMG submission 64665) | Switchgrass rhizosphere microbial communities from Kellogg Biological Station, Michigan, USA - KBS S6-3 metaG | ecosystem: Host-associated > Plants > Roots > Rhizosphere > Soil ... | reverse complement strand
TGCGCAGACCGGAACCATCGAGAAATCCGCCAGGTAGCGCCGCCTCGTGATCCCGAGACCGGGCCCACTAAGAAATGGTAGGCCCGGAGGGAATCGAACCCCCAACCCTCGGATTAGAAAGGCGAGTTGGCCCAGCACTACCTACCATCCAGTGCAACCTAAGTGGAAGAAAAATCACGCGGGGCCCTCCCGCGTGTAGCTGCGTTTTGCAGCCTTTTGCGCCCAGTTCACCCACAGAACACGAACAGTTGACCTCCAGGAGGCTACATGACTCACAAAACATCGACACAAAACCTTCTAACCGTTAGAAGGATTCCTTCGTCCCAACGCGTAAGTCCCGGTCGGCACAAGAAACTCTGCAAAGTTTGTCAGCACCCGCAGCGCGCCGAAATCGAAGAGGCGTTCATTAGGTGGGAAAGTCCGCGATCGATTGCGCGGGAATTCCGACTCGGGCACAGGTCATCGCTCTACCGGCATGCGAACGCGGTGGACCTGTTCACCCGTCGGCAGAAAAACCTGCGCGCTGCTTTGGAGAAAATCATCGAGCGAGCGGGCGAGGCTCCTGTCACCGCCGCAGCCGTCGTCTCCGCCGTTTGCGCGCTGAGTCGGATCAACGCCGCGGGCGAGTGGGTCGAGACCAGTCGCATTTCTCTTGCTGAGCAATTCGGGAAGATGACCCGGCAGGAACTGGAACAATACGCAGCCAGCGGCACGCTTCCTTCGTGGTGGGCAGCATGAAACCGCGAAGGCGCGATGACATTCGAAAACTAGATGTCCACCCCAAGGACTACGCTTTAGGGAGCGCAGAATCACGAGCCGCAGCTAGGGCACTTTTAGAGCCACGCCGAAGAGTTCAGCTCATAATAGGTATACATCGACACCCCGACGAGCCCTCGATCCCATTTGATCCATCACAATCATCCTGTTCCCGGACGATTTGGCCCGATGGCTCAATTTTCGAGAATGTCTGGCTTCACGCGACGGAGGACTATGATCCGCGCCAGCTCGATGAGTGGATCCTTTCGCACCCGATCACAAATGGTCCTGATCGAAACATCGGAACACAGTCGGAGAAGTCGAATGTGCGATAAATCGAAGCCGGAATCGACCTCTACTCGCAACAAAGACGATGCAATCGTCGACCTAGCGGTTGGGCTCGCGATCTCTTCGCACGGGGGCGGCCACAATCTTCCACTTTTGCTGCCAGTTTTGCGAGAGCGCGCCCAAGAATTTCACGGAGAGCATGATCTCGTATTGCGAGTTCACCGCCTCGTTGGCCAATTCCGCGACGATCCGCGTTATTCCGCACTATTCGCAGTGCAACCGCCTGCAAAAGTCCCTACACCGTACATCGCTGCTCAGGCCGAAGTTCGGCTGTTTCGTAGGGGGCTGTTGAACGCGCAGAAATGGCTCGTAGAAGTATCGAATTGGATTACTAAGGGCTCGAAGCGGGTAAAATGCGAACTCGTGATCCTGACGCGTCCTAGACTGATTGACGAGGACTGCACAGTATCAACCGTGTCAAACAGGTGTGACTGCACCGTCTTGCTGCAGCGGGTGCGTGTCCACTGTCGCAACGGGATCCTGACTCTCGAAGAGGCCGACTCTCGGTGCCCGAATTGCTTAGGATCGGGCCATGTGAGAATGCTGGAAGAACGTGGACGTCCTGGTCAATGAGTGATAACGCCTGTTTACAACAGTTGTCCTGGAAGATCAAAATCAACCACATGAACCGTCCCTTCATTGCTGGGTTTCTGTGGCTCATCGCGACAGTGGTTCCGTGCTCAAATGCCAGCGGTCAAACACGAGGCTATTTTCCCAAACCCGGTCCCGACGACACGGTACAGGACGTGAGCCTTATTCAACTGATCGTGCAGCCTGAGAAGTTCGACGGGAAGCCAGTTCGCTTCATCGGGTTTCTTAGGATTGAGTTTGAAGGCGATGCGATCTACCTGCACCGCGAAGATTTCGACCATGGTATTTCAAATAATGGCGTTTGGATTCATATTCCCGCCGACATGACGAAACACCAGAAGGATGAGGTGAACATGCACTATGTGATCTGCGCTGGAGTGTTTAAAGCGAGCGATCGTGGTCATATGGGTATGTTCAGCGGTGCGATCGCAAGTGTTCGACGGCTTGAGTCCTGGTCTGTGCCATCGCCAGTTCGGTAGTTGGCGTTACATCGCCATTTCACTCATCGACCCCGATTTTGGCGAATAAACGGCGCAAGCTTGTGAGAACGCCTGTTAACCACAGTTGATGCGGGGGAGAGTGGACGGCAGTCTGAAATGCATGTAGAAAGACCGCATGGACAGCATCCTGCCCTCGTGGCTGTCGGATCGGCCCCTACTGCTTGCGCTTGCCGCGACTTTTTCAATTATTGCGATAGTCTATCTACGGAAGAGTCTCGGAAGACTAAATGCAGCGAAGCTGCCCCAATCGCTGCGGCTTAGCGGCGCATCTTTTTACGGCCCGGTTGATGAGATTTCCGTTTTAGCAAGCGGCACGCGACATGGCCAAGAATATGTCCTGTTCGACCACACCGCAGAGAGAGAGAACTCATTCACACAAACGGTACTCGCGATTAAGAGTGCACTTCCCGCCTCTCCAACTACCGACCTGTCGCGCACGTCGGGTCTGCAGTTTGAAAGGGTCGGAGAATGGATCTTGGTCTTTGACAACCACTTGGTGGAAGGGCACAAGCGGGACGATTTTGTACGTGACTGTTTTAACCTGCTAGATTACTCGCTCGACATGCATCCTCGCGGGTAGGTGTTGAAACATCGCCATTTCACCAGCTACTTTGGCTCGGACACCCGTTTTCCACGTAGTTGGTGAAATCGCCTGTTAACAACAATCAATGGATTTCCATTCGTAACCGGGTAAAATTCTTCCGATGAAGAAAGCGATTCGGGCAATCATTGCAGCATCAGTGTTAGTATCCGTCGCGCTTGGTTGCGAATTCCGATATGACCCCGCATCTCTTCCTCGGTTTTACAGAGAAGAAGGTTGGAACCTTCCCGGAATCCACGACGATGACGCCCGCGTTGAACCGAACAAGTATGGTTTCCCTTCCGTCGATGCTGTCCTGCGTAATGTGCCCGGGGCGAAAGCTTACCCTTTGCGGCGAGACGAAGACCATTACGTCGTCCGTTTTCCTGCTGAGGTTTTTCTCCTTGGTAACGAGCGTAAACGAATGCGGCCGCTTCTGGCAAAGGCATCAATCATCCGATGGGAAATTAACGGAAAGGTTGTTGCTTACTCTTACGGCCTCATTCCAGTCACAAAGGCATACAAGAATAAGGGAAAGTGGGTCTACGAGGGTGAGGTGGGCTGCATCTTTTACGGAACCTTCATCGACGATAAAGGCGATGGCGTTTTTCGCACCTTAGTTCCTGACACGCTGAGCCCGGAACTCATTCCGATATGGGCAAAATCGCCCGGAACCGCGTAACTGTCGAAACATCGCCATTTCACTCATTGACAATTGGTGAAGTCTCCCAGCCGCTTTGGATACGACCAGGTGTTCCGCGTGAAGATTGTCGGCAGGTTGATGATTTGCTGCAAGGAAAAAAGGTGGACCGGAAGGAGTCAACGAAAAGCCCTGCCGCGCAAGGGCATTGATTCCTAGCGGCTACCTCCAGGAGGCTTCTGGTAGGGCTTGAGATACGCCGTAAGTTTGTACTTCACAGGAAACTGACGATCCATCTGATCGTCCGGGATCTCTTGAACTCTAAACGCCAAACGCTCTTTGCCCTTGTAAAGCACAAGATGAATCAACATCTTTTCAGAAACACGCACAAGGAAGTTGATCATGGCGAACATGTCATCATCTACCGCAATCGGATCCTCCCCGGACAGGTGCCAAGTTGGGGAACGTAATTGCCCATCGGGCAGCAATTGAAAATTGTTGATTATTGTTCTGCGGCCATTTGGGTGTTCTAAGTAGTTTCGCAGGTCCACCAGCCGGCGAATGGATACCGCAACTGACTTCACAAACTCGGTCACAGCTTGATCCGGCCCAATTTGCTTAGCCAATCGCTCGCCCAGGTGATCAAAGTTTTTGTCAGTTCTCTCTAGTTGAATGAAAAGCGAGGGCAGTCCAGAGATCGCCCGGATTGCACGGTTTGCTTCAACAAGGAACGAGCTGCAATCAGATTCCAGATTTTCGGTGTGCGGAAACGGTTTGAGTACTCGGCCAGTTGGAACTCCTGTCGTTTCCAAAGTTTCCACGATGGCCCTTATCTTTTCGCGTACCTGAGTGGCATAAGCTTCGCACCGCAGCAACAATTCCTTGCACTTGTGAAGCTGTTTGAGGATCGCGTGCTTTTCGCCCTGGGTTCCTGCAAACATTCCCAACACTTGACTACCTTGCAAGAGGACACGACTAACAATCTGATTTGAAGTTCCGACATTTTGAACTGTCGAAACCGTAAACGGAACGTTGGGATTTGTTCGCTCTGGATCGATCGACTCGGGCGTTTGAACCCTAAACGTCTTGTCCACCTTAAAGAGTTCTAGCAATTCTCCAGTCGAGACCATCGCAAGAATCGGTCCCGTGCCTTCGGTGATCTCAATTGATCCGCCCGCATCACGCGGCATTGGACGGCGCATCAGCAATCTCCTGTATCAACCGCAATGCTGGAGAAGGTAAAGCGCGGTTTCACAGTCTGGACTTTTGGGGCGGCCACTCCCCATTGATTAAGACGTATTTTATGCACTCAAATGGATAGCCTGTAATCGGAGCTAGCTGCTTGACAAACGCATCGGGAAGCACCCTGTAGTTTCGGTCCAGCGGCCAAGTTCGGCCACCTTCAAACCGAACTTGATAGTGACTTGATCCACTAGGGTTCTCCACTACACCACCAAGCAGTTTGACCTTCTTATAGGCGTCATCAAAACTGACACTCTTCAGATGCAAGTCATGCGGTAATTCCCATTCCAATGAGTCATCTAGACCGGCAAGATCAATCGGGGCGACAAGGGGAAACGCTGGACGGTTCTCTGGATTGTCGTAGACACCAACTGGGCGCCCTGCAAATGCGAATGTGCATGCCACGGCGACGAAGAATTTGCCCGGCTGCGCTTTTTTGTTGTGTGCAACTATTAGGCGCCCGAGCTCATCTGTCCAAGTCAAACCAAGTCCCTCCGCCGTGCAGCCTATAGGCAATGGGTGAGCAACATACCCGGTTACGTCGGTTAAGTCGACAGTCTGAATGCCGTGCTGCTGAAGACCCAGCTGTGCTAGCAAGCTGTACACAATCTGCAAACCTGGATAGTCCTTCATCTTCGTCCAATCAAAAGACTCATCGAGCGCAATAATAAATTCTCTCAACGGCGGCGTAAGAAGTAGGCGGCACTTCGCTTCACTTATGAAACCGCAGATTCTTCCCAACGCCCGCTCAATCATCTCCAATTCATCAACGGATCGTGGGAAAGATTGATCGACAATGTTCGGGGATGGACACAGAAGAGGTGGCATTCACAGTTTCTCAGTCGGAATGTGCCTGCGCTTATCCTGCGCCTTCAGCAGACGGGCGCTTAGAGATAAGGCTTCCCCGAAAAATGACCGAGGCCAATCGGGCACGGTACCATCCGAATGGATTTCCAACCGGCGAATTTGCGGACGGCCTGACTGCGTGTCCAGAAAATAGATTACGCAGCTTCCCGCCAGCGTCTTGCCCGCTTCCTCAGCTGCTTGAATACGGATGGCGTTAACTATGTGCTCACTATGAGTCTCCAGTAGGACTCGCTTTCGAGCAGTGACAAGTGAAGCAATGAATTCGGCAAGTCTTATTTGGAGGGCTGGGTTCAAGTGAAGCTCAGGCTGCTCCACGACTATGGAGCTCCCCGCAGGAGCTATTAAGCCGCGAACGACGATTGGTAGCACCTGTGAATACCCAAATCCCGAGTCAGCCAGAGCATGTGCTTCGTTAGCGAATGACCTCAACGTGAATTCCAGAAGAACATCTTTCATGGAAGTTACACCGATCTCGTTGAGCGGTTGGTCGTCCTCGTGGACATCACCCGTCCGAATGTAGTGCATCCATTCATTGAGTGCTTGGTGCAGCGGGCCCTTGATCATCTTGTTTCGAGTTCGAGGTGAAACGTAAGGAATTTCTCGATCCCATTGATCGCGGAGAACGTAGGGGAGAAAATCTCCAGACGCATCCATGCCAGGAACGCTGTCCATGTTTGTCATGTAGTAGCGTTTTGCGGGAGACCGCAACGGTCCAAGATAGTGAATTCGGTCAAAGTCTTGAATGAGATTTGTGACAACGCTTCTAATCAAGGGAGGCAATGGGAAATAGGACCATGCGTCTTGTTGATCGGGTTCCTGAGCTTTCTTAGTTCGAGCTTTTGCCCAAAGACCGGCAGGTAGCAGTCCTCTCATGAATGTCTCAACCTCGACATGCGAACCCTCTTTCGACGCGTCAATCATGTTGAAACCTTGCGCGATCGTAAAGTAGTCGGTGGGAATCGACATCGAGTACTCATAGGGGCCCTGCTCGATGGACCCAATCATTAGTGATACTTTCCAGCTCAAGTCAATATCGTCACCTGATTTGAACAAGAACTTCGCCTCTTTGAGAAAGGGTTGTTTCGTCTTTGTCGTTGTTGAATCTCTGGCGGAGAGGACCGACGGCAGATCATGTACGGGGGTTTTGCGTTCACTCTTTAACACGCCGAAAGTGAATTGGACATTCAGCGTGTACCCATGCTGCGTATCGCGGCCGCCGCTACTCTTGGGGCCTCTTGCGCGACGAATCGGAGCTAGCAAGCGGTTCTCCAACAAATCAAACACCGTTATCCCAAGTGTTATGTCGCGGCTGTTTTCGTTGTGAGAAACGAGTGAAGAAAAGCTTCCTAGATCGACCAGAGGTCCAACAAGACGCAGCCGTCCATCACGATAGCCTTCCTCGGGAGCAGACTGCGTTTGACAAAGTAATAAGAGGCTTTTGAGAATTGTCGATTTGCCAGCGCTATTGGTGCCGCAAAAAACTGTTAGTGGTGATAGCGGGAAATGCCAAGTTTGTGGTCCTTCAAAAAGGCGCACGTTCTGAAGATCTATTTGGGTGATCATGCTATTCGTGTAATCGTAGCGTTCGAAGTTTTCGAGGGATACGCTGAAGGCTAAGTATAAGGCCAGTTTCTAGACAGTACCACTGTGAGGCGCGAGGAGGGCCTGAGATCGAGGTCATCGATTTACCGCTGAACAATAAGTCAGCACGGTCAAGCAAACGGTGGAGAAGCGAACAATATACCCACACGTGCCGTAAAACCATTGCTGGAAGCGGCCTTTCGGCGGAGCGTCGGATCGGTAGTCCGAAGTGGCGTAGAATGGATTTCATGGCCGACGAAAAACCCAGTGGTCCCAGCAATCGGCACGCACAACCGGACGCAGACGCGAAGATTCATCCGCTCGATAAAGACAAGTTCACGTACAAAGCCGGCGATCTGCGGTTCATCCCGCGCCCTAAAAAATAGCCGCACAAGCTGGTTTGCCGGTGCGGCTTTTGGTCCGATCGGAAGCTTCTTAGCCCGCCACAATTTCCACGCACTTGCCCACTGCTGCAGCACGCGCCCGAACTTCTCGATAGCGCTCAAGGTCGCGGGCTTCCTCCCGTGTCAATGCGAAAGGGGACTTTCCCTCATCGCCGTTTTGCGTTGGTGGCTTGGGGTCCTCGTCCGCAGTCTTGGGTTTGAACTGGTCGAGCAGTTCGCCCGGCATCTCGATTTGGTATTGGCCGCTGGCAATTGCCCGCGCATTTTCGCGATAGACCTCGGGGATTTCGGCAAAACTGTTGAACGTAATCATCGGCCCTGAATTCTTCGGTGGCGCAGGATCGTCTTGTGTGGCCAGTGGACTGCGAATCGTGCTCACTTCGATTTTGCTGGGCCAAGCGAGGTCCTGCAACAGCGGCAAGAACTTATCCAAGTTGTCGATCAAGGCTTTGTGCGCCGCTGGACGAAGAGCCTTGAAGTGTTCATCATCCAAAGCAGATTTCAAATCGAATCCTTCCGGGTGACCCTGGGCCCAGTGAAGCACATGGTGCAAAATCAGTCGACTGGTTTCGTCGGCCGATAAGGCCGATAAGGCTTTGTGCTTCCGTTCTTTTCTTTCGCTGTCGTTCACGCTGTTACCCTCCTGTTTCCTTGACTCTCATCGCAAGGTAGCACCGAAGAAATTGTCTCAGCGAAAAAAGCGCTAAAGGTTCGTTGGCGAAGTCGGCACACGCGTCGGGGCCGGCCACAATCTCCCACTTTTGCTGCCAGTTTTGCAAGCGCTCTTGAATGGTCTCTGCAGTTCTGCTAGATTCACTGCGTTAGGTTTTAGTGCGTCCTGGGCCCACGCGACCCCATGACAAGGCTCGCACCCTCTGCGAGCCTGGTTGCTCACCCAATCAGTCTCCGCAAAACAAAACTACCCGCCGTGGCTTGAAGGGCCGCGGTGGACACTCGCTGCTTCCCCGAGCAGCGCGGAGAACTTTGATGAGAAAAATGCTCTTGTCTTATCCAGAGGTTGCTCGAATTGCGGGAGTCTCACTGTCGAGCATTCGCCGAATGGCAAAACGCGGGGAGCTCCGCACCGTGACACTTGGGCGGAGTCGGCGTGTCCCGCGATCTGAGGTTGATCGGCTCGTTGCGCGTGTGCCTGTTGACCAGAAACGTGCGGCGTCAGGTGCTACAGGGGCCGCAAACGATGTGAAATGAAAACGCCGCCCGGCAAGGCGGCGAGGAAAAGTACACGTGAACAATCGACAACCTACCAGCTCGCGACGCGTAAATCAATCGCCTTCTCCTCAGAGGTGCGCGAGGTGAACGTACTCAAGGGAATCAAGTTCGTTCCACTGCCTCGCGAGCTATTTGACAGCGGGGCACTACGCGATCTGAGCGGTGGCGCGACGAAGCTATGTCTTTGCCTTTATTACCTAGCGTACAAGCACAGCGCTGTCGAGCTGGAACCTACCAACGAAAAGTGTGGGGCATTGACGGGGCTTCATCATTCAACTCTGTCGATAGCGCGTGATGAACTTGTAGAAGCCGGATTCATAAAGTACTCCCGCGTTGATCGCCAAATCGTTCGCTACATACTTCTCAATCCCGAGACGCGTGAACCGATCCCTGCACCCGAGGGGAAGAAAGGGATTCTTCGACATCAGACAGTGCCGAGCAAGACATCCCGGAGCGCAGTCACGCCCATGTCTGCACCGATCGCGATCGAGTGGAACGAAATTGGAGGCGAAGTTGGAGTGCGCAAAGGCGAATCAACCTTCGGAAAATCCGCAAGTACCGTTCGGAAAATCCGCAGGTACCCTTCGGAAAATCCGAACTTGGACACAACGCAAGATTTTGAAATCGCGCAAGTTAACGAGGGCGCAAGCTCTCTAGAACAATCTCTAGAAGAAGGAATCTCTAGAAAGGCGACATTCGAAAAGAAACTCTGTCGAGCTTGCAAACGAACCGAGTGGGGAAAGCGTGCCGACGGGAGCGAGATCTGTCTGCGATGTCACCCAAAGTGAGAGAGATTGAGGAGGATTTGAGTATCGCGTGCGCGCCGCAAATTGTTCGCGACACAGAAGAAAAAAATGCGCGCTGCACATTTGGAACGCGGCGCGCATTCTCTGGGAGTCCGGAGGGACTATCCCATGATTATGAGAACGAACTTACCACGAAGGAGGACAACGCCTATTGCCAACATCCGCGTGAGTTTTTAAGTGCTCACGACTTTGCTCCAACTGTGAGTGAGATATGTCCCACTGCTGCATTAGTCGGAATGTGAATCTGAAGTGCCGTTGTAAGTCCTGTAACAGCAACGTCAGCCCGATGCCGTTCGTCTTTTGTGGGCCTTTCGGAGGCGTGCGATGAGAGACGAGCTGATCCATCGGGCGCAAACGATCGAGCAAGACGAGCTGCCTTTCTTCATGGGCGATTTGGAGGTGGCGAGGGCCATCGCGCAGGCACGGCTCAACGTGCACACACGCACGTCTGAAAGTTCTGAGGATCGCCTCTTGAACATCAAGGAAGCGGCGGCCCGACTCCGTGTGTCGGTGAGCTATTTACAAAAGAATCACGACAAGCTCCCTTTCGCGCAATTCAAGGTATCAGGGATAGGCCGACATGTGCTTTTTAGCAACAATCGGATCACCGAATTTATTGCGAACTCGAGAACTCAATTGTCGCCACGGCGACGGATGACTACACTGCAGCGCGTGGGTTGACCCACAAGGAGGAACTTTTGACAGAAAAAAAAGCAAGCGATGCAGTTGTGCGAGTGACGGTGAGAATTCCGCGTTCTTTGGCGGAGGCCATCGCGCACCGTGCGATCGACGAAAACACTTCCGTTTCCAAACTCAGCGTGCGTGCATTCGACGCGTACGTCAAGAAAGCAGGCCAGCTATGAGCGAGCGCGGCGATGGTTACGTTTTTCTTCGCGGGCGCATTTGGTGGTGCTCGTTCTACGTGGATGGCGTCGAGCACAAAGAATCCACGAAGACAACCGATAAAAAACTGGGGGAGAAGTATCTCGCTCGGAGGGTCAAGGTCAAACACGCGCACGAAGTAACCGGTGAACAATTCGTTACGCAGCGCGATCGGCGACGTACGGTCGCCGAGCTGCTCGAGGAGGTCAAAGTCAGATGGCAACTCCAGGGCAAGGGTTCACAGAAAAACTTGAGCTTGATCAAAATGGCGAGCGCTGCTTTCGGTCACTTTAGGGCGCTTTCTCTGACCGACGACGCCGGGAACCGTGTTGTGCGGGAGCTACTCATGAAGGGGTATGCAAACGCCACACTCAATCGGTGGATAACAACCGTGAAACAGTCGTACCACCTGGCGAAGCTCAAACCACCGAACATCGTACGGTTGGACGAAACAGGAAACGTTAGGAAGGGGTTTTTCGAGGCCGCGGATTTCGATGCTACCAAGGCGGGCCTTCTGGACGTCGATTTGCAAGATTTCGTGGAGTACGCCTACTGGACTGGATGGCGGCGAGGCGAAATCTCTACCCTTTCCTGGTCAGACGTTGAGTCCGAGAGCATCGAGCTGCGGGCGGAGCACGCGAAAATCCGCAGAGCGCGATCTGTACCGCTCGAAGGCAAGTGGGCTGAAATCATCGACAGGAGAAAGGCGAAACGCCAGTACACGACGACTGACGGTATAACCCACCTCAGCGAGTTCGTGTTTCATCGTCAGGGCGAACGGATCAAGGAGTTCCGGAAGTCGTGGGCGACCGCATGCGTTCGCGCCGGAGTGGGAGCTTTCGTTTGTCCAAAGTGTAAGGGGAACGTGGACGAAGAGAGTCACTGCGCCGTGTGCGTTCGAAACTGGAAACGGGAAGACCTTCGCTATCGAGGTTACATCTTTTACGATTTGCGGCGGACGGCGGTAAGGGATATGGACCGAGCGGGCGTGCCTCAAGCCGTTGTCATGTCAATTACGGGCCACCGGACCCCGTCGATCTATCTCCGGTACAACATCAGCGATGATCGGGATAGACGGAAGGCGCTGCGTTCAACAGAGCTCTACAGGCAACAACAGCGTGAAGCGGGAATCACCCGGATGCGGAGAAACGGATGAACTCCAAAATCCGCCACACCCACAAAACACCAACAATTCCCAAATTGGAAAACTCAGAAGTCTTGCAAGTTATTGAAAGCGTGGTAGGCCCGGAGGGAATCGAACCCCCAACCCTCGGATTAGAAATCCGATGCTCTATCCGCTTGAGCTACGGGCCCTTGTTTACACAAGGACAGCAGAA
>Ga0070670_100004426_pt1 | contig 11767 bp, 9 predicted proteins | sample KBSS63metaG_FD_64665 | JGI IMG/M metagenome (GOLD analysis project Ga0070670, IMG submission 64665) | Switchgrass rhizosphere microbial communities from Kellogg Biological Station, Michigan, USA - KBS S6-3 metaG | ecosystem: Host-associated > Plants > Roots > Rhizosphere > Soil ... | reverse complement strand
CACGAACCATGCAGCAGCGTTGGGCGATTCTCGCGGTGTTGACGTTCGCGCGAACGGCGATGGGATTCCAGTTCCAGTCGGTCGCCTCGCTCGCGCCGTTCGTCGAATCCTCGCTCGGCCTCGACAAGGCCCAGCTCGGCTGGCTGATCGGTATCTACCTCCTGCCCGGCATCGTGTTCGCATTGCCGGGCGGCGTGCTGGGCGCGCGTTACGGCGACAAGCGCCTCGCGCTGATCGGCCTGGCGGCGATGGGCGCGGGCGGCCTGTGGCTGCCTTATGCCGCGACTCCGTTCGAAGCCGACGTTGCGCGCTGTGTCGCCGGCGCCGGCGCGGTGATCCTGAACGTGCTGCTGACGAAGATGGTCGCCGACTGGTTCGAGGGCCGCGAGCGCGTTCTCGCGATGGCGATCCTCGTCAACGCCTGGCCCATCGGCATCGGACTCGCGCTGCTCGCGCTCGGCCCGCTGGCGGCAAGCCTCGGCTGGCAGACGGCGCTCGGGGCGACGACGGCCTTCGCGGCGCTGGCCTTCGTCGTCGTGCTGGCGGCGTATCGCGCACCCTCCGGGTCACCGGCGGCCGGCAACATCGGTTTCGGGCTCGGCCTCCTCTCTGCGAGCGAGTGGCGGCTGCTCGCGATCGGATCGCTGCCGTGGATGCTGTACAACGCCGCGTTTCAGATTTCGATCTCGTTCCTGCCGTCGTATCTCGTCGAGCATGGCTTCACGCTGGCGCAGGCCGGCGTCGCGAGCGCAGTCAACACCGTGACGTTCATGATCGCAGTCCAGCTCGGCGGCGTGCTGCTGAAGCGGGCACGCCGGCCGGACCTCGCCTGTCACTTCGCCGCGCTCGGCTGGGGCCTGACCCTGCTCGGACTGGCAACCGGCACCGCGCCACTCGCGTGGATCGCGGTCGGCGGGCTCATCGGCGGATTGCCGGCCGGGGGCTATGTCTCCTTGCCCGCGGAATTCCTGCGCGCGCAAACGCGCAGCGCCGGGATGGGCGTGTTCTACACGATCTACTACGTGGGCTGCGCGACGCTGCCTGCCGCAGCCGGCGCGCTGTACGACGCGCACGGCGCGGCGCGTCCGACGTTGTGGCTCGCGGCCGCGTTCGCGCTCGCCTGCATTCCTGCGCTGGGTCTATATCGCCTCCTGCGACGCCACTCGGCCGCATGAGCGGCGACGCTCTCGCCGAGCTGCCCCGCGCCCCGGTGCGGCGATTCGTCCACGCGCGAAATGAAAAAAAAAAGCCCGCGGCGAAGCTTCCGCCGCGGGCACGCTCTCGCTTCTCGCGAGACTCGATTACTTCCGGCAGTGCGCGCTCGGCAACATCAGCGGTTCCTTCCCCATCCATGGGGGCGATTCGAAAAAAAGAGCGTCGTGGCCACAAATGCCACGCGAGTTGATCGATCTTGTTTTGGAATCGCCGCGGGGACCGGTCGCCTCCCGCGGCTGACCGCCATCCGTGACGTGCCTCGAGTCAGGCGATGCTGAGGTTATGCCTGCGATTCAGCGATTGCAATTGCATGAGCGAGGGAATTGCGAATGATTTGGTAACGCAATGTTGCGCACTATTGCAGACTGTTACAACGTGACAGTGCGACGTTGAAATGCGGCGAGTGCGGGCTTCAGAAGCGTTCACCGGCAGCGAGGTAGCGCCATTTGCCGATCGGCATCGGGCCCAGCATCACGTGTCCGATGCGCACGCGCTTCAGCCCGACCACGGTCAGCCCGACGAGCTCGCACATCCGCCGGATCTGCCGCTTCTTGCCTTGCGTCAGCACGAAGCGCAGCTGCGCTTCGTTCTGCCACGCGACCTGCGCCGGACGCAATGCTTCGCCGTCGAGCGACAAGCCGTGGTTGAGTCGACGAAGGTCTGCGTCCGAGAGCCGCCCTTCGACGCGCACGAGATATTCCTTCTCGATCGACGAGTCTTCGCCGATCAGCTGCTTCGCGATGCGTCCGTCCTGCGTCAGCACGAGGAGACCGGTCGAATCGATGTCGAGCCGCCCGGCCGGCGCGAGCCCGCGCAGCTGGCGCGGATCGAAGCGTTGCGAAGCGGTGTCGTCGCGCCAGCGCGATCCTGCCTCGATCAGCGTGACGGCGGGCTTGTAGCCATCCTCGGCCTGGCCCGATACGAAGCCGATCGGCTTGTTCAGGAGGATCGTGACGCGCGCCGCCTGCTCGGCCTGCGCGCTGCGCTCGATCGTGATCTTCTGGTCGCGATCGATGCGCGTGCCGAGCTCGTCGATCACCCGGCCATCGACGCGCACCCAGCCTTTCGCGATCCACTCGTCCGCCTCGCGTCGCGAGCACAGTCCAAGCTCGGACATTCGCTTCGAAAGCCGGGGCCGCTCGTCCGCCGTCATGGTCGCGAGGAATGTGCGCGTCGCGCGTCGAAAGGAGACGTGCGGGGCACGTCGACTCGACCAGGGACGCAGGTGGCGGACATGGTCCGCCGGAAGGTGTCGGCGACAAGGGACTGCGCGGGGATCAAGGCGGTGGCATCGAAGGCAATGCTCCGATTGTAGTCCGGCCTCCGCAGCGCACCCGGCTTCGCCTTGGACGGAGCCGATAGCACGCATCGAACAAGAACCCGCCGCGCGCGTCCACGGACGCGAGGCGGCGGGTGTTGTGGCAGATCGTCAGGCGTCGTCAGCACGGCCGGGGCCGCGCATTCATTGCCCCTGATGTTCGCGACTCGGTTCCGAATCGCGGTTGCTCATCCGACCGGTGCCGCGCGGGGCCGGCTGGGGCGCCGCCGGCCGCTCCGGCGGACGCTGGAACTGCTGCTGCGGCGGCCGGCCGGGATTAATGTGCTGCTCCGGGGGACGATAGTTGGGCCGCTCACCGTATTGCGGACGCGGTCCCTCGACATGCGGCCGGAAGGCCGGCGGCGACGGACGATGCTCGATGCGCGGCGGTTCATATCGCGGCGCGTCGCGATGCGGGCGACGATCGTAATCGCGCCAGCGCGATTCCCAGCGCGGACGATCGCGATACCACGGGCGGTTGCGGTAGTAGCTGTCCCAGTAGTTGAACAGAGAGAACGTGACGATCGGCAGGCCGATCGTCGGTGCATAGCTGTAGAACGGGACGTAGGCGTTGCCGTAGTACGACTGCAGCGAGCGCGTGCTGATCCAGCCGCGGCCGCCACCGAAATCGACGTCGCACCAGCGATAGTCGGACAGGCAGCCGTGCACATTGACGGCGGCGCCCGGCGGCAACGTCGCTACCAGCGGGAAATCCCGCTCGGGGCCCGCGCGAACGTTCGCCGTCCGCGTCGTGACCGCCTGCTGGGCCCAGGCGGCACTCGAGACTGCGATGCCCGCGGCCGCAACGAGCGCTATCCATCGTGACTTGATCATTTGTTCACTCCATTGTCGGGTTACCGTCCGAATCGTGCGACTCGGGCGGCCTCACCGTCAATAACGTTGCGGGGAAGTCCGTCGCCGACAAGTGGAGCGCAACGAATTGTTACAGCGCGCGACTCGCCGCCGCGTCAATCCGGCTCGGTGACCTTCTTCAGCACGTCGGCCGATTCGTCCTCGGGCGCTTGCGCCGCGAGATCGGCGAGGGACACGACGCCGACCAGGTTCTCGTTTTCGTCGAGGACGACGAGGCGACGGACCTGCTCTTCTTCCATCATGTCGCATGCATCCTCGACCGAGTCGTCGATCCCGCAGGCGAACACGTCGCGCGACATGACCTGCTCGACCTTCGCCTGCCGCGGCTCGAGACCCGCCGCGACGCCCCGGACGGCGATGTCGCGATCGGTGATGATGCCCATGACCTTGCTGTTCTGCGTGACCGGCAGCCAGCCGAGATCCTTCGACATCATGATCTTGGCGGCATCGAACAGCGTCGCGTCGGGTTGTACGGTTTCGACTTCGGTAGTGATGATGTCCTTGAGCTTCATGAGCGGTATCCCCGGAGAAAAGTGAGACGATGGGATCGCTCGCCGCGAAGCCTCTTCGACGACGAGCGACAGGTGGGAACGAGAATGCTCGCCGATCGCAGCGAAAGATTCAGTGCGATGGGCAACGCTCGAGGGCCCGTCGCCGTGCGAGGGATTCGCGGCCAGGCCCTACAATGCGCGCATCGCGAAACGCCGCCTCGCCGATGTGCAACCTCTACGATCTCGACGTCACGCCGCCGTTCCTCAAGGACCGGTTCCGGCTGAAACGCGCCGACGTGGCGTCCGAACGCGCGGCGCCGGGGCTCGTTCGCCCGAGCGATCTCGCGCCGGTGATTCATCTCGACGAAGAAGGCGAACCGGTATGCTCGCTGATGGAGTGGGGGTTCCTCCGGCAGTGGAAGTCGCCGGCCGTGAAGCCGACGCTCAACCGGCTGTTCAATGTGCGCAGCGAAACGATCGACTCCAAGCCGACGTTCGCCGCGGCGTTTCGCCGCACCCGCGCCATCATCCCCGTCAGCGCCTGGTACGAGCTGCCGCAGAAGGGCGTGCGCATCCGCATTGCGCGCGAGAGCGGCGACATCCTGGCGTTCGCAGGGTTGTGGGAGCAGGCGATGCATCCGAAGACCGGCGAGCCAATGACGGCATTCACCATGGCGATGACGGACAGCAACGCGTTCAACGCGGCGTTCCACGACCGGATGCCATGCGTGCTCGACGAGCATGCATTCAAGGCCTGGCTCGACCCCGAGCGTTACGACGCGAAGAAATTCCTGCTGCCGTATCCGCACGACGACCTGATCGCGGAACGGCAAGCCGCCCCCGCGAAGGAAACGGCTGCCCCTGCGCAGGAGGCAGAGAGGCAGCCCGTGTCGGGCGACCTCTTCTAGCATCCGGGCTCGCAACGGGCGCTTGCGGCGCGCCGAATTTTGGATAGAGTCCCGCTTCGGGCGCGGACGTCGCGCCGCTTCGGGAATCAACCATGCGTGTGCTGATGAAGACCGTATTCCTCGCCGTGCTCGTCGCGCTCGGCGCGGGTGGCGCTTTCGCGCAGCAGCCGATCCGGATCGGCGTCATCGCGCCGTTCTCGGGACCGTTCGCGAGCGTCGGTCAGGAATTCCAGGCCGGCATCAAGACGTGGATGAAGCAGAACGGCGATGTCGTGGCGGGCCGGAAGATCGAGGTCCTGTACAAGGACACGACCGGCCCGGCGCCGGAGATCGCGAAGCGGATGGCGCAGGAGCTCATCGTTCGCGACAAGGTCGACTTCCTCGCCGGGTTCGGCCTCACGCCGGAAGCGCTCGCCGTGGCGCCCGTCGCGACCGAGGCGAAGAAGCCGATGATCGTGATGAATGCCGCGACGTCGATCATCACGACGAAGTCGCCGTACATCGCGCGCGTGTCGGTCACGCTGCCGCAGCTCACGGCGCCGCTCGCGACGTGGGCCGCGAAGAACGGCATCCGCCAGGTCTACATCCTCGTCTCCGATTACGGCCCGGGCATCGACGCCGAGGAGACGTTTCGCAAGACATTCGTCGCGGCGGGCGGCACGATCGTCGACGCGGTGCGCGTGCCGCTGCAGAACCCCGACTTCGCACCGTTCATCCAGCGCATCAAGGAGACGAAGCCCGAAGCGGCGTTCGTGTTCCTGCCCGCGGGCGAGCAAGGGATCTCGTTCATGAAGACGTTCCGCGAGCGCGGGCTCGCCGCCGCGGGAATCAAGCTGATCGCGACCGGCGATCTCGTCGACGACAACCAGCTCGGATCGATGGGCGACGAGACGCTCGGCCTCGTGACGACGCATCACTATTCGGTGGCGCACGATTCGCCGGAGAACAAGGCGTTCCTCGCCGCATTCCGCGAGGCGAACGGCACGCAGCTCCGCCCGAACTTCTTCGCGGTCGGCGCGTACGACGGCATGGCGGCGATGTACGAAGTGGCGCGGAAGCTCGAGGGGAACATCGATGGCGACAAGGCGATGGCCGTGCTCAAGGGCATGAAGCTCGCCAGTCCGCGCGGACCTGTCACGATCGACCCCGAGACCCGCGACGTGATCCAGACCATGTACGTGCGCCGCGTGCAGCGCGTCGACAAGGAGCTGCGCAACGTCGAGTTCGACAAGTTCGAGAGTGTCCGGGATCCGGGGAAGCCGTGAACGCGTGGCGCGCGCGTTTCGGTCGCGTTGCGGCGAGGCCCGCGACAGCGCGGATGCCGATGCGATGAAGGGCTCCTCGACAGAAGCCGACGTTCGCATCGACCTGGCGGCGGCGTATCGACTCTGCGCGGAGCGCGGCTGGGACGACACGATCTACACGCATCTCTCGGCAATGGTGCCTGGCGAGCCCGGCAGCTATCTGATCAACCCGTTCGGCGCGCGCTTCGACGAGATCACGGCGTCGAGCCTCGTGAAGGTCGATAGCCGCGGCACCGTCATCGACGGGTCGGGTCGCCCGGTCAATCCGACGGGCTTCACGATCCACGGCGCCGTGCATCGCGCGCGTCTCGACGCGGCCTGCGTCATTCACCTGCACGCGCCGTGGGGCCTTGCGTTGTCGATGCTGCCCGAAGGCTTGCTGGCCACGTCGCAGTTCGCGATGCGCTTCCACGGACGCCTCGGCCGGCATGCGTACGAAGGACTTGCGCTCGGACCCGACGAAGAGCGACGCCTCGTCGCGAACCTGGGACAACTCGACGGACTGATCCTCGACCATCACGGCACGCTGACCGTCGGCCGCACCGTGGCCGAGGCGTGGATGCTGATGTACCTGCTCGAGCGCGCCGCGCAAGCGCAGCTCGTTGCGATGGCTGCTGCCGGCGGGCGCGTGCGCGCCGTCCCCGACGCGGTCGCCGCGGCGACCTACCGCCAGTGGGTCGGCGACGGCAGCGAGATGGACGGCGATCTCGAATGGCCGGCACTGCTGCGCGGACTCGATCGAACAGCCCCGGGCTTCCGGGACTGAAACTGCCAAGGAGAACGACGCAATGCCGACGATCCGTGTTGAGCTGTTCGCAGGACGCACGCCCGAACAGAAGCGCGTGCTGGCCGAGGAATTGACGGCCGCCTGCGTGCGCGTCCTGGGCGGCAGCCCGGCCAGCGTCGACATCCTGTTCTACGACATCGCGCGCCACGACTGGGCGACCGCGGGTGTGCCGTGGTCGGAGAAGGGCAAGCCGCCGGCGGGCGGCTGACGTCGTTCGCTCGCGCGCGTTGCTGCCGGCCACGCCGAACGCGGGCGCCCCGTTGTCTCGCCGCCGAAAAATGGCGCATCATGCGCCGCTCGACCATCCCGCGAGGAGAGAAGCAACCATGGCGTACACCGGCTCGATCATGACCGCGGCGCTCGCTGCCGCGACATTCCTTTCCACAGCGGCGGTCGCGCAAGGTGCGAGCGATTCGATCCGCGGCGTCGTGACAGGACCCAAGGGACCGGAAGCGGGCGTCTGGGTCATCGCCGAGACGAAGGATCTGCCGACCAAGTTCGCGAAGATCGTCGTGACCGACGACAAGGGACGCTACGCCATTCCGCAGTTGCCCAAGGCGAAATACAGCGTGTGGTCGCGCGGCTACGGGATTCGCGACACGGCGAAAGCCACGGCCGCGCCGGGCGCGACGGTGAACCTCAAGGCGAAGACGGCGAGCGCGAAGGAGGACGCCGAGCACTATCCCGGCATGTACTGGTATTCGATGCTGAACATCCCGGCTAAGGACCAGTTCCCCGGCACCGGCGACAAGGGCAACGGCATCTCGGACAACATCAAGACGCAGGAAGTCTGGGTCGACACGGTCAAGAACTCGTGCCAGTCGTGTCACGCGCTGGGAAGTCACGGCATCCGCCGCGTGCCCGACGAATTCCGCAAGCTCGGCGACGGCCACACGCAATGGGGGCGCCGCACGCAGTCGGGCCAGGCGATGGGCAACATGATGACGAGCCTGGGCTACATGGGCGTCGATGCGGCGCTGAAGCAATTCGGGAACTGGACCGATCGCATCGCCGCGGGCGAGCTCCCGTTCGCCAGCCCGTCGCGTCCGAAGGGCATCGAGCGCAACTTCGTCGTGACCATGTGGGATTTCTCGACGCCGAAGTTCTACCTGCACGACGGCATCTCGACCTACCAGCACGATCCGACGGTCAACGCGAAGGGACCCATCTACGGCGCGCCGGAGGAGAGCACCGACAACATCCCGGTCGTCGATCCCGTGACGCATCGCGCGTACACGATCAAGCATCCGGTCCAGCCGGGCACGCCGAATTCGAAGGAGCTGCCGATGCAGCCGTCGGCATACTGGGGCAAGGATCCGCTGTGGGACGGCGGCAGCAGCCTGCACAACGCGATGATGGACGCCCAGGGTCGCGTCTACTTCAGCGCGCGTTTCCGTGCCGCGAACAATCCCGACTTCTGCAAGAAGGGCTCGGACCATCCGTCGGCGAAGGTGCTGCCGCTCGATCAGAACGGCCGCCAGGTCTCGATCTGGGATCCGAAGCAGCAGAAGTGGTCGCACGTCGACACGTGCTTCTTCGCGCACCATCTCTACTTCGCGAAGGATCCGGAGCAGACGCTGTGGCTGTCGCAGGGCGGGCCGGGCTCGAGCAACGGCGCGGTCGGCTGGATCAAGACGAAGACGTTCTTCGAAACGGGCGACTCCGCGAAGTCGCAGGGCTGGACGCCGATCGTCGTCGACACGAACGGCAACGGCCAGCGGGACGCGTACGTCGAGCCGAACGAAGCGCTCGATCCGGCGAAGGACAAGCGCATCCTCGGCGCCTTCTACGGCGTCATGCCGAGTCCCGTCGACGACACGGTGTGGGGCCAGACGATGGGCACCGGCTTCGCGCGCACGCCGCAGCCGGGCTACATCGTGCATCTGATTCCCGGCGCGAATCCCGCCGAGACCTCGCTCGCCGAGCTGTTCGTCCCGCCGGACAGCGCATGGAGCCCGCGCGGCATCGACATGACGACCGACGGCGTCGTCTGGACGCCGCTCGCGAGCGGCCACTTCGCGAGCTTCGACCGCCGCAAGTGCGCGCGGCCGCAGAACGGACCGGAGGCGCTCAGCGGCAAGCTGTGTCCGGAGGGCTGGACGCTGATCCGGATGCCGGGGCCGCAGTTCAAGGGACTGGACGAATCGGGCAGCGCGAACCACGCGTACTACGTGTGGGTCGACCGCTACGGCACGCTTGGCCTCGGCAAGAACGTGCCGATCTTCACGACCAACGGCGCCGAGTCGCTGACGGCGATCGTCGACGGCAAGCCGGTGGAGATGCGCGTGCCGTATCCGGCCGGATTCTTCACGAAGCTGCTCGACGCGCGTATCGACGATGCGAGCGCCGGCTGGAAGGGCAAGGGCATCTACACGATGTCCGGAACCCGCACGGTGTTCCACAACGAAGGCGGGACGGCGAACAGCCCGAAGGTCTATCACATCCAGCTGCGCCCGGATCCGCTGGCGCAGTGACGCGCATCGACGCCTTCCGCGTCTCGGTCGAGGCCACGGGCCACACGACCAGTTTTAATCAACCACAGAGCACACAGAGTTCACAGAGGAATTCCTCTGTGCCCTCTGTGGTTAAGAATATTCGTTCAGCCGCCGCAGCGGTAACGCACGTGCAAAACCGCCTTTAGCGAACCGCCGACAGCACAACCGCGACCGCGGCCGTCACTTTCTTCGCGTACGGCACGTGCAGGAATTCGTTCGGGCCGTGCGCGTTCGACTTCGGGCCGAGCACGCCGGTGACGAGCATCTGTGCTTGCGGGAACTTCTCGCCGAGCATGCCCATGAACGGGATCGTGCCGCCTTCGCCGAGGTATGCGGCGGGACGGCCGTAGTACGTCTGCGAGGCCTGGTCGAGCACCGTCGTCAGCCAGGGTGCGATCGTCGGCGCGTTCCAGCCGGTCGCCGCCGATTCGGCGTGGAATTCGACGTTCGCGGAATGCGGCGGATCGGTCTCGAGCACCTGCTTGAGCGTCGCCGATGCCCGCTCGGCATCGACGAGCGGCGGCAGCCGCAGCGACAGCTTCAGCGACGTGAACGGGCGCTGCACGTTGCCCGCGGATTCGATCGGCGGCAGGCCGTCGGCGCCGGTGACGGCGAGCGCCGCGCGCCAGGTGCGGTTCAGGATGAGCTCGACCGGATCCTTCGTCGTCGGCTGCACGTGATGATGCGGGCCTTCGCTGCAACCGGCCCACGGGAAGCGCTGCCACATCGTCTCGCCGAGGATGGCGGCGGCCTGCTGCGCCTGCGCCACGCGCTCGGCGGGAATGTCGCAGTTGAACGCCGTCGGGCGCACGATGCCCGTGCGCGAATCGTCGATGCGGTCGAGCAGCGCTCGCGCGACGCGGAACGACGACGGCACCACGCCACCGGCGTCGCCGGAATGCACGCCTTCCTGCAGCACGCGCACGGTCAAACGGCCGCCCACCAAGCCGCGCAGCGACGTCGTCACCCATAACTGATCGTAGTTGCCGCAGCCGGAGTCGAGCGCGATGACGAGCTGGACGTCGCCCATCCGGCCGGCGAGCGCGTCGAGGTAGGCGGGCAGGTCGTCGCTGCCGGACTCCTCGTCCGTCTCGATCAGGCCGACGCAGCGCGGGCGCGCGATGCCCTGGGCGTCGAGCGCCATGATCGCCGTCAGCGCGGCGAACACCGCATAGCCGTCGTCGGCGCCGCCGCGACCGTAGAGCTTGCCGTCCTCGTACCGGGGGATCCACGGGCCATAACCTTCGTGCCAGCCGACCATTTCCGGCTGCTTGTCGAGGTGGCCGTACAGCACGACGCTGCGATCGGCGGCGAGCCCGCCGGTCGCCGGGATGTCGAAGAACAGGACCGGGGTGCGTCCTTCGAGCCGCACGACCTCGAGCACGATGCCGGGAACGTTCTGCGCCCGGACCCAGGCTTCGGCCTGCGCGACGACCGCATCGAGATGGCCATGCTCCTTCCACGCCGCGTCGAAGCTCGGCGACTTCGCCGGCACCTTGATGTACTCGATCAGCTCGGGGACGATTTCGTCGTCCCACTTGCGGCTCACGTCGGCGAGAAGCCGGTCGTGGTCGACGAGCGGCGCAGGGGATAACGGTTGTCGTGCAGTCATGAAGGGAAGGGAAGCAGAGGGAGACGGCGAATCTTAGCAGGCCTGCCTCCATCGACATCGCGGAAACCCTGCTCGTTCCCGCGTTCGTGCACGCGCGCGCCGAGCGCGTCCTGCGTCTACTCGAGCTTGATGTTCAGCCGCCGGACGATCGGTCCCCAGCGCGCGAGCCCGTCCCGCAGCTCTGCGGCGAGCGCTTCGGGCGTGCCGATCGCCGGCTCGAAACCGGTGCTGATCAGCGTCTCGCGCACGTCCGCCATTGCCATGACCCGATGCGCCTCGGCGTTGAGCCGCGCGACGATCTCCGGCGGCAGCCCGGCCGGCCCCAGCAGCCCGTACCAGCTGACGACGCTGAATTCGGGGAAGCCCGATTCGCCGATCGTCGGCACGTCGGGCAGCACTGCCATGCGATGCGCGCTCGTGACGGCGATCGGTTTCATCTTTCCGCTCTTCAGCAGGGCGAGCACCGCGCCGGGATACGTGATCGTCACCGGCACCTCGCCGGAGAGGACGTCGCGGTAGATCATCGTCGCGCCCGAATACGGCACATGTAGCAAGCGGACGCCCGCTCGATCCATCAGCAGCTCCGCCGCAAGATGGGGCGGCGTGCCGACGCCGGCCGCGTAGGGCACGGTGCCCGGTTTCTCGCGGGCGAGGTCGAGCAAGGCGGGCAGCGAACCGGCCCTGAACGCCGGATTGACCGCGACGACGAGCGGCTGGTCGACGAGCTTCGCGATCGGTGTGTACGCGATGGTCGGATCGGGAGC
>Ga0070670_100004425_pt1 | contig 11767 bp, 10 predicted proteins | sample KBSS63metaG_FD_64665 | JGI IMG/M metagenome (GOLD analysis project Ga0070670, IMG submission 64665) | Switchgrass rhizosphere microbial communities from Kellogg Biological Station, Michigan, USA - KBS S6-3 metaG | ecosystem: Host-associated > Plants > Roots > Rhizosphere > Soil ... | reverse complement strand
CCGAGTTGTCCCTGGTCGTTCGAACCCCAGCATAACGCGGAGCCCGAGCTGGTCAACTCGCACGAGTGTCGTCCTCCAGCGGCAACGGTCGCTCGCTCCGCGGGAAACGAGACCGCGCCAACACTCGGTGGCGCTACGGCAGTCACCGGCGCCGCCCCTCGCGATGCGACGGAAGACGTGGCGGGGCTCGTTGGTGGCAACACCGGTGGCGGAGGCAGCGGAACTTCGGCCACGCGCGCGGTCTTCCCGCGACCCGTCGTGGTCGGCGACGTCGACATTTCGCGACCAGTCGCGGCCTTCCGCCCATCCTGGCTTGGGCGCGTTGGCGTCGCCGTCGGTTCGCTCGTGCGTGCGACCCCCGAGCTCGGAGCAGGCGCCGGTTTGTTGCTCGCGACCCCATTCGAATCCTTTGGAGTCACCGCGGCAGAAGGCGCGGAGTCGGGTACAGTCGGGGACTGACCTACAATCGCGTTAGGCGTGGGGGGCTTCGACGTCGCGACTCCACCCACCGGTACCTCAACACCGCCGTTGTCCGAGAATGCGACTGGCGCGCGACTTTCCGTGATCTGATCAGCGCGGCCGCGCATCAGGCGCACGCCGGCCCCAATCGCTGCGATCACCAGCATCGCAACGATGACGACGGGGAGGACCGAGCGGCGCGGCGGCTGATCGTTGACGGCCTCCTCGAACGCCGCGCGGCGAGCCGCCTGGATCTCGACCTTGGCGGGATCCGCTCCAGCGAACCGCTCTCGAGGAGCGGGCGGAGCGCTAGCGACCTGCTGAGTGGGCGTGGTGCCATCGCGCCGGAAGCGAACCGTTTCGAGAGCGGCTGACAGTACCGAGTCGCCGCGTTCGCGCGCGGCTGAGTACACCATCCCGCGCCGGCGCTTCCGCCGCTCGGCGTGCCAGCGCGACCATCCGCCTTCCGGCGCGATAGTCGATGCGCGCTCGAGCAACTCCGCTGCACCGCTCCAACGTTCGTCGGCGGCCTTTCTTGTCGCGCCCTCGATGAGATAAATGAGCCGGTCCGGCGTGTCCGGTCTGATCTCGTCGATCGGCGGGAGTTCCTCTCGCTTCTGCTTGTAGATGACGCTGTACAGGCCTTCCCCATCCCACGGGCGCCGGCCGGTCAGCATCTCCCACCCGACCAGTCCCAGACTGTACAGATCGCTGCGCCCATCGAGCTCGACGCCGTCGATCTGTTCGGGTGACATGTACGCGGGTGTGCCGATAGCTGTCCCAGTCGCCGTCAGCTGCGAATCGGGCTCGAGCGAGCGAGCAACGCCGAAGTCCGAGAGCAGTGCATGGCCCGTGTTTTCGTCGATGAAAATGTTCTCGGGCTTCACATCGCGGTGAACGATGCCTCGCTGGTGCGCGTGCGCCAGCGCTGCAGCAACATCGCGAAGGATCCGATCAGCTCGCTCGAACGTGCACGGGCCGCGCTCGTTCAGCATCTCGCGCAACGTTCTGCCCGGCACGAGCTGCATGACGAGCGCAAGGCTGCCGTCGCGAACACGTCGGACCGCGTAGAGGGTGACGATGTTCGGATGCCCAAGCTGCGCGACCGTCCGCGCCTCACGACCGAGGCGCGCTACCGCCTCGTCATCGTCCGCGAATTTCGGACGGATGACCTTGATCGCGACTTCACGACCGAGCTCGCGATCGCGCGCGCGATACACGACAGCAGTAGCCCCGCGGCCAAGCTCTCCGAGTATCTCGTATTCGCTCTCGAGATCGGTTGTGACGACTTGTTCTTCCGTATCACCAAGCATCAGCCAGCTCTTCTTTCCCGCGGTGTGACGCAGATACCGGACGACGGCAAGTGGCGGCCGGGGACAGGAACATTAGCGCGAGTGAAAGATGAAGGCGACCTCACCCATTTCAATCCGATCACCCTCAGCCAAGATGACCGATGCGGAGAGCCCACCCTGACCGTTCAAGGGCCGACCGTTGACCGCGACGGGGTTCGTCGACGACAGATTCTCGAGGCGCCAATGGGACGTGATTCCGGTTATACCCCGCGATCCGGATCCGTTCGACACCGTTGGCTGCTCGTATGTCATCTGCGCGTGCGCTCGGCTTACCGTCGGCTCCCGGAGCTGCACGTGGCGATACGGCGCGCCTTCGGCGCGGCCAAACGTAATGCGCGTGCCGTCGGGTCCTTCCGTGCGCACGAACCGGATCTCCTGGCCGACATCGCGTCCCGCAGCGATCACGAGTCGCCCCGGTAAGAACTGGAGTGTGCCGTCCGCGGGACGCCAGAACCGCAATGATTGGCCGTCGACTTCCTCGCCAAGTTGTTCCTGATCAGCCGATCCTGGTTGCTCTGCGTGTGAGGAGAGCGGGAGCGTGGAGACACCGCCGTCGCGCGTCTTGATCGTGGCGGTGGTCGGCGCGAAGCGCACTGCCTGCTCGGCAGTGTGGTTCCGAGGCGAAGGCACGTGCTCGTGCGGCATCGGCGGGGTGTTGCGCGTCGCACGACCTGCGGTCGTCGCGGGTCGGGGGATGGCGGCGGGCGAATTGGACGGTACCGAGAAGAGCGGGATCGCATCCCCGCCTCGTTCCGTCCGTCTCCGTCTTCGTGCCACGAACGCTGCAATGAGAATGAGCGCGGCGAGGAGGGACAGGATGATGATCGTGATCATGACCCTGCCTCCGAATCGTTCCAGCATAAGTGAATTAATTTGGGCGGCGGTAGTGACGGACCGGACGTCGCCGGGCGATGGTGCTTTCGTCGAGTGTCATCGACGGTGCCATGGCGCGCCCGCTGACAGCGGCGGCGCACGCGGCATCTCGTATCGTCGAAGGGGCAATTTCTGTTCCCCGTACTGTTGGGCTCACTTGCATTCCAAGGGTTCGTCGGTTGACTCAACTCATAGGCGTGGCTAGTTTTCGCGACTCTTTCCGGGCCTGTAGCTCAGGTGGTTAGAGCGCACGCCTGATAAGCGTGAGGTCGATAGTTCAACTCTATCCAGGCCCATAACGGAAGCGATTGAAAAGCCCCGGTGACCTTCGCGGTCGCCGGGGCTCCTTCGTATTGGCCACACCGAAAGTGCGTCGCCCAGCGCGACCGTTCAGGTGCCGCCGTCGTTTGCATCCCACGGACCACTCGCGCGTTCTTTCCTCGTTTCTCCGGAGGCGAATGGCACACCGCGCGCGCTAGGGAGTACTCGATAAAGGGCGGCCGGGCAACGGAGAGGGAGGAACGATGGTACGGAGAACCTTAGGTGGGTTGGCGTTGGTCGCGGCTGTCATCTCGAGTGCCTGTGCTACCAATCGTGTTTCCGATCAGCAGACGCTCCGGGGTGGGACGGTGGCGCGGAGTGTTACCGTCCGGAACGATAATTGGCTCGACGTCGTGATCTATGCCGTGCGTGGATCGGCCCGGTTCCGCGTCGGTACGGTGGGCGGCTCGTCGACACAGACATTCCGGCTGCCGGCTCAGGCGATTAGCGGCGGCAGCGAGGTTCAGATTCTAGCGGATCCCATCGGCGCGACGCGCGGATACGTCACGGATCCCGTCGTGTTGGGGCCCGGTCAGCGGCTCGAGCTGCAGGTTGGAAGCCCGATCTCCATCTCGACCTTCGCCATCAGGAACGAGTAGATCCAGCGCGCCGCCGACTGGGCGATGGTGTCCGCCAACCTTGGCCAGTTAGTCCGCCACCGCCGGTGGGCGAGTCGAATACAGATTCCGCAACGCGTTCCTGTCGGCATCGGCGATGTCGGTGACCCACACCTGCGGGTACATGATCGAGTCGCGGTGCGCGACGTGTTCGAGCCCGAGCAGATGGCCGATCTCGTGGAGCGCCGCGCCGCGCTGCATCTCGGGCGTGAGTGTCCGGCCGCGGTGATCGTGCAGAGCGAGCGTAATCCGCGCGTTGCTGATCTCGGTGCCGATCTCCTCGCGCCACGTCTTGCCGATGCACGTCCCGGGAAGTGAATCCACCCATTCGACGACTACGTCGGCGTCCGATGCGGACCAGACGCGTGCGAATCGAACCGGAACGTCGGGTGTGGACCACCGCCGAAATCCGGCCCAGGCGGCCTCGACGAGTTCGGGTTGCCAACCCGGGGTCGTCCGTGCCGCCGCAATGAAGACGCGAATGGGTCGTTGCGGGCGTCGCTCCCAGCGTGCCCGGATGGGCCCGGCGACGACGGTCATGTCAGCCGCTGCAGCTAGCGGTGTCACGGTATTGGCCGCCGCGTTCACGCCGAACAGGGCGGCACCGAAGTAGAGCGGAAGCAGAAACGCAAACGAGCCGCGCATCGACGACACTGTTTGGTGTGAAGCGGATTAACGCCCGCGATCCGCGGGTGATCGACTCAGCGCGGCCGACCCCCTCGAATTGAACACGTTAGGCGAGGCAGTCAGGGAGCGCCCGCGTTCGATCTCGTACGCGGGTGTCATCCCGTAGGTGTCAGTGAAGGGAGTCGCGGACTACGCGGCACCGCTGCCGGCTCTGACGCACCGCGGTTGCGCTTGCGACGCCGAGACCGCGTGGTGCCCGGCACAAGCTCGAGCACGCTGTCGACGATCGCGAGGCAGGCGGCCCAGGTCAGCCACAGCATCCCGCGCAGCAATGGCAAGCGCGATTGTGGAAGCGCCGGGTACGGATGCGCGCCGGTGAAGCGCCGTCGGCGTCCGGTGACGGAGGGTGGTGTGTGTGACCGGTTCGTTGGATCGCTCATCGCCCTTCCCTATAGGCAGCGGGTGGTTCCGCGCCTCGATCTTGCACGGGACCATGCCCGATGACGACCACTGCGACACGAAGGGCACGTGACTACAGAACGGCGTCCAGCGGCGTCTATCGACGGCGCGCCATTCCGTTCGCGTCGGCGAAGAGGTTGGCGACGATGCGCACGTCGCGCCCGGTATTCGTCGGAAGGTCGAAGATGTGTTCGGCGTGTTCGTGGGAGCCCCACGCGTCGAACGCGGCCCCTTCGCAGATGAACGCCAGATCGGCCACGGTCCGCATCCGAATCGTTGGGATCGGCTGGTGCCCATTGCCGAACTGACCGCCGCGGATGGTGAGCGGGCCTGGCGCGCCGAAATCGATCATCACGCCGTCCGGATGCAGACGATCGGTCATGAATCGCACCTGCTCGAGCAGCACCGGATACGCGTTCCCCGTAGGCCCCTTCGCCGTAAGGAGGCGGGCGGACGTCTCACAGCCAGCGCCTTCGATGCGTACGACGTCGCAGGGCGGACCGAGCGCAAAGCAACTTTCGGCGTGGCCGCTCATCGCTCCGCCGATCCACTGAAACGACCCGAAGGAGCGCACCCCAACGCGACCCGTCGTGTCGCCGTTCGCGCGGCAATGCGTGAACAGATGCTCCTTCGACTGCGTGCCCTCGATGAGCCAACCGCAATCGGTGTAGCCGTACACGGAAACCGAGTCGAACCGGGCGTGCTCGTTGTTTTCGTCAAAGTCGCCGCGGCGATGCCAGAATCCTCGTTCGAGCACCCCGTTTCCGAAGACCCTAACGTCGCGCCATTGATGCATGGTACTCGGGATCACGCCCGGCCCGTGGCGCGTGCGCTCCATGACGAACGCCGCTTCGAGCGGGTTCTCGACCGTGATATCGACTCGCTCCCAGCTCGGCTCACGGCAATTCTGAAACACGAACATCGGATCGTGAGCTTTCCCGCGCCACACGAATCGCAGGCGGACCGCCGGCCGTTCCGAGCGGACCGCCGGCAGATCCATGCGATCGCGCATGACGATCGGCTCCGAGATGATGAGGGGAATGGCTGGCAGTGGTGATCCGTCCGCGAGGTGATCGCGGACGAGCCTGGTGTGATCAGTCATTGCCACTCCCGCTGCTCGGATCGGGCCGCACGGCGCTACCCGTGTGTAGCCGCCTCGGCCAGCATGGCGCTCATCTCGAGCGCGTTGGTAGTACCGTAATTCGCGTAGCAGTTGTTGAACACGACGTGTGTGTCGTCTGCCTTCTCGGCAACTTCGAGGACGCGGGGCACCCAAGTCGCGAGCTCGTCCCGGTCGTAGAGATAGCGATACTTGTCCACCACCTTCACGCCGCGCCGGTTCCAAATGTCATCACGACGCCCGTGAAAGCGCACGATCGCGAGTGAAGGCGCGGTGACCGCCGCGATGGGCGGTACGCTGTTAGGAAGCCCTTGAGGCTCATCGACGATAACGTAGGGCAGCGCGTTGTCGCGGAGGAAGGCAAGGTTGCGCTCGCGACTGCGCTCATCGAACCACGCGCGATTCCGGAACTCGATCGTGCACGGCACTCCGGCGAACCGATCGCGTGCTTCGAGAATGGCGTTGCGCGCGGCGGTGCCCGGCATGAACCACTGGGGATATTGCAGCAGCACGGAGCCAAGTTTGTCCGCGGCGATGAGCGGCTCGATGGCGTCGCGGAAAAGCGCCCAGACTTCCTCGTAGATGTCCGGCGGTAGATCACGGGCGTAGACGCGTTTCTGCGACGCCATCGTGGGTGGCAGTGCATCGCGCAGCGTCTTCGGGAGCCGAGCGACCTCGGTCGGATGCCCGGTCATCAGCGCGAAGGCCTTGATATCGAACCGAAATCCGTCAGGCGTTCGGCTCGCCCAGAGCTCGGCGTTCCGTCGCACGGGTAGGCCATAGTACGACGAATCGACCTCGACGAGCGGGAAGCGATTCGCGTAGTAGCGGAGCCGTTCCTCGGCGGACTCGACGCCAGAGGGGTAGAACAGACCGGTGGGCAGCAGGGTGCGATCCGTCCAACTGGCAGTGCCCACACGGATTCGATGCCCGTTCGGGAACGTGATCGCTTCAGTGGGTGCCTCTGTCACGGCCGCGGCGCGGTCGATGGCCGCTCGCGTGCCCGGGTCGTGATGAGCGGAGGTCGACTGGCTCACGCAGAGATTGGGGTGAATCTTCTGAAACCGCGTCTGTGGTCGGCGCCGTAGGGTGTGGCACCCATTTCCCCGATACGAGGTACGCCGATGTGGATCCTGATCAAGGGCCTGTTGCTCAAGTGGGCCATGCTCAAGTGGCTGCTCCAGAGCCTTGGCTCGTTGGGAATTCTGGTTCCGATCGCCTTCGTGTTGAAGATGGTGGGCTTGCCGGTGCTCATGGTACTCGGGGTGCTCGCGCTCCCGATTCTCTTCATGCTTGCACTCTTTGGAATGCCGTTCATTCTGGTGTTCCTGCTCGGTGGTGCGCTACTGGCCATTCTCTCGGCCGCGTTGTCGTTTGGGCTCCTGGCGCTCAAGATCATTCTCCCGATCGTCCTCCTCGTGTGGCTGCTCCGCTGGATCATGGGATGGAACGGCAACGGATCGAAGCCTGACGAGGGCACGCCGCCTCCGGCGACTGGTCCGGTGAGCGACGTCTGACGCGCAAAAAAAGGGAATAGGGAATCGGGAATAGGGAATCGAAAGGCGGTCGTGCGGCGAACAGCCTCGGTCGCCTTTCTCATTGCCCTCACGTCGAACGATCGACGCTCGACCACCTTGATCCCAGCGCACGCGGTGGATCATCCTTCGCCCAATGGCGAACTCCAGCGAACGCGCCGTCGGACGAAGCGTCGCGCGCAAGGACGGTATCGGGAAAGCGACGGGCACGGCGGTCTACGCCGATGACCTCGTGTTCCCGGGAATGCTCTGGGGCCGGACCATCCGCTCCGAGATTCCGCGCGGACGCATAACGGCAGTGCGTCGCCAGTTCGACGAGACTGACTTCACCGTCGTCGACTACCACGACATTCCGGGCACCAACGTCGTCGCGCTCATCGAGGTCGATCAGCCGTGCCTCGTGGAGCGAGACGTCAGGCACGCGGCCGAGCCGATTCTGCTGCTCGCGCATGCCGATCGCGAGAAGCTGCTCGCCGCCCGCGTGGAGATCGACTACGAGCGCGAGCCGGCCGTGCTCGACGCTGAAGCTTCCGAGACTGTCTTCAAGCACATCCACATCGAGAAGGGTGACATCGACTCCGCGATGTCGAGCGCGGAGGTCATCGTCGAGGGGACGTACCGCACCGGCGCGCAGGAGCACGTGTACATCGAGCCTAACGGGGTGATCGCGGTTCCGGAGGACGGTGGCATTGCAGTCCACGGCTCCATTCAGTGCCCGTTCTACGTGCACAAGGCGCTCGTCGCACTGTTGGGGGATGCGGTTTCTCACGTGCGTGTCGTCCAGACGGAGACCGGCGGCGGATTCGGCGGCAAGGAGGAATTCCCGTCGGTGATCGCGGGACACGCCGCGCTCCTCGCGCTCAAGTCGGGCCGGCCGGTGAAGATCATCTACGATCGCACCGAGGACATGGTGGCGACGACCAAACGGCACCCCTCCGTGGTGCGGCATCGGACCGGCGTCACGCGCGGCGGTCGCATTGTCGCGATGGACATTGACGTGATGCTGGATGGCGGCGCCTATGTCACGCTCAGTCCCGTGGTCCTCTCGCGCGGAACGATCCACGCCGCCGGCCCGTATCGGTGTGACAACACGCGCATTGTCGGGCGAGCCGTGATGACGAACACGCCGCCGAACGGTGCGTTCCGCGGCTTTGGCGCGCCGCAGACGCAGTTCGCGATGGAAGTCCACGTGGACCGGATCGCCGAAGCGTTAGGTATGGACGCGGTCCAGCTGCGGGAGCTCAACGCGTTGCGGCCTGGCGATACCACTGCGACCGGCCAGACCCTCGGCGAGGACTGCAGCGCGCTCGAAACGCTGAGTCGTGCGGTGCGGAAATCCCGGTACCATGAAAAGAAGGCAATGGTGGGTACGAACGGCCACGGCATTGGCGTGTCGTTGTTCTATCATGGCTCGGGGTTTACCGGCAGTGGAGAGCTGCGCCTCGCATCGCGTGCGGCGCTCGAGCTCACGGAGCGCGGCGTTCGGGTTCTGACATCGAGCACCGAGATCGGGCAGGGCACGCGGACGATGCACGCGCAGATCGTCGCCGACTCGTTAGGCGTGCCGTACGAATCGGTCGAGGTCGCGCAACCTGACACCTCCCGCGTCCCCGACAGCGGGCCGACAGTCGCATCTCGCACCTGCATGGTGGTCGGTGGCATCCTGCAGCGGGCGGCGGCCGAACTGCGCCGGCGGATCGGCGACGCGACACCGGCCGAGTATTTCGGCGAGCACGGCCCGCTGCGCGTGGAGGCAGAGTACGAGCAGCCCGATTGGATTCAGTGGGATGACGAGACGTACATGGGCGATGCGTACGCGACCTACGGGTGGGGATGCAACGTCGCCGAGGTGGAGCTCGATCCCGTGACGCTGGAGGCGCGCCCGTTACGTCTCACGGCTGTGTTGGATGTCGGCAAGGCGATCCATCCGGCACTCGCGATCGGCCAGATCGAGGGTGGAACCGCTCAGGCGTTAGGCTTCGCGTTGCTCGAGCACGTCGTCATGCGTGATGGCGCGATGGCCAACGCACAGCTGACGAACTACACCATCCCGACGACGCTGGACACGCCGCCGATCGACGTCGTGCTGGTCGAGAACCCGTACCCTGGCGGCCCGTTCGGCGCGAAGGGACTGGGGGAGTTACCCATGGATGGCCCGGCCCCCGCCATCGTGAACGCGATCAGAAGTCTTGGGGTGGACGTCCGCGAGGTGCCCGCGGTACCGGAGGTCATTTTCCGGCAGTCATTGGCGAAGCGAGTGCTCTGACGATGCAATTCCAGCTCAACGGCCGAGGCGTCGACATCGACGCGCATCCCATGCGACGGCTGCTGGATGTGCTTCGTGAGGAGTGCGAGCTGACGGGCACGAAGGAAGGGTGCGGTGAAGGCGAGTGTGGCGCGTGCACCGTGCTCGTCGATGGCCAAGCGGTCGTATCGTGCCTCATACCGTACGCGCAGGTGGAAGCCCGCGACGTGCAGACGATCGAGGGCGCGGAAGCGCAGGTGCTGCAGCGTGCGTTCATGGATCACGTCGGCGCGCAGTGCGGGATCTGCACGCCCGGCATGATCATGGCGGCAATGTCGCTCGGGCCGGACCCAACCCGAAAACAGATGCAGGAAGCGCTCGCCGGGAATCTGTGCCGATGCACCGGGTACGAGGCGATCTATCGCGCCATTCGCGCGGCGAAGCGGGCGAGTCGCACAGCGGCGGCAGCAGGCATGTCGTCATCGAGCGTGCCGACGTGAGAACCGCGGTCACGCCGCTCACGCTGCGTCGGCCGCGATCGGTCCGCGAGGCGCTCACGATGCTGCGGGATGACGGGCCGCTCGTCGCGCTCGCGGGCGCGACCGATCTGTACGTATCGCTCAACTTCGGGACGTTGTCAGCCACGCGCTTCCTCGATCTCTGGGCGCTCGAGCCGCTCCGCCGCATCGAGATGCGCGGCGACGTCCTCTCGCTCGGTGCGCTCGCGACATATACGAGCCTAACGCGGTCCCGGCTCGTGAAGCAGCGATTGCCAATGCTCGTCGACGCGGCGCGGCAGGTTGGCGGCGTGCAGATCCAGAACCGCGGCACGATTGGTGGGAACATCGCGAACGGCTCCCCCGCGGGAGACACGCTGCCCGTGTTCGCGGCGGCTGAGGCGATTGTGGTCATCCGGAGTGCGGGTGCGGAGCGGCGCGCTGCGTTTACGGAGTTCTACTCGGGATACCGGACGAGCGTCCTTCGTCCCGAGGAGCTCATCGTCGCCGTCGAGATTCCGGCCATCACGGGACGCCAGTGGTTTCGGAAGGTCGGCACGCGTGCCGCACAGGCCATCTCGAAGGTCGTCATGGCTGGCGTCCGCTCCGACATGCCGCGTATCGCGTTAGGTTCGGTGGGCCCGGTGGTCATCCGTGCGCGCGCGGCTGAGCGAGCGCTCGCGGCCGGGCAGGGGATCGATGCAGCCGTAGCCGCGGTCGGCGCAGAGATTACTCCGATCGACGATGTGCGCTCGACGGCGGAGTATCGGCGCACCGTGTCGCAGAATCTCGTGCGCCAGTTCTGGCACGCGACGGCCTGACGAACCGATACGCTGGCGCCGATGCTCGCTATCGCCGATCGGCGCGGAGGAGCGCTCCGACACCGGCGGGCGACAGGGGACGCGAGAACAACAGCCCCTGCCCGAACTCGCACTTGAGGCGCAGCAGCTCCGCGACCTGTTCCTCCGCCTCGACGCCCTCGGCGACGGTCCGCAGACGCATCGACTTCCCTAACGCGAGCACGACGTGAGCCACGCTCACGCCGCCGCGACCGACGCGGTCGATGAACGCCTTGTCGATCTTCAGGATGTCCACCGGAATGCGTGGCAGCTGATGAAGCGCCGCCTGGCGCGCGCCAAAGTCGTCGATCGCGATGCGGACGCCGAGTGATTTCAGCGACTGCAGGCGGGCGAGCGCGGTGCCGGCATCGTCGAGCAGGACGGCATCGGACACTTCGAGCACGAGACGCCGTGGATCGAGGCCCGAAAGCTCGAGTGCGTTCGCGACATCCGCGATGAGCGATGGCTGACGCAGCTGCGAGCGAGACACGTTGACGGTCAGCGTCAGCGCCCGGGCGCTCGCGACGTCGTCCTGCCACTTCTTCACCTGTGTGCAGGCGTCGAGCAGGACCCACCGACCCAGCACGGAGGCGAGGCCCAACTCGTCAGCGACCGGCAGGAACGAGGACGGGGGGATCTCTCCACGCGACGGGTGACGCCAGCGCAGGAGCGCCTCGACGCCGGCGATCCGCCGGTTGTGCAGGATGACGATTGGCTGGTATTCGATCTCGAACGCCTTGTTCTCAATGGCGGCGCGGAGCTCGCCCTCGAGCTCCACGCGGTCCACGAGCGTCGAGCGAATCCTGTCCGAGAACACTTCGCA
>Ga0070670_100004419_pt1 | contig 11774 bp, 7 predicted proteins | sample KBSS63metaG_FD_64665 | JGI IMG/M metagenome (GOLD analysis project Ga0070670, IMG submission 64665) | Switchgrass rhizosphere microbial communities from Kellogg Biological Station, Michigan, USA - KBS S6-3 metaG | ecosystem: Host-associated > Plants > Roots > Rhizosphere > Soil ... | reverse complement strand
CGCGACGACCGTTCGAGTCGTGCCAACCGTCGTGTAGAGCACGTTTCCGACAAAGAGCGGCGTCGCCGAGTAGAGCGTATCCGGTCTCGGTCCGAAGTCGTTGGTCGGTAGCCGCCAGGCGATCTTCAGCTTCGAGAAGTTATCGCTCTTGATCTGGTCGAGCGGAGAGTAGCGTGTGCTGGCCAGGTCGGCGCCGTACGTCTTCCACTCGGCAGTCGCCGTCCTTACTGATGTCGTCGTTTGCGCGAGGAGCGGCGCGAAGAGCCCAACGAGAAGCGCGAAGGCGATGGCCAGCCGGCGACGTGTCATCGATTCAGAGAAAGACCGAAAATCGAGCGCAACGCTAACACGAAACGCGCCATAATGCGCGGCACACTTTAAGCCGAGGTTTCAATGTCTCGACCACGCTGTTCGATCGCAATCTGCTTGGCCATCACGGCCGTCGTCCTTCTTTCGGCCTCGCAAGATACTCCACCAGCGGGCGCCGGCCCGCAGCGGGGCGCGACAGGAAGCGCCCGTGGTACTGCGCCGGCCGGCGCGCCAATCGGCGGGACTCTGACGCCGAAGAAACCCGACGAGCGCGGTTGGGGCTGGCAGGTGAAAGCGCTGATGAATCCCGCCACCCCGAGGCCCCTTTACAACCGCGCGAAAGAAGCGCTGTTCAGCGATCGACAGATCACGAGCTACACGATTTCAAGTTTTGATTCCGACCTGTACTGCGAGGTCGGCAAGCATTTCGACTACATCTGGTTCGAGATGCAGCACAGCACGATGTCGTGGGACGAAGTCCGTCGAATGATCGCGGCGTGTCCCAAGGTCGGAGCGGCGCCGATGGTCCGCATGCCCGACGCGTTCGAGTCGAGCATCCAGAAAGCCACCGACATCGGTGCGCTCGGCATCATCGTGCCGACGGTAGACGACGCGCTCGAAGCGCGGGACGCGGCGCGCTACTCGCGGTATCCGCCGTACGGCCGTCGCAGTGCCGGTGGCGGACAGTACAACCAGATCTGGGCGGGCCTGAACTACCGTCAGACGATCAACGACAACATGCTCGTCACGGTGATGATCGAGACCCTCGAAGGCGTGGCCATGGCGGAAGAGATCGCGGCCACGCACGGCGTCGACGTGGTGATCCTCGGCAACAACGACCTCTCGAGCTTTTCCGGGTGGACCCAGAACGATCCCCGCTATCAGGACGCGATCATCAAGGTGCACGACGCCGCGTTGAAATACGGGAAGTATTACGGGAACGCCGGCGCGCAGTACTTGAGCGGTTACACGGTCAGCGCCGACACGCGCATGGTCCAGAACGGTCCGGCGTGCGATGGGTGGACGCCGCCCGGCCGCGGCGGTCGCGGACGCGGCGCGGGTCCGGATGAGGAACCGGTGGTCGGCTTGCCTGCTCGCGGCGCACCGGCCACACCGCCACCCGCGCCGGCACGCAGCGCCGGCAGTTGCTGGAAATGATGGTCGTCGAGAGTGCCCGGAATGAACGAGATCTCCACTGGCTGTCCGCAGAGACACCCCGACCGCAGGGCGATTCCCGCCCGCTCGGACCCGCGTCGCGACACTCGCTATCGAGCGTGAGCGTCTGCTGGCGCGATCGCGAGACGATCCGAACGATGAGTGGCTACTTGGGCCTGCCGAGACCCTCGGACGTATCGACCGAGTACTTGCGATAGCCGGAAAACTCCGACGTCCCGCTGCGCCGGAGCGTGACGAGCAGGCCGACCCGTGCGCTGCCGCTATAACTGACGACGGCAGGCAGCCAGACCTCGTCATTGACTTTCCGGCGCAGGAATGACACTCGGGCACCCTTGTGCACCCTGGCCAGCAACCCGAAGCCCGTCTTCAGGTCGTCGATGGCCTCGGCCTCCAGTTTCACCAGCTCGTGATCGTTCTCGCTGACCCAGGCGCGCACGCTGAAGTGCCGCATCTCTTCGCCCGCGCGCGTCTGTGGCTTCGCATCACGCCTGGGCGTCAGTAGCAATGCGATCGTGTCGTGGTCTTCGACGCGCTCGCGTCCGATCATCCGCATCTCGAAGACATTGTAGATGTCGCTCACTACCTCGTCGCGCTCACGGTGAGCGTTCTGAACCTCACGCTCTTGCCGCGCGAGCTCTTTCGTTGAGTTCCGGGCGAGCCGCTGGACCATCTCGTTGGCCTTCTGCTGGCGCTCCCGATCCTGCCTGGCCAGTTCTTCCGGCGGCACCGGCCGGCCATCCTCGGCGATGAGCCGCTCCCAGCGCTCTTCGCCGGGAAGGCCGGGATAGCTCTCGACAACCTTGACCGATTCCTCGCGGGTGCGCCCGTCCTTGTCTAGCTTCAGCTCGCGTCGCGTCTCCGTGTACACGTAGCTGCGCTGAAGCGTGCGGTCGCTCTGAAGGTGTTTGCGCATCTCAAGGAGAAAGGATTGCTGATCGGGCAGCGGCTGATTCTGTGCGCCCGACGTGGAGCCGGCGATGAGTAAGCCGAGAGCGACCAGTATGGGTAGTACGCGAGCTGTCATGACCCTTGAATCTCTTGTCAGTACCGGGAGCTTGCCCGGAATGCGCATCTTGTACATTAGCCTATGCGGCGACCAGAACAGCGCCAGTTGGAACCGAGTGACGGGCTGGCTACGGATCGTCGCGCCTACCGGCCCACAACGATGCTGGCAGGCACACTCGCGAGATCGAACCACGTCTCGGCCGGATAGCTACCTTTACCGGCGCCGCCGAGCAGCACGTTCTGACGCATCGTGAACGCCTTGACGAACCGCGTGAGGCTCGGCAGCCCGATGCCGGCGCCGCTGCCCTTGATGCCGTACGCGTTGTGGTTCGCCCGATTGTTCTGCAGCAGTAGATTGGCCATCGCGTAGGTGGCAGCATCGAGCTGCAGGAACGTGGAGCCGTTCTGAAACGTGTTGCGCTCGATCGTCACGTCGCCGAGTTCCGACACGGCCTGGACCGCCACGCCGCTGCAGGTCACGTCGTTGCCGCGGATCGTCACGCGTGTCGTGTGGCCACCCGGCTGATCCGCCGCATAGCCTTGCAGGTTGAAGCCGTTCTCCACACCCGTCACCGTGTTGCCCTCGATCGTGATGTCCTCGCTGGCCGACCAGGGCGCTTTGCGATTCTGGTTGACCGACTTCACGAGGAGGGCGTACCCGTTCTGCGCGTCGGTCCAACTGTTCGAGAACCGATTGCCGGTGACGCGCCATCGCTTCGCCGATTTGAACTCCAGCAGGTTCTTCACCGCTTTCCCTCGCGTGCCCTTCCACTCGATCGGCTTCGTGATGTCGTTCCCCTGAATCAGCCCGTCCGAGGGGATGCGATCGATCGACTGGCTATCGGCCCCGCCGATCATGACGTTCTCACTCGCCGCTTCGAGGTAGTTGTCGGTGATCGTGTAGGGCCCGGCGCCGTCCCACGCGCAGAACGCCTGGCTGTCCTGACCAGGCGCCCAGATGTTGGCGATATAGGAACGGGTGAGCGTGATCGACTCGCCGTTGCCTCGGATGGCTCGCTTCTGCCCCTTCTCCCCGCCCACGATCAGCACGCGATCGAGCGTCACAGTCATGGCATCCTGCAAGACGACGACTTCGCCCAGCCCGTCCGCTCGGGATTCGAGCTGCACGCCCTCGAGCCGCCAGTTCTTCGCGCCGGTCCCGTCGATGGCGGCCATCGGACCACCGCTGGCCAGGATGGGCAACAGCGGCGCGTCTGCCGGCGTCACACGGCGATCAGGCGCTGTGCTAGAGGTGATGGTGACGACGCCGCTCTTGGCGCCGAGCACGACCTGGCCGACGTAGCGGCATTGCGGCACGAGCAGGATCGTGTCGCCGGGCTTTGCGGCCCTCACGGCGGCCTGCACCGAGCCGCCGCACGGCACCCGGATCGTTTCGGGTCGTGCCCGCAATTCTGCGGTCAGCTTGTCGGAGTCATCCACGATCGACGAGGCCAGCCGATGTGGGGGCTGCCCCAGCAGCAGCGCGACCGCGACGAGGACGTAGCTCGCGAGATCCAGATTCATGGTAACCATCATCAGCCTTGTTTCCTCTTGAACGCGTCGAGCTGATCCATCTCGGTACCGTCACGGTGGGGTTAGCACTGCCCGTGCCAAGACAAACTACCAAGAATGACCAGGATCAAGGCAACGACTGGTCGAGATGGTTAACTGCAGGGGCGCCCGCGCCGCGAGCGCACGCCCGGTCATTGTTGGAAGAAATCGATCGTTGTTCGTAAGAACGAGCCGCAGTGGGCTCGAACAAACCTCTTGAACAGAGGGAAGCCCGCCAAGTCCGGGCACATAGGTAGCCTTCCGATTACATCGGTAACAGTTCATTCCGGAGAAATGGGTAACGGTTTCCGGCGGGACGGTGCGACTCGTCCCGCTGCTGTAAGCTGGCGCCATGACGTTGATCGGCCGTTGCCTGTTCGCCGTCGCGTTCCTTGGCTTCGGGGTCCTTCAGATTCTCTACGGTGATTTCGTGCCGGGCAGGCCGCCCGCGTGGCCCGCGCAGATGTCTGGCGGATTGATCTGGGCCTACGTGACTGGCGCGTGTTTCATCGTTGCCGCCGTCGCGATCCTCGTCGATCGCTACAGGCGCGGCGCGGCCTGGGTGATCGCCGCGCTCATTCTGGCGTGGGCCGTGACGCGCAATCTGCCGCTGGCACTCGCCGATCCGAATTTCGGCGGCGCATGGACGCGTCTCGGCAAAGCTGTCGCGTTGACCGGTGGTGCAGTGGCCGTCGCCGCCGCGGCGAGCCGCCGGCGATCAGCAATGCTGACGATCGCCGGAAGCGTGGCGTTCGGCGACGTCAGCTGTCGCGATCGCGCCGGACGGTGACGCGCTGGCCGCGCAGCGACGTGCGACGCATCGCATCGATGACGGTATCGGCCGACGCGGCGGGCACCTCGACGATCGAAAACCGGTCGGCAATCTGGACGATACCGAGGTCACGCGATGACAACCGGGCTTCGTTCGCAATCGCGCCGATGAGATCCGCTGGCCTGATGCCGGCCTGGCGACCGGCGCCGATGAAGATCCGCGCCACGTCCCCTGCATTCGCCGCCTTGTCACGCCGCGCTGCCAGCCGGCCGCGCTTTGCGCTGGCGGAGGAGCCGTCGTCTTCGCGCACTGGCAACACAGGAACATCTGGAGCCTCCCCGGTTGCTCCTTCGCCCATCTGAGCGTGCACGAGCTTCACGGCGGCGGCGGCGACGTCGGCGAGCTCGAATTCACTGGCCAGGGACTGCACGACGACGCGCACGTCCTCGAAGTCGCCCATTTCGATCCGTTCGCGCACCGCCGTTAGCGTCAGCTCGATCCGCTTCGCACGAAGATCCGCGACCGTCGGCACCGTCGCCACGTCGATCTTCTGTTTCGTGGCGGCCTCAATGCTCCTCACCAGCCGGCTCTCGCGCGGGTCTGCCAGCGTGATCGCCACCCCGTCCCGTCCTGCGCGGCCGGTACGACCGATGCGGTGGATATAGGCTTCCGGGGCCGACGGCAGGTCGTAGTTGAAGACGTGCGAGAGCTGCCGGATGTCGAGTCCGCGCGCCGCGACATCGGTGGCGATCAGCAGATCCGCCTTCGCCGAACGGAAGCGCGCCATCACTGCTTCGCGCTGGCGCTGCTGCATCCCGCCATGAATCGCCTCGGCGCGATAGCCGTGCGCGTTCAATGTCTCGACCAGCGTGTCGACCTCGAGGCGCGTGCGGCAGAACACAAGTGCCGACGCAGGACTCTCCATGTCCAGGACGCGCTGGAGCGCCGCCGTCTTATGGGCGCGCGGAACGAAGTAGACAACCTGACGTACCCGTGGGATTTTTCCGGCAGGGACTTTCTCCCGCGCAACCTGAATCCGCTGCGGCTGATTCAGGTGCCGCTCCGCGATCGACCGCAGCCGCGGCGGCATCGTCGCGGAGAACAGCGCAGTCTGCCGCGTCTCCGGCGTCGCCTCGAGGATGGCGTCGAGATCCTCGGCAAAACCCATGTCGAGCATCTCGTCGGCTTCGTCCAGCACAAGAATCTCGACCTGGTCGAGCGCAAGTGACTGGCGCCGCAGGTGATCGAGCACGCGGCCCGGCGTACCGACGACGATGTCGGCGCCACGATCGAGCGCGCGAATCTGCTGCATCATCGGCGCGCCGCCGTAGACCGGGACGACGGTGAGACCGCTGCCTCGGGAGTATTTGTGCACCGCCTCGGCGACCTGCATGGCGAGCTCGCGCGTTGGGACGAGCACCAGGCCCCGCGTCGGCGGCCGGCCACGCTTCTTTGACGCACCTGGCTCCGCGCCGCCGCGGAGGCGCTGGATGAGCGGCAGCGCGAACGCTGCCGTCTTGCCCGTGCCGGTCGCCGCCTGTGTGAGCAGATCACCGCCGGCGAGAATCAAGGGAATCGTCTGACGCTGCACCGGCGTCGGCTCTTCGTAGCCGAGCGCCGCGACGGCAGCGACGACCACGTCGGTGAGGCCGAGCGCAGCGAATCCGCCCGGGGCGTCAGCGTCGGCGCTGGAGGAAGGCATCCGTCATCGTCTCACGTCCAAGGGAAGACCGCCGTACGGCAAAGAACCGGGAACCGCGGTACCGCGTCCGACACCTGGCAGCTTAGGCACTCGAGGATTTTCCGTCCTTCGCGCTCAGCGCATACATCCTTGTGGCGTCCACGTGGCGATGAGCGCACTCCGGATCCGAGCTGCGAATCCTAGGACGGTTGCCACGACCGATTCAAAGACCTGCTGAAATAGCGAGGCAAGTCGAATGCCTGCGATGTCGGACTCTTCTTCCGTTCAAAGTCCATTCTCATCACCGGAGCGTCCTCCGGGATCGGCGAGGAACTTGCGCTGGCAGGTTGACCGGAGCGCGCTCCTCCGGCCATTATCCCTGTCATCCCGGAACACCTCCTTTCAGCGATGCCGCTCATCGTGGCTCTTGAGACCGACGACGACATGAAAATCGCGTTCACCTCATATACCCAAGGGAGCGCCTTCTGCGCGGCCCGGTTTCACCGGAAGAAGTCGACGCGTGGCAAAACCGGCGGTTAGAGATGAAAGGAGCCCGGCATGAGCACAGATGAACAGCGGCGACCGAAGTGGACAGTGATGCTCTACATGGCGGCCTCGAAAGACCTACGGACCGAGCAGGCAGCGATTCGTGACCTCCGCGAGTTGGAGAAGGTCGGCACGACCGAGAACGTGAACGTGATTGTCCAGATCGACCGCGAATGGCCTGGCTACGCCGAGCGCTACTGCGTCAAGAGGGGCTTCAGCGAGTTCTGTGATTCCCTGCCGAACCAGAGAAATATCCCCTGCGGCACGCCGGAGGAGCGGAGCAACAGCGGCAAGCCGGACGTGCTGCGCGAGTTTGTCGAGTGGGGTCGGAAAGACTTCCCCGCTGAACGCTATCTTCTCGTCCTTTGGGGCCATTCCTACGGGCTCGGATTCGGTCGCGACCACGGGGATGCGCTGTCGCTCCGAGAACTCGCGACGGCGCTCGGTCGGCTGGACGGCGAAAACCGGAAAGCGGTCGACATTCTCGGCGCCAATGCCTGCGCGATGAGCTACGCGGAGGCCGCCTTTCAGCTGACGGACGCCGCCGATTTCTTCGTGGGGCCGGAGATCACGATGCCGTTTGCCGGCTGGCCGTACGAGAAGATCCTGGACGCGATCGACAAGACCCCCGAAATCGAGTCCAAGGATCTCGGTGAGCGGATTATTCGGGAGTTCATGGCGTCATACGAGACGGCCCTCGAGCCTCAGAGCGTGGCTATGACGCTGCTCGATTTGCGCAAGGCGCCCGACCTCGCACCACATCTCAAGGACCTCACCAAGGCACTGGAAACGGCGATCAAAAAAGACAAAGTCAAAGAGGCCATTGCCGACGCCTTTCTGGAAACGGCGCACGGCGATGTGCGCCCGCTCATCGACCTCCGTGACCTGTGCGGAAAGCTTGTCGGCATCAATCCACCAGACGCGGTATCGGATCTGATCAACGCCGCCGAGACGCTCCGCGCGTTCCTGGAGCCACGGAGACCGGATGGATTCGTCGTGGAGCACCAGGCGGGCAGGGACCTCGAGGGGCTCGAGGGGGTCGGGATCTTCGCTCCATCGGTGACCGGCGCCGCAGACTTGATGCGGCTGGAGTTGAGCAAGGGAGAATACGACAAGCTCGCACTGCCGACGTCGACGGGCTGGGCGAAGCTGGCGTACGAAGATCTCAGGGAACTGCTGGATCCCATGAACAAGGCTGTGGCCGAATTCGTAAACGGAACCGGTGCCACGGACCGTGAGGACCGAACCGGCGTCGCGCAACTCCTCGTCGGTATCCATCAGTCCTTCCTGAAACTCGACAAGACGGTGGTGGACGTACAAGCCAACGTGATGAAGGCACTGGAAACCAACGGCACGCCTAAACCGCTCACATCAAGGAGCCCCGAGCACTCGGCCGTAGCGGCTCGGTTCGGTCCACCGTTCCTGAGGTTGGCTGCGGACGTTCGGCAGGTGCAGCAGACCGAGATCGCCGTGGCTTCGGGTGGCCCCTTCGCGGCCGGTGTGGCCGATGTCTCTCAGCCAGATGGGAAGCTGCTCAAGTCCGCCGCGGATTCACTGGCCAGGCTCGAGGGTGCCGTAAGCAATGTGGAGCGAACGGCCAAACGAGTCATGACCCACGCCAGTCTGGGGTTGGGCGACAGTGGTGACCCCGGCGGTAAGCCTGGGTTGGGTGCAGATCCTGGCGGCAAGCCAGGGTTGGGCGCCGATCCTGGCGGGAAGCCCGGCCTGGGAGCCGATCCAGGTGGAAAGCCGGGATTGGGCGGAGGCAGCGGGGACCCGGGCGGGAAGCCAGGACTTGGGATTCTGCCCTCGTTCATCAGAGCAGATCGCGGTTACGTCTCGGCTCGAAACGGTGGCAGTACCATTGCCGAACGGTACGCCGAAGTGGCCTGGTCGCTGCAGCTGATCGAAAGGACAGTCGCGAGGCTAGAGAACGTTCTGCAGACCATCGTGACTGGTCCCTCAGACAGCTCGCACAATGAGCCAGAATACCGCCTCCGGGTCACCGAGCAGGTGATGAGCTCGTTCCGCGAGTTGAACGAAGTCTCGACGAATGCAAAGCGAACAGCCATTGGCGTGCTGGCCGATCCCAACTACGGCCTGGGGCCGACGCGCCAGGGCGGCCTGGGTGGTCCGGACCGTCGCCAGCTTGCCACCGTGGGAGGATTGAGCTCGAGAGTTCTTCGTTTGCTCTGACACGGTCACCGTGCGAAGAGCACCTGGTATCGATGTGAACCAGTTGCTGGTCGATGGAGTCTCCAAACGTCTGCGCAAGGCTCTGGTCGCAGGTTGCCTGGGCACAGTGCTCGTCTCGCCTCTTGCCGGGCGTGATCAGGTGTCCGGAAGCGCGGAGTCGCGCTTCCGGATCGTCCGATCCCTGATCGACGCAGGGCGGTGGGCCCAGGCCGAAGCAGAAGCTGAGAGCCTGCTGGCGACTCTCGAAGGGCCCCAAGCCGCGACGTCCCCGAACATCGAGCAAGCCCTCGACCTCCTGGTGGAGGCCCTGCTGTGCAACGGCAGGGGCGCGGAGCCACGCACGAGGGAGCTCGCGGAGCGCGCAATTCGGAGCCGGGAGACGCGAGTCGGACCATCCCACCTGACACTGGCGTCGAGCAGGAGGAACCTCGGGGATGTCTTCATCCAGTCCGGCGAGTATCAACTCGCGCGACCCGAATACGAGACGGCCCTTCGAATTCGCAGGACGGCGCTCGGCGACAATCATCCCGATGTAGCGGACGACCTCGATCACCTCGCCCGTGTGCTGGCGTTCATCGAGAAGTATGACGACGCATTGGCCGCGAGCGGCGAGGCGCTCGCGATCAAGGAACGGACTCTCGATTCCACCGACATCAGACTCGCGCGCAGCCTCGACGTCCGCGGCTTGCTGCTCCAGCGCCGAGGCAGTTATGCGGCTTCGCGTCCTCCACTGGAGCGGGCGCTTGCGGTTCGGGAGCGTAACGCCACGATCCATCCCGAGACCGCGGTGACCCTCAGCCTCATGGGCGAACAACTGCGGTACGAGGGTAATCTCGTCCCATCCACGCAATTCACCAGAAGAGCCCTGGCTGTTGCCGAAGAGACACTCAGACCCGATCACCCCGACATCGCGTCGTATTTGCGGATTCTGGCTATCCCGACGATCGAGCTCGGGGACTTGGCGGGTGGTCGAGCGCTGCGGCAGCGCGCTCTGGCCATCGCCGAGAAGTCGCTTGGATCGGATCATCCCGAAGTCGCAATCCAACTGAACGATCTCGGGCTGAGCCTGCTCCGCGACGGAGACTATTCGGCGGCCCGGGCGATGCTGGAGCGGGCGCAGCACATCTACGAACGGCGCTTCGGATCCGACTACATCGGGGTCACGACCGAGGTGTTCAACCTGGCGATTGTGAGCAACAGCCTCGGGGATTACCGGGAGGCGCGGCGCCTGTTCAATCGCGCGATCACGACGTGGCAGCGCGTCAATGGGCCCGACTATCCGTATCTCGCGCTCGCGCTTTCCGAGCTTGCCACAGTGCTGACCGAGCAAGGGCTCGACGCCGATGCGACCGCTGCCTATCAGCGGGCTCTGGCGATCCAAGAGCGAACACTCGGTAAGAACCACCGTGATGTCGCGCGCACGTTGGCACAGTTGTCGGCCAATCTGGCCACACGCGGTCGATTCGATCAGGCGTTGGAATCAGCCAGTCGCGCGTTGGCGATCCTCGAACAGACCGGCGAGCGCGAGACCCGTCGTGCCGCCTACGTGCTGACCGTGACTGGCACGCTCCGGGCAGAGCTTGGCGAGTACGATGCGGCGCGGACCTCCTTCGACCGGGCTCTGACGATCCTCCGACAGGTCGTCGGCCCGACGCATCCGGATGTCGCCGACGTACAGGTCCCCCTCGCGGCTGCGCTTGCCGGCGTGCGCGACACGTCCGGAGCACTCGCCGACGCGCTCGCGGCCGAACGCATCGGGCGGGACCACCTGCAGCTGATGCTCAGAAGCCTGCCCGAGCGGCAGGGACTCGAGTACGCGTCGTCGCGTCCCAAGGGATTGGACTTCGCGCTGACGCTGTCAGCGGCCGGCGCGGGTGGGGAGGATACGACCCGAGTCGTCGACAGCCTGATCCGCAGCCGCGGGCTCGTCCTCGACGAAATGGCCCGGCGCCGCCATGCGAGCGCGGACGCGACCCGCCCGGATCTGGCGCCATCGTGGGCGGCGCTGGTGTCGGCGCGACAGCGCTACGCCAACCTCGTGATACGGGGAGGGGACGAGCAGCATCCGGACCGATTTCCGGCGCTGCTCGAAGCGGCGCGACGCGAGAAAGAGGACGCCGAACGGGCCTTCGCTGACAAGAGTGTGGCGTTCGGCAGGGACCTCTCACACGTGGAGAGCGGCCTGGACGAGGTGTACGCGGCTTTGCCAGCCAACGCTGCGCTCGTCAGCTTTGTCCGCTACGATCGATCCGTCGTCGAACCCGCCGGCCCGCCTCCCTCCACGTCCACGCGCTCGAGAGCAGCCAGGTCCCGCAAGGCCGTACCGTCGTACCTGGCGATCGTGCTCCGGAGCGAGCAGCCGCAACCCTGGGTCGTGCCGCTCGGATCGGCGAGCGCGATCGACGCGCTCGTCGCTCGCTGGCACGACGAGACGAGCCCGTTGTCTCAGGGGAGACTACCAGCCGAGGCAGAACCAGCCTATCGTTCGGCCGGGGCCGCACTGCGCCGGCGCACATGGGATCCGCTCCGCGAATACCT
>Ga0070670_100004418_pt1 | contig 11775 bp, 8 predicted proteins | sample KBSS63metaG_FD_64665 | JGI IMG/M metagenome (GOLD analysis project Ga0070670, IMG submission 64665) | Switchgrass rhizosphere microbial communities from Kellogg Biological Station, Michigan, USA - KBS S6-3 metaG | ecosystem: Host-associated > Plants > Roots > Rhizosphere > Soil ... | reverse complement strand
TGGTGAGCGCCTACAACAACACCACCAGCCAGAACCGCACGGCGATGGCGGTGATGTACCTCTACGTCGAGGACACCGAGTTCAAGCGGCCGTGAGCGGAGTCAAACGCTCCGCTTGTCCCGCCTAACGTTCGGCTCATCACGGCGCGCCGCGCCTCGGAGACCCAAGAACGGCGCAAGGCGGGCTGGGCTTGCATCTTGTCGAGCACGCCCAGGCCTCACGTCCTCAACTCGGACGGCCGTGCCGATCTCGTTCTCCATCGAGCCATCTTCCGGGCTGCTGCGGACCGTCGTGACCGGCAGGTTCGGTCGCGACGACATGGTCGCGTATACCCAGGAGCTGCGCGCCCATCCGGCGCTCGAGCTGGTCGAGCGGCGGCTCGTTGATGTCCGCCCGTCCGCCCTGGTCACGGCGGACGACCTGCACGACCTGCTGCTGCTCGAGCACGGCGTGGCCGGAAGCCTGCGCCGCGCGGATCGGCGCGTGATCCTGCTGCACTCGGAAGCGGGGCCGACGCTGGGTCGCGAGCTCGTCGTCACCGACCGACGTCACTCCGGGATTCCGATCGCCTACCGGGTGTTCCGGTCGGCACCGCACGCGTACCGATACCTCCACGTGGAGCCGAGTCAGGCCAGGCACCACTGACGAGTGTGCTTCGGCACTACTCGGCGAGACTCCGTTTCGTTCTCGTCACAGGCGACGATCTGTCTCTCGCTTTTCGGATTGGGACTTCATACATATTCCGGAGTCTCACCACAAGCCGTAGCCGCATCAATGATTACGCCCGCCACTGAATGGCTGGAAGCCGACGGACTGGGTGGCTTCGCCTTCGGTCGTATCGACGGCATCCGCACGCGCCGCTATCACGCGCTGCTCGCCGTCGCGACCACGCCACCCACGGGGCGCATCGTCCTCGTCAACGGCTTCGACGCCTGGATCGAGACGGCCGACGGAAAGTTCGCGCTCACGTCGCAGCGCTACGCCCCCGACGTCACGCACCCCGACGGCGCGGCGCGCATCGCGCGCTTCACACGCGATCCTTGGCCAACGTGGACCTACACGCTACCTAACGATCTGGAGGTCGTGCAGGAGCTGATCATGGTGCGCGGGGCACCGCTCGTTGCCCTGTCCTGGCGCCTCACCCAAGGCGGGGACGCTCGGCTCATCGTGCAACCGTACCTCTCGGGGCGCGACATCCACGCCACGCACCACGAGAACGGCGCATTCCGGTTCGCCTCGAGCGTCGCCGGCCGCCGCGTCACCTGGCAGCCGTACTGCGATCTGACGCCCATCATCGCGCTCGCCAACGGCGACTACGTCGGCGACCCGTCCTGGTACCGGCAATTTCAGTATGACGAGGAGCGCGCGCGGGGTCTGGACTTCACCGAGGACCTCGCGGTTCCGGGCCACTTCACGTTCTCGCTCGACCGCCGAGCCGTGCTCGCACTCGGCGCCGGGTCGGGCGCGGGCACGACTGCCGCACTGCCGCTGCTCAATGCATCGCCCGAGCGCTGCTGGGAGTCGGTGGAGACGAGCGAGAAACAGCGGCGAGCTGCATTTCCATCGTCCCTGCACCGCGCCGCCGACGACTACATCGTCGCGCGTGGCGGCGGCAAGACGATCATTGCCGGCTACCCGTGGTTCTCCGACTGGGGCCGCGACACGTTCATCGCGCTGCGCGGACTGTGCCTCTCGAGCGCCACCGCCGAATACGACCGCTTCTCCGACGCGCGCGAAATCCTGCTCGAGTGGGCGGAACACGTGAGCGAGGGCATGCTGCCCAACTTCTTCCCGGAAGGCGGGAAGGCCCCGGAGTACAACTCGGTCGACGCGTCGCTGTGGTACGTCATCGCCGTACACGAGTTCCTCGAGCTGACTCAGGCCGAACGCCCGCTTACCGCATCCGATCGCCGAAAGCTCACGATGGCGGTCGACGCGATCGTGAGTGGATACGCCCGTGGTACACGCTTCGGCATTCGGGCCGACGGCACCGGACTGCTCTCGGCTGGCGAGCAAGGTGTCCAGCTCACCTGGATGGATGCGAAGGTCGGCGACTGGGTTGTCACGCCGCGCACGGGAAAGCCCGTGGAGATTCAGGCGCTGTGGATCAATGCCTTGCGCATTGCTGGCCGTCGCTCGGCACGGTGGGCGGCGCTCGCCTCGCACGCCCAGGCGACGTTCATCGAGCGGTTCTGGAATGACGAGCGCGGATTCCTGTACGACGTGGTCGACGTCGATCACAAGGTCGGCGTGAACGACGATCGGCTGCGCCCGAATCAGATCTTCGCGATCGGCGGGCTCCCCTACGCGGTGCTCGACGGCGAGATGGCGCGGCGCGTAGTGGACGTGGTCGAGCGGCAACTGTGGACGCCCGCGGGGCTTCGCTCGTTAGGTCCCGGTGAGCCTGGCTACATCGGACGCTATCGCGGCGACGTGCGGCAGCGTGACGGCGCGTACCACCAGGGCACCGTTTGGCCGTGGCTCGTCGGCGCGTTCGTCGAAGCGTGGCTCCGCGTCAGGTCGGACACGACCGAGAACCGGATCGAAGCGGCGTCGAGATTTCTCGGGCCGCTGCTCCGTCACTACGACGTGAGCGCGCCTGGCCACGTAGCGGAGATAGCAGACGGCGACGCGCCGCACGCGCCGGGCGGATGTCCGTTCCAGGCGTGGTCGGTGGGTGAGGCACTGCGTCTGGCGGAGGGCGTGCTCCGCTCCAGCACCGACATGTTGCAGCAAGCGCCCGCGGCGTTCGCTCGCGCTGGATAACTGGGCCGAGCGTTCGAGGACTTTCAATTCGCCGAAGGTCCCATCGGTCGCTGCGAGCATGGGCTCTTGTTCCGCGGCGCTCGGTTGTTGATCGTGGCGGTATTCACAGCCTGGCTCGACGGTTCGTACCGAGGGCACAACCATGAGCACGACCTCCAGGGACGCCGCACCGGGGACGCTCGGCACGCCGGACGCGCGCCGGTCGACCATGAAAGCGGTCGCAGTTCTACCGGGAAAGCCGAACAGCATCCACCTGCGCGACGTGCCGATGCCGTCGGCGCGCGACGTTCCCAACGGACGCGGCGTCCTCGTGCGAGTGCTCCGCGTCGGCGTGGATGGCACCGACAAGGAGATCAACGCCGCCGAGTACGGAAAGGCTCCCCCGGGGGATGATTATCTCATCCTAGGCCACGAAAGCTTCGGCGTCGTGGAAGCCGTCGCGCCGGGCGTCACCGAGTTCGTGCCCGGCGACTGTGTCGTCGCGACCGTTCGGCGCCCGGGCTCGACCTTGTACGACGCCATCGGTCTGCAGGACATGACGACCGATGATACGTACTACGAGCGAGGCATCAACCTTCTCCACGGTTTCCTCGCCGAGTATTACGCCGAGAGCGCTGACTTTCTGGTAAAAGTGCCGACCGTGCTGCTGTCGGTCGGCGTGCTGATGGAGCCGGTGAGCGTGGCCGAGAAGGCGATCGGCCAGGCGTTCGAGATTCAGCGTCGTCTCCGCGTTTGGCAGCCAAAGCGTGCCCTGGTCCTCGGCACCGGGACGTTAGGCTTGCTGGCATCGATGATCCTGCGCCTGCGGGGTCTCGAGGTCCTGGCCATGGGCAAGACGCCGCGGCCGTATCTGAATGCGGATCTGCTCGAGCAGATCGGCGTGGGGTATGAGTCGACGCAGAACGTCAGTATCGCGGAAGCGTCGCGCACGCACGGGCCGTTCGACCTGATCATCGAAGGCACGGGTTACTCGCCGCTCGTCTTCGAGGCGATGGAATCGCTGGCCAGAAACGGAGTGCTCGTGCTGCTCAGCGTGACCGGCGGCGATCGCCGCGTCGAGATTGCGGCGGATCGCATCAATCAGGGCTTCGTGCTCGGGAACAAGGTCCTGGTCGGAAGCGTGAACGCGAGCCGAGCGGACTACATGACGGGCGTGAGCGATCTTGCACAGGCGGAGCTTGCCCACCCGCACTGGCTGGACAAGCTGCTCACACATAAGGTGAGGGGACTCGAGAACTATGGCGCGCTGATGGACACGCTCGTCAGCGGCACAAACACGATCAAGGTGTACTGCGAGGTGGCCGAGCAGTGACTCACGATTTCAGAATTGCCCTCCGCGGGTTCCGGCGTTCCCCGTCCTTTACCATCACGGCCGTTCTGATCCTCGCCATCGGGATCGGGATGGCCGTCGCAATGTTCACGGTGTTCGACGCCGTCGTCCTTCGGCCGCTTCCGGTCGTGAACCCCGACCGTGTCGTCGAGCTGTTCACGTACAAGGGCGACCCCAACACGGACTATTACGTCCTGCGCCAGGACCTCAGGAAGGTCGCCGCGGAGAGCAAGACGATGCGTGACGTCGCCGGCGTCGTGCACTGGGGGGCGCCATCCGCACCGCTGGTGGATGGCGATCGTCCGCTCGTCCTGAATCGCACGCTGATCACGGGCAATTTCTTCAACGTGTTAGGCACGCGGCCGCTGTTGGGCCGGTTCATCCAGCCCAGCGACGAGGCACCGGGAGCGGACCTTGTGCTCGTGCTGAGCTATGGCGCATGGCGGAAGCATTTCGGGGGCGACCCGAGCATCGTCGGCCGCAAGTTGGTCGAACCGTACGCGCGCAAGTCGTATCGCGTGGTCGGGGTGGCGCCGCCAGGGCTCGAGTATCCCGCGGCCGTCGAGGTCTGGATACCGGCGTGGCAGCCGTCCGAGCAACTGTCGGTCATCGGCGTCGCGCGGCTCGCGCCCGGCGCCACGCCGCGCATGGCCCAGAGCGAGTTCCTCCAGCTCATGAAGGCCCTCTCCACCAGCCAGGAGCCGCGAGACTACGACGGGGCGCACGTCGAGACGTTCACGCACGCGGTGGTGGGCGATGTCCAGCCCATTCTCATTGTGCTCGTCGCCGCGGTTGGACTTCTACTGCTCATCGCGTGCGTCAATGTGGGGAACCTTCTGCTTCTTCGCGCAGCGAGTCGTGCGCGAGAGTTGTCCGTGCGACGGGCGCTCGGCGCCACGTACGGCGACGTCGTGCGACAGCTCGTCGTCGAAAGCGGGTTGCTCGGGGTGGCCGGTGGACTGCTTGGCCTCGGCGTCGCCGCCGCTCTCATCAAGGTGCTCATCGCCTACGCACCACCACAGCTCCCGCGCGTGGACGTGATCGGTGTCGCCGGTGCGCCGGTGATCACCGCGATCGGTGTTACGCTCGCGGCGGTTCTCATGTTCGGTGTGCTGCCTGCGCTCATTGCATCACGGGGCGAGCTCGCGTCGCCGCTGCGCTACGATTCACGCGCCGGCACTGAAACGCGCGCTCGCCGCCGCATGAGGCAAGCGCTGGTCGCATCACAGGTTTCGCTCGCCCTCGTGATGCTCGCGGGCGCCGCGCTCCTGGGGCGGAGCCTGGAGCGCCTCCAGGGCCTCTCACTCGGATACGATCCAAATCATCTCTCGCTGATATCCGTCGCATTTCCGCCCAGTCTGTATGCGGACGCGTCCGGCAAGGTCGACCAGAATCGCCTCAATGCGCTGGGCGATCAGCTCGCGCCAGTGTACCGCGCCGTTCCCGGCGTGAACGCCGTGACGCAGATGCTGGTGCCGCCCTACATGGGCACCGGGATATTCATCGGCCGGCTCGATCGCGAGGGGCAGACGCCGGAGGAGATGAAGAGCAATCCGGCCTACCCGATGGAAGCGGGTGGCGCCGACTACTTCCGCGTGTACGGCATCCCGATTCTCCGCGGCCGCGCGTTCACCGAAGCCGACAACGAGAAGGCCGAGAACGTCGCTGTCGTCAGCGAGTCCGCGGCGCGGAAGCTCTGGCCTGGCGAGAACCCGATCGGCAAGCGAATTCACTTCTGGACCGCGGATTCGACGGCGCTCCGCACGGTCGTCGGGGTCGCCGGCGACATGCATTACCGTTCGCTGCGCGAACCGACGGCGGAGATCTACCTGCCGTGGAAGCAGTCCTACTGGCAGGGATCGTTCGCGATTCGCACGACCGGAACGCTGGCGTCGGTGCTCCCTGCCCTCCGACGCGCGACGACGGACGTGAATCCAGCGTTGACGCTGTGGCAGGCCGATCCCGTGGATGATCTAATTGCGAAGCCGCTTGCCCAGCCGCGCATGAGCGCCCTGCTGCTGGCGGGTTTCGCGTTCGTGTCGATGTTGCTTGCCGCGATTGGGCTCTATGGCGTGATGGCGTCGTCAGTGCGTGGGAGCATGCGCGAGCTGGGCGTGCGAGCGGCGTTAGGTGCGTCGCCGGAGCGACTGCGCCGCGGCGTGCTGACGGAGGCGCTGATCGTCACCGGTACGGGTGCGGTCGTGGGGCTCGCGGTTGCCCTGGCGGCGTCCCGTCTGCTCACGAAACTCCTGTTCGAGGTCAGCCCGGGCGACCCGATCTCGCTGCTCGGCTCCGCGGCGCTGCTATTGGCCGTTGCGGTGATCGCTGCGTACATCCCCGCACGCCACGCCACACGAGTCGATCCGGTGCAGGCACTCCGGGCCGACTGAAACGGCGCAACCGAACCGGTTACAGGTTACTGGAGCTGGTTATTGGTTATTTGACCCCCCGGGATGCCCATCTCGCAGAGAGACATCCCGGGGTTTTCCTTACCTGTAACCAATCCCAGTAACCTGTAACCAATCCCAGTAACCAATTACCTGTTCCGTTGCGCCGTTAGGCAATCGCCGCGTGTCTGCCCTCCCTAACGAGCGGAATCACGGTCTCGCTGAACCGCTCCATCTCCTCGAGCTGCGGGCTGCACTGTAGCAGGAGGAGGTTCACGCCGACGTTCTCGAGCTCGATGATCCGCTCCGCCACCTGCTCCGGCGTGCCGACGAGCCCAGCACGCAGACCGCGGTTCGAGACCGAGTAGTCCTGCAGGCTCACCTGCTGCTCGAGCTTCGTGTTCGAGATCCAGTCCTGATAATTCGCGTAGCCGGGTGAGCCCGGGCTCACGTTCGTGATCCGCTCGAGCTCCCGTTGCGCCTCGGCCTCGGAATCGCGCACGATCACGTAGCCGGCGACGCCGTAGCTCATCGGCTCCAGGCCGAGCTTCTCTCGACGCTCGGCCATGTCGGCGATCTTCGGCGCAACCCGCTCGGCGGGATCACCGTGCATCACGTAGGCGTCACACGCGCGTGAGATGAGCGACTTCGCGGCCTCGGACTCGCCACCCGCGTAGATCGTCGGCCGCGGGCGCCTAACGGGTTTCGGCTCGAGGATCAGGTCGCTCACCTGATAGTACTTGCCCTTGTAGTCGAACTTGGGCTGCTTCCACGCTCCGTCGATCACGTCGAGCCACTCGGCCGTGCGCGCATACCGATCGTCGTGCTGGTCGAACTGCACGCCGTAGCGGCGCGCCTCGTCGGACCACCACGAGCTCACGACGTTGAGCGCGAGCCGGCCGTTGCTGATCTGGTCGATGTTCGCGCCGTGCTTGGCGAGGATCGCGGGCTGATGGAACGTCGGTCGAACGGCGACCATGAGCTCGAGCCGCTTCGTGACCGCGGCGAGCGCGGCGGCCGTCGACCACGCGTCGAGCGCCGGCGCATCGATGCCCTTGATGTCGTTCAGGAACAGCTCGGCAATGAGCGTGAGGTCGAACCCGATCTCCTCGCTGCGCTGAGCAAGGCGGCTGACGTACGCCCACGACGTTTCCATCTGCTCGTCGGGCACGTTGCGGAGCCAACCGCCGAAGACGGGAAGCCAGTATCCGTATCGCATGGTCAGATGATCTCGGCGAGTTGGGGAATCGGCGGGAGCCCGCCATCAGCGCGCAGATGGGAATCGGGAATCGAAGTCTCCGCAGTTTCGCCGTCGGCCGTCGCCCGTCCCCCGTCCCCGGACCTGCTCACGAGATAGTCCACGAATCGCGACCATGGATCGAACCCGATCACGTTCACCGGATCGGCCACGAAGTTCGAGAGCGCGTTGACGTCGTAGAAGTAGTGCTTCCCGTCGCGGTCATCGACGAGGTACTCGATGCCGCCGATATCGAGGTGCGCGGCCTGGGCGATCCGTTCCACCTGGGCGATGATCTCCGCCGGCGGATTCGCGGCCTCCACCTTGAGTCCCGTCTTTGGCGCGTCCACCGCACAGGCACCACCCACGAGCTCCACGCCGGTCGTCGTCTGGCAAGCGTCGGCCGGGCAGAGATCGAACGACCCCACGGCCGGGTAGACGTTGATCGCGTACAGGAACTTGCCGCCTAACGTCTCGACGCGCGTGATGTGACCGTTGCGAAGCGGCGCCGATTCCTGCACCAGCGCCGTCCCGTCGACGCCTAACGTCACCCGGCCCGCCGAGGCCTCGGCCGCCAGCGTCTCGGGCGTGTCATAGCGCGTGATCCCCGCCCCGCTGCCGCCGACGTTGGCCTTCACCAGCACCGGGAACCGGAGGCCCTCCGCCGCGGCCGGCGCTTGCGAGGCATCGTTGATCACGACGGCGCGCGGGAACGGCAGGCCGAGTTCCGTGAGGAGATCGAGCTGCGTTGCCTTGGAGATCTCCAAGCCGTAGACGGCCGACCCATTCACCACCGGGACGCCAAGGCGCTCGAGGTGTTTGAGCCAGTGCAGCGTGTAGAACGTCGTCTGTCCGTGCGCACGCAGGTAGGCCGACGGGCTCGCGCGATTCACCACGAGGGAATATGGCGCCTCACGCTCCGACGGATCGAACCGGTGCGCGGCGGCGTCGAGCCTAACGTATGGAATCCCGCGCCGCTCGAGCTCGCTGAAGAGCGGGCGGAACCAATCGGGATGCTCGTGAAAGACGGCGATGGGACGTGCTGCGTTCGGCATGGATCAACTCTCTACGAAGGTGGTCGACGATGAATCGGTCGGAGCGTGAATTCGTTCGCTGAGCGTGATGGCTTCAGCGACGGCAGCATCCAGCCGCGCGATGAGAGATTCGTGGGGAACACCGTTCTCGAACGCCGAGTCGGTGCCGTACACTCCCGTGGGTGTCGTGACGGCCCCGACACTCGCGAACAACGGGCGCAGGCCGTGGTCAATCACGAGCTGGTGGGCTGACGAGCCGCCAGTCGCGATACCGATCGCCGTCTTGCCGACGAGGCCGTTGAGGGGCAGCAGATCGAAGAAGACCTTCAGCAGTCCGCTGTAGGTGGCGCGGTATACGGGCGTGCTGGCGACAATGATCGTCGCCTCACTCACGCTGCCAAGCGCGGTGTCGATCTCGTCTGCACGACGGCGCCCGAGTAGTGCGTCCGCAGGCAGCGTCGCGAGGTCGATGAGCGTCGCGGTCACACCGCGGTCCGACAGCGCGACGAGGGCTCGTTCCAACAGTGTGCGCGACTTCGATCGCGCCCCCGGACTCCCGGAGATGCCCACCGCGCTGAATGTCGTCGCGCTCATATCACCCATGCGTGCCTCCACTGACGCCGCCGGGCGCAACGCGATCGGGACCGCGGTCGAGATCCGGTTGACCGCATGCGGTCGTGTTACGTCGACGTACCGGAAAACGAAGCGCCCGGACTCAAGAGGCCGCCGGGCGCGTCGCGTTTTAGCTCGTTGTTTTACGTGGCGGCAATAGGCGGTAAATCACCACGGGATTCAATTGTCTCTCGGAAGACTAGAAGGCCAGCGCCGACCAGTCAAGCCAGAGATTCGTATCGGAGTTGTTACGCCGGCGGCTTTCCGAGCCTCGTCAGTGCGGCGCGGATCCGCGGATCGTTAGGCCGCTTCGTCCACGCCGCCTGATAGCGCCCGACGGCCTTGTCCTTGTCGCCCTGCTTCTCGTAGATGTCGCCGAGCTGCATATCCACGTCAGCGGAGGTCGGGTTGTACTCCTGGCTCATGGTGAGGATCGCGACCGCCGCGTCCGCCTTGCCGCGGCCGGCGAGCGTACGCGCGGCAACGCTGAGCGGATACTCACTGAAGTCGTAGCGACCGTTTCCCATGTTCTCGCGCAGCTTCCGATAGCGCGCGATCGCCGAATCAGCGCCGAACTGGTCCACCGCGTCGGTGATCACGGTCTCGATTGTCCCAGGCAGCGGCGAACCGCGGTGGCACGTGACGCAGGTGATCCTCACCGCCTCGTGACGCTGCGGCACCTTCGACAGGGTTACGCCATTCAGGGTATCCACCATGGCGAGCATGAAACGGGCGGTCCGCTTCTCGACTTTGTCATCGAGGGCCGGCTTGAGGCGCGGTCTCCCGCCCGCCTGCGCGGGCTCCTCTTCCACGTGGCAGAACGCGCAATTCACGCCCAGTGCGTACGTGAACCCACGCATGATCGTGAAGAGCGAATCGCGGGGCAGGTCCTTCGAGAAGTATTTGAGGTTCTCGTACGGCTGCTGTTGCGGTGGGCCGCCGCCCTGTGCAATGGCGCGATTCACAACGGGTGACGAGGCAATAGCAATGGCGGCGGGAATGGCAATGCGACGGACGACGGAAACGAAAACCATGGGGCGATTGATCCTGAGCGTGGTCGAGGAACCCGGGGTTCGGTGCGGCACACATGATGTCGTTTCGTCCCACGGTCGGCTAGTCCGGGACCGGCTCCATGGCGCGAGGACCAACATGTCGGTGCTGAAGGCGGGGTGAGGGCCGTACACTTCCGCCGTCTCACACGGCTCGTTGCCTAACCACTACTGCGCGACTCGAGCCTCGTTGACCGGCAGATGCTCCGTCAGATACCTCGTCAACAACGAATAGAGGTGAATCGAGGTCCCCTCCCCCTCACAGATGCAGTGCGTCCGGTTCGGATACACCATCAGCTGGAACGGCTTGTTCGCTTTCACCAGCGCGTTCACCAACGCCTCCGTGTTCTGATAATGGACGTTGTCATCCCCGCTCCCGTGCACCACGAGCAGATCGCCTTTGAGCTGGCTCGCGAACGTCACCGGTGAGCCGACCCGGTAGACCTCCGGGTTCTCCTGCGGCAGACCCACGTACCGCTCCTGGTAGATCGTGTCGTAGTAGTGCAGGTCCGCCACCGGAGCGACCGCCATTCCCATGCGATACACGTCCGGCGTTCGGAACATCACGTTGAGTGTCGTCGAGCCACCACCACTCCAGCCCCACACGCCGAGTCGGCGCGGATCGACGAACGGCCACTGCCCGATCGCGCGGGCCGCGGCTGCCTGATCGGCGCCATTCAGCACGCCTATCTGCTTGTAGATCGCCTTGCGCCACGCCCGTCCCCGCGGCGCGGGCGTGCCGCGGTTATCGACACTCATCACGATGTATCCCATCTGCGACAGCATCAGGTGCCACAGGTAACCGCCCCCGCCCCACGAGTCGGTCACCGTCTGCGCCGCCGGCTCTCCATAGACCTCGAACACGACGGGATACTTCTTCGTCTGATCGAATCCGGGGGGCTTGATCATCCAGCCGTCCAGCTTCACCCCGCCGCCAATGTCGACGCGGAAGAACTCGCGCGGGCCCAGCTCGAGCGCCGCCATGTGAGCACGCAGCTCGGCGTTGTCCTGGAGCACCCGGACCCGTTTGTGATCCGGCAGTGTGATCAGCTCCACCGTGGGCGGCGTGCCGAACGAGGACCACGTGTGCACGGCGTAGCGCCCGTTAGGCGAGATCTCGTAGGAATGCGTGCCCGGCTGGTCCGCAGGCGTCACGCGCGTCGTCACACCCGGCCGTTTCAGCGACGTGCGATAGAGGTAGAGCTGCGTCGGGTTCTGCGGAGACGCGTAGTGATAGACGTATTCGCCCGTCGCGTCCGTCCCCAACACGGCCTGCGCTCCGAACGCGAAGGCCGGATGCGTCACGTCCATCGAGTCGGCGCTGAGCGCCTTGATCGTCGCACCGTCGCGCGACACCTCA
>Ga0070670_100004412_pt1 | contig 11780 bp, 10 predicted proteins | sample KBSS63metaG_FD_64665 | JGI IMG/M metagenome (GOLD analysis project Ga0070670, IMG submission 64665) | Switchgrass rhizosphere microbial communities from Kellogg Biological Station, Michigan, USA - KBS S6-3 metaG | ecosystem: Host-associated > Plants > Roots > Rhizosphere > Soil ... | reverse complement strand
TGCTCGGACTGCACGGCCAGCGTGAAATCGCTGTCGCCGGTCGCCCATGCGCTGGCCTACGTCGCGCCACAGCTCGAGCCGCCGTCCGCACTCCGGGCGCGTGTCGTTCACTCCGTGTCGGGATCGCCTCTCAAAGCCGCGCCGACTCCTTGGACGATCGCGACAAGATCCGGTAAGGCGTTGCCGTGGCTTGCGGCCGCCGCTTCACTCGTGCTCGCGGCGGCGCTCGGCATCTACTCGCTCAACCTCCGCTCCAGAATCGGCGCGCTCGAGCTGAGGCTGCAGGAAGCGACGGATCGGGCCGCCGCTGGCGAACGGCAACTCGCCAGCCTGCGTCGTGTGGCCGACGATGCGCACTCACAGCTTGCAGTGCTCGTCGCGCCTGACCTGCTGCGAATCGACCTCGCGGGTCAGCCGCGAGCGCCCCAGGCGTCGGCGCGCGCATTCTGGAGCCGATCACGTGGACTCGTGTTCACCGCATCGAACCTTCCAGCGGCCCCCGCCGGCAAGACCTATCAGCTCTGGGTGCTCAGCAAGCAGCCTGCACCAATCAGCGCGGGTCTTTTCAAACCTGATCCACAGGGCCGTGCCGCTGCCGTGTTCGAAACACCGGTCGACCTGCCGCAGCCAGTTGGCATGGCCGTCACGATCGAGCCGGACGGAGGCGTACCGTCCCCGACCGGGGACAAGTATCTGGTCGGACTGTAACGCAGAGGATTCCAAAAAACCCGGCCGGAAATCAAATGACTTCCGGGCATTGTCAAGCCTGGATCAGAGATCGTGAATCACCTTGGGAGGTAGGGCGGCTCGCAGGGCGTTCAGCACGGCCAGAACGTCGATGACTTCTTGCATGACGGCTCCGCTAACCGGGCTTAAATGACCCGTGGCCGCGAATGCCATGCCGACGAGGCTCAGCATCATCCCACCCACCGCGCTCTGGAGGGCGATGGTTCGCATCCGGCGGCTGATGTGGATGAACTCGTCCACCTTCTCGAGCGAGTTGTCCATGACCACAACGCCCGCCGCCTCGGCGGTCACGTCGCTGTTCTGTCCGATCGCCATTCCAACGGTCGCGGCCATCATGGCTGGGGCGTCATTGATGCCATCCCCCACATAAAGAGTCTTGGCAGTGGCCGTCTCCTTTCGGACGATGTCAACCTTGTCTTCGGGACTCTTCTGCGCGTGGATTTCGGTGATGCCCACCTGATTGGCAAGGTAGCGCACCTCCGACTCACGGTCCCCCGACACAATCATCACTCGCTGGAACCGATGTCTAGGAGCCAGATGCTTCACGAAAGACCGGCTCTCCGCGCGGGGCGCATCCCGAAAGCGCAGAGTTGCCGCGTAGCGATGATCGATCACCACCACGCACTCGAGCCCGCCACTGACCGAGGGAAGTTGATCCACGCCGGCGATCTGTTGGGCCGCGAGCTTGCCTCGACTGGTGATCTGCAGTTGATGGCCGGAGGCGGTGCCGAGGAGCCCCTGGCCCGGGCGTTCGCTCACCTCTGTTACCTCGGAAAGCTGGAGCGCGTCCTTCGTTGCCGCGACGAGGATCGCACCGGCCAGCGGATGCTTCGAGTAGCGCTCCACACTCGCCACGAGCCTCAACACTTCCTGTTGCGAGAAGCCGGAGGCGGTGAGTTGCTCCGTCAGCGTTGGCTCTCCGTACGTGAGCGTGCCGGTCTTGTCGAAAATCGCCGTTCGGCACCCTGTGATTTGCTCGAGCGCAACAGGGCTCTTGACGATGATCGCGCGGCGGGCGCAGAGCGAAATCGAACCGATGATGGCGATTGGGATGGCCAGCAGCAACGGGCAGGGTGTGGCGATGACAATCACTGCCAGGAAGCGAATCGGCTCGCCGCTCATTAGCCACGCAAACAAGGCCACGGTCAAGGCGACGGGAGTGTAGATGGCCCCCAGCTGGTCTCCGAGTCGCCGTAACTGCGGCCGCTTGGCCTCCGACTCGCGCATGACCTCCATGATTTTGGCGTAGCGCGAATCAGCCGCGCGCTGGATTGTGCGAACGGTCAGAGCCGATTGGCCGTTGATCGCGCCGGAGATTACTATCGAGCCGCGGGTCTTGGTGATCTGGAACGGCTCGCCCGTGAGATAGGACTCGTCCATCTCGCCGTGGCCCTCAATGATCACGCCATCCGCCGGGCAAGTCTCATGCGGATAAATCACCACGGTGTCACCCACCGCGATCTCCGCCAGCGCGACATCCTGCATGATCGTCCCACGTTTCCGGTGGGCTATCGAAGGCATCCGCTTCGCAAGCGCAGCCAGCACTGAAGAGGCGTTGTTTAACGCGTAGCTCTCCAACGCTTCACCTCCGGCGAGCATCAAGACGATGATTGAGCCGGCCAGGTACTCACCCAACAAGACGGAAGTGATGATGGAAATTCCGCCCAGCAAATCGGAACCGAATTCCCGCCTCAGCAGTTTTAGAAGCAGATCATAGAGAAGGGGCAGGCCGCCGAGCACGAGCGTGGTCAGGAGGGGAACCTGGTACGTGCCCGGACTGCTGCTGAAGCCGAAACGCTGGACCAAGTGCAAGACGATGGCGGCGATGGACAGCGCTGCGATGACCGGCGTCTTACGGTGCCAGAAACGCGCCACTGTCGAGATCATCTGGACGGCCGGCGGTACAACATGTACGAAAAACGCCCGTGTAGCCAGGCCTCACAGGTCGCATCGTCGTGTCGGACGTCGATCGATTCGTCGTGGACGTGAGCGAAGTGGCCTCCGAGGCGAGCGATCTCCTGAGCCAGTCGGGCCTGGGTGTTCGCCATCAGTTCCTGGTAACAGCGATCCCAGAGCTCGTCCCGGTGACTGATGGTTCCGTCAACACGGTCGCTGGTCGCCTCGATGGCGTGTTCAGCCATCAACTCCGCATCCAAGGGAGGCAGGTCGCGGTGCCAATACACCACCTTGCCGTCGTCACTGTTGTGCAGATTGCTCATCTGGCCCGGCCTTTCCTTCGGTAGTCAATCATGGCCGACAGGCCAATGAAAAACGGGCCTGAAATCCATCGATTTCAGGCCCGTTCTGTGATCTCGGGCAACCCGCGCCCGACCCGCGCTCGCAGCGGTTACGCGGCCGACGATCGGCCGGCGCCGCCGCCGCGACGAGCGCCAGGGTGGCGTCTGGCTCCGCTGAACTGCCGATCGCGGTTCCCCGGCGAGGCGTTGCGGGCCGACCGGGAGCCATAAGCCGCGTGGGCCCGAGCCGGCCTGCTTTCGATCGCCCGGGGCTCTTCCGTGGCATTCGCGATGGGCGTCGCGACGCGCTCGAGCGGCGCCGCCACCACCTGCTGGATCTGGCGCAGCAGACCGGATTCCGACGCCGACACCAGCGACACCGCGCGCCCAGCCTGTCCGGCGCGACCGGTCCGCCCCACGCGATGCACGTAGTCCTCTGCCACGAGCGGCAGTTCGAAGTTGACGACCAGCGGCATGTGAGCGATGTCGAGGCCGCGGGCGGCGAGGTCCGTGGCGACCAGCACGCGAACCCGACCCGTCTTGAAATCGTCCAGCGCACGGCTGCGCGCACCCTGGCTCTTGTTGCCGTGGATGACGCCGGCGCGGACGCCACGGCGTTCCAGGTCCTCACCGACGCGGTTCGCGCCGCGCTTGGTCTTGCAGAACACGAGCGCGCGGTCCACGCCCTGCTGCGTCAGGATGTGGGTCAGCACGTCGCGCTTGCGCTCCACAGGCACGTGATGCACCTGATGGGTCACGGTCGCCGCGACTACCTGTTGGGGCGAGACATCGACGCGCACGGCGTCGCGCGTGAACTCCGAGGCGAGACCCGTAATGCCCTCGGACAGCGTGGCGGAGAACAGCAACGTCTGCCGGCGGCGCGGCAGCGCCGCAACGACGGTCCGGAGTGCGGGCAGGAAGCCCATATCCAGCATCCGATCGCCTTCGTCCAGCGTGAGCACCTCGATCGCGGAGAGGTCGACCGTTCGCCGCTGCAGGTGATCGATGAGGCGGCCGGGCGTGGCTACGACGATGTCCACGCCGCGGCGGAGCGCCTGGATCTGTCCGCCCATGCCGACGCCGCCGAAGATCGCGGCGATGCGAAGTCGCGTGGGCCCGGCGTACCCGGCGAGCGCCTGATGCACCTGTACCGCCAGTTCCCTGGTCGGGACGAGGACGAGAGCGCGGGGGGTGCGCCGGCCGGTGGAGTCGGGTCTCGAGAGGCGATCGATCATCGGCAGGCCGAAGGCGGCGGTCTTGCCCGTGCCGGTCTGCGCACGCGCCAGCAGATCGACGCCGGTCAGAACGAGAGGAATCGCTTTGAGCTGAATCGGAGTGGGGATCTCATAGCCCAGCCGCGCCAGGGAGGCGCAGGCTGCGGGGCTGAGGCCGAGCTTCGAAAACATGGAACATCCTTGAGTGCCCAAAAGCGGTTTCCCAGCAGCGCTGTCGGGTGAGTGAAACGCGCGTCGCCGATATGGCGCCAGCGCGTCGTCCGAAACACGAGTGTTTCGGGCGGATTCGACTCGAGGCTACGCAGGATATAAGGAGGACTGGGCCGGAGTGGGCCCGCAACTTACAGACGGCAGAGCGCGTGGGAAAATCCGATGTTGTGCATTCTATCACAAGGGGCGGGCGGCGCATTCGACCGAGGCCCACGCGCTCCCGAAGCCTGCCGGGCGCGAGGCGTATAATCGAGTCCTCGCGCTTTCCTGAGCCCGGCGGCCCGTTCCGGCCCCAGCCCTCACAAAAGCACATCCTGGGAGGGTCTGTGAGTCTTCTCAATCGATCCGATTCGAGCCGCACGACGGGCGACCCGCGCGGAGTCGCCGCATGGTGACGACGCTCGGCGACGTGGCGCGCCTCCGCGAGTTGATCGCCGCCCTGGATCGCAGGGCGCCTCGCACCGGAGCCGTGACCGAGCCCGCGATCGCCAGAGACGCTGCGGCTCTTCGCGAGAGAGCGGTAGACCGTCTCGCGGAGATCGCTGACCAGCCGACTTCAGCGCCGGACGACCATCCTCGCCGGGCCAGCTGACGTCGACGGCCGAAACGATGAACCGTCCGGCCTCGCCCGCGAGCGAGAGCCGATGATGACGCATGACAGGCGGCGGCATCCTTGACCTCCAAATCCGACATCTTCCGCGGCGTCATGCAGGCGTGGGGCCGCATCCTGGCTGGACGGCAGCCCAACCTGTCCGTCGAGATCACCCGGGAGTGCCCGCTGCGGTGCCCAGGCTGTTATGCGTTCGGTGACGCGCACCTCGGCGGCGATGTCACACTGCGCGGTCTCTCGGATTACCGTGGCGAGGAGCTCGTCGAGCGATTCATCGGCCTCATCAACTCGAAGAAACCGCTTCACGTGTCCATCGTTGGCGGCGAGCCGCTCGTCCGATATCGCGAGCTCAACTCCATCCTCCCGACACTGGCCGAGCGCAATATCCACACCCAGCTGGTCACCAGCGCCGTGCGGCCGATTCCCAGCGAGTGGGCACGCCTTCGGCGGCTGCAGATTGTCGTGTCCGTCGACGGACTCCAGCCCGAACACGATCAGCGGCGCGCCCCGGCGACCTACGATCGGGTTCTCAAACACATCGCCGGCCACCGGGTCACGGTGCACTGCACGGTCACACGCCAGCAGGTCCGTCGAGTGGGTTACCTGGAAGAGTTCCTGCGGTTCTGGCAGGCAAACGCCGACACGCGGATGATCTGGGTCAGCTTGTACACGCCACAACGGGGAGAACTCTCAGCCGAGCGCCTGACCCCGCCCGATCGCCAGCAGGTCATCGACGACCTCCGACGGTTGCGTCCGGCCATCCCCAAGCTCGAGATGTTCGACGGGGCGCTCGCGGCCTACGCTAATCCGCCCGCCTCGCCGGCGGAGTGCACCTTTGCGCGAACGACGGAGTGCCTGTCCGCCGATCTCCAGCGACGAATCGTGCCGTGCCAATTCGGGGGTAATCCGGACTGCTCGAATTGCGGGTGCATTGCGTCGGCCAGCTTCGAGGCGATGGCGCGCCACCGCCTGCCCGGGGGTCTTCGTGTCCGCCACCTGCTCAATGCGTCGCTCTCTGCGGGAAACGCCGTCTCGCGTCTCCGCAGACATTGACCCTTTGTTCGGCCGGCCCCGGATCAGCTAGAGTATGCGCGGCACATCGTCGAAAGGCCTATTGGACCCCAAGGAGGTTGCAATGACCCGTCGCCAGTTCGTCGGGATGGCCGCACTTCTGGCCGTGGCTCTTGTCGGGCCCGCCACCATCTCGACCCGCGCGCAAGAGAAGAAGAAGCCAGAAGAGAGAGTCTCCGGAACGGTCGAGATCATCAACAAGGAGAAAATGACCATCGTCCTCCAGGGCACCGGTGGCGAAGCTCAGAAGCAGCTGATGTATGACGAGAAGACCGTCGTCACCAAGGACAACAAGCCGGCCAAGATCGAAGACGTCTCGAGCGGGCAGCGGCTGATTTGCGTTGGCCACACCGGCGACAAGGGCATGTTCCTGGCCCATCGCATCGACATCCGGCCGGCACACTGAGCCGCCGCGCAGTCGCATCGCGAGCGGTTGGCCGTCGAGTCGGCGGCTCACCGCTCGCGTTCTATTTCAGTCCTTCCACCAGGTAGAGATCCGACAGGCGGCGCTGGAAGCCGTACACGTAGGTCTTGCCGTCCGGGGTGATCCGGATGGGGCCGATGTTCTGCACGCCCGCGTTGTCGAGCGGCATCAGCTCCTTCCACATCGTGCGCTGCCCGGTCGTCACGTCGAGCCGCGTGATGCGCGCGGGCCGATCGCCGGGCCTCGTGACGAATAGGCCCTTGCCGTCCGACGTCCAGTTGATCGGCACTTCCCCGTCCTCGAAACCGGCAATACGGCGAGGGTCGCCGCCCGCAATCGGGTACAGATACCCGTGGCCGTCCGGCCCGATCCCCGCGAGCATGTGCCCGTCGTTCGAGACCGCGAACTGCAGGGCGTCGACGCCGTCGCCAGAGATCGGCTTGGGCGCGCCGCCGTCGACGCTCATCAAGTAGAACCGGTTGCCCTTGCCTTCCTCGCTGCCCGCGAACACGAGCTGCCGCCCGTCCGGCAACCAGTGGGCCCAGGCATGCGTGAGCGAGTCGTGCGTCAGCGGCTTGGCATCGCCGGCCCCGGTCGGCAGCAGCACGAGCTGGCTGGGCGCGGTCGTTGTCTGCGAGATGACCCACTTGCCGTCGGGCGAGAGCGCCACGGCGAGCGCCGGGCCCAGCTTCACGGCTGCCGAGCCGTCGGTTTTCCGGATGAACACCGCGTAGTTGTAGCCGCCCGCCTCGCCTTCCTCATCGAACAGGAGCGTCTGCCCGTCGTCGGAGAGCTCCGCCGGGTACGAGTAGTCCTGCCAGGAGAGGTTGTGCTCTTTCGCATCGTCGGCGCGCATGCCCATCAGCTCGCGCCGCCAGGTATCGCGCGCCAGCAGCACGAGTCCGTTCGGGGAGACGTCGTGCAGGGTGAGGGTGCCGGGGATGCGGGCCACGAGCCGTTCGGCGCCGGCGAGCGAGATGGCGAACAGCGCGCGCGCAACGCCCGTCTTCGTGCCGGTGAACCACACTTCCGACTTGTTGGCCCATGCCAGGCCCTGGACGCTGTACCAGCCTTTGGTCAGATCGCGCTTCTTCCCTGTCGCGTCCACCACCGAGATCGATCCGCCGTCATCGCCCTGCAACGGGTGATCGACGAACGCAACCGTCGTGCCGTCCGGCGACACGCGCGGATGGCTCACCCACCCGCCGGTCTCGTACAGCGACTTGCCGATCGGGTACTCGAGCCGGGTCCGGCCGTTCACGTTGCGGACAACGGCGAGATTACCGCCATCGGGTGACCAGTCGGCCGACTGCACGTCGTCGAGCACCGCGCGCGGAGCGCCGGCGGCCAGCGGCGCGCGCGACAGCGTGCCCGTGCCGATGTACGTGCCGACGAGACGGTAGTTGACGCTGATCGCCATCTCGCCGGTGGATGCGATCGCGACCAGATCCGCACCGTTGAACCCCAGCGCGCGGGACTCGGGGCCTTCCGCGGTCTTCGAGAAGATCTCGAGCGGGTCGGCTTCCCACGCCGCCGAGTAGACGATGGTCTTGCCGTCCGGCGCGAAGCGCGCGTTGCGCACCGTGCCACGCCGGAAGGTGAGCTGGCGGTACAGCGGCGGCTCTTCGATCCGCCCTTTTCCCGTGTACCAGCCGCCCGCGAAGAGCATTGCCGCGGCAGAGAGGCCGACGAGCGAGAATGCGAGGAGTTTGCCGCGCTTCTTCGGGGGTGCCGCCGCGACGACCGGCTGGCTCGCGGAGCTGCCGACGGCGGATCGCGCGGAATCGGAGTCGCGCTTCAGGCGCTTCAGGTCGGCCCGCAGTTCTGCCGCCGTCTGACAGCGGAGGTCCCTTTCCTTCTCGAGTGTCTTCCGGACGATCTCGTCGGCCTTCGGCGGCAGCGCCGGGTTGAGGCTCAGGACCGATGGGGGCGAGTTCGCGAGAATCGCGTGGAAGATCACGGCCGTGGTGCTGCCGGTGAATGCCTCCTTGCCGGTCAGCATCTCGTAGAGCACGACGCCGAATGAGAACAGGTCCGTGCGCGTGTCGAGCTGTTCGCCGCGCGCCTGCTCCGGCGACATGTACGACACCGTGCCGACCGCCGATCCGGCCGTCGTGAGCGCCAGCTCCGTCACCGCGCTGCGATGCCCTTCGCCAACTTCGGAGCCGCCGGGGCCGATTTGCGTCAGCTTGGCCAGGCCGAAGTCGAGGATCTTCGCCTGGCCGCGCTTGGTGACGAAGATGTTGGCGGGCTTGATGTCGCGGTGGATGATGCCCTGCGAGTGCGCGGCGTCGAGGGCGTCTGCAATCTGGATCCCGAGATCGAGCGCGACTTCGAGCGGAAGCGGCCGGTTGTTGATGCGGTGCTTCAGCGTCTGGCCGTCGAGGAACTCCATTGCGATGAACGGCTTGCCCTCGGTCTGGTCGACGTCATACACCGTGCAGATGTTCGGGTGGTTGAGCGCCGTGGCTGCGCGCGCCTCGCGCTGGAAGCGCTCGAGCGCGCCGGCCTCGCGAGCCAATTCATCGGGCAGGAACTTCAGGGCGACCGTGCGATTGAGCCGCAGGTCCTCGGCCTTGTAGACGACGCCCATGCCGCCAGCGCCAAGGCGTTCCGTGATTTGGTAATGGGAAATCCGCTGACCGACCATGTGGGGGGCAGACGGATCGTAGTCTTTGCCTACGGTCGAGGTCAACGAGAACGGGTGCGCAGGGTGCGCGAGGTGCGCGAGGTGCGCAAGGTGCGCGAGGTTGACATGGACACTTTGTGGAGCAGAACTCGAGTTCTGCTCAAAACGAGGCACCTATGATTCGCGATGGTCATCTCACCGCGTTCTACCTGTTCGAGGTCGCTGATGCGGTTGCGCTCGATCGCGTCGCGGGAATCCTGGGCCAGGCAGCCAGCCCGGCGAAGCTGTCGCCCAAACCCGCCACACCTGCCTACGTCCAGTATCAGCAGCCGCCGCTCACCTTCGACGGCGCGGTGTTCGACGTGCCCGAGATCGGAGGACTGCGCGTTCGCGTTACCACTTCGCCGTCGAGCAATCGAGCATCGCGCGGGGCGAGTTCCTCGAGCTGACGATCATCGCCATCCTGGTCTTCGAGTTGATACCGCTCGTGTCGGGGCTATTGAAGTAGGGTGCGACGGGTGGGTGAGGCGCCGCCAAGTGGATGGGCAATAGTCTGGAAGCGAGCCCTCAACTCAGGACCTCGATGGTGAAGCCGCCCGGCGCCCTGAAGTAGAACGTCCACGAGCCGTGCAGGTGCGCCGGCGCATCCACTGGGAACCCGTCGTCTCTCAGCCGCCGGTTGATCTCGTCTACACGCTCGTGCGACGGCTGGATGAAGCCGATGTGAAAGCTGCTGGGGTACTTCACCTCCCCCGCCGCCGACGTGTTGGCGGCGCCCTCCGCGAGGCCGTCAGGCCGAGCGCCTCCCCCGACCCTGTCCTCAGGTCGAGCCTTGATGAGCGTCAGCACCATGCCGCGGTCGTCGTTGAGCATCTGGATCCCGAGGTTGCCCCCGCGCGGCTGAAGGCCGAAGTACTTCGCGAGGAAGGCGCTGGTCTCGGTGGGATCGGCGACGGTGAGATTGAGGTGATTGAGCGTCATTCCCGGCTCCTGTTGTTCGCCTCGATCAATGCCCGCGATTTCTGCAGCACGTCGAGCGTCGCGTGCAGCGCGTCGAGGGAATGCTGCGAGCCCATCAGGTTGGCGAACTGCACCTGGCGTGGCCGCAGGTAGTCGAGCGCCTTGCGCGCTTTCGCGGTGGGCGTCATCAGCCGGGCGCGCTTGTGGGCCGGATTGTCAAGAAACGCGACCAGCCCTTCGCGTGCCATCGCGCCCGAGGTCTCGAGCACCGCCTGCCTGGTGAGCCCGAGGCTGCGCGCGACGTGCGACACCGTACCTGGCGTCTCCTCGACCGCACCCAGGATCTGCCACCGCGCGCTGGTCAGCCCGACCATCGACGTCAGATGCTCCGCTGACTCCAGCAGCACCGCCCGTAGACGGAAGAGCTCCCCAAGAACGTCCCGGTAGGCGCGGCCCCTGGGCGTCAGGTTTGACATTGACAACAACATGTCATTTAGACAGGTTATTGTCAATTGCCTTTTTGGAGGGTTTCGTGGGGTTGCGGTGGGTTTCGGCAGGTTGGAAAGCGACCGCTTTCAACCTGTCACAACCTGTCCCGGCCCCTCGCATTCCTCGCAACCCCGCGCAACCTCATGAAATAATTCCGTCGTGGCGCCTCGAGTGAGATTCGCGCCGTCGCCGACTGGCTACCTTCACGTCGGCGGCGCGCGGACAGCCCTCTTCAACTATCTATTCGCCCGCCGCCACGGCGGGACGTTCGTGCTCCGCATCGAGGACACCGACCTCGAGCGATCCTCCGCCGAGATGGTGAGCGGCATCCTCGACGGCCTGCGCTGGCTGGGGCTCGAGTGGGACGAGGGGCCCGACATCGGCGGGCCGCACGCGCCCTACTTCCAGAGCGGGCGGCTCGCCCGTCACCGCGCTGCGGCCGAACGGCTCCTCGGCGGCGGCCACGCGTATTTCTGCTATTGCACCACCGAGCGTCTGCAGGCCGCGCGCGCCGCGGCGGAAGCGGAAGGCGAAGGCTGGATCTACGATCGGCGCTGCCTGTCGCTGACGTCGGAGCAGATCGCCGAGCGCGAGGCGGCGCATGAGCCGCGCGCCGTCCGCGTGCGCGTGCCGGAAGGCAGGACCACGTTCAACGACCTGGTGCACGGGCCCATCACCGTGGAGCACCAGACGATTGAGGACTTCGTCATCCTGCGATCGGACGGCCAGCCGACCTACCAGCTCTCGGTCGTCTGCGACGACGTGGACATGGCGATCACGCACGTGGTTCGCGGCGACGATCACATCTCGAACACGCCGAAGCAGATCCTGCTCTACCAGGCCCTCGGTGCGCCGACGCCCGGGTTCGCGCACGTTCCGCTGATCCTCGGTCCCGACAAGAAGCGCCTGAGCAAGCGGCACGGTGCCACGTCGGTGACCGAGTACGAGCGGCAGGGCTATCTCGCCGAGGCGATGGTGAACTTCCTGGCGCTGCTCGGCTGGTCACCCGGTGGCGAGCAGGAGATCTTCACGCGCGACGAGCTGATTGCGCGCTTCACACTCGAGGGCATCAGCGGCGGCAACGCAGTCTTCAATCCCGAGAAGCTCGACTGGTTCAACGCGCAGCACCTCGCACGGCTGTCCACTGACGACTTGATCGGGCGCATCC
>Ga0070670_100004409_pt1 | contig 11784 bp, 7 predicted proteins | sample KBSS63metaG_FD_64665 | JGI IMG/M metagenome (GOLD analysis project Ga0070670, IMG submission 64665) | Switchgrass rhizosphere microbial communities from Kellogg Biological Station, Michigan, USA - KBS S6-3 metaG | ecosystem: Host-associated > Plants > Roots > Rhizosphere > Soil ... | reverse complement strand
GGGATCCAGAGCGCGGTCGCCATGATCTGCGGCGCGGCCGCCAGGGCGCCGAGCGCCGCGGCTCCGGCGAACGCCGCGAACCGGCGCATCTGCTCTCCGGCGGGCTCCTCCAGCGCGATCCAGAGCGCCCCGCACGCGAGCGCGAGCGCGATCGTGAACACGTCGCCCGCCAGCAGGTCGAGCGCGAAGAGCAGCGAGAGGGCGGCAACGCCGGCGGGACCGCGGCCCCGGCGCAGCGCCCACAGGATCCAGGGGAGAAGCGTCATGCCCGGCTGGATGTGGGGATAGAAGCTCTCGGATACCGAGACGCCGGAGAACACGTACGTCGCCGCACCGATCCATGCGCCGAGAGGCGAGACGCCCGCGCCCGAGAGAAGGAGCATCATCCCGATCCCCGCCGCCGCCCAGTGCAGGACCGGGAATAGGCGGATCGCGAGCGGGAACGGCAGCCGCGACAGGAGGATCCGCACGGGGTACATCGCGCCCACGTTCGGGTTCGGCATGAGCGGGCGCCCGCCCGAGATCTCGGGAGTCCAGACCGGGAGCTCGCCCGCCGCCCAGGCGGAGTGGACGGACTTCTCCATCGGGATGTTGTAGGCGATGAGATCGCGGCCGGTGAAGTTGCGGCGCAGAAAGAGCGGGTCGGCGTAGACGGCGGCGACGAGCGCCACGAAGAGAGCGGCGGGCAAGACGAGGCGATTTCGCGCCGTCACGCCTTCCCCCCGGCGCGGACCGGCGCCCGCCGCGACGACGCGAGCGCGATCGCCGCCAGTCCGAAGAGAGCGGGGCCCCACGCGGAGAGCGCGAGCCCGGGGACTTCCTCGCTCCACTCCACCCGGTGCTCCCCCGCCGGGACGTGCAGCGCGGTGAACGCGAGCTGCGCCGGAACGGTCTCCGCGTCGCGCCCGTCGATCGTCACGCGCCGGTGCGTCCAGAATCCGCGCAGCACGAAGAGCCACGCCGGGTCGGGCGCCGACACCGAGAGCGCCAGCCTCTCGGGGCTGCGCTCGCGGATCCGCACCGTGCCCGGACGCGCGCTTCCGTCCGCCGCGGCGCCGGACTCCAGGACCGCGGCGCCCGAGGAGAGCGCCGGCAACGCCGCCAGCGCGCGCACCGCGTCCGGCGCCTCCTTCCACGCCGTCAGGAGGCGGATGTCCCGTGCGGCGTCCGGATTCTCGTCCCAGTCGCGCAACGCGTCGCCGCCGAAGCGCCGGAAGCCCGGCAGCGGCGCCTGGTCGCGCCAGCGGGTCGAGAAGCGCAGCGAGGCCGATTCGAAGAACGCCGCGCCGTCCGGCGCGCCGGCGGCGTAGGAGGAGACGCGTCGCAGGCTCTCGACGCGCGAGAGGTCGCCCTCGTCGAGGTCGGAGTTGAATACCGTGCCCCGCCCCCAGAGCGACGGCGTGTGGAAGTACCAGGACTGACGATACAGCCACGTGCCGTCCGCGTCCGCGCCGGTGGCGTCGTGCTCGAGGGCGGAGGGCTCGCGATAGCGCGACGCGTCGACCGTGCGCCACGACCCGCCGGGATCGCGCCGCCCGACCGCGCGCGCGAACGCGGTCTCCGGGAAGACGGCCTCATCGCGGTCGGTTCGCGCGATGCGGCGGTTCGCCAGGAGCGGTACCGCGGTCAGCAACGCCGCGGCGGCCATCCGACGCCCGGGAAGGTCGCGCGCGAGGAGACGGAGCGCGGCGAACGTCGCGATCCAGCCGAGCCCGGCCTCCGCGAGCGCCGGAGGGATCTGGTTCGCCGCCGCGGCGGCCGCGTCGTCCGACGCGCCGAGCGCGGACGCCGCGCGCCGCGTCGCGGCCGGGAGCCCCGCGGCGAGGACGGCGAGCACGGCGAGCAGCGCGCCTCCCAGCAATGCGGCCCGGACCGCGCCGCGCGCGGCCGTTCGCACGCGGTCGAAGGCGGCTCCCGCGAGCACCGCGAGCGCCAGGGTCATCGGAACCGCGAGCTTCTCCGGGTAGCGAAGCGGCACCGGCGAGGCGAGCGACCGCCACGCGTCCGGCAGGAGCGTACCGGCCATCGCGAGAGCGCCCGCTCCGGCGAAGAGCACGAGGGCGAAGCGTCCTCCGCGCCCGCGCCGGCCGGCCGCGAGAGCGATGCACGCGAAGGCGCCGCAGTAGAGAGTCGCGAAGAAGCAGCGGAAGATCCCCGCTCCCCAGTTGGCGGACGGGTCGAGCGCCCAGGTGCCGCCGTACGGATACGGGACGGCGAGCTCGGCGAGCCGCAGCGGCGAGAGGCTGTAGGTCAGCGATTCGCCCAGGCGCATGCCGACCACGGAGCGCTGCGTCTCGGGCACGAGCAGCGCGGTTGCGGCGATCTGCGGCGCGGCGAGGAGTGCGCCCAGGAGCACGCCGCCGGCGAGAGAGGCGGACGCCCGAGCGCGATCCGGGCGCGAGACCTCGAGCGCGATCCACACCGCTCCCGCGGCGACCGCGATCGCCACCGACACCGCATCGCCCGCCAGGAGCATCAGGCCGTAGACGACGCCCAGACGCACCGCGGCGCGCCGGGGCTCGCCGCCGCGCGCGAGCGCCCACAGCGCCCAGGGCTGCAGCGCGGCGCCGGCCTGGAGAGGGAGATAGAACACCTCCGAGACGATCACCCCCGAGAAGGCGTAGGTCGCCGCCGCGGTCCACGCCGCGCTCCGCGACGTTCCGAGCACGCCCATGAGACCGAGCATCCCGACGCCGGCGATCGCCCAGTGGAGGACCGGAAAGACCCGCATCGCCGCCGGAAACGGAATTCGCGAGAGCAGCGGCCGCACGGGATAGAGAGCTCCGGCGTTGGGATTCGGGAGCAGCGGCCGTCCTCCGGAGACGTCCGCGCTCCACGCCGGGATCCTCCCGCGCGACCACGCGTCGTGCACCGCGCGCTCGAGGGGAAGCCCGTACGGCAGGAGATCACGCCCGACGAAGGCGCGGCGGGACAGGAGAGGATCGGCGTAGACCGCGGCGACGAGGAGCGTGAAGAGCGCGGCGGGGGCGAGCCGACGCACACGCGTTCCCCACGCAGTCGGCATCGGGTCCACTCCGGTTTAGGATAGAGCATCGAAGCGGAACCACAAAGCCGATTGCGGGCGGCCGCCTTCGTCGTCGCCGCCGTCGTCGTGCTCTCGATCGCCGCGCGCCTGTATCTGCTCCTCTCCCGTCCGCTCTGGCACGACGAGCGCTTCACAGCGTGGATCTCGCGGCGTCCGGCCGGCCAGATCGTCGAGGCGCTCCGGCGCGATTCCGGCCCGCCCGCCTTCTACCTTCTCGAGAAGATCTCGGGCGCGGCGGCGGCGCCGTCCCGCCGAGCGTGGACCCTGCGCATCGTGTCTTTCGCCGCCGCGCTGCTCCTCCTCGCCGCCGTCGCCGGATCGCTGTCGCGACGGGAGCGAGCGCTCGGCGCGATTCTCGTGTCGTGCTTCGCGCTGGTGAACCTGTACGCGGCGGAGGCGCGGGCGTATGCGCTGCTCGCCCTGCTCGGGTTCCTCGTCTTCCGGCTCTCGCAGTCGGGCCGACAGAGTCCGCTGCGGCTCGCCGGCCTCGCGGCCGCCGCCGCCGCGGCGCTCTACACGCACTATCTCGCGCTGTTCGCGGTGGCGGCCGCGGCGATCGTCGCGCTGGCTTCGCGCCGCTGGCTGTCGGCGGCCGCGTGCGCCGCGGCGCTCGCGCTCTTTGCGCCGTGGTCGCCGATCCTCCTGGCGCAGCCTGCGGCGGCGATGGCGTGGCTGCACGAGCCGATCGGCTCGACTCTCATCGGGTTCGCGTCCGCGCTCGGCGGCGTGGGACGCGTCCCGCTGCCGTTCGGCGCTCCGCCGCCGGCCGCGCTGGTCGGCGTGGGGGCCGGCGTGGGCATCGCGCTGCTCGTGCTCGCGGCGGCCGGCGCTCGCCGCGACGCGGAGATCCGCCCGGCGGTGCTCTTCGTCGTCCTCGTCCTCGGTCTCGCGCTGGCCGCCTCCGTCCTGCGACCGCTCGCATTCGCCGGCCGGTCCGAGATGGCCGTCCTCGCGGCGTGGATCTGGGCGCTCGCGCGAGCCTCCTCACGGAGCGCCGCGATCCGACGCGGCGCGATCGCGGCGGGGGCGCTGGGCATGGCTGCGACGCTCTTCGTGGCCTTCTCGCCTCACCCTCCCGACACGGCCGCCGTGGCGGTGCGCCGCCTCGCCGCGATGACGCGGCCGGGAGACGCGGTCATCGCCGGTCCGGCGTTCTACCTCACGGCGCGCCTCTCCGCGGACCGGGGAGAGCTGCCCGCTTCGGTCGAGGCGCTCCCGCCCGGCGACGCCGACCATCCGGGATGGTTCGTTCCGGCGGTTCCGGGAGACGCGGAGGAGAGGGAGATCGCGAGGCGCATGGACGCGCTGCCCGCCGGCCGCCGTCTCTTCGTCCTGGTCCCGCCGACGCACCAGACGCCCGGAGTCATGCGGACGCTCGCCTCGCGCGGAACCGTGCGCGAGATCGTCCGTCAGCCCGACGCGGTGCTGCTCGTCTGGAGCGCCTCGACGACGCCCTCGCCGTCGTCGTAGCGCCTCGCCTCGAGCGCGACCCGGGCCTCGCCCACGAGCCAGAAGAAGACGCCGAGCCAGGCGCCGGCCGCGGTGACGGCGATCGGGGTCGCCACCAGCCCCGCCTCCGAGACCATGAACGCCGCGCCGAGCGTCGACAGGAGCGCGTAGCCGAACGAGGGATACAGGCTCCCGAGCGCGATCGGCCACACGAGGTACTGCGCCGCGAAGCCCGGCGCGCCGGCGACCGCCGCGAGGGAAAGCAGCAGGCAGGCGCGGGCGAGCGGCAGCCGGCGCCCGAGCTGGATCGCGACGAGGACGAACGCGAGGAAGAGCCCGAAGAACAGGTACCGGCTTCCCGGCAGCGCGGCGGTCAGGTAGGTCTGCAGCCCTCCGGGCCGCTGCCCGCGAGCGCCGGTCAGCCCCGTGCCGTAGAGCAGCACGTTGTCGCGGATCGCGCTCAGCGAGGAGAGGAACGGCAGGAACGACGCCGCGAAGACGGCATAGGGCAGGAGCGCCAGCGCCACCGGCAGTCCGCCGCGCCGTCCCCGGCGTGCGAACACGAGCGGGTGGAGCGCGGTCACGTGCTTCACGAGCAGCGACGCGGAGAGCGCGGCCGCGGCGCCCCAGCGGCTCCGGGCCGTCCGGCGGGCGGCGGCCGCGACCGCGACGAGCAGCAGCGCGATCGCGACCCCGTCGAACTGGCGCAGCGTGCAGGTGACGAGCACGGAGACAGGGTTCGACCAGAAGAGCAGCGCGGCGCGCCGGGCTTCGTCTTCCCCCGGGCCCCGGTCCTCGCCCGTGCCCGGAGAGCCGCGAGCGATTCTTCGGACCAGCCAGGCCGAGACGGCGTCCGCGGCATTGAGGAGCAGACCGACGAAGAGGACGAACCGCATCATCTCGCCGGAGGAGAGCCGCCACAGCGCCGCGAGGACTCTCGACCAGACGGGGCTGTAGTTGTACCGCTCCGTCGCGGCGTAGACGTTCTGCCCCGACGACACGGCCTGACCGACGATCGCGTACGAGAACGCGTCGTACATCACGAGCGGCTGCGCGCAGATCGCGACCCGCAGTATGAGGACGAAGACGAACAGGAGCCGGAACGAGCGCCGGTCCAAGTGTCCGCCCTCCGGCGGCGCCTCAGCCGTCCTTGCGGGCGATCGCGAGGAGCGACAGACCCCATGACGGAGGGTTCGTCTCCTCGGAGCGCAGCAGGGGCAGGACGAGCTTGAAGAGCGAGAGCTGGCCGCGCGGCAGCACGCGGCGGCGGAGCACCCGGCCGTTGACGTACCAGCCGAAGACGCCCGGCCGGTTCAGGAAGCGGCAGTCCTCGAGGACGAAGCCGGCGTCGCGGATCTTCTTCTCGAGCTCGGGCTTCTCGTAGCGGCGGAAATGGCGGAGGTGCACGTCGAGCGAGCTGTACAGCCGCGCGTGCGCCGGAACGATGAGCACGAGCCGGCCGCCCGGCTTGAGGATCGAGAGCAGGTCGGCGAGGGTCGACACGTCGTCCTCGATGTGCTCGAGCACGTTCAGGCAGACGACGGTGTCGAGGGCGAGGCCCTCGAGCTCCCGCCGCTGGCCGGGCTGGAGCGGGAAGCGGTACGACGCGATGCGGATGGACGGGTCGTCGCGGAACGCGCCCCGGAGGTATTCCAACGCGACGGCGTCGAGGTCCGAGGCGATGATCATCTCGCGGGGCGTCAGGTGCCGCGTCATGTTCCCGAACCCGGCGCCGATCTCGAGCACGCGCTGCCCCAGCGACTTCTCGAACCGGTCGGCGAGCCAGCGGTTGTACGGCTCGAGCTTGCCCATGCGGGCGAGCGTCACGTGTCCGACGTTCTTCGGATCCTCCGCCTCGCGGACGGCGTGGCGGATGATCGTCCACAGCGCCGAGAACGCGTCCTTCAAGCCGATCTTCTTGCCCTCCTCGTACGTGCGGCCGTAGTACGAGATCGGGACCTCGAAGACGCGGTAGCCGCGCCGGGCGACCTTGGCGGTGATCTCCGGCTCGATGCCGAAGCGCCGCGACTCGATCGTCATGGACTGGACGACCTCGCGCCGGAACATCTTGTAGCAGGTCTCCATGTCCGTGAGGTTCAGGTTCGTGAACATGTTCGAGGCGAGCGTGAGGAAGCGATTGCCGATGGTGTGCCAGAAGTAGAGGACGCGGCGCGCGCCGCCGCCCAGGAATCGCGAGCCGTACACGACGTCGGCGTGGCCCTGCTCGATCGGCGCGAGCAGCTTCAGGTACTCCATCGGGTCGTACTCGAGGTCGGCGTCCTGGACGACGACGACGTCGCCCGTCGCGTGGCGGAAGCCGACCGAGACGGCGGCGCCCTTGCCCTGGTTGACCGGCTGGAGGAAGACGCGGACGCCGTCGCGCCCGTCGAGCTCGCGCAGCATCTCGCGCGTCCCGTCCGTCGAGCCGTCGTCGATGATGAGGATCTCCTTCTCGACCGGCACGGCGAGCACGCGCGCGACGATCTCGCGGATCGTCTTCGCCTCGTTGAAGGCGGGGATCACGACGGACAGCTTCACGGCGTCATCTCGTAGAGGTAGATCGAGTAGCCCACGCGGCCCGCCGGTTTTCCCCGCGCGGCGATCTCGCGGCGCAGGGAGGCCAGGTTGCGGGCGATCACCGGGGCGTGATGGTACGCGAAGAACTCGGGCCCCGCCGCCAGAAAGAACGCCGAAATCGCGACGAAGCGGCGGATGCCGGGGTCGACCGAGAAGTCGTCGACGCCCACCCGGTAGCGGACGGTGTCCGCTCCGAAGTACGCGACCGTGGGATCCGCCACTCCGCGGAGGGTGAGCTCGGCGGCCAGCCGCTTGAGATCGAGGCCCCAGTCCACGTTGGAGTCGTTCAGCAGAAAGCGGCCGTGCTCGGGCCCTCCGGCGAGGGCGTTGAAGTACGACAGCTCGTGGGGATGGATCCGGGCGAGCTCGAGCGCGGAGGCCAGGGGCAGCGCCGCCATCGCCCAGGCGGCGGCTCGCCGGACGGAGGACTCGCGCCGGGCGTTCCAGAGACGCGCAAACACGCCCGCGGCGAAGAGCGCGAGGAACGGGTACACCGGCAGCAGGTGGCGGATGCCGATGTTGTACGACGAGCCGATCGAGGCGAGAAAGAGCACCGCGACGGGAACGAGGTCCACGCGCCTCTCCTCCGAGAACGCCGCCCCGGGCCGGACCGCCGCCGCGAGGACGACCGACGTCGCGACCAGGAAGGCGAGCGTCGACTTCAGGGCGAAGGCGTAGAAGAAGTAGAGAGGGAAGCCGTCCGTCGAGAGCCGGCCGAAGAGGTAGTTGACGCCTCCGCCGACGGCGTTCTGGCGCGCCACGGAGGCGAACCCGCCGGCGTACGCCGCGAGCGGTGGCGAGAAGTCGGCGATGCGCGAGATGGCCGCCCCGAGGCGCGGCGCCCCCTTCATCGAGATCATTTCCGAGACGACCGACTTTTCGTCCGCGACGTCGATCGACCGCGTCGCGAAGGCGTACACCGAGAACAGGACCACGGCCGCGACCGCGCCCGCCGCGATCAGCCGCAGCAGCCCGCGCGACAGCGCCTCGCCCGGCCGCTCCGCGCGGCGCGCGGCCAGGAGCGTCTGCAGGAGGAGAACCGGGACGAGGTAGACGGTCGAGAACTTGGAAGCGAGGGAGGCGCCGAGGCAGAGCCCCGCTACGACCACGCGCCACGCGTATGGCCGCCGCGAGGAGCCGGGTGCGGCTGGCCGCCGCAACACCGCGTCCCACGCCAGGACGGTCGCCAGGAAGCCGAGCGAGGCGCCGAGATCGGTGTGCACGACGCCCGCGTGCGCGACCAGGTTCGGGTCGAAGGCGAGAAGCGATTCGGCGAAGAGCGCCGGAACGGTTCCGTATCTCCTCCTCGCCTCGAAGAACACGAGGAGGAGGAGCGCGGCGAACACGAGGAGGAACGGGAAGCGGGCGCGGGCGGCGATCGCGTCGGGGGGCGAGAGGTTGTCGAAGATGAACGCCTGCCCGAAGTCGGAGAAGAAGGCGCCGATCGGCACGTGCGCCGGCGGCGGCTTCAGGGGCAGCGTCAGGAGCGACAGCCCGGCCAGCGCCTTGAGCAGCGGCGGGTGCTCGAGGTTGGCGATCATCGACCCGGACGCCACGGCCGTGTAGCCGGACAGCATGTGGATCGGCTCGTCCGTCGAGAGGCTGTCGCCTCGCGTGTGGCCGTACACGGCGGCCGCCGCGACGGCGGCGATCAGGACCGCCGCCGCCGCCCCGGCGATTCGGGTCAAAGTCGCCCGCCGTCGGATGCGCTCAACGTCGCCCGCCTTCGCGGGCGCTCACTGACGCCCGCCTCGCGGGCGCTCAATGACGCCCGCCGCGCGCATACCGGGCCAGGGCGCCGAGCGCGGAGAACCCGTCCTTCAGGCGGATCTTCTTGCCCTCCGCGCGCGACCGGCCGAAGTAGGACACCGGGACCTCGAAGACGCGAAATCCTCCTCGCGCGATCTTGGCCGTGATCTCGGCGTCGATCCCGAAGCCGCGCGACTGCAGGTCGAGAGCGGGCACGACGCGGCGGTGAAACGCCTTGTAGCAGGTCGCCATGTCGGAGAGGTTCAGCCCGGTCACGACGTTCGAGATGAGCGTGAGGAGGCGATTGCCCTGCTGGTGCCAGAAGTTCTGGACGCGGTGCTCCGCGCTGCCGGCGAACCGGGAGCCGAACACGATGTCGGCACGGCCGGCCTCGATCGGCTTCAGCAGGAGAGGGTACTCGCCGGGGTCGTACTCGAGGTCCGCGTCCTGGATGATCAGGACGTCGCCCTCCGCGGCGTCCATGGCCGTGCGCACCGCGCGTCCCTTGCCGAGGTTGCGATCGTGGAAGATCACCCGGACGCCGTCGCGGCCGTGCCAGGCGGCCAGCTTCTCGCGCGTCCCGTCCGTCGAGCCGTCGTCGACGACGATGATCTCCTTCTGCGTCCTCTCGGCGGCGACCAGACGAAGGATCTCGTCGATCGTCTGCGCCTCGTTGTAGACGGGGATCAGGACGGAGAGCTTCACGGTTTGCGACGATGATACGGGATCGAGCCGGTAGAACGTAAGCCGTAAGCCGGACACGGAACGCGGAACGACCCGACCGCCGTATCCATTAGCCGCAGCTAATGCATTTTCCGCACGGTCACGTCTATCCCTCTATCCCTCTTCCGACCTCCCGCATAATCCCATCAGTGTCTCGTCGAAGCACCTACGTGGCCGGGCTCTGCCTCGCCGTGCTCATCGGCGTTCTGCTGCGTCTCCATACGGTCCCGCAGGCGACCTATGCCGGCGGCGTGCACCCGCTCGACTCCGACTCGGCGTATCACCTCCGCCGCGCGCGATTCGCGGTCGAGCGCTTCCCGCGGACGATCCAGCTCGACCCGCTCATGAACTTCCCGGACGGCGGCGTCGCGATCTGGCCGCCGCTCTACGACCTCGCGCTGGCTCTTCCGTCGCGGATCACGCACGGCGCCGGCGCCACGAAGGAAGAAGTCGAGCGCGGCGCCGCCTGGATTCCCGTCGCTCTCGCGGCGGGGGCGATCGTGCTCGCCGGAGCGCTCGGGCGGCGCGTGCTCGGACCGGGCAGCGGAGCCGCGCTGGCCCTCTTCGTCGCGGTCGCCCCCGGCCACGTCCTCTGGTCGCAGTATGCCCACACGGACCAGCACGTCGCGGAATCGCTGTGCGGGCTTCTCGCCCTCGTCGCCTTCCTCGGCAGCCGCGCGCGTCCGCTTTCCGCCGCCGAGGGACAGGCCCTGCGCGAGGTCGGCGCCGGCCTCGCGCTCGCCCTCGCCGTGATGACGTGGCAGGGCGCGATCTACTGGGGCGCGATCTTCGCGCTCTCGCTGGTCCTCGAGAGCGTCGCGGCACGGCGACCCGTCGCCGGCGCGGCTGTGCGCACGCTGGGCGTCGCCGCCGCGTGCTCCGGCGCGGCGACCCTTTTCTTCCTGGGGTGGGTGCGGCCGCCCGTCACCTACGTATCCTTCGGGCTCTTCCAGCCGTTGTTCCTCGCGGCGCTCGCGGGCGGCACCGCGGCCGTCTCGACGGCGCTGCGCGCGATCCGGGGACTGGCCACGCGCCGCGAAATCGCGATCTCCGCCGCGCTGGCCGCGGGCGCCGCCGCCGTCACGCTTCCGTTTCTTCCCCAGCTCGCCGCGGGTCTCGTCCGCGGGGTCGGATACGTGGCGGGGACGACCTCCGAGGTCGCGGGGACCGGCGGCTACGTGTCCTACCCCGCCGGCTGGCTCGAGGGCATCTACGAAGCGCGGCCGCTTCTCGCGGACGGCCCCGGGCTCGCGCTGAAGCAGCTCTCGGCCGGCTTCTTCGCGGCGCCGGTCGCGATCCTGCTCTGGGCCGCGCGGGCACGCCGCCGCCGGCGCCCCGGGGTGCACTGCGCGCTCGCCGTATGGGGAGCCGTGACGCTCTTCCTCGCGCTGTCGCAGCGGCTGAACGTCTACTACGCGGTTCCGCTCGCGGGTCTCACGACGCTCGAGCTCGTGCGATGGGTCTCGATCCGGGCCCGAAGCCGCGGACTGGGACGCATCGCGTCGGCGGCGGTCGCGCTCCTGCTCGCGGGCGGTCTCCTCTGGCCGATGTCACGCGGACTGGGCGAGGAGCTCGCCGCAACCTACGTGCCGGGATCCGATCTGTTCGCCACGCTCGCGCGCATGCGAACGGAGCTGCCGCACGCGGTCGGTCCGTACGACCCCGGCCTGCTCGGCCCTCCGCCGTTGCCCGCCGCGCTCGCGAACGCCCGCTCCGTCATGACGCCGTGGTCGCTCGGACACTTCACGCTGTACGAGGCGGAGCTCCCGGTCGTCGCCAACAACTTCGGCTACGGATTCCTCGACTCGATCCGCTTCTTCCTCGCCGAGTCGGAGGAGGAGGCGCTGGAGATCGCGCGCCGCCACCGCGTGCGCTGGGTCGTGGCGACGGACCTCTCGGCGCGGCTCAACGACTACGCGCGGTACCTCGGGCGGCCGCCGTACCTGGTCGCGGGACGCGACGGTCTCGAGCCCTCCGCCGCGTACGCGCGAACCATGCAGGCACGCCTGTACGAGCTCGGCGAGATGCGCATCGGAAGCAGCCCCTCACCGGACCTGTCGCACCTGCGGCTTCTCTTCCGCTCGCGGACGGCGATCCAGCGCGGCGGGCGGTGGATCCCGAGGTGGGCGATCTACGAGATCGTGGAGTGAGCGGGTTTCCGAGACCCGTAACCCGTAACCCTCACCTCCCCCACATCCTCCAGGCCACCGCCGCCCTTCGCCGCTCCGCGGGCGTGCCGG